>Ga0247823_10002566_pt1 | contig 14936 bp, 14 predicted proteins | sample 13C_PalmiticAcid_2_FD_192426 | JGI IMG/M metagenome (GOLD analysis project Ga0247823, IMG submission 192426) | Soil microbial communities from agricultural site in Penn Yan, New York, United States - 13C_PalmiticAcid_Day30 | ecosystem: Environmental > Terrestrial > Soil > Agricultural land...
GCGCCAGGCCTTCGGCAAGTCGCTGTGGGACCAGCAGGTGGTGCGCAACAAGCTGGCCTGGATGGCCTCGAAGACGGCGGCCGTGCGCTCGCTCACCTACCAGTGCGCGCAGATGATCGACGAGGGCAAGGACATCGTGCGCGAGGTCTCCATGCTCAAGTGCTTCGCGGCCGAGACCCTGCAGGAGGTGGTGCACACCTGCCTGCAGCTGCACGGCGGCACGGGCTACATGATCGGCACGCCGGTCGAGCGCATGGCGCGCGACGCGCGCATCCTCACCATCGGCGGCGGTGCCACCGAGGTGATGCTCGAAGAAGTCGCCAAGCGCATGTGAGGTGAGCACAGCATGAGCGGACCTCTGCAAGGCGTCACCGTCATCGAACTCGCGGGCATTGGCCCGGGCCCCTTCGCCGGCATGATGCTGGCCGACATGGGCGCCCAGGTGATCCGCGTGGACCGCATCCCCGCGCCCGGCGGCGGCAGTGCGCTCGAAGCGCTGATGCGCAACGACAGCGTGGTGGACCGGGGCCGCCAATCCATCGCGCTCAACATGAAGGACCCGCGCGCGGTGGAGACCGTGCTGCAGCTGGTCGAGCGCGCCGACATCCTGATCGAGGGCTTTCGCCCCGGCGTGACCGAGAAGCTCGGCGTCGGGCCGAAGGACTGCCTGGCGCGCAACCCGAAGCTGATCTACGGCCGCATGACCGGCTGGGGCCAGACCGGGCCGCTCGCCCAGGCCGCTGGCCACGACCTGAACTACATCGCGCTCTCGGGCGCGGTGCACGCCATGGGCCCGGCCGACCGGCCGCCGGCCGTGCCGCTCAACCTGGTGGGCGACTACGGCGGCGGCGGCATGCTGCTCGCGCTGGGTGTGGTGGCTGCGCTGTATGAGGCGCAGCGCTCGGGCCAGGGCCAGGTGGTGGACGCCGCCATCGCCGACGGCGCGGCCGTGCTCATGGCCGCGCAGTACGGCCTGCAGGCCAAGGGCTTCTGGCACCACGAGCGCGAGAGCAACTTCCTGGATGGCTCGGCGCACTTCTACGGCAACTACCTGTGCGCGGACGGGCGCTACCTGTCGGTCGGCGCGATCGAACCGCAGTTCTACCGGTTGCTGCTGGAGAAGTGCGGCATCACGGACCCCCACTTCGCGCAGCAATGGGAGCGCGCCGAATGGCCCGCGCTGCGCGAGAAGCTGGCCGCGCTGTTCCTGCAGAAAAGCCGCGACGCATGGTGCGCGCTGCTCGAAGGCAGCGACGCCTGCGTGGCGCCGGTGCTGAGCATGGCCGAGGCACCGGACCACCCGCACAACCGGGCTCGCGGCGTCTTCGTGGCGCAGGGCGGGGCGGTGCAGCCCGCGCCCGCGCCGCGCTTCGACCGCACGCCCAGCGAGCTGCCGACGGTCGCGCCCGCGATCGGCCGCGACAGCCGGGACATCCTGCGCCAGCTGGGCCGCAGCGACGGCGAGATCGAGGCCCTGCTGGCCGCGGGCGTGGTGCACGGGGCGCCGGACTGAGATGGCCGGCACGCCACCGCCCCCGGTGACGCGCCGACCGGTGCACCTGCGGCGCATCCGCTGCGAAGGCTTCGAGCGCAGCGATGGCCTGTACGACATCGTCGGCACGCTGATCGACACCAAGCCCTTCCCGATCGAACTGGAAGAGAAGACGGTGGCGGGCGACGAGGCCATCCACCACATGACGCTGTGCCTCACCATCGACCGCGACCGCCTGATCCACGGCGTGGAGGCGCACACGCTGGAGGGCCCGCACGCGGTCTGCGGCGCGATCACCGAGAGCTATGGCCGCCTTGTCGGGCAGCGCATCCAGCCCGGCTTCATCCGGGTCGTCAAGCGCCTGTTTCGGGCCGAGCTGGGCTGCACCCACCTGACCGAGCTGCTGCCGCCCATGGCCACCACCGCGTTCCAGATGCTGTGGAACAGCGCGGACGACGTGACCGACCCCGACCAGCCCGAGCACCGCAACTCGCCCCTGGGCGGTTGCCATGCCCTGAAGCGCGACGGCGAGTTCGTGCGCCTGCATTTCCCTCACCAGTACACCGGCAAGACCGGAGGAGACCTGACATGAGTAGCGCACCCGCCGTGCTGTTCGACGTGGCCGACGGCATCGCCACCCTGACCCTGAACGAGCCCGCGCAGATGAACCCGATCAGCGTGCCGATGCGCCAGGGCTGCCTGCAGGCGCTGGCGCGGGTGCGCGAGGACCGCTCGGTGCGCGCGCTGATCCTCACCGGCAGCGGCAAGGCGTTCTGCTCGGGCGCCAAGCTGTCCGATTTCGACCCCGAGCGGCCGGCCCACGGCAGCAGCAGCGCGGGGCGCGCGATCGGCGACATGATGGCCGACGCCGGCAACCCGCTGGTGCTGGGGCTGCGCACGCTGCCGGTGCCGGTGGTGTGCGCGGTGAACGGTGCGGCGGCCGGCGGCGGCGCGGGCCTGGCGCTGGCGGCGGACATCGTGGTCGCGGCGCGCTCCGCCTTTTTCTACCTGCCCTTCGCCCCGGCGCTGGGCATGGTGCCGGACATGGGTGCGAGCTGGGCCCTGCCGCGCGCGGTGGGCCGGGCGCGGGCGATGGGCCTGACCCTGCTGGGGAACCGGCTGAGCGCCGCCGAGGCGGCCGAGTGGGGCCTGATCTGGGCCTGCGTGGACGATGCGGCGCTGGCCGACGAGAGCCGGCAGATCGCCGCGCGCCTGTCTCAGTTGCCGGCGCACGCCATCCACGAGGTGCGCGAGCTGTACCGTGCGTCGGAGGGCAACACCTTGCCCGAGCAGCTGGCGCTGGAGCGCGAGCGCCAGACCGAGCTGGCCGACGGGCCGGCCTTCGCCGAGGGCGTGCGGGCGTTCCTGGGCAAGCGCAGGCCGCAGTTCGCGCCGCGTTCCTGACTCAGCTGCGCGTTTCCAGCGCCCGGTTGAGGTACAGCGCCGCCAGCGTGCAGGCCGCGCCCGAGAGCAGGTAGACGCTCACGTACGCCAGGCCGAAATGCGCCGACAGGCCCAGCGCCACCAGCGGGGCGAAGGCGGCGCCGACCAGCCAGGCGATGTCGGCCGTCAGGGCCGCGCCGGTGTAGCGGAAGCGGGCCGAGAAGTTGGCCGTCACGGTGCCCGAGGCCTGGCCGTAGGACAGGCCCAGCAGGATGAAGCCCACCAGGATGAACACGTCCTGGCCCAGCGTGCCCCCGTTGAGCAGGGTGGGCGCGAAGCCGCTGAACACGGCGATCAGCACCGCCAGCGTGCCCAGCGTGCGGCGGCGGCCGTGGCGGTCGGCGATCCAGCCCGAGGCCACGATGGCGCCTGCGCAGAGGAAGCCGCCGACGATCTGGATCAGCAGGAACTCGGTGATGGTCTGTTCCGCGAACAGGTGGATCCACGACAGCGGAAACACCGTGACCAGGTGGAACAGCGCGTAGCTGGCCAGGGCCGCGAAGGCGCCGATGAAGACGTTGTAGCCCTGGCTGGCGAGCAGTTCGCGGGTCGGCACGGGCTCGAGTTCCTGCTGGTCCAGCAGGCGCTCGTATTCGTGCGTGACCACGAGGCGCAGCCGTGCGAACAGGGCCACCACGTTGATGGCGAAGGCGACGAAGAACGGGTAGCGCCAGCCCCAGGAAAGGAAATCGTCCTGGGACAGGCTGGCGTAGAGGTAGGCGAACAGCGCGCTGGCGAGCACGAAGCCCACCGGGGCACCCAGTTGCCCGAGCATGGCGTACCAGCCGCGCCGTTGCGGTGGCGCGTTCAGCGCCAGCAGCGAGGGCAGGCCGTCCCACGAGCCGCCCAGGGCCAGGCCCTGGCCGATGCGGAAGATCGACAGCAGCACGATCGCCGCCGTGCCCAGCGTGGCGTAGCTGGGCAGAAAGGCGATGCCCGCCGTGCAGCTGCCCAGGAGGAAGAGGGCGATGGTCAGCTTGGTGGCGCGGCCCCAGCGCCGCTGCACGGCCATGGAGACCACGGTGCCGATCGGCCGGGCGATGAAGGCCAGGGCAAAGATGGCGAAGGCGTAGAGCGTGCCGTCGAGCCGGGGCAGGTCGGGGAAGAAGACCGCCGGGAACACCAGCACCGAAGCGATGCCGTAGACGAAGAAGTCGAAGTACTCGGAGGTGCGCCCGATGACCACGCCCACGGCGATGTCGCCCGGGGCGACGCTGTGGTCGTCTTCGGCACTTTGAGGGCCGTGCGCATCGAACGAAGGGCCGGAAGGGGTGGCGTGGCGGATGCTGGACATCGGGAGGGCTCCGGGGACGTGTGGCCGCAGAAGTCTCGGCCGCAGAAGGTCGAAGGTCACTATAAACCCGTGGCGTGCCGGGACAGCGGGTTGGGCGGGGGCCTGGGACAAAACGTCCAATCGCGCTTCGGCAGCCCGCGAACTACATTGACCAGGTTTTCCGCAACTGGGGTTGACCCGGATGCGGGTGTTCGACCGCATCCACCCCTCTCCGCATGCGACTTCCGACCTTGTTTCGTGGATCGATCCTGCTGATCCTGGCCAGTTTCCTGGCCGGCTGCAGCAAGTTGGTCGTGCTCAACCCCGCCGGCGACATCGCAGCCCAGCAGGGCCAACTGGTGGTGATCGCCACGGTCCTGATGTTGCTCATCATCGTGCCGGTGATCTTCCTGATCCTGCTGTTCGCCTGGCGCTACCGGCACAACAGCCAGCGTGCCGAAACCGATTACGCGCCCGACTGGGACCACTCGACCAAGCTCGAGCTGGTGATCTGGGCCGCACCGCTGATGATCATCATCGCCTTGGGCGCGCTGACCTGGATCACCACGCACAAGCTCGACCCCTACCGCCCGCTCGAACGCATCTCCGCCGGGAAATCGTTGCCCACGGACGTCAAGCCGCTGGAGGTGCAGGTGGTGTCACTGGACTGGAAGTGGCTGTTCATCCTGCCCGAGCAAGGCATCGCCACGGTGAACGAACTGGCCGCGCCGGTCGACCGCCCGATCCGCTTCAAGCTCACGTCCAGCACGACCATGAACGCGTTCTACGTGCCCGACCTGGCCGGCATGATCTACACCATGCCCGGCATGCAGACCGAGCTGAACGCCGTCATCAACAAGCCCGGCGTGTTCCACGGCATGTCCTCGCACTACAGCGGCTCGGGCTTCTCGGGCATGACCTTCAAGTTCCACGGGCTGAGCGAAGACGGGTTCGAGCGATGGGTGGAGCAGGCCAAGGCCAGCGGCCAGGCCTTGTCGCGCGACGCCTATCTCGAACTCGCCCGACCCAGCGAGCGCACGCCCGTCGCCCGTTTCGCCTCGGTGGACGAGACGTTGTTCCAGCGCGTGCTCAATCTCTGCGTGGCCGAGGGGCAGACCTGCATGCACGAGGTGATGGCCCGGGACGCCCGGCGCAACCGCGCCCACACCGCAGGCGTCGCGCTGGCCGCAGCCACCGAGCAAAGCGTCTGCACCGCCTCCGAGTCCTTCGATCTCCTGAGCAACTGATATGTCCGTGTCTGCCGAACCCACCGCCGCGCCCCACTGGCTCCTCGGGCGCCTGACCTGGGACTCCGTGCCCATGTCGCACGAACCCATCCTGCTCTGGACCTTCCTCGCCGTCGTGCTCGGCGGCGTGGTCATGCTCGCGCTGATCACGCGCTACCGCCTGTGGGGACCGATGTGGCGCGACTGGTTCTGCAGCATCGACCACAAGCGCATCGGCATCATGTACATGGTGCTGGGCATCGTGATGCTGCTGCGTGGCTTCTCCGACGCGGTCATGATGCGCCTTCAGCAGGCCATGGCCTTCGGCGACAGCCTGGGCTATCTGCCACCGCACCACTACGACCAGATCTTCACCGCGCACGGCGTGATCATGATCTTCTTCGTGGCGATGCCGCTGGTCACGGGCCTGATGAACTACCTCGTGCCGCTGCAGATCGGCGCGCGCGACGTGGCGTTCCCTTTCCTCAACAACTTCAGCTTCTGGATGACCACCGCCGGCGCGGTGCTGGTGATGGTGTCGCTGTTCCTGGGCGAGTTCTCCACCGCTGGCTGGCTGGCGCTGTCCACGCTGGGCAACCAGAACCCGGGCGTGGGGCTGGACTACTACATATGGGCGCTGCAGATCGCCGGGGTGGGCACGACGCTCTCGGGCATCAACCTGCTGGTGACCATCATCAAGATGCGCGCGCCCGGCATGAACCTGATGAAGATGCCGGTGTTCGTCTGGACCTCTCTGTGCACCAACGCGCTGATCGTGGCCTCGTTCCCGATCCTCACCGCGGCCCTGGTGCTGATGTCGCTGGACCGCTACGTCGGCACCAACTTCTTCACCAACGAGCTGGGCGGCAACCCCATGCTGTACGTGAACCTGATCTGGATCTGGGGCCACCCCGAGGTCTACATCCTGATCCTGCCGGCCTTCGGCATCTTCTCGGAAGTCGTGGCCACCTTCAGCGGCAAGCGCCTGTTCGGCTACACCTCGATGGTCTACGCCACGGTGTGCATCACCATCCTGTCGTACCTGGTGTGGCTGCACCACTTCTTCACCATGGGGTCGGGGGCCAGCGTCAACAGCTTCTTCGGCATCACGACCATGATCATCTCGATCCCGACCGGGGCCAAGATCTTCAACTGGCTGTTCACCATGTACCGCGGCCGCATCCGCTTCGAGGTGCCGATGCTGTGGACCGTGGGCTTCATGATCACCTTCGCCATCGGTGGCATGACGGGCGTGCTGCTGGCCGTTCCGCCGGCCGACTTCGTGCTGCACAACAGCCTGTTCCTGATCGCGCACTTCCACAACGTGATCATCGGCGGCGTGCTGTTCGGCCTCATGGCCGGCATCACCTACTGGTACCCCAAGGCCTTCGGCTACAAGCTCGATCCGTTCTGGGGCAAGTGCTCGTTCTGGTTCTGGCTGATCGGCTTCTACGTCGCCTTCATGCCGCTCTACGTGCTGGGCCTGATGGGTGTGACGCGCCGGGCCAACCACTTCGAGGACCCGTCGCTGCAGATCTGGTTCGTGATCGCCGCGTTCGGCGCCGCCCTGATCGCCATCGGCATCGCCTGCTTCCTGATCCAGCTGGTGGTGAGCTACCGGCGGCGCGAGCAACTGCGCGATCTCAGCGGCGATCCGTGGAACGGCCGCACGCTGGAGTGGGCGACTTCTTCGCCGCCGCCCGCGTACAACTTCGCCTTTACCCCGGTGGTGCATGACGTGGACGCCTGGTGGGACATGAAGAAGCACGGCTACCAGCGCCCGCTCGGCGGCTTCCAGGCCATCCACATGCCGTCGAACACGGCCGCCGGCGTGGTGATCTCGGTGCTGTCGCTGGTCTGGGGCTTCGCGCTGATCTGGCACATGTGGCCGCTGGCCATCGGCTCCTTCGCGGCCATCGTGCTCGCTTCCATCGTCCACACCTTCAACTACCAGCGCGACCACCACATCCCGGCGGTCGAGGTGATCGCCACCGAAGACGCGCGCACGCGGCAACTCGCCCTCATCTGATATGGCCCATTCCCCGACCGTGACCGGCGCCACGCGCGCCTACCACCTGGAACACGAACCGCACCCGGAGAACGGCACCGCGCTGGGCTTCTGGATGTACCTGATGAGCGACTGCCTCATCTTCGCGGCGCTGTTCGCCACCTATGGCGTGCTCGGTCGCAGCTACGCGGGCGGCCCTGGTGGCGCCGAGCTGTTCGACCTCAAGCTGGTGGCGATCAACACGGCTTTCCTGCTGCTGTCGTCCATCACCTTCGGTTTCGCCATGCTGCAGAAGCAGCTGAACAACAAGGGCGGCACGCTGGCCTGGCTGGCCGTGACCGGTCTCTTCGGCCTGGCCTTCCTGGGGCTGGAGCTCTACGAATTCCGGCACCTGATCCACGTGGGCGCGACGCCGCAGAGCAGCGCGGCCATGTCGGCTTTCTTCACGCTGGTCGGCACGCACGGCCTGCACGTGACGTTCGGCTGCATCTGGCTGGTGGTGCTGATGATCCAGATCGCCCAGCATGGCCTGACGCGCGCGAACAAGCGCCGTCTGATGTGCCTGTCGATGTTCTGGCACTTTCTGGACGTGGTCTGGATCGGCGTCTTCACCTTTGTCTATCTGATGGGAGTGCTGTGATGAGCGCACACGATGGGGTCCACGACGATGGCCATGACGACGGGCCGCACAGCAGCTTCTCGGGCTACATGGTCGGCTTCGTGCTCTCGGTGGTGCTGACCGCGATTCCCTTCTGGCTGGTGATGAATGACGTCATCAGCAATCGCACCACCGCCGTGCTGGTGCTGGGCGGTCTGGCCGTGGCCCAGATCCTGGTGCACATGGTGTATTTCCTGCACATGAACGGCAAGGTCGAAGGGGGCTGGACCATGCTGTCGACCATCTTCACCGTGGTCTTCGTGGCCATCGCCATCGCGGGCACGCTCTGGGTGATGTTCCACATGAACAGCAACATGATGCCGGCGCACGAGATGCACGGGCAGCTGTCGTCATGACCTCCGCGCGGCGCGGCCTGGCCTGGATGCTGGCGGGCACCGCGCTGCTGACCGCGGTGTTCCTGGCGCTGGGCCTGTGGCAGGTGCAGCGCATGGAATGGAAGCACGCGCTCATCGAGCGCATCGAGGCGCGCACGCGGGCCGCGCCCGTGGCGCCGCCGCCGATGGCCGAGTGGCCGAGCGTGCAGGCCGACCCGGCGGCCTTCGAGTACCGCCGCCTGCGGCTGGAGGGGGAGTTCCTGCATGCCGATGAAGCGCTGGTGCAGGCCCTCACCACCCAGGGGGCCGGCTTCTGGGTGGTGACGCCGCTGCGCTTGGCCGATGGCCGGCTGGTGCTGGTCAACCGCGGCTTCGTGACGCCCGCGCAGCGCGACCCCGGGGCGCGCGGTGGGCCGACACCCGAAGGCCCGGTCACCGTCACGGGCCTGCTGCGCCTCTCCGAACCCGGTGGCGGTTTCCTCCGCAAGAACGACGCAGGCACCCATCGCTGGCATTCGCGCGACGTGGCCGCCATGGCCGCCGCGCGTGGCCTGCCCGCGGACCGCGTGGCCCCGTATTTCGTCGATGCCGAAGCGGCCGGGCAGGCGGGCGCCGCGCCGGTGGGCGGGCTCACCGTGTTGAAGTTCGCCGATAACCACCTGGTCTACGCACTCACCTGGTTCGGCCTGGCGGCCATGACCATCGTGGCCGGCGTCTACCTGCTGCGCGATCAGGCGGCGCGGCGCCCGCGCCAGGTCGAAGAGACCCCGCTGGCGGCCTGAGCCTTGGGCGGGCGCCACAATCGCAGCGTGACCGCTGCCCATGCCCCTTCCGCCGCTTCGCACACCGCCGTCGACCTGAACCAGGCCGCCGGCCTGAAGAACCTGCAGCAACTGATCCAGCTGCGCTGGATCGCCGTGTTCGGCCAGGTGGCGACGATCGAGGTCGTGCACCAGGGCATGGGCATCGCCATCCCCATCCAGCACATGTTCGCGGTGCTTGCGGGGCTGGTGCTGTTCAACGGTGTGTCGCTGCTGCGCTGGCGCACCCGGGTGCCCGTCACGGATGCCGAGCTGCTGCTCGCCCTGCTGGTGGACGTGGGCGCGCTGACCGCCCAGCTGTACCTGAGCGGCGGCGCCACCAACCCCTTCGTGTTCCTGTACCTGCTGCAGGTGATCCTGGGTGCGGTGCTGCTGCCCGCCTGGGCCACCTGGGCCATGGTGGGCGTGACCACGCTGTGCTTTGGGGGCCTCGCGGCGTTCGCCCCACCGCTGCCGCTCCTGCCCGACCTGCACCAGGGGCTGGCCAGCACCTACTTGCTGGGCATGCTGGTCTGCTTCGCGCTCAACGCCGCGCTGCTGGTGACATTCATCACCCGCATCGTGGCCAACCTGCGCGAGCGGGATCTGCGCCTGGCCGCCCTGCGCCAGCGCGCGGCGGAAGAGGAGCACGTCGTGCGCATGGGCCTGCTGGCCTCGGGTGCGGCGCACGAGCTGGGCACGCCGCTGTCCACGCTGGCGGTGATCCTGGGCGACTGGCAGCATCTGCCGCACTTCAGCTCGGAGCCCGAGCTGGCCGACGAAGTCGCCGAGATGCAGACCCAGGTCGAGCGTTGCAAGGCCATCGTCAGCGGCATCCTGCTCTCGGCCGGCGAAGCGCGGTCCGAGTCGTCGGGCGAAACCACGGTCTGCACCTTTCTCGACGGGGTGGTCGAGGCCTGGCAGCAGCGCCGACCCAGCAAGGGCTTTGTTTACCAGAACCGTTTTGGGCACGACCTGCCCATGGTGTCCGACTCGGCGCTCAAGCAGATGATCGGCAATGTGCTGGACAACGCGCTGGAGGCCTCGCCCGGCGCGGTGCGGTTCGAGGCGGCGCGCGAAGGCGATGCGCTGGTGCTGACCGTGCGCGACCGGGGCCCCGGGTTCGCGCCGCACCTGCTGCCCCACATCGGCAAGCCTTACCAGTCCACCAAGGGGCGGCCGGGCGGGGGTCTGGGTCTGTTCCTGGTGTTCAATGTGGCGCGCACGCTGGGTGGCACGGTGGCGGTGCGCAACCCTGAGGAGGGCGGTGCCGAGGTGCGCATCACCTTGCCGCTGGCCGCCATCACCTTGCCCGAGGAAGGAGCCGAGCGATGACCGCTGAAACCCCCACCCGCGAAGGCCGCCGGCTGCTGCTGGTCGAAGACGACGCTGCGTTTGCCCGCACGCTGGCGCGCTCCTTCGAGCGCCGGGGCTACGACGTGCGCGTGGCCGCGAGCCTGGAGCAGTTGACCACGCAGCTGACCAGTTTCGCGCCCGACAAAGCCGTGGTCGACCTGAAGTTGCAGGGCGATGCCTCGGGCCTGGCCTGCGTGCAGGCGCTGAACGCGCACAACCCCCACATGCTCATCGTCGTGCTCACGGGGTTCGCCAGCATCGCCACGGCGGTGGAGGCGATCAAGCTCGGCGCCTGCCACTACCTGGCCAAGCCGTCGAACACCGACGACATCGAGGCCGCCTTCGGCCGGGCGCAGGGCACGACCGAGGTCGAGCTGACCAACCGTTCGAGCTCGATCAAGACGCTTGAGTGGGAACGCATCCACGAGGTGCTGGCCGAGACCGGCTTCAACATCTCGGAGACCGCGCGCCGCCTGGGCATGCACCGGCGCACGCTGGCGCGCAAGCTGGGCAAGCAGCAGGTGAAGTGACGTGTGCCTGGTGGAGACGAGGAGGATCGAACTCCCGACCTTCGCATTGCGAACGCGACGCTCTCCCAGCTGAGCTACGTCCCCACGAACGGAAATGGTAGCAAGAACGCTCAGTTCATGCCATTGCGGCGCGCGAGTTCGACGAACAGGGCCGAGTGGTCCAGGTCGGCCAGGCCGTGCTCCCCGGCCTGGGCGTACAGCTGCTCGAACAGGCCGGTGATCGGTGCCTCGAAACCGATCTCGCCGGCCGTGGCCAGCGCGTTGCGCATGTCCTTGAGCTGCACCGCGATGGCTGCGCGCTTGGTGAAGTCGCGTTCCACCATGCGCTGGCCGTGCACCTGCAGGATGCGGCTGTCGGCGAAGCCGCCGCTGATGGCCTGCCGGACCTTGCCCATGTCGGCGCCGCCTTTCTCGCACAGCAGCAGGGCCTCGGCCACCGCGCCGATGGTGATGCCCACGATCATCTGGTTGGCCAGCTTGGCGAGTTGCCCCGAGCCGTGCGGGCCCACGTGCACCGCCTTGCCCAGCAGCTCGAAGACCGGCAGCGCACGCTCGAAGTCGGCCGTGGCACCGCCGGCCATGATGGCCAGCGTGCCCTGTTCGGCACCCACGGTGCCGCCCGAGACTGGCGCGTCGAGGTGGTGCACACCCAGCTCGGCGAGCCGGGCCGCGTGGTCGCGTGCCTGCCGGGGCTGGATGGAGGACATGTCCACCACCAGGGTGCCGGGCCGCAGGCCGGTGGTGGTGCCTTGCTGGAACAACACGTCTTCCACCACGCCGCCGTGTTCGAGCAGGGTGATCACCACATCGGCCTGTGCCACGGCCTCGGCGGGCGTGTCGGCCACGGTGGCGCCCAAGGGCTGGAGCCGTTCGGCCTTGGCACGCGAGCGGTTCCACACGCTGACGTCGCAACCGGCCTCGCAGAGGCGGCGCGCCATGGGGAAACCCATCATGCCGATGCCGAGGACGGCGATGCGGGTGGGCAGGGGAGGGGTGGAGGCTTCGGTGTTCACGGTGAGGTCGGTGTTGGGGTTAGGGGCAGGATACGTGCCCGGCATGGCAATGGGTCACAGCATGCCGCAAAACCCCCATGACACAATGCGCGCGATGAAGACCACTGCCTCCTACGACGCCGAATGGCTCGAGCGCGAGTACAACAACCGGGCCCGCGTGCCCGAACACCCGGTGCATTTCGAGCGCTGGGCGCGCGATTCGGTGGCGGCGCGCCAGGGGGGCCGCGCCCTGATCGACGTGAGCTACGGCCATGGGGCGGGCGAGACGCTGGACATCTTCCCCGCGCCGCGTCAGGCGGGCAAGCCGCCGGCGCCGGTGCTGGTGTTCATCCATGGCGGCTGGTGGCGCAGCCTGGACAAGTCCGACCATTCCTTCATCGCGCCGCCGTTCGTGCAGCGCGGGGCCTGTGTGGTGGTGCCGAACTACGCGCTGTGTCCGGCGGTGACGATCCCCGAGATCACGCTGCAGATGGTGCGTGCGCTGGCCTGGGTGTACCGCCACATCGGGGCGCATGGCGGGGACCCGCACCGCATCACGGTGGTGGGGCATTCGGCCGGGGGCCATCTGGCGGCGATGATGCTGGCGTGCGACTGGTCACTGGTGGGGGACGATTTGCCGATGTCGCTGGTGAAGAACGCGCTGGGCATGTCGGGTCTGTACGACCTGGAGCCGGTGATGCACACGCCGTCGGTGCAGGCGTCTTTGCGCTTGTCGGCGGAGCAGGTGGCCAAGGCCAGCCCGGCGCGCCTGCCTGCGCCGTTGGTGCGCGAGGGGCGGGGTGAGTTGACGGCCATGGTGGGGGCGCTGGAGAGCAGCGAATTCCTGCGCCACAACCGCTTGATCCAGTCCGCGTGGGGTGAGCGGGTGGTGCCTGTTTGTGAGGAGCTTCCCGGTCTCAATCACTTCAGCATCGTGGATGCACTGGCCGACCCTCGGCAGCGGTTGCATCAGGCGGTGCGGTCGCTTCTCTCCGTCTGAGTTTTTCTCTCTCCGGCTGCAGCGGTCCTCGGCGAGCGGGGTGGCCGGCTCCGCTCATGTCCTCCGAACCGGCTGCGCCGGTTCTCCCCCTTTACTTCGCTGCGCCGGCCACCCCGCTCGCCGAGGACCTCGTGGTACTCGGTCCGTGGGCGCACCCACATCACTTCAGCTCGGGAGTGCTCGGCGCTCTGCGCAGCGGGGTAAAGGAGGAGGCGGCACCAGCCGCCGGGGGACACCCGCGGAGCAGAGCGCCCGGCGCTCCTGAGCCCGCGAGGTCGTAGCGAGAAACGCCTCGAAAGAGATCACATCAAGAGGTGCTCACCCGCATTGTCCCCACCCAGGATCACGTAGTTGACCTTGCGCACATCCATCAGCTTGGTGCCACCGGCGTAGCTGATCGAGCTTTGCACGTCCTGCTCCATCTCCACCAGCGTGTCCGCCAGCGAACCCTTGATCGGCTCCAGGATGCGCTTGCCTTCCACGTGCTTGTACTCGCCCTTGTTGAAATCGCTGGCCGAGCCGTAGTACTCCTTGTAGCGCACGCCGTCCTCTTCCACCGTCAGACCCGGCGACTCCTCGTGACCCGCGAACAGCGAACCGATCATCACCATCGAGGCGCCGAAACGGATGCTCTTGGCAATGTCGCCATGGCTGCGGATGCCACCATCCGCAATGATCGGCTTGGTCGCCACGCGCGCGCACCACTTCAGCGCCGACAACTGCCAGCCACCCGTGCCGAAACCCGTCTTCAGCTTGGTGATGCACACCTTGCCCGGGCCCACGCCCACCTTGGTCGCGTCCGCGCCCCAGTTCTCCAAGTCGATCACCGCCTCGGGCGTCGCCACGTTGCCCGCGATCACGAACGACGCCGGCAGCTTCTCCTTCAGGTAACGGATCATGTTCTTCACGCTGTCGGCGTGGCCGTGCGCGATGTCGATCGTGATGTACTCCGGCACCAGGCCCTCGGCCACCAGGCGGTCCACCGTCGCGTAGTCGGGCGCCTTCACGCCCAGCGAAATCGAGGCGAACACGCCCTCGGCGCGCATGTCGCGCACGAACTGCACGTTGTCCAGGTCGAAACGGTGCATCACGTAGAAATAACCGTTCTTCGCCAGCCAGGTGCAGATCGGTACATCCACCACCGTCTTCATGTTGGCCGGCACCACCGGCAGGCGGAACTTGCGCCCGCCCAGCTCCACGCCGGCGTCGCATTCCGAACGGCTCTCCACGCGGCACTTGCGCGGCAAAAGCAGGACGTTGTCGTAGTCGAAGATTTCCATTTGAACCAAGCTCCAGAAAGCTGTTGTTGAACAGGTGAGCGCTTGGTCTGGCCGGTTTCTCTGGCAAGGGGCCAAAAAAAACCGGGCGCAAGAAGCTTGGGCCCGGTGCCCGATTGTAGACGCCCCGAAGAGCCAGGGTCGCCTGCGCGGTGAAGCCCTTTTGTTATGAGGTGTATACGGATGCCAGTATGAACCCCGAAGGGTCGGGCCGCTTCCTACAATCGACCCATGCTGTTCGAAGACCCCGTCGCCCCATCCGCCTCCCCGCTGCTCGCGGGCCTCAATGCCGAGCAGTCGGCCGCCGTGCTGCTGCCGGCCGAGCACGCGCTCATCCTGGCCGGGGCGGGTTCGGGCAAGACGCGGGTGCTCACCACCCGCATCGCCTGGCTGCTGCAGAGCGGCCAAGTCTCCCCCGGGGGCATCCTGGCGGTGACCTTCACCAACAAGGCCGCCAAGGAAATGATGACGCGCCTCTCGGCCATGCTGCCCATCAACGTGCGCGGCATGTGGATCGGCACCTTCCACGGCCTGTGCAACCGCTTC
>Ga0247823_10002568_pt1 | contig 14931 bp, 10 predicted proteins | sample 13C_PalmiticAcid_2_FD_192426 | JGI IMG/M metagenome (GOLD analysis project Ga0247823, IMG submission 192426) | Soil microbial communities from agricultural site in Penn Yan, New York, United States - 13C_PalmiticAcid_Day30 | ecosystem: Environmental > Terrestrial > Soil > Agricultural land...
GCTCGAACCGCGAGCGACTCGCTGCGCCGCTGAACGCTGCTCACCGCCCGTAGGGGGACTGCTGGCGCGAAGAGGTCTCCTTCTCGGCCAGGTCATCGACCGTGCCCGTTCAGAAACCAGGGCGGGCCGGGTCGTGGATCCTCGGACGAGATCAGCGGTTGCACCCGGTCGTTCGCTGCCTGCTACTACAGCGACTCGCTGCGAACCGGGCGTGCCGTCGGTTGCTGCTCGTTCACCGTCGCGTTGGGATGCTCCGTTTCGGGTGGTGCGCTTGGCAGACGAAGACGCTTGAGAAGGACTGCGTTGAACGCAACGATGATGCTGGAGCCGGACATCGCGAGTGCTGCAATCTCCGGCCGGAGGCCGAGCCCGATGATCGGCACGAACACGCCAGCGGCGATCGGCAGGGCCACCGTGTTGTAGCCGATCGCCCATCCCAAGTTCTGGCGCATCTTGCGGAGGGTCCCTCGGCCGATCGTGAGGGGGAGCGGGACGGCGAGCGGATCCGAGCGCATGAGGACCAGGTCAGCGGTTTCGATCGCGACGTCGGTTCCCGCCCCGATCGCGATCCCGATGTCGGCCTGCGCGAGCGCCGGTGCGTCGTTGACGCCGTCACCGACCATGGCGACCTTGGCGCCGTCGGCTTGGAGCTCCGCCACACGGGCTGACTTGTCGCCCGGACGAACGTCCGCAATCACTTCCGTGATGCCGAGTTGCTCGGCGATGCGCTCTGCGGTGGCCTGGTTGTCGCCCGTGAGCATGACGACACGGACATCCATGTCTCTCAGCGCATCGACCGCTGCGACTGACGTCTCACGCGGGGCGTCGGCGACGCCGAACACCGCAGCGATGGTGCCGTCGATCCCGACGCACATCACGGTGCGGCCCACGGTGGCGAGCTGTGTCCATGCGTTACGCAGTTCGGCGAGGTCGATGTCCGCGCCGTCCATGAGCGCTTTGCTGCCGACGGCGACGCGTCGGCCGTCGATGGTGGCCATGGCGCCCTGCCCCGGGACGCTTTCGAAGGCCTGAGCGGCGTTCGAGCGCGGCTCTCCACGAGCGTCGGCGAACTCGACGTACGCCTGCGCGATGGGATGCTCCGACAGCCGCTCTACTGCAGCGGCGAGCGCGATCACCTCGGCCTCGTCGACGCCCTCGGCGAACAGCAGATCCGTCACCTCGGGCTGGCCCTTGGTGAGAGTTCCCGTCTTGTCCATGACCACGACGTCGATGTGAGCCGCTGTCTCCAATGCCGACGCGTTCTTGAACAGCACGCCCCGGCGGGCGCCCAATCCGGAGCCGACCATGATCGCTGTCGGTGTCGCCAGTCCGAGTGCGTCCGGGCAGGTGATCACCACGACCGTGATCGCATAGAGCAGGGCCTGGTCCGCTGGGACATCGGAGAACACAGTCCATGCGAGGAACGTCATCAGGCCGCCGATCAGCGCGACGAACACGAGCCAGAACGCCGCCCGGTCGGCGAGCCGTTGGCCAGGAGCTTTGGAGTTCTGTGCTTCTTGGACGAGTTTGACGATCTGCGCGAGCGCCGTGTCGGATCCCACGCCCGTCGCGGTGGCGCGCAGCACGCCGTTGCGGTTGATGGTCGCTCCGATGAGCGCACTGCCCGCCTGCTTGTGCACCGGAAGGCTCTCACCGGTCACCATCGATTCGTCGACCTCGCTGTCGCCGTCGTCGACCAAGGCGTCGACAGGGACCTTCGAGCCCGGCCGAACGATGAGATGGTCGCCGACCCTCACCTCGCCGGTCGGGATCTCGACGGCTTCGCCATCGCGATCCACGAGCGCCATCGCCGGTGCCAGGTTCAACAGTGTGCGGATGGCGTCGTTGGCACCACCTCGTGCTCGCATCTCGAACCAGTGTCCGAGCAGCACAAAGGCCGCGAGCATCGTCGCTGCTTCGAAGAAGACGTCGCTGTCGGCGCCGGACAGTGTGACGACCGTCGAGTACAGCCAGCCGGTACCGATTCCGACCGCAACGAGCACCATCATGTCGAGGGTCTTTGCGCGCAGGGCCGAGACGGCGCCGCGGAAGAAGATCGACGAGCACCAGAAGATCACCGGCAGACTGAGCAGCAGTTGCCAGACATCGTTGCGAAGCCCGAACGGCACCGGCGGGTCGAGACCGAGGATGTCCATTCCGATGTGCGAATAGGTCGTGATGATCAGGGCAAAGACGAGCGCGACCACGAACCGGTTTCGCATGTCGGCCGCCATGGCCGCCATCGCAGCGCTGTCACCGCCGTGATGGTCATGGCCCCCGTGACCCTCGTGGCCCCCGTGACCCTCATGGCCCCCGTGACCCTCATGGCCCTCATGGCCCTCATGGCCCTCATGGCCCTCATGGCCCTCATGGCCCTCATGGCCCTCTTGGTGGGTCGGCGCCTCACCAGTCATCGGATCGCAGATGTGGCCCGGCACCGAGTAGCCAGCGCAGTGGAATCCACAGTCGCTGATCCACTCCTGGAGGTCCTCGAGCGACACGGTAGCGGCGTCGAACGTGACGGTTGCAGTGAGCGTCGCCGGGTTGGCCTCGACCTCCACGACTCCCGGGCGTCGTCCGAGCGCCGACTCGACGACATTCTTCTGCGACGCGTAGCGGAGGCCGTCGAGTTCGAGGACCTCCGTACGCAGTTCAGCTGTCGAAGTCACGTTTCGCTCCAATTGTCTCGTTGCTCGGCGGTCACGAACGTTCGGTGTGGCCTCGGCATCGCTCATTCGACGTAGGACACCAGCATCGCCATGCCCTGTTCGAGGTGGTAGGTGTTGTGGCAGTGGGTCATCCACTGACCCGGATTGTTCGCATCGAATTCGACAACCACCGATTCGCCCGGAAGGACGTTCACGGTGTCCTTGCGGGCCCCGGTCGCGGCGGTGCCCATGCGGAACGTGTGGCCGTGCAGGTGGATCGGGTGCCACATCGACGACGTGTTGTCGAAGGTGACACGGACTCGTTGTCCCTGCTCGATGCGAAGCGGCGGATGCTCGTCAAACGCTTTGCCGTCGAACGCCCACGAATACGGCATCATCGACCCGGTGAGCTCGACGACCTGGTCGACATCAGGAGCAGCGGCGCGTAGCCGGACAGCTTCGGTCGCGCGGAGATCGTCGTACCTCAGGAGATTGCCGTCGAGCTCCTGAGGGCGCACGTCAGCGGGTGGCGCTGCCGTCTGGCTGGCGTCCGAGGTCCGGATGACCGCAGCAGCAGTCGCGTCCTTGCCTTCGGCGAGCGCGACGAGCGGCCATGCTCCCGCGCTGGGGGCGACGACGACGTCATAGCGCTCTCCCATGCCGATGAGAATCGTGTCGACCTCGACCGGGTCGACGGCGAATCCATCGGTGTGGGTCACCGTCATCCGGTGACCGCCGAGTGCGACACGGTATGCCGTATCGGAGCCGGCGTTGATGAAGCGGAGCCGGGCTCTGCCGCCCGCTGGTACATCGATGGTCTGTCGGTCCTCGAGCGGGCGGCCGTTGATGAGGTGCAGCGGATAGGCGACGTCGCCGGCGTCACCTCCGAGCAGGTCGGACTGGGCCATCGACATCGGCATGTCAGCTGAGCCGCCGGAACCGTGATCCATACCGCCCATGTCCATGCCGCCCATGTTCATCGCTGTCAGGTTGTCGAAGGTGCGCTCTGGAGTTTCCCCATCGATGCCGTCGAGCCAGTCGTCGAGCACGACCACCTGGTCGACGTCGTAGGCCCCCGGGTCGTCCTTGTCCTCGACGATGAGCGGGGAGTACAAGCCGCGATCGAGTTGGAGACCCATGTGCGGATGGAACCAGTGGGTGCCGGAATCGGGAACGACGAACCGGTAGGTGAACGACTCGCCCGGCTTGACGACCGGCTGGGTGAGGTCGGGCACTCCGTCCATGTCGTTTCGGATTGCGAGCCCATGCCAATGGATGCTGGTGTCCTGCGGCAGCCGGTTGTCGAGGTTCACCTCAAGCGTGTCACCCTGTCGGACCCGAAGCGCTGTCCCAGGGATGACGTCGCCGTACGCCCACGTCGACACCTCGCGGCGTCCGATGGCGACCGTCGTCGCTACTGCAGTGAGGTCGTACGAGGTGACCCGGCCCGAGCCCTTCCTGGCCGCTTCGGCGCGTGCGACTGCGGGGTGGTCGGGGCCGATGTCCTCGCTGCGGGGTGCTGCGGCCTCGTCGTTCGAGCCGCAGCCGGTGAGCAACGCAAGGCTTCCTGCGCCCGTCATCACGAGGAAGTCGCGGCGGCCGATTTTCGGTGTGTATTTCATCATGCACTCTCCTACGACAGTATGTCGTACGAACTCTCTAGCCGCAGGCCTCGTGTGCGGACAGGGCCAATGGTCCCGACCCGGCCGAGACATCTCCGCCCGAACTGACGACCTTGGCGAACGGGTTGATCGGGGTCAGGGTCGGTCACACCGCCGCCGGGGCCACATCGGCCGACGTGTCGGCGGGCGTCGACAACGGTGCAAAGCGCCGGAGCCGCAGGCTGTTCGAGATGACGAACACCGAGGAGAAGGCCATGGCAGCCCCCGCGATCATGGGGTTCAGGTAGCCGGCAGCGGCGAGTGGGAGCGCGGCCACGTTGTATGCGAACGCCCAGAACAGGTTGCCCTTGATCGTGGCGAGTGTGCGCCGAGCGAGACGGATGGCGTCAGCCGCGACCCGCAGGTCACCACGCACGAGCGTCAGGTCGCTCGCCTCGATGGCAGCGTCGGTTCCGGTGCCCATCGACAGACCGAGATCGGCTCGGGCGAGCGCTGCGGCGTCGTTGACCCCGTCGCCGACCATGGCAACGACTCGGCCGTCGGCTTGGAGCTGCTCGATGACGGCGACCTTGTCCTGCGGGAGGACTTCGGAGATGACCTGATCGATGCCGACCTGTTCGGCGATGCTGCGTGCAGCAGCGTCGTTGTCACCGGTCAACAGGATCGGGGTCAGCCCGAGGTCGAGGAACTGGCGTACTGCTTCTGCTGAGGTGGGCTTGACGACGTCGGCGACGACGAACAGCGCCCGGACCTGGCCATCCCAGCCTGCGAGTACCGCCGTGCGGGCCTGCTGCTCGGCGTCGAGCTTGGCAGCGAGCAACGTCTCGCTCGGTTCCAGTGCCCAGTCGGTCATGAGTGCAGGACGGCCGGCGATGACGCCGTGGCCGTCCACCACTCCCTCGACACCGAGCCCTTCGCGGTTGACGAAGGACTCGACGGGCTCGAGGCCGCCGAGCTCCGTCGCAGCCGCCGATGCGATGGCCTTCGCAATGGGGTGTTCCGACGCATGCTCGAGCGCCCCGACGAGGCGCACGGCATCCTCGCGTCGGGTCCCGGGCTCGAGGACCACGTCGACCAAGGTCATCTTGCCGGTCGTGACGGTGCCGGTCTTGTCGAGCACGATCGTGTCGACCTTCCGTGTCGACTCCAGCACCTCTGGGCCCTTGATGAGAATGCCGAGCTGTGCCCCTCGGCCCGTTCCGACCATCAACGCAACGGGCGTCGCCAGGCCGAGGGCGCACGGGCAGGCGATGATGAGCACGGCAACCGCTGCGGTGAACGCAGCGGAGGCTCCGGCGCCGGATCCGAGCCAGTACCCGAGTGTTGCTGCCGCCAACACGATGACGACGGGCACGAACACACCCGACACTCGATCGGCGAGACGTTGGACGTCGGCCTTGCCGGTCTGGGCCTCGGTGACCAGTCGGGCGATCTGTGCCAGTTGGGTGTCGGCACCGACTCTGGTCGCCCGTACCACCAGACGCCCGCCAGCGTTCACTGTCGCTCCCGTGACATGGTCCCCGGGTGCCACCTCGATGGGCACGCTCTCACCGGTCAGCAACGAGGCGTCGACCGCCGAGGTGCCCTCCTCGACGACTCCGTCGGTGGCGATCTTCTCCCCGGGCCGAGCGATGAAGCGGTCGTCGACCTGGAGCTGCTCGATCGGGATGTGCTGTTCGGCTCCGTCGCGGAGGACCACCACGTCCTTGGCGCCGAGGTCGAGCAGGGCTCGCAATGCTGCGCCGGTCCGCCGCTTCGAGCGTGCCTCGAAGTAGCGGCCGGCAAGGATGAAGGTGGTCACCGCTGCGGCGACCTCCAGGTAGATCTCGTGTGCCCCTGAGCCCTGCTCGATCGTCAACCGGAACGGCATCTGCATGCCCGTGACGCCTGCGTCACCGAAGAACAGCGCGTAGAGCGACCAGGTGAACGCGGCGAGGGTGCCGATCGAGATCAGTGTGTCCATGGTCGCAGCGCCGTGGCGCAGATTCACCCACGCCGCCCGGTGGAACGGCCACGCGGCCCACACCACGACGGGAGCAGCCAGGGTGAGCGACAGCCACTGCCAGTTGTCGAACTGCAGAGCAGGGATCATCGCCATGGCGACCACCGGCACGGTCAACGCGATCGAGATCAGCAGACGATCTCGAAGACTCGCGGTCGGATCGACCTCGGATTCGACCGCGTCATGCGCTGCTGCATCGGAGCCGGGCTCGGCCTGGACCTGAGCGGAGTAGCCGGCAGCCTCAACCTCGGCGATCAGCTCGGCTGAATCGACAGGGCGGGCCAGAGTGACGGTCGCTCGCTCGGTGGCGTAGTTGACCGTCGCCGTCACGCCCTCGACCTTGTTTAAGCGCTTCTCGACACGGTTGGCGCAGGACGCGCAGGTCATGCCGCCGATCGCCATCTCGACACGTTGCTCGTCACCCGGACCGAAGCTCTCGGTGTTTCGAGTGTCCGTTGCGCTCATCCGCCCGCCTCCGTCTCGTGAGACATGTCCCCGTGTGAGTCGGAGACGGTCGTCGTCGGGCCCGAGCCGGGACTGTCGTCATCCTGCGCGCCGGCAGCGCCGATGCCGTACGCAGCGACGAAGGCCAGCGAGACCGTGGCGCCGAACAGCGCAAGGCGGGTGGGCACGTTCATGACGTCACCTCGTAGCCCGCTTCCTCAACAGCTGCCTTGAGCGCAGTCACGTCCACCGGAGCTTCGCTGCTGACGGTGACATCACCCGACGCCAGATCGACGTCGACCGCGGTCACGCCCTCGACCTTCGAGACCTCCTCGGTGACCGACGCGACACAGTGTCCGCAGGTCATGCCGCTCACTCGAACCGTGTTGATCGTGCTCATCCGAACCTCCTGGTTGATACCCCGGTAGGGTATACGGACCATACCTCCATGGGGTATGCTCGTCAAGGAAAGAACCAAGTTGTTCGGAGGAACGATGGCTGAACGTGGCTACAGCGCCACCAAGGACCAACTGCAGACACGGCTGTCACGCATCGAGGGCCAAGTCCGCGGAGTCAAGGGCATGGTGGACGACGACCGCTACTGCATCGACGTCCTCACCCAGATCTCGGCGATCCGTGCCGCACTCGACAAGGTGGCGCTCGGACTGCTCGACGGCCACACCCGCCACTGCTTGGCCGGGGGCCATGGCGGTCCGTCCAACCCCGACGAGCAGGCAGACGAACTCATGAATGCCGTCGGGCGCCTCCTGACGCGCTGACCACCGGGGCCAGCGACAACCAACTCATCGGCCACTCCGGTCAACCCGCCGGCGTGGGTACCCATGACACGATCGACCCCATGGCGAGCCAATCGTCGTTCGGCCGCCGACCGGAATCGGCGTCGACCCGCCGGTAGCTTCAGCCTCATGAAGACCTACGTCCTCCCACTCAGCCTTGTGCTCGTCGTGTTCGTAGCCGGCTGCAGCGGGAACGATGCGGACAACGCGACGGCAACCACCGCCGAGGTGTCGTCCGCTCGCCTCGTCGGGGTCGACCAGTTCGCCGAGCGGGTCGGAGAGCCCGATGTGCTGACGGTCAACGTGCACGTCCCCGATGAAGGCCAGCTCCCCGACACCGATCTGGCGATCCCGTTCGACGAGATCAGCGACTCCGAAGCCCTCCCATCCGACCTGGACTCGCCCCTCGCCATCTACTGCAAGTCGGGCAACATGTCCGCCGACGCGGTCGATGACCTGGTCGCACTCGGCTACACCGATGTCGTCGAACTCGACGGCGGATTCGACGCCTGGGTCGAAGCCGGGCGCCGACTGGACAGCTGACGTCAACAGGCTTCAGGGCTGACCGCAGACCCGATCGATGGCATTCACGAGGCTCGAACCGCTCTCGTCCAAACGCTCACAGTCCGACACTGGGCGGGTCAAGGCGGGCGCGGTGTTGGATACCGTCCAGGCGCCGGGTCATCCGCCCCAACGCGGCCGGATCCGCAGCCGAGGGAGTAGCGGTCGAGCGTGACGGTTGCACTGACGACGCTGATCGTGGGTCCGGAGGGCCATCTGCCGTAGGGACTGGCGGGGTGACCGGGGTGTCGTGATCGGTCGGTGGCGGCTCGGTGCTGGCGGCGAACTGCTCGTCGATCTCCTGTTGGCGTCGTCGCAGTCCGGCCAGTTCGTCGCTGCGATCCCACGACGCTCCGACGCGGGCTTCGGCTCGCTGCGCTTCGGCGCGCGCTGCAGTGGCCTCCTTGTGCAGCTCGACGATCGTGTCGGGCAGCCGATGAATCTGACGTTCGAGCCGGGTGATGAGGTTCGAGGGGTCGTTTCGTCGGAGGTCGCCGGCGAACATGCGGAGGTCGATGTGCGCCTCGGTGATGGTGACGCGGACCTCATCTTCGATCGTGGTGAGCGCCTGAGCGTGAACCGCCAGCCCGCCGAGAACTCCGACCCGGACTGTGGGTCCGCTGGTCTCGGGCGGGGTCTGCTCAAGTCGCTCTCGCAGGAGTCGTTGGAGGTCGTCGCCGGCGTCGACGCGCTTGGTGTGGGTGACCCCGTCGACAGTCATGGTGAACCGGTCGCCACGGGTGTCGACATCTCGGCCGACCACGGCCTCGAGTTCGGTCGCGCGGCGCTCGGCGTCGTCCGCTCGGTGGCATGCGGCGTCGAGGGTCTGGCGGAGTCGGTGCTGGTCATCGTGGTGGGCTCGTTCTAGTCGGGCCAGACGGGCGATGTCGGCATCGACGGACGCCTTCTCCAAGACCAGCGGGTCTCCGGTGGCGAGCGCTTTGACCTCGGCGAACGACAGCGCCTGGTCGCCGATGTCGTCGACGTCGCGGTCCGGCAGGTCACCTCGGGTCACCTGTGCGATGAACGCTGCCTTTCGTTCGAGGGTCTGCCACATGTAGGTGTCGAAGCTGCCCTCGGTGACGTAGCGCAGCACCCGGACCTCGGGGTTCTGGTTCCCCTGGCGCAGGATGCGTCCATCGCGCTGCTCGATATCGGCCGGACGCCAGGGCGCGTCGAGGTGGTGCATGGCAATGGCACGTGCCTGCACGTTGGTGCCGACGCCCATGGTCTCGGTGGAGCCGACGAGTACCGACACCGTGCCGTCGCGGCACGCTGCGAAGAGCTTCGCTTTGGCCACGTCGGTCTTCGCGTCCTGCATGTACCGGATCGAGCCCGCGTCGACCCCTCGCCGGACCAGCAGGTCACGCAGCTCGTCGTATGCGTTCCAGCCAGCCGACGCGGGCGTGGAGACATCGCAGAACACGAGCTGCAGCGCGCCCGGTCGCATGGTGAGCTGACCGTGCTCGTCGGCGTAGCGAAGATCTCGGCTGGCATGATGGATGGCAGCGATCCGCTGCGCTGCAACGGTGAGCTTGCCTCCGTCGGTGGGCGCGCTCTCACCGATGAGGCGGAGGTCGAGTGCGGCACGCCGGCCGTCACCGGTGACCTTCAGCATGTTGTCCTCGCTCGGGTCCACAGCGCGGTTGCGGATGCGCTCGGCCCGGGATGCGAGGTCCGCGACGTAGCCGACCAGCGCATCGTCAGGCTCTACGACGACCGTCTCGGCCTGGCCGCCGGCGAGGGAGGGCACCGGGAGGTTGAGATCGTCGTTCGTGCGGACATCCGCCACCTGCCGATAGAGGGTGAGCAGCTCCGGTACGTTCTGGAACCGGGCGAAGCGGGTCTGCATTCGGTACGAGGCACCGTCGGGGGCGAGTTCGAGCGCGGTGTGCGTGCGTCCGAAGTTCGCAGCCCACGCATCGAAGGCCCGTAGATCGACGCTCGCGAGCAGGTCTGGGTGCAGGTAGCTCTGCATGACCCACAGCTCGGCCATCGAGTTCGCCACCGGCGTCGCAGTGGCGAACGTGACGACCCTCTGCCCGTGCGCTCTGCGCAGCGCCCACAGCTTGGAGTCCAGATCCTGGGCGCGCTGTGACCCGACCGTCGCTACTCCGTCGATCGAGGAATCGACGCGCCGGTTCTTGAAGGCGTGCGCCTCGTCGACGAAGAGGTAGTCGATGCCGGTCTCCTCGAAGCGGACACCGTCGTCCTTGGTGTGCTCGGCGAGGAGTCGCTGGTAGGTCGCTTCGAGCTGCGCGATGCGCCGCTCAAGCTTCTTGACCGACAGGCCCTTGCCGTCCTTGGAGCCGGCGAGCGCGGAGCGAGCGAGCGTGATCTCATCGCCGAGGTACTCGGTCATGAGCTCGTGGCCCACCGGCAACCTGGAGAACCCCGACTGGGTGAACACGATCCCGTCCCAGTCACCCGTCGCGGCGCGTGCGACGAACTCCTTGCGTCGCTCCTTCGACAGCTTCTCGCGATCCGCTACGAGGATGCGTGCGGAGGGATAGAGCTGGATCCACTCCCGGGAGAACTGCTCGAGCATGTGATTCGGAACCACCACCGCCGGCTTCGACGCCAAACCGAGACGCCGGAGCTCCATTGCTGCGATCACCATCGTCGCGGTCTTGCCCGCCCCGACCGCATGGGCCAGCAGGGCGCGCCCGTCGGTGAGGATGCGTGCGACCGCGGCGCGCTGATGCGCTCTCGGCGTGAAGGTCTGCGCGAGCCCGGGGAGTGTCAGGTGGTCGCCGTCGTGCACCGGGAGCACGGTCGATGAGAACAGCTCGTTGTACCGGCCTGCGAGGCGCTCGGAACGGTCCGGGTTCTCCCACACCCAGGTCGAGAACCGCGCAGTGAGCGCTTCCTGCTTGTCCCGAGCGGCGAGTGTCTCGGCGTCGTTGCGGACACGCCGACCGTCGTCGGCGGCGTCGGTGACGGTGTGGAGCCGTTGGTTCAGCGCCGCGTCGAGCAGCGTGACAGCGTCCGCGCGCGCAGTGCCCCATTCCGAGGACAACGCGACACTCCGGCGACCGCCGCTTCGGAGCTTGACCGTCCAACTCCCGACCTGGGGCAGGTGCTCCACGTCCACAGTAGCGTCGAGCACCTCGGTACAGAACCGCTCGACATCGCTGGCCGGTATCCATGGTGCGCCCAGTCGCGCGGTGATCTCGCCAGGTTCGAGCTGGCGTGGCATCACCCGCTCCAACGCAGCGACGTTCACCGCGAACCGGCCGGGTGTGTCGTCGGTTCGACACGCGTCGAGCTTCAGCCTGACGTTGCCCGACAGGTATTCCGCTGCGGGGACCAACCGGCCGGTGCCTGGCTCGTCGTACACCAGCTCTGCGAGTTGGCGTCGCGCTGTGGTGGTGTCGGTGCCGAGCAGTTCGGCGGCACGGTCGATCGTGACCGTGCCGGCCTCGTCCAAACAGACCGCAACGGCCTCGTCCGGGCTGTCGACCCCGTGGCGTTCATGCGGTGGGTCCACAACTCGCTGGTGGAAGATCGCCGCTGGTCTCGCCTCCTGGCTCTCCTCGTCGAAGATCTCCAGCGCGGCGACGAGCGGCCAGTCGGGATCCTCGCGGAACCCGCCCATACGCGGGCGGACACGGCGCATGATCTCTTCGCCCGTCTCTGGGTGACGGCGACCTGTGCGCGATTCGCTCGACCGGTTGATCGGCCCGTAGGTGCGGACGTAGGAGCGGTACACCTCGCCGAGTGCTCCTTGCGCTGCATCGAGTCGTTCGTCGCTGCCGCCGTCGACCTGCACTGCCAGCACTCGGCGAGCCGCGTCGCGCAGACCGACGAGCTGCGCGAGTTCTCGCTGGTCCTTCGCGACGCGTGGCCGGTATGTGACCGGAGTGCCACGCTGAAGCTGTGCGATGTCGCCGCTCTGGTTGACGACGAAGCTCCCGTCCTGAGCGTGTTCGAGGTAGAAGTCGCCTCTGGCCGGGCGTCGCTGTGTCGGCTGCGTGTCGGTGTCTCGGACCGCTGGCACGTAGGCAAGCCCGGCGGCGTGCGCGTCACTGGTCAGCGCGGCGAGCGCCTCGGGAAGTTGCGCCTTCAGGTCGCCGGTCGCCACGACCGTGAGCTCGTGGTCCCGATACATGCCTCGAGCGGCGGCGAGTTCGCCGAGCACTCGGTCCGGGTGGGCGAGGTAGTACTCGTTCACCTCGAGCGATGCCGCCCCGCCCACAATGTCGATCGGTGCCGGTGCAACGTGCTCCCAACTGGGGCCGGCGAGTTCGGCTCCGGGCGGTCGTCGACGCAGGACCACCAGGTCGACCACGACGTCGGTTCCCGACGACCGAGCGAATGCGCGCTCCGGCAGGCGAATCGCACCGACGAGGTCGGCGAGTCCCGCGATCTCACGGCGCACCGCCGGGTTGCGGGCGTCCATCGTGTACCTCGACGTCAACGCCATCACGAACCCGCCCGGGCGGGTCAGGTGCAGCGACTTGATAAGGAAGTAGTTGTGCAGGGCGTGGCGCCCTCGGTTGTGGACCGGGTCGTGCGGCGTGACTTTCGCGAAGGGCACGTTGCCGATCGTCAGATCGAACGCGCCGTCCTCGACACGTAGCTCCTCGAACCCGCTGGTGTAGATCGTCGCCCGGGCGCCGTAGAGGTGCCGGGCGATCTCTCCTGTGGTGCGGTCCAACTCGACGCCGGTCAGCCGGATGCCTTCGGGTGCGAACCCGAGGAAGTTTCCCGACCCGCACCCTGGCTCCAGCACCGATACGTCACCGTCGACACCCAGCGCGGAGACGGCACCCCACATGGCCTGCGCCACGTCGGCCGAGGTGTAGTGCGCGTTCAGCGTCGTGCGTCGGGCTTGGGACCACGCCTCCTCGGTCCCGAGCAGACGACGTAGCTGGGTCCGTTCGTCTGCGTGGCGGTCGTCGTCGGGATCGAAGACCGCTGGCACCGATCCCCACCCCGACCAACGCGCCAGCACCGTCTGCTCGTCCGCTGTCGCCCATCTGGCCTCGCCGCGACAGTCGTTGAGCACCGCGAGCGCGTCGAGGTTCGCCCGGAGCTTCGCTGTCACACCCGGGGGCGCCAGGTCGTGCTGGTCGGTCGGGCGGAACGCAGCGGGCCGCGCCGAATCCGACCGAACGGCAGCGGCCCCGTCGTTGGTTAGGGCCGGTTGTGGATCGCGTCGTTCACTGCTCGGAGCGTCCGGTAGCTCTGCTCCAGGATCGGATCGTCGCTGTAGTCCAGCGCCTCGTCGTCGCTCGAGTCCGTCGCGTACACCGGTAGCCCTGTGAGCAGCAGTGGGTCGCGGGTCGGTGTCGCCGAATCCGGATGGGCGCTCATCGACGGTGCTTCGGTGTCCATGGTGTTGCTCCTCCTTCGGCGCGCCGGCGCCGTCAGGTGGGAGCGCAACGTCGTCGAACAGCGACAACTGCCCTGGCGGCTTTCGGCGAGCGCTCCGATCGCGCGGTGCCACGCTACTCCCAGCCCCGATACGGCGACGCGTCCCACGGCTGGCCGATCACAGGCTGTGGCCCTGCGTGCCCACCACCCGCCGCAGGGTGAGCGAGTGCACGGTCGCCAGCGGCTCCGCCTCGGCGTCGACCTGCGCCGTGCGGTCGCGCACCCACATCTCCTGGCGATCATCAACCGCAAGGCGCCGGAACCCCTCCCCGGCGAGCACGACCCGTGCGTTGTCGCCAGCGTCGGAGCGGAACATGACGACCTGATGTGCCGTCGGGTCATAGACGACCTCGGCCTCTCGGCCCGCCCACACCCCAGCGGGTTCCGACACCCACCCCACCGGGGCCAGTCGACCGCGGTCGCAGCGACGAAGGAACGGCTTCACGACGACCCACTGGCCGTGACGCTCATCGCAGAGCGCTCCGCGAGATGCCGCGACCGGTAGAACGGCCGGGTCCGCACATGCGCCGGCGGCAACGTTCCGTGCACCAGCAGCGCATCGCCTGGGCGCATCTGACGCATCACGTGCGCAGGAGCGAGCGGCACCCGAGTCGTCGAGAACTGCTCGGACCCGCCGCCGACACGTTGGCTCGTCGACTGCGACCGGGTGTCGACCTCGGCGTCGCCGAGCACTTGGCCGATGTAGCGCAGCGATGCACCGTCAGACAGGCCCGCGTAGAAGGCCTTGGTGAGGTGGTTCGTGAGGATCGTGTCAGCGGCCTTGCCGTAGGCGACATCGATCTGAGCGAGGGACTGCCAGATCGTGACCAGCAACACACCGATCCCGGCCAGCGTCGACGCATACTCCGGCAGCGACCGCAGCGGCGTGTTCCCTGCCTCGTCGATGACGACCAGCAGCGGCGGGTCGAGGGGTTCACCCGTCGCAGCGACGTGGCGGTACGCCTGGTTGATGAGGTCGTTCAACAGCCCGCCGAACGCAGGGGCGAGCCGCTTCTGGTCCTCGATCGGCGAGCACAGGTAGACGGTGTTCGACCCAGACAGCAGCCACGGCAGGTCCACCGCTGGTCGCCCACGACCGCCTCCCTTCCCCTTGGACAGGCGAGAGGAGGCGGCGACGCCGGGGTCGGTCCACGGCCAGATCACCGTCTGCGCTGTTGCGTAGATCGACGACCGTGTGCGGTCCTCCATCTCCCACACCGAGACAAGCCCCTTGGCGACCTCGTTCGCGCCATCCACGACCACCGAGTTGCCCTGGTGCGTGAGGGAGTCGAGCGCTTCGCGGACTTCGCCAGCCCCCAGTTCGCCTGGCCGGTCTTGGGTCAGCACCCACTCGCACACCGCAGCCATGTCGCGGTGTGCGTGGTGTGCGACGAAGAGCAGGCCCGACAGGAGGATCTCGGCCTGCGCCAACCAGAAGTCCATCCCGCCGTCGACGCCGCCCCGCGGCGCGGCGTCGC
>Ga0247823_10002569_pt1 | contig 14930 bp, 14 predicted proteins | sample 13C_PalmiticAcid_2_FD_192426 | JGI IMG/M metagenome (GOLD analysis project Ga0247823, IMG submission 192426) | Soil microbial communities from agricultural site in Penn Yan, New York, United States - 13C_PalmiticAcid_Day30 | ecosystem: Environmental > Terrestrial > Soil > Agricultural land...
CCCACGGCCCGACCCCATGTTCAGCCAGCGTCGCCTCCGCGACCGGCACCAACTCGACGTCGAAGTCCGTCGCGATGTCGCGCAGCAGCGACGACAGCGGCACCGCGGGCCCGGTCACGTCGAAAGTCCCCTTGACCTGCCCCTCCGCCACGTCCACCAGCCAAGCCGCCGCGTCCCGCACGTCGATGTGGCCGATCGGGTGGTCGGCGTCCGGAACCGCGACCCGCCCACCGCGGGACATTCGCGCGGGCCAGTACCCGAACCGGTCGCTCAGGTCCCCCGGCCCGGTGATCAGCCCGGCCCGCGCGATGAACGCGTCCGGGAACGCCTCCAGGATGGCGTTCTCGCACGCCACCTTGATTTGCCCATACGACTCAGGCTCATCATCGATTTCACGCGGCGGCAGCAACTCGTCGCTCAAGGTGTCCGGCGACGCATAGACGCTGATGGACGACACGAACGACCAGTGCCCGACCCGTCCGGCCAGCGTGTCCAGGGCCCGCCGGACCCAAGAGAACGAGATCCGGGCGACGTCCACCACCGCGTCGAAGTCGCCGGTGAGCGCGTCGAGACCGTTGTCGGCATCGCGGTCGACCCGGACCAGCCGGGCACCTGTAGGCACCTGGCCGGACGAGCCGCGAGCCGCGCAGGTGACGTCGTGGCCGCGCGCCACCGCGTCGGCGGCGACGGCGTGGCTGAGGAAGCGGGTACCGCCGAGCACTAGGAGTCGCATGTGTCCACCCTGGTCCGACGGCCGCCCACCGCGCCACCGCTCTCGCTCATGGCGAACACCCGTTCTAGCGATCCAGCCCGGTCCAGGATGAGCCGATCTGACCGAGGTGAGCCTGCACGTCTTCGTCGACGAATCCCGCCGCCGCTCGAACTATCTGATTGCGGCGACATATCTTGATCCCGGTCAACTGCGTCCCACGAGGACGATGCTCCGGTCATTGCTGATGCCTGGGCAGCGAGAGCTGCACTTCAAGAAGGAGACGCCGCAGCGGCGGAAGCTCGTGCTGTCCCAGATGGCCGACGCAGGCCTTCGCTGTTGGATCTATACCGCCGACTGTTCCAATGACCTTGAGGCTGCGCGCCAGAGTTGCCTCGCGATGCTGAGTGCGAGTCTCGTCGAGGTAGATGCCTGCCGCTTGGTGCTGGACAGTCGAGACGACCGGGATCGGCTCGACGTGGCGACCATTCGCCGGGTGCTTGGCAAGGCGGCGCGGGAATCCGGGCTCTCCTATGAGCACCTGTGCAGCCATCAGGAGGAGCTGCTGTGGATCGCTGACGCGGTCGCGTGGGCCTACGGAGCCGGGGGCGATTGGGCGCGCCGTGTCGACAGCATCGTCACCGGGGTGATCGAGGCCCGGTAGAAAGCGCGAAGCCCAGCCGCCGACCGTCCGGACGTGGGCTGGGCTCACTTCGCTGGCTTACGGGCCAGCGCATGCGACCAGGTTAGCCCCGCCCTGACCAGTCGTCCAGTGTGTTCACCCCATCGTGGCCAGTGGCCCGGCTCACCCCTGGCAAAGGTGGCGTGCTGGTGAATTCCCAGCTCAGGTACGCTGCGGCGGTACCGGCCCGCTCGAACTCAGGAGTAGCCCGCCGTGGCCCGAGTCGTTGTCGACGTCATGCCCAAGCCGGAAATCCTCGACCCCCAGGGTCAAGCCGTGGCGCGCGCGCTGCCCCGGCTGGGGTTCGAAGGCGTGTCCGATGTCCGTCAGGGAAAGCACTTCGAGCTGGAAGTCGATGACTCGGTCGACGACGAGACGCTCGCCAAGATCGCTGTCGGTTTCCTGTCCAACCCCGTTGTCGAGGACTTCGTCGTGCGGCGGGTGGACTCGTGAGGATCGGCGCCGTCACCTTCCCCGGGACGCTCGACGACAGCGACACGCTGCGGGCGATCTCCGCGGCGGGCGCTGAGGCCGTCGCCCTCTGGCACGGTGACGCCGACCTGCGCGGGGTCGACGCGGTCATCCTGCCCGGCGGGTTCTCCTACGGCGACTACCTGCGCGCGGGTGCCATCGCCCGGTTCGCCCCGGTGATGGGCGAGATCATCGACGCCGCCCGCAAGGGGATGCCGGTGCTCGGGATCTGCAACGGGTTCCAGGTCCTCTGCGAGGCCGGGCTGCTGCCTGGCGCGCTGCTGCGCAACGCCGGGCTGCACTTCGTCTGCCGCGACCAGTGGCTCAAGGTGGAGAACGGCACCACCGCGTGGACCACCCGCTTCGAGCAGGGTGCCGAGATCATCATCCCGGTGAAGAACATGGACGGCCGCTACACCGCCGCCCAGTCCACTGTGGACGAGCTGGAGGGTGAGGGCCGCGTGGTGTTCCGCTACGTCGGCGAGAACCCCAACGGCTCCCTCAACGACATCGCGGGCATCAGTGACCCGACCGGCCGCATCGTCGGCCTGATGCCGCACCCCGAGCACGCCATCGACGCCCTCACCGGGCCCAGCGACGACGGTCTCGGACTCTTCCTGTCCATTCTCGACTCGGTGGTGACCGCGTGACCAACAACGTCGACACCGTTGACAAGGCCATCGCGACGCCGGACCAGCCGCAGCCGTTCCGCGAACTGGGCCTCAAGGACGACGAGTACGCCCGGATCCGCGAGATCCTGGGCCGCCGCCCGACCGACGCCGAGCTGGCCATGTACTCGGTGATGTGGAGCGAGCACTGCTCGTACAAGTCGTCCAAGGTGCACTGGAAGCACTGGTCGGCCAACACCACGCCCGAGATGAAGGCGAAGATGCTCGCGGGCATCGGCGAGAACGCCGGTGTCGTGGACATCGGTGACGGCTGGGCGGTGACGTTCAAGCTGGAGTCGCACAACCACCCGTCCTATGTGGAGCCCTACCAGGGCGCCGCGACCGGTGTCGGTGGCATCGTCCGCGACATCATGGCCATGGGCGCGCGCCCGCTGGCGGTGATGGACCCGCTGCGCTTCGGCGCCGCCGACCACCCCGACACCAAGCGCGTGCTGCCCGGTGTCGTGGCGGGCATCGGCGGCTACGGCAACTGTCTCGGCCTGCCCAACATCGGCGGCGAGGTCGTCTTCGACCCGTCCTACCAGGGCAACCCGCTGGTCAACGCCCTGTGCGTCGGCGCGATGCGCTCCGAGGACCTGCACCTGGCGCACGCTTCCGGCACCGGCAACAAGGTCATCCTCTTCGGCGCCCGTACCGGTCTCGACGGTATCGGCGGCGTCTCGGTCCTGGCGAGCGAGACGTTCTCCGGCGACGAGTCCGGCACCGGCCGCAAGAAGCTGCCCGCGGTCCAGGTGGGCGACCCGTTCACCGAGAAGGTGCTCATCGAGTGCTGCCTCGAGCTGTTCCGCGAGGGCATCGTGGTCGGCATCCAGGACCTCGGCGGCGCGGGCCTGTCCTGCGCGACCAGTGAGCTGGCCAGCGCGGGCGACGGCGGCATGCGCGTCGAGCTCGACCGGGTTCCGTTGCGCGCCACGGGAATGACCGCGGCCGAGATCCTCTCCAGCGAGTCGCAGGAGCGGATGTGCGCGGTGGTCAAGCCGTCCGATGTGGACGCTTTCATGCGCGTCTGTGCCAAGTGGGACGTCATCGCCACCGAGATCGGCGAGGTCACCGAAGGCGACCGGCTCATCATCACCTGGCACGGCGAGACTGTCGTCGACGTCCCGCCGCGCACCGTGGCTCACGAGGGCCCGATGTACGAGCGCCCGATCGCGCGCCCGGCCGACCAGGACGACCTGATCGCCGACAGCGCGGCCAAGCTGCCTCGTCCGTCCACTAAGGACGAGCTGCGTGCCGAGATCCTGCGCATGATCGGCTCGCCCAACCTGGCCTCGCGCCGCTGGGTCACCGAGCAGTACGACCGCTACGTGCGTGGCGGCACCGTGCTGGCCCAGCCCGCCGACGCAGGCATGATCCGCATCGACGAGGAGACCGGGCGCGGCGTCGCGCTGGCCACCGACTGCAACGGCCGGTTCGTCAAGCTCGACCCGTACACGGGCACCCAGCTCGCGCTGGCCGAGGCGTACCGCAACGTCGCCGTCTCCGGCGCCACCCCGCTCGCGGTCACCAACTGCCTCAACTTCGGCTCCCCTGAGGACCCGGGCGTGATGTGGCAGTTCGAGGCGGCCGTGCGCGGTCTGGCCGAGGGCTGCAAGGAACTGGGCATCCCGGTCACCGGCGGAAACGTCAGCTTCTACAACCAGACCGGCAGCACGGCGATCCTGCCCACCCCGGTCGTCGGCGTCCTCGGTGTCATCGACGACGTCCGCCGCCGCATCCCCACCGGGATCGGCGCCGAGGCAGGCGAAACCCTGCTGCTGCTGGGCGACACCCGCGACGAGTTCGACGGTTCCGAGTGGGCGCACGTGGTCCACGGCCACCTCGGCGGCGTGCCGCCGAAGGTCGACCTGGCCCGCGAGAAGCTGATCGGCGAGGTCATGGTGGCTGGTTCGCGTGACGGGATGATCTCCGCCGCGCACGACCTGTCCGACGGCGGTCTCGTGCAGACCCTGGTCGAGACGTGCCTGATCGGCGAGGTCGGCGCCCGCGTCTTCCTCGACCCCGACCAGGACGCCTTCGTGCAGCTGTTCAGCGAGTCGGCGGGCCGGGTCCTCGTGGCCGTCCCGCGCTCGGAGGAACTGCGCTTCACCGAGATGTGCGCCGCCCGCGGCCTGCCGTGTCGGCGCATCGGTGTGGTCGACCCGGAGTCGGCGTCGCTGGAGATCCAGGACGTGGCGACGTTCCCGCTCGAGGAACTGCGCACCGCCTGGGAAGGCACGCTGCCCGCCCTGTTCGGCTGATCGTCCGACAATCCCCTTGTTGAACAATTCGAATTGTTCAACAAGGGGATTGTTCAATTGTAGGATTGTCGGACGAACGCTAGGCGCGAACGGGCACTACGAGGCGTTGACGGGCACGCAGGGCGTCGAGAAGTGCTGAATGGCCACGTTCGTCGCCGGTCCGCCGCTGCCGCCTGCCACGATGATCATCGCCTCGATCCCACCCGGTCCGGTCGCCTTGACGACCGTCCGCGCCGCTTCCGGCTTGGTGGTCACCTTCCAGCCGCCGAGCACGGAGCCGATCTTCTCGACCGCCTGCTCGACCGTCGCCTTGCCTGGGGAGATCGGTTTCCCCTTGGTGCTGAACACCTTGGACACCCCCGCGGCCGACTCGGCTCGGCAATCCACCGCGACGCCGTCCGCGACCGTCACCGACGCCCCGAACAGGTCCGCGATGTCGTTGGCCGACTTCTCCGCGGTGCCTTTGAGTTCGGCCAGCGCGTTTGTCTGCACGCGCACCAGCTCCGGCGCCCCGGTTCGCCCGTAGTCGAATCCACCGGATGACGAGCACCGGTACTCGACCGATACCCGGACCAGCAGTCGCCCGCCATCGGACTTGGCTGTGAGCATCGCCGGGGCATCGTCCGCCATGGGTTTGCGCAGCGCCAGTTCCGCACCTTCCACGGTATGCGGCTGCCATCCCTGCCTGATCCCGCTCTCGCGCAACTCGCGCACGGCCGCTTGCGGATCGCCCGCGAGCGTCGCTTCGGAGCGGACCCGACGCGCACCCTCGGTCGGCCCGTCGACCGGCAGGTTCGCGCACGTCTCCGCGGTGAACGTCGGCGCGACACTCGAATCCACAGTGGACAGCAGTTGGCGGACCGGGTCGGCGAGTTCGGCCGGGACGGGCAGCGGTTCGGACTTCGTACAGGCCACCGCCCCGGCCAAAACGATCAGCGCCATGCAAACGCGACGAATCACTTGCGTGTCACCTGGTATTCGTAGGTCTCCACCGAGCTGCCCCCGGTGAAGTTGCCCATGCTGTCCCGGAACCGGGTCACCGACGGATCCTGGCTGCTGTCCAACTGCCGGGCGGCGTCGGTGTAGTTGCCGCCGATGGCGTGGTTGCCGCCCGCGGTGCCGCTCTGGTTGTCGAAGTTCACCGTGGTCCGGTTGTGCGCGTCCGGGTTCTCCTTGGCGTCCAGGTGCGGCACGATGTCACCGTTGTTCTCCAGCGACAGCATCTGCACGCTGTCGGGGATCTGCATCCCGCCGACCGGCGAACCCGCCGTGATCACGTGCGTGACGTTGTACTGACCGCTGTTGACGAAGTCGTTCGCCGCGCGCGCCGCGACCATGCCGCCCTGGCTGTGGCCGACCAGCATGACCGGGTCACCCGGCTGGACGCCCGCGCGGGCCAGCGCCTCCTCGATGCCCTTCTGCAGCACGGTTTCGTTGCCCGCCATGGCGTCGACGTTCGTGCCGAGGTCGTTGGCGCTGTGCGCCGACTGGTCCCACGGCGCGTTCCACTCCTTGGTGCCAGGGATGTCCACGACGTAGCCGGTGATGTTGCCGTTGGCGTCGCGGACCGCGGTGACCGAGACGTTGCTGTCGTCGTCGTTGTTGCGGTGGTCGAGGCCGTTGACCAGATCGCCGAGTCCGTTGGGCGGCGTGGTGCCCACCTCGGAGGTGTCCAGCCGCGCCGGGTCGCCGTCGCCGGGGAAGGTGTTGGGCTCGCCGTCTGGGTAGGCCGCGGCGATCAGATCGGTCAGTGTCGCGAGATCCGTCGGCAGGCCAAGGGCGCTCAGCGCGCCCGGTGACATGCCGAGGATCGTGTCGATCATGCCGGGGTGGTCGACCAGCCACTTCTGCCAGTCGCCGTCGTAGTTGAGATACACGTCCGCGGCGATCGCCCCCGCGCCCGCCACCCCCAGTGCCGGGTTGACGACGACGGCCGCGCCCATCAGCCAGCGGCCCGCCTCCAGCGCCTTGGCGTTGAGGTCGTCGACGAACTGGTAGGCCTCGTTGGTCGCCCGCAGTGCCAGACCACGCAGGCCGATGGCGGCCGACGTGGCGGTCAGCCCGCTTGGCCCGTCGAGCGCGCCGAGCATCGACATCTCGAAGCGGGCGACGCCGCCGGGGTTGAGCAGGCCGGAGGCCAGCACGTCCGGGTCGACCAGGTACTTGTGGCCGCTCATCGCGATCGTCAGGGTCGAGCCCGCGACGTCGTCGGTGAGCACGCCCATGGCGGCCAGGTCCTCGTAGTGGGCGTCGGTGCCGCCCGCGCCGCCGCCGACGGTGATGTTGGTGACGCCAGGTCCGGTCTCGGTCACGCCAGCGCCTCCGCGACGAAGGGGGCCACCCAGACCCCGAGGTCGGTCCGGTCGACCGGTTCCAGGTCGACCATCCTGTGCACGCCGGGCCGGATCCCGACCCAGCCCGCGTCGCTGTGCAGCCACGTCACCTGCGCGGTCCGCACGCCGTCGCCGACCAGCGCGGTGACCAGCGTGCGCAGCATCCCGTCGGTGCGCCGCACGACCTCGCGGGCGAACGCCTCCTGGTCGGCGGGCAGCTTCAGCTCAGCCAGCACGTACGCGGGCGCCTCCGGGTCGGCCTCGCGCAGCAGGTTCGCCACGCCGAGTTCGTGCAGTGCGGCCAGCGGGACCGACCCGCGCAGCGGCTCGGTGTCGTCGGGGTCGTCGAGCATCGAGCCGATGCCGCCCTCGGTCTCGGCGGGCACCGCCCGGACCAGTTCGCGGCCAAGGTCGACCGCGGCGAACATCGACAGCTCGATGCCCGCGTCGGGCAGCAGGAACAGTGACGCTCCGAGCGCCCCGGCCAGGGCGTGCAGGCTGCGGGAGCCGCGCGCGCCCGCGGTGGCGGTGGTGTCGAACATGATCTGCGGACCGGCGAGCACCCGCAGGTTCGTCTCGATCGACGGGTGGACCTTGAGCAGGTCGCCGGAACCGTTGAGCACGCCCTTGCGCACCAGTGCGTCGAGGTCGGGCTCAAGATCTGGCGCGGGCTCCCAGCCCGGCGGCGGGCTGATCCCGAGCCGTCCGACCAGGTAGGTGTAGTCGGCCGCGGTCAGCGTGAGCCGGTGCGCGGCGGGAACTGCGGTGGCGGGCATTACGCGACTCCCTGTGCCTGCATGAACTTGCCGACCTCAAGCCACTGCTTGTCGCCTGCGGGCGGGAGGTTGTCCGGCTGGTAGCGCCAGCCCTCCCACGGCGGCCGGGGCGCCTGCGGAGCGTCGCCGCCGCCGCCGAACACCCCTGTGACGGTGTCGACCATGTCGCTGACCATGTTCTTGAAGCTCTCCAGCGCCCGGTTGAACCGGTCGATCGCGTCGTTGAACCAGCCGACCACGGCCTCGGCGATCCGCTTGATCGCCGCGATCAGCTCCCGCAGCTCCTGGGCGTGGCGGCGCAGCGCGGCCGCGGCCTCGTCGAGCTTGCCCGCGGTGCCGTCGAGGGTCTTGCGGTCGTCGGCGATGGTCTCGCGGCAGCGGTCGGCCGCGATGGACTTCCACCGCATCGCCGCGGCCTGCGCGTCCATGTCCGCGCCGTGTTTGCGCACGTCGTCGGCGCGCTGTTCGATCTGGCCCGCGAGCCGGTCGAGCTCGTCGGGGTCCCCGTAGAACGCCATGCCGCTACCCCCAGGGGTCGGGTCGTCACCGCACCATACGAGATGGGTAGACGGTGCCGCCGGGGAATCGGTTCCCTACTTGGGCAGCAGTTCGGCGATGTCCGGCGGCACCGTCTCGAAGCGGGCGCGGTCGAACTTCGTCGGGCCGAGGAACTGGGACTCGGTGAGGTCGACCGGCCCGTGCGCGGTGAAACCGGAGAACCAGGCCTTCCGGTGGAACACGACGTGGTGGGCGTGCAGGATGCCGTAGCTGTTGGCGCCGGTGAACCAGGCGCTGCCGAGGATGTCCGAGCCCCAGAGCGAGTTCGAGTTGTACAGCTTGGCGAACCGCAGGACCAGGGTGCCGACGACGCGTTCGGAGATGTCGAAGTACTCAAGGTCGGCGCCGGTCAGGTCGAGGTCGTAGCGGACCGGGTCGGCCGTGCCCTTGCGCGGCAGCAGGTCCTGGATCACCCGCTGCGCGGTCCGGCGGACCTGCAGCTCCCGCATGTCGATCTTGGTCTCGTCCGTGGGCCGCTCGAACGGCATCCGCAGGTACGAGCAGACCACGTCGAGGACGGTCTGGGTGTAGTACGGCCGGTTCCTGGCCAGGTTGCTCAGCGCGTGCATGGCGCCGACGCGGACCTGGTCGGCGTCGTTGCCCAGCAGCTCGACCGACCGGGCGAAGCGCTCGTCGGCGACCCGCTCGCGGTCATGATCGGTCCTGGCCAGCTCCAGTTCCTGCTTGCTGCGTTCGATGACGTGCCGATCTTCCTCGACGCGGCGCCGCCGGTCGTTGAGCCACAGCGCGTAGAGGGCGACAACCGAGCCCGCCGCAAGGCCGCCGGTCTTGAGCGCCTCGCCGCGGTTGGGGTTGGGCTCGCTCATCAGCCAGCCGGTGACCAGGGCGAGCAGGCCCGCCGACACCAGCACGGTGCCCGCCAGCCACCACCCCGGCTTGCCGCGCCGCATGGCCAGCCGGGACCAGACGAAGACGGCCAGGCCCGACACCAAGCCGGTCAGGCCCGCGATCACGAAGACAGTGGAGTTCATCGCGGGCCAACCTAGTGCCTGGGTCGCGTGCGCGAACAACTATCCTGATCAAGTGAATACAGGTGAATAGTTCACCTGGGAGATCCCGGGGTGGCTGCCCGCCGTTCAACAGGAGAAACTGTGCGTGGAGCGACGGAGGGGTGACGGGGTGGACTGCGCACCGGGCGAGCGGGAGGCGTTCGCGGAGCAGTGGACGACGGCCCTCGCCGCCACGGGTTACGTCGCAATGGACCGCCGCACCCTGCAGGACAACGTCGCGAAGTACACCGAGATCCTGCTCGCCGCGCTCGGCGCCGAGCACTTCGACCCGGCGCCCGTCGCCCGCATCGGCGCCACGCTCGTCGAACTCGGCTTGACCTACCCGCAGACCCTGTCCGCGTCGATCCAGCTCATCGGCGACGGCCTCGTCCGGCTCGGCGGGTCGGGGCACGCGGGCCGGGTGCCCGCCGTGCAGGCCGCTTTCGCCTCGGGGTTCGTCACCGCCATGCGGCAGAAGATCTTCCACGACCAGGAGGAGATCCGCCGGGCCGCCTTCGACGCCCGCCGGGGCGCGGAAATGGCGCTGCGGACCAGCGAGGCCCGGTTTCGCGCGATGTTCACCCAGAGCGCGGTCGGCATCGCGATCACCGACAAGTACGGCACGCTGACCGAGGTCAACGCGGCCTGCGCGCGCATGTTCGGCTACGACGTCGCCGACATGCGGGGCCTGCACATCAACGACCTGCGCTTCCCCGACGAACCCGCGGCGATGCGCGAGCCCCTGCGGCAGCTGCTGGCGGGCCATCGCGACAGCTACCGGATGGAGCGGATGCTGCGCAAGCACGACGGAAGTCCACTGTGGACCGATCTGTCGGTCACCCTGGTCCGGGACGAGACCGGCGCGCCGAACTTCGTCGTCGGCATGCTTGAGGACATCACCGACCGGCACACGCTCGAACAGCGGCTGCGCCACCAGGCCAACCACGACCCACTCACCGGCCTGGGCAACCGCGCGCTGTTCACCGAGCGCCTCAACGCCGCGTTCGGCAGGGGCGGCGACCACCGCGTCGGCCTCTGCTACCTCGACCTCGACGGCTTCAAGGTCATCAACGACAGCCTCGGCCACGACATCGGCGACGAACTGCTGATCGCGGTCGCCGCACGGCTGGACGCCATGGTCACCGGGCCGGACCGGCTGGTGGCCAGGATGGGCGGCGACGAGTTCGTCGTCCTGGTCGAGCACTGCACGGGCGTCGAGCAGATGATCGGCCTGGCCGAGCGCATCCTGGCCGCGCTCGCCGAACCGGTCCGCATCGGCGGGCACCGGCTCACCGTGTCGGCCAGCATCGGCCTGGTCGACCGCATTGTCACCACCGCCACCCCGGCCGAGACGATGCGCGACGCCGACGTCACGCTGTACTGGGCCAAGGCGGACGGCAAGAACCGTTGGGCCGCCTACGATTCCGAGCGCAACGCCCGCGAGGTCGCCCGCTTCACCCTGGCCGCCAGGATGCCCGCCGCGGTGGAGAGCGACGAGTTCTATGTGGACTATCAGCCGATCGTCCGGCTGTCCGACGGCGCACTCGTCGGCGTCGAGGCCTTGGTCCGCTGGGCGCACCCCGAGTTCGGCAGGCTCGGCCCGGACCAGTTCATCAGCCTGGCGGAGGAGACCGGACTGATCGTCCCGCTGGGCCGCTGGGTCCTGCGCGAGGCCACCAGGCAGGCCCGCCGCTGGCGCGACACCTACGGCGAGCGGGCGCCGTGGATGAGCGTCAACCTCGCAGCGAGACAGACCGAAGAGCCCGCCCTCGTAGCCGACGTCACCACCATCCTGCGCGCCGCCCGGCTCCCGCCGTCATCTGTCCAATTGGAACTCACCGAGTCGGCGATCATGGGCAGCGCGGGCGCTTCCCTGAAGGCACTGCGGGAACTGGCCGACCTCGGCGTGCGCATCGCCATCGACGACTTCGGCACCGGCTACTCGAACCTGGCCTACCTGCGCCACCTCCCGATCCACGCGATCAAACTGGCCGGGTCGTTCATGGAAGGCCTGCGCGACACCCCGGACGCCGACCCCGCCGACGCGCGGATCGTCGCCACCCTGGTCGACCTCGCCCACGCCCTCGGCCACCACGTGGTCGCCGAAGGCGTCGAGGACCCCGAGCAGGCGCAGCGACTGCGCGACATCGGCTGCGACAGCGCTCAGGGCTGGCTGTTCGCCAAACCCGGTCCGCCGGAGGAGATCGAACGCTGGCTCACCTGAGCCAGACTAGGGATCTGGAGGCAGTTGGTTGCGCGATATACCTGACCGCTTTGTGGCCGCGCTTACCGAGGCCGGTCGAGCACATGAATGGCAGGTCTACTTCAAGGAGGACAACGACGTCATCGCCTTCGAGCGACCGCTCGCTCCAGGGGTCCGCGCACAGTTCGACCTGGATATCACTTGGCGAAAGTGGGGTGGCCTGTTCCTCAACCCCGGCCTCTCCGTACGGCACGTCGAGGTATCCGACCTCGTCGCGCGCCTGCTCGAGCTTCGGAATGGTGGCTCGCAGGTCGGTACCAACATCGCCGACCTCGCGCGCGAACACGGGCGTTCCGAATGGGTTTATCCGTCGATCAGCTCTGTCGAGGAGATCCCGCAGACTGTCGTGGATGTCTTACGCGACGTGGAAGAGTTCGGCGCGCTATTTCACAGCAGGTTCGCCTCGGTGTCTGGACTGATCGCCGGGATGGAAGATCGACTCTCGAACATCTGGGTCTCGTATGCCCAGTTCGCGGTCGCTAACGCGGTGGCCTATGGGCCGAACGTGGCGGAGCCGACGCTGTCCCGGCTCGATGCCATGCTCGCCACCGAGCCGGAACTGGTCGCTTCTCAGCTGCGCGGGTTCTTGTCGCGATTCCGCGCGCACTTCGACGTGAGCTAAGTGTCCGTTGGTCGGGTCAGCTCCGGCCCGCCGCCGCGGTCAGATGGGCGGCGGGGACGAGCGCCGTGATCGGGCCGATCGGGTTCACCACCAGCGGATGCCCGTAGAGCAGCGCGGCCAGGTCTCGTCCGCTGACCTCCCGCCAGCCCGGCCACTGCGGCGGCACATGGGCCGCGGACGTGCACGCGGGCACCATGACAGTCCCGTCGTGGTTCGGGAACGCCGTGACACCGCGGTCGTCGGCGGAGCCCGCGTAAAGCAAGAGCGTCGAGTCGAGCAGCGCGGGCAGCAGGTCGCGCTGCTCGCGGTGGCGAGTGTGGATGAGCTGGAGGGTCTTCTCCAGCGGGTTGGATGGCACCGGCATGCGCAGCGCCGCCGGGGATGGGCGGTAGTCCTCGTTGCGGCGGAAGTTGTCGCCGATCTCGCCGCGCTCGTCGACCGGGTAGGCGCCGACGACCCCCCACGGCGGGACATCCTCGTCCGGCCCGAAGGCGGGATCGATCACGTAAAGCCAGCTGTTCGGGTTCGACCGCGCGCCCGCGCGCATGTCGAGGGTGATCTCCGGCTCCTCCATGCGGCTCATCGTAGGTTCCCGGGTCACGGTTGGTCACGTTTCGGTACCGTCCGGAGCATGGGGACCCTCGCACCGCGGCTGGCGCTCGCCTTGTCGGCGCTGGCGCTCACGGCCTGCACGACCACCGTCGCCACGCCGACCGCCGTGCCGCAGCCGACCACCACGACAGCCGAGCCGACCACGGGGTCGACCAAACCGACCACGAAGCCCACCACCAAGCCGACCAAGACGCGGACTGTCGAGAAAGACATCGCCGCCGTCCAGCCGTGCCAGGTCGCCGCGGTGGTCAAGGCACCGGAGTTCGGGATCAACCCGGAGATCGACGGCCACGCCAGAGACAGCTCGGACATCTTCCCCGGTTCAAAGGTCTGCACGGTGGTCGGATTCAAGGCCAACCTGATCGTCGGCGTCGAGGCCGTGGTCACCTCCGATGTCGCCACCTGGACCGACGGTCTCGGCCCCATGGTCACGCCGCTCACGATCGAGGGATTTCCGGCCGCCATGGTGCGCCCCAAGAAGCCGTCATCGTGCTTCGCCGTGGTGGACGTCAAGGACGGCCAGATGATGTTCTTCCAGGTCACCGTCGGATCTCCCGACCGGCAGCCACAAACCTCGCAGGACGACCTGTGCGTGAAGGTGCGGAAGATCGCCGAAACGGGCATGAAGGTCGTCCTCACCGGATAGCGTCACGGTAGGGGGACGGTGACGTCCGAGAATTGGTGACTAAATCACCCGATATCGCGGGAACCGTTCCGCGACGTCGGTCATCACAGATACAGTCGTCGCAAAAGCACAGGACGAGGGAGTAGCTACGGTGTTTCTAGCCGATGGCGGCGGGGGTACCACCGCACCTGTGGGGCCCAGCTACGCCGGAACCCAGACGCTGCGGGTCGAGCCCGCGGCAATCCCGGGCGCGTTGGCCGCGTTCCGAGACGCACACCTGCGCGTCCTGGAGAAGGTCACGGCCCTTGATGGCCTGCAGGTCCCCCGCTGGGCGGGAGACCCGGTCAGCGGCGAGACAGCCGACCAGTTCACCGAACGCACCAACGGCGGCGGCGAGGACTCCGCGATCGCCTGCCTGCGCGGCTATGAGAAGCAGCTCGCGAACGCCATCGACGCGCTGCAGAAGGCCTATGACGCCTATGTCCAGGTCGAGGGCGAGAACACCGCCCGCTGGGGAACGCACGACCAGGGCATCTAGGCCACCAGACTTTCCGCATTACGACCAAGGGTGATCCGAATGGGTATGCACCGCTGGCGGGGGTACGACCACCCGACACTGCACGAAATGATCAATAGCGGCCCCGGTGCGGCCGCCTCGACACCGCAGACCTCCTATTGGGAGAAGCTGCAGAGCGAACTCTCCGAGATCGACGGGGACCTCAGCGCCAAGCTCACCGAGCTCGGCACCTCGTGGGAGGGCGCGGCTGGCGAGAGCGCCAACGCGGGCCTCACGCCGCTGCAGCAGTGGGCCACCGACGCCGAGTCCGGCGCGTCCGGCATGCGCGCGTCCACCGAGTTCCAGGCCGACATCGTCTCGCGGGCCAGGGCCGAGATGCCCGAGCCGGTCACGATCACCACGCCGCAGCCCTCCGGCTGGGAGATGGCCGCCGCAGGCGCCGCCCTGCTCACCGGCAACCCCGGGCCCGCCGCGGTCGTCGCCGGTCAGGCGATCGACCACGAGCAGCAGGAGGCCAAGCAGGACGCGGCCTCGCAGAAGGCCGTCGACACGATGGAGTCCTACCAGTCCAGCAGCGAGTTCAACCGCAACACGCTGGGCACCTTCGTGCCGCCGCCGGACGTCGTGGTGTCCACCCCGGCGCCCGCCACCACGCCAGGCGGGCAGATCGGTGGCTTCACCTCCAACTTCAGCGGCACCGGCCACAACGGGAACATCACCACCCCGTCCGGCTACGCGCCGCCGCCCACCACCGGGCACACGGGCTTCGTGCCCGCGCCCGGCACCGGTGGCAACCCCACCTACACCCCGGTCGGCAGCACCC
>Ga0247823_10002570_pt1 | contig 14927 bp, 11 predicted proteins | sample 13C_PalmiticAcid_2_FD_192426 | JGI IMG/M metagenome (GOLD analysis project Ga0247823, IMG submission 192426) | Soil microbial communities from agricultural site in Penn Yan, New York, United States - 13C_PalmiticAcid_Day30 | ecosystem: Environmental > Terrestrial > Soil > Agricultural land...
ACTCTGACGCTGCCCCTGGTTTCGGGCCAGAACCGCGTGAACCTCGTGGCCTTCGACGCACGGGGCTTCAGCTCGAATCCGGTCGGCCTCGACGTTCGCGGCGCCAGCAGCACCGCACCGGAGCTCTACGTCGTCGCCGCCGGCGTGAGCCAGTACCCGAAGCTCGCGCAGAGCTACCAGCTCGCCGCAGCCGACGACGACGCTCGCGCCATCGTCAGCGCCTTCTCCGAGCAAGTGGGCGCCGACAAACCTTTCAGCAAGGTCCACTCGAAGCTGCTCCTCGACAGCGAGGTCACCGTGGAGTCCGTGCGCGCGGCCCTGGCCGAGCTCGCGCAGATGCGACCCCACGACCTCGCCGTGGTCTTCCTCGCCGGGCACGGCGTCAGACGCAGCGCCGAAGGTGAAATGGTCTTCCTCACCTCGAGCGCCGACATGGACTCGAAGGGCTTGCTGGCCAACGGCGTCGGCTGGAGCGAGCTCGGTCAGGCGCTCGCACGCGCGAAGGGCCGCGTGCTCGTACTGCTCGACGCCTGCCACAGCGGCGTCGTGAGCCAGGAGCTCCTGGCGCCGAACGGAAGCCTCGCCTCCGCCCTGGTCCGCGATCAGCGCGCCGGTGCCCTCGTTTTCGCGGCCGCCAAGGGTCGTCAGTTCAGCTACGAAGCCGGCAACACCCGCGGATTGGTGCTCGACATGACCACCACGAAGCTCGTCGGCGGCGAGAGCACGTCCCAGGGCTACTTCACGGGCGCGCTCCTCCAGGCCCTGCGGGCGCCCGACACCGATCGCAACGGCGACGGCTTACTGCAAGCCTCCGAGCTGATCGACGACGTATCCGCCCGTGTCGTAACGGCGACTGACGGCATGCAGACTCCGTGGGTGGCGCGTCGAGAAATGTTCGGTGACTTCACGCTGGGTAAGGCCGTTTCGGGACATGCTCAATCTAATTGATGTCCATATCGCACACCGTCCGTGCTCCAGTGACGCCACCATTCGCACATCACCCCACCCAGTTTGGTTAACTCTTGGCTACGGACAGCGGGAACGGTGCCTTGTTAGTTTGAGGCGAGGAGCCCGGGCGAGTCAGATTCAACTCCGCTTTGCCCTACGATCATCGTGGAAGCTCAGATCGCCCGCGGCTCTGCTAATCAGGGGTTGGTGCGAACGGCGACCGTTCGCGGGCTGCGCTGCCAGAGCAACGCCGTCTCTCGTGAAGTGATGCCGCGGTTGCCTTCGACCACCGCGCGCTCCGGCATGCGCGCCAGGCCGCGCAGCACGCCGTAGTAGGCGCTCAGGCGCGGATTATCCTTGAGCACCAGCTCACTGACGAAGCGCGCGTGGTTCAGGGCGGCGATGCTGATCAGCTTCGGGTTGTGCGCGATCCACATGCGGCCGACCTCGGTGACGCCTTCGAGCCCTTCCGTGGTGTAGAGGCCGTTGTGCTCGAGCACCAGGGTATTCACGCGGCGCAGGCCGCTCAGGCCCTGCAGGTTCGCGAGCTCGGGGTTCCGGCTCACGTTCAGCGAATCCACGCTGCCGAGCCGAGCCAGCGCCGACACGTCGTCGAGATCGGCGTTACGCGCGATGATCAGGTTCTTGCAGCTCTCGAGCTGCTCGAGGCCGGCCAGGTCGTCGAGCTCGGTGGTGTCGCTCACCACCAGGTCGCCCTCGATCCGCCGCAGGCCCGCCAGGGGCTCGAGCGAGGTCACGTTGCTGACCTGCAGCTCGCCCTGGACTTCGCTGCAGCCGGCCAGCGCTGCGAGCTCGGCGTCGCTCGTCACCTTGCGGCCGGCGCACTCGGTGGCGACGTCGTGAGCCGCGACGCGCGGCGCGGCGGACGTGGTCGCAGAACAACCGACAGCGAGCGCCGAAACGAACAACCCACAAGCCTTGGCAACGAAACCGAATGCGCGATTCATCTCTCGAACTCCTTCAGGGGCGGTTCCAACGCGAACCGTGCCCAGCGCTAGTGCAGCCGCCGTGCCAAGCGTCCGAGGCAGCTATTTCACGGTGATTTGCTGGCCGCAGTGCTGCCGCCAGCACGGCCTGTGCTGACCTCGGCACGCGAGGCTGTGCCGACCTCGGCACACGCGAAATTCACCGGCGAGCGCGCGAACAGTTGGGCTACCGTGTAGTTCGTATGGTCCAGTCGCCAGTGGGTAACCGACGACGACGCCAGGCCCTCGTGGTCGGGGCTGGGCCCGAGAAGGAGATCGTCGCGTCGGCCGAAGCACTCGGGCTGGGCTGCACGGTCGTCGGCGTCGACGCAGTCTGGCAGGCGCTGGAAGCGAGCTCGTTCGAGCTGGTCATCGCCGCGCAGGTGGTCGAGCCCGAGCTCATCGCGCAGATTGGCGAGCGCTGGCCCGAGCTGCCACTGATCGCGGTCGTTCCGGACAACGACGCGGGCGCACGCGCAGTCGCGGCTGGCGCTGCGGATTTCTTGCGGGCGCCGCTGATGCGCGAGGAGCTTTCGTTCGTGGTCGAGAGGGCACGCTCCCGAGCCTTCCCCGAGGACGCCGAGCCGCCGTCGTCGATCACGCCGGCCAGCGAGCTCCTGGGCTCGTCAGCCTCGATGCAGCGCTTGCGCGAGCTCGTGGTGCGGGCCGCCACCACGGACGCCACCGTGCTGATCCGTGGCGAGACCGGCACGGGCAAAGATCTGGTAGCACGTTCGCTGCACGGCTTGAGCCGTCGCAGCGCCGGCCCCTTCCTCAAGGTGCATTCGGCGGCGCTCCCCTCCGGCCTGCTCGAGAGCGAGCTGTTCGGGCACGAGAGGGGAGCCTTCACCGGCGCCACGTCGCGCAGGCTCGGCCGGGTGGAGCTCGCCGCGCGCGGAACGCTGTTCCTCGACGAGATCGGCGACGTCGACGGCGCCACTCAGGTCAAGCTCTTGCGCCTGCTGCAAGACAGACAGTTCGAGCGTGTGGGCGGCAACGAGGCGCTCACGGCCGACGTGCGCTTCATGGCCGCCACTCACCGCGACCTGGAAGACATGATGCGCGAGGGAACTTTTCGCGAAGATCTCTTCTATCGCCTCAACGTCGTCACGCTCTGGGTACCGCCACTGCGCGCGCGGCGCGAGGACGTCGACCTCCTGGCCCGGCACTTCTGCGGCGAGCTCGGCGCGACGCACGGCAAGCCGGAGCTCACCTTGACGGAAGGGGCGCTCGCGGAGCTGCGCAAGAACCGCTGGCCGGGCAACGTGCGGCAGCTCCAGAATCTGATCGAGCGACTGGTCGTCCTGGCCACCGGCGACAGGTTGACCGAGACGGACGTGCGCGACGCGCTCACGCAGAAGGTCTCGTTCTCGACCGAAGCACCGGGCCGTGAGAAGTCGCTCTCGACGGCTGGCAGCCAGTCGAGCGTGCTGCACCCCCTGGAGGAGCAGCTGCGCGAAGCCGAAAAGCGCGCGCTACTCAAGGCGCTCGAACGCGCCAAGGGCAATCGCACGCTGGCGGCGCGCCTGCTCGGCATCGGCCGGCGCACCCTGTATTCCAAGCTGGAAGAATACAACATCGAGTAGCCTCGCCGGCTGCAGCGACGAAAACCGTCTCGGCGCGACGGACGACGATCCACTCGTCGGTGACGAGCTCCCACCAGAGCCGAGCAGGAGAAGGCCAGGGATCCACGCTCTGGATCAGACCAGAACGCCTCCGCCGCTCACATAGTCACTATTTCGGCAGCACAGGCTCGTCCGAGCCGAGCGCCGCCCTGACGAGCTCCTGGCGCGAACCGATGCCGAGCTTGGCGTAGATAGTCCGCACCTGATTGTCGATCGTGTGACGGGAGCGCTGACGGGCGCGAGCGACCTCCGGGACCGAGTGACCCGCGACGAGCAGCCCGACCACTTCTTGCTCCACCGGCGAGAGCACGTCTAACGCGGTGCGGCGCAGGAGCGGAAAGGCCAGCACTGCGTCTTCAGCCGGGTCAGTGGAGGGAGAAACCTCGAGACCGGGCGGCGGCAGGATGCGATGGCTGCGCCGCGGAAAGACGCCAGATGGCGGCCCTTCCTCTTGCCACTCGACGCTCGAACGAGACAGCTCGCTGGCGTTGCGCAGACCGAGCTTGCGCAGCGCGCAGCCGAGCTGACGAGAGACAGCCGCAGGACTCACGCCGAGCTCATAGGCGATCTGCTTGGAAGACAGGCCTTGCTGCGCAAGGCTCGCGACACGGCGTTCACCTTGTCGCAGCGCTGACGGCGTTTGCCCCGGCAGCGACGGTCGCACGCAAAGATAGCGGCGGCCGTCTCGATCGAAGTGCCTGAGCAGGGCCCACTCGCCCTGCGTCAGTGCTTCCCAGATTTGTTGCGCGTCCCACTGAAGCGCGAGGTCTGCTTCCCGCATGACTGATGAGTGTCCAAGGCACTAGGGGTCCAGTCGGTTAGACGATACAGAGTCCTTGTTTGCAGCACGGTTTCGCACGAATCAATACTTTGAAGCAGCCATCGTCGCAGCGACATAGTCATTTCGATGAACTAAATTTGTGACTATGCGGAGTTCGCACAGCTCCTGATTTCCGGCACAACCTGGAAGCTTCAATGTCTCGCGAACTGAAAACAGTCCCGGATCTGCGGCTGGACGCCGAACCCGAGCGAGCACAGGACTTTCGAGAGGGGCTAACTAGCCGTATCCCTTCGCCTCTCGATCGCGAAAGCTGTCAGTGGCTGGTTCGGCTGCTGGGACAGCGCATCACGGCCTACCGTGCTTTGCGCTTCAGGCCCGGCAGCGTGGCGAGCTCGGGTGCTGGTTCGAGCACCTCGATCTTGGTCGCCGTCATGATGCCCATGACCGGATCCTCCTCGGCACCGGAGCTCGCCATCGTGAACTCCTTCCCGTACTTGCCGGTGACCCTGACCCGGGCGCCGGCGGCCGGAAGGGGGTTCGGCAGCTCCACGCCCCAGAAGCTGTCGAGGTAGGGCTCTGGCTCCTTGCTGCCGTCGTACTGGAGCATCGCGTCGTGGATCTGGGCGTAGTTCGAGGCCCAACCCATGACCCTGATCGTGTCGCCTTCGGCGGCGTCCTTCGTGTCGCCGAGCCAGAACGTCGGCACGGGTGCCTTGCAGTTCGGCGGATCGGCCTTGCCCGTCTGGTGCACGGCGCAGCGGGGAGCCGAAGGAAGATTGGTTTTGGTGATGGTCCCGATCACGCTGATCGGAGCGCGGTCCACCTCGGCGCGATGCGCCTCGCTCCTGAAATAGTAGCTCGCGCCCCACACGGTGAAGTCGTCACCGGAGCGGATTGCTCGTTCGGGTAGGGTCGGGACCGGTGGCAGCGCCACTCTCGCGCCCCCTTGCGCAGGACGGGGCACGTACTGGTCTGGAAGAAGGCAGAGCGCGTCTTCGCGCGCTGCCTGGGAGGATGCGGACGGCGCCGCTGCCGCGCCTGGGCTGCGCTTCGCGCCCATTCCTGCGCAAGCACACACGCTGATCACCACGGCAAGCGCCAGACCTGCTGCGCGGCCGATCATTGGCCCAGCCTCTGCAGGAGCGAGCTCGTCTCCTCGCACTGCCGCTTGAACTTGATGGCGCCCGCACCGCGACAAACGCGCTTCACGAACTGAGTGAGCAGCGACACGGCTTCTTGCTTCCGCGGTGGGTCCATCAGCGCGTGAGCACGTCCCAGCAAGAACAGGCCTTCTGGATTCGTGTCGCCGGCGTGAGCGACGGCCTTCTCGAGCGCTGCCAATCTCGCGGTCGGGTCAGCTTCGGCCTCCGCGACGGCAGCGAGGTCCGCGTACATGCGAAAGAGCGTGACGTCATTGTCGGAACCCGACGGAACCCGGCTGACGCCCTCCTGCAGCACCGCCCGTGCCTGAGGCAGGAGCTTCAAGCTGAAGTAGAGCGACGCTAGCCGCAGGTACGAATCTCCGTCGCCGGGCCCGAGCTCGATCGCCTTCGTGTAGCTCTGGAGCGCAGCCTGCTCGCGCTCCGTCCACTCTTGCACTCGCGCGAGCAGGGCGTGGCATTCAAAAAAGTTCGGGTCCTTCTCGATGCAGCGCCGCAGCGGGTTCTCGGCTTGCGCGTAGGCCCCTTGCTTCACCTCGGCAAACCCGAGCTTGTGCCAGTAGCTCGCGAAGGCGGGAGCGACTTCCACGGCGCGGCTCATCACCTGCGCCACGCGCGGCCAGTCCTCCTTCTTCTCGTGCGCCAGCGCGAGCTTCCACAGCAAGCGGTCGTTGTCCGGGTCGAGCTCGACGGCCTCTTCGTAGTGACGAACGGCGGCGTCGACGTCGGTGTCGAGCGCGCGGTCGCCCTCGCTGGCGAGCTCGCTCGCGCGTGCGCGCCGATCGCACAGGCTGTCACTGACCTCCTCGGAGGCCGCTGGCACGTGGACACTGCTGCGGCTCGGCGCCGGAGGCGGGCTCGCGCCACAACCAATGAGCCCTGACAACAGCGCGACGAATCGCCAGCAACGCATGGCTAAACAGGAGCGAGCTCGACCACTGGCGCACTGGCGGCGTTCGCCAGCTCGAGCAAGCGTGCCGTGCTCATCGATTCCGGAAGCTCCACGACGAGACGACCGACGCCATGAGGTCCGTCGCTGGAGAGCGCTAGGAGCAACGGATCGACCGGCAACGACTCGAACGCGATGCCGTGCTCGCGGAGCGCGGCGCAGAGCTCCTCCGAGCGCGCCAGAACCGAGAAGAAGACGCGGCGCGGCCCGGCACCACTCTCGCGTGGCTGCGCGCTGCCGGGATGCTCCCACAGCACCTGATCGGCAGAGTCGACGAGGCCGCGCTCGGGGCCGCTCGCCGGGAGCATGGGAACGCTCACGATGAGCTCGCGGCCCTGGGCGGCTCGCGCCAGCACGCCCATGACGTAGCGTTGCGCCGCCGCATCGAGACGCGCGAGCGGCGCCTCGGCGACGAGCACGCCCGGAGCACCGATGGTGGCTGCAGCGAGAACCAGCGCGCGGCGCTCGATCAGAGGCAGATCCTTGAGCTCGTAACGGGCTCGACCGCCGAGCTCGAAACGCTGGAGCAGCTCCTGAGCCGTGTGACGCGCCTCGCGCGATCCGAGCCCACCGAGCTCCGCGCTCTCGCCGAGGTAGCGCTCGGCCGTCCAGGTGAGCGGCAACACGGGATCGCGCAGCGCCAGGCCGACCCGACCTCGCCGTACGGCGCTGGCGGCGTCTTCACCCCGCACGCGGGCCACACCCGTCGCCAGCGTCGCCTCGGCCGAGAGCAAGGCAAAGAGCCCGCTGAACGCACCGACCAGCGCGAGCTTCGGCCCGTCGCCACGGAGCGAGAGGGCCGGTGCAATACCGCCGCCCCGCCAGGCGATGCGCGCTGCCTCGAGCTCCAGCAGCGCTGCGCCGCTCAAGGTGCCACCGGCACGAACTCCATGCGCGCCAGAGGCTTGTCGGAGGGATGCACCGCGAACGGCGCCAGCGCCTTGGCCATCTCGTAGAGCTCGCCCGGCAGCGGCGGCAGCTCTCCGGCCTTCACGCCTTCGAAGCCGAGCAGGCGTCCGACGATGCTGCTCTCGATCACGGGCAGCTCCTGGATGGGCGCGTACTCGGGCAAGCCCGCCAGGCGACGCGCCTCGGCCAGCGCCTGGCGCAATCCGCCGAGCTCGTCGACCAGACGCCGGCTCTTGGCCTGCTCCCCGGTCCAGACACGGCCCTGGGCCACGGTGTCCACCTGCTCCTTGGTCAGCTTACGGCCGGTCGCGACCCGGTCGAGGAACATGTCGTAGAACTGACCGACCTTGTGCTCGAGCTCCTTGCGCTCCTCGTCGCTGAACGGGCGGAAGATCGACTCACCATCCGCGCGCGGGGCCGTCTTGTAGACCTCCACGCTGACGCCGATCTTGCGCAGCAGCTCGGCCACGTCGGCCTTGCCGTAGAAGATACCGATGCTGCCCGTGATGCTGAGCGGGTTGGCGTAGATCTTCGTCGCCGGCGCTGCGATGTAATAACCGCCGCTGGCAGCCGCGCTGCCCATGCTGACGATCACCGGCTTGATGCGTGTGGTGAGCTGCACCTGACGCCAGATCACGTCGGCGGCCATGGCCGAGCCGCCGCCCGTCTCGATGCGCAGCACCACCGCCTTGATGCGCGGATCCTCGCGCGCGTCCTTGATCGCATCGGCGATGGTGTACGAGCCGGCCAGGCGCATGCCGATGATGGGGAAGGCCTGGCTACGACCGTCGACCATGTCGCCGTCGACGTAGATCAGCGCGATGCCCGGCGTCGGACCGAACACGCCCGTCTTGCGCGGTGCGCGCTCGTCGTCGATCAGCGGCAGATCCCAGCCGACGAGCTCCGAGGTCTTCTGCTCGATCTCGTCGTCGAAGGCAAAACCGTCGACCAGGCCCGCGTCCTTGGCCTCCTTGGCCACGAACGGCCCCGTGGCGATGCGCTTGCGCAGCTCGAGCGGATCGATGCGACGGCCAGCGGCGACGCCCAGCGTGAAGTACTTCTCGTACTGCTGCAGGAGGTCGATCTTGTCGGCGCGGGCGACGTCGCTCGACCCCTCGCGCGTGAAGGCCTCGGGCGCGCTCTTGTGCGCACCGATGCGGACGAAGTCGGCGCGGATGCCGAGCTTGTCCATCAGTCCCTTGTAATAGAAGTACCGCGTGCGTAGCCCCGCGAAGCGAATGCCGCCCGCCGGGTTGAGGTAGATCTTGTTGGCGAGCGAGCAGAAGTAGAGCGAGGAGCCGTCGGCGTCCTCGAGGTGGCACAGCACCTTCTTGCCCATCAAGCGCAGGTACATGATGGCGTCGCGCAGCTCCTGCACTCGCGCCAGCGACTCGGCCGGCGCCGAGCGGACCTCGAACACCACTGCGGCCACCGACGGCTCCTGCTCGGCGATCGACCACAGCTTGCGCAGCAGCCTCACGTGGTCGCGCGCGCCGCCGGTGTCCTCGATGCGAATGCGCAGCGCGTGCGGCCGAGCCTCGGAGCCGTGCTTCTCGCGGAAGCCGCGAAAGGCGACGTCCGTGATGATGTTCTCGTAGGCGTCGTCGGCCGCGGCGTCACCGAGGCCCGTGCCGAACACGCTGCCCGCGGCGAGCTCCATCGAGCCGCGCGAGCCGTTCATGTAGAAGGCCAGCTGCGCCGAGGCCAGCCAGGCGCGCTCCTGCGACTGCTCGTTCGGGTCGCTCATCGAGAACTCGCCGCGCAGCATGCCGAGCGACGGCAGCGCGACGCCCAGCGTGCCACGCGGGATCCAGTAGTCGGAGTCGCCGTCGATGTAGCTCGCCTCGAGCCCGACCTCGAGCGCCTCCGTCCCCGTCGGCCGGATGGCAACGCCCATGTCGTACTTGCGGTCGAGCCTGACACCGCCGTCGCTGACCGGCGCGTTCAGGTCGTGACCCACGAGCGCAAAACCAAACTGGTTCACGGGACGGCTGACCAGGCCGAGCGACCAGGACGCCAGGCCGTGGATGCGCTCGTCCTCGGAGCGCGCGTGCTGCAGCGAAAAGCCCAGCGATCCGGCGTCGCCGCCGCGCAGGGCCAGCCCCCAGGTCAGCCACTCGTAGTTCGAGCCGGTGCCGCCCCAGCGCGCCGCGCGCGTGGACGGCGGATCGATGAACTCGTAGCGCAGGCCGGTCGCGAGCGAGAGAAAGGGGATGGGGAAGCCGAAGGCCAGCGCGTGGCCCTGCCAGGGCACGAGCGCCTTGTCGTCGAGGTACACGCTCGACCAGCGAAACTCCGAGGCCGGCAAGAAGCCGAGCAGCGCGGGGTTGTTGACCAGCGCGGTCGTGTCGTCGCCGGAGACGATGCTGCGACCGAACGCGGGGATCGGCGTCGGTCGATCGACGGGCGTCTGTGCGAACGCGGTTCCGGCCAGGCCAAGGCCCACGCCCATCACTGTCAGTGCTGACTTCAAGAATAATTTCATTGCGAGAATCCGCGTGCGCGGGCCACTGCCTCGATTTCGGGGCGTCGTTGTGCGAGCTCGTCGTTGTCCTTCACGGGCAGAAAGCGCGCCTCCGGTCCGGTGCGCGGCACGTGCAGGTACTGCGTGGGGAGCTCGGCCGTGACCTCGTTGACGATGCGCTCGAACTGAATCACGTCCTGACCGCCAACCTTCTTTTTGACGGTGTAGAAGCGCCAGTCCATCTTCAGATCGCGCAGGGCCACCGCGTCGAAGTGAAAGACGTTGGTGTTGAAGACGCGCACCGTCGCGGGGTCGAAGCTCTTGGGAATGCGGAACTCCTCCAGCACGCGGAGCTTGCCATCGACGCGCACGGGGATGCCACCGCGATCGTCCGCCAGCTTGTCCACGACCTCGGAAGTCACCGGTTTTCCGTGGTTCAGGTGGAAGCCGATGATTGCCGCATCCAAAGTTCCGCCCATGTTGTCGAGGTTGGTCATCATCAGGGTGCGGCCGCCGCGCGCCACGAAGCGATCGAGCAGGCCGCTGCGGCGCAGGGCGTCGGGCAGGTCGCCGTGGCCGGGAGCATGCAGGCTGGGCTGCCCGTTCTGATCGAGGAAGATGTCACCCTTGGGAGTTAGTCTCAGCGACAGGTACTGCGTGAAGGTCGCCACGCGGTCGTCGTCGAGATTGCCGTCGAGCGCTGCGCGCGTCTTCTCTTCGGTGGCGTCGCTCGTCATCAGCCAGAACGGCGGCGCCTTGCCGTAGCGGCGCTCGACCGCGGCGATCTCGTCCAGGCGAAGCTCGAGAAAGGTCTTGCCCGGCAGCGCCTCGACCAGCGCCTTGACCACGCCGCCCATGCGTGTGGCCATGCCACCGGCCAGCACCACGAGCGCCACACGGCCGGCCGCGAGCTCGGCCTCGCCCAGGGCCTTGAGCCGCTCGTACTCGGCGCTGCCCGTCGCCGGCATGCCGACGACATCGCCCTCGTAGGGCGGCTCGATCTTGCCGTGCACGACGCCGTCGTCGTGTTTGCCGTCGCGCAGCTCGGCGCCCAGGCGCAAGAAGCGCTGCTCGTCGAAGTTGTAGCTGGCGAGCGTCTCGCGCGCGTCGGCCGGTAGCTGTTTGAGTTGTTCAGCCAGAGGGGTGCCCATGACGGGCGGCAGACTACCAAGAAAGCCCGGGCAAAAAGCATGGGATTTTGCCGCAGCCGCTGGCGTGCCCGGAGGCGCGGAACTACGCTACGCGAGCGCCATTGAATCGACTCCTCTGGCCCAGAACTTTCGGCCTGCTGCTCTTGGTTGCGGCGACGAATGCCAGCGCCGACGGCCCGGTCCTGCACGAGTTCATCGTCCAGGATCCGCGCGAGGACCTCGAGCTCGCAGCGACGACGCCGGACGGCAAGCTGCCGGCGGCGCTCGACACTCCGAGCGGCGTGGTCTCGGCGCCGTCCGAGCGCAAGCAGCAGCCCCAGGTCGCGTACGGCGGTAACGCCACACCTGACAGCATCGACGCCACCTACCGCATCGATCGCGACACCACCCGGCCGGACGCCGTGAGTTACGACGATCCGTTCGTCCCGGCGGTCACGCCGTTCAAGCGGCTCTACGCCTACGACGCCATCGACGAGAGCCTGGAGCTCATCGTCGGCGACAAGAAGCTTCGCAAGATCGAGATCGGCGGCGAGCCGCTCTCGAACGAGGATCAGTTCTTCGCCGACCTGTTCGTCGACGTCGCCGCCGGCGTGCCCGTGCGCATCCCCAGCGTGGGCCCCGGGGCGCGCGTGATCGCCGCCCGGGCCGAGCCGCAAACCGCCTTCGAGCTCATGCGCGACGGCGCCGACAACTGGTTCGTGGTCGGCGACGGCCGCAAGCGCGTCCGCCTGGTGATGCAGCTGTCGATCCGCCGCGCCATCTTCGGCTCGCCCTTCGCGGACGCCTCCTGGAGCTCGCTCGCGCGCTTCGTGCCGGTACTGCCCAACACCGCGCGCAGCGCCGCGCGTGACGTCCTGGCGCACGTCGGCATCTCGGACGCGATGCGGCCGCGCGACGCCCTGGCCGCGCTGGTGACGCATTTCCGCTCGTTCGCGCCCTCGGACGAGGCTCCTCGCGCGCAGACCGGCGCGGCCCTGTACCAGGAGCTCTCGCTCTCGAAGAAAGGCGTCTGCCGCCACCGCGCTTACGCCTTCGTGATCACGGCGCTGGCCGCGGGCCTGCCGGCACGCATGGTCCGCAACGAAGCTCACGCCTGGGTCGAGGTGCTCGACGGCATGATCTGGCACCGCATCGATCTCGGCGGCGCCGCCGGACGCTTCGAGGTCGACCCCGCCGGGCGCGCCCAGCCACACGTGCCGCCGGACGATCCGTTCTCGTGGCCGCCCGGCACCGAGAGCACGCTCGACAGCATCGGAGCTCCGAGTGGCGCCAACGACGCCAGTCCGACCGGCAGCAGCCGCGGTCCGGGGCCGAACCCGCCGCAGCTGCCGCCCACCCCGTCGCCGAGTCCCACCACGGCGGATTCGTCCGAGGGCAGCGACGACGGCCGCCCGCGCTCGGAGATCGAGCTGACGCTCGCGAACGCAGAAGCCCGCCGCGGCACGGTCGTGCACATCAAGGGCTCCGTGCACGCCGACGACGAGCCCTGCTCCTTCGCCCGCGTCGACGTCGCACTGCAGAACGGCACCAGCGGCGAGAGCGTGCTGCTCGGTGCCGTCCCCACCGACGCCGAAGGTCGCTACGACGCCACGCTGACCATCCCGCTCTACCTCGAGGTCGGTGACTACGCCGTCACAGCCTCGACACCTGGTGCCGGCCGCTGCGGCGCCAGCCGTTAGTGAGGTCCCACTGGCTCAGGCGACGTCGCGATCCACGCGCGTTCGAGCCGTCTGAGCCAGCGGGCCTCCGCGCCACCCGGACCCTTCGCTCCGGGCGCGCCGTCGAAACTCAAAAGCCGGCTAACACGGCATGTTCCCGGTCTCCATAGTCACTGTTTCGACGTTTCGGCGAAGCTGACGGGGTCGCATGTCCGGGTGATGGGGTGAAAAAATGACTATACGTCCGGGATTGAACTGAGGCTGCTCAGGCCATAGAAGTCGATCAATGGGTACCCGTCGGCGTCTGCACGCTTCACGGGGGGAACGTCCGGAGCCGGAACCGGACGTCGACGTCGACGTGTCATTGCCGCCGCCTGAATCCCTTCGGGTCTCGCGCTTCGAGATCGAGGGTGAAGAGTACGCGCTGCTCTCCTTCCCCGTACCGGAGCCGACGCTGCCCGAAGAGCTCACGCCCGCCGAGTGCGAGGTGGTCAAGGGCGTGGTGCGCGGCGAGTCCAACAGCGAGATCGCTGCGCAGCGCGGTGTGTCGGCCAACACCATCGCCAACCAGCTGCGCTCCGTGTACTCAAAGCTCGGCGTGCGCAATCGCCGCGCGCTCGTGGCGCGCTGTCTGAAAGCGTCCGACAAGCATCAGGACCCGTAGCCATCCATGGTCTTGGTCGAGATCGGGCGCAGCACCGTCATCCAGGGCAAGCCGCAGGCGTCCCCGAGCTCGCTGTCCGTCATCGAGGCCGCCTACGATCTCGCCGTCGACGACACCGCCTGGCTGAGCGCGCTGGTGCGTGAGCTTCAGCCCTTCGTCGACGACGGGCTCGGACTCTACGGACACTTCTACGCGTTCGACGAGGAGAACGCGGTGCTACGGGCAACCTTGCCCGTCTTTCTCGGCTGCGAGCAGTTCGCCCCGGCACTGGCGAAGGCGGCCGCGCTGATGCCGGAGCGCAACCTCGTGGCAGCCTACGGCGCGCTCCCGTGCCGATCTTTGAGTCAGGTGCACGCCGAGATGAGCGTCTCGCACAGCGAGGTCGAGTCCGTCGGCTTCCTACAGCGCGAGACCGGCATCGCGGACGCGCTCATGGTCAATGCCTGGCTCAGGCCCGGTAGTGGCGTCTGCATCGTCGCACCACTCCGGCGCGTCAGCCGCTTTCCCGCGCGCACGGCCAGCGTCCTCGGCCGCGTCGCCCGTCACATCGCGGCCGCCCGGCGTCTGCGTCAATCGCTGCGGCGCAGCCCGGACGGCGTCGCCCTCGAGGCGGAAGCGGTTTTCGATCCTCGCGGCGCCGTGCTGCACGCCGAGGGAGAAGCAGAGGGCAAGCCCGAGCGCGAGCTCCTGTCCGCCACGGCACGCAACCTCGCGAGCGCGAAGGAACGCTGGCGCGAGAGTGACCCCGAGCAGGTGGCCTCACTCTGGAACGCGCTGGTCGACGGCCGCTGGTCGCTCGTCGATTCGTTCGACCGTGACGGCAAGCGCTTCTTGCTCGCGCGCCGCAACGCCATGGAGCTCAACGAGCCCGGTGCGCTATCGCCCGCGGAGCGCCAGGTTGCGGCGCTGTTCGCGCGCGGTCACTCCACCAAGCTCGTCGCCTACGAGCTCGGCCTCTCCGCGTCCAACGTCTCGGGCACCTTGAAGCGCGCCCTGCGCAAGCTGCGCCTGCGCTCCGCCACCGAGCTCATCTCGCTGTTCAGCGCACGCTAGCCGAGCTCGTAGATGTCGCTCCACACGCTGCCGTTGAGCTGCGTCTTGGTGCGCAGCCACCAGCAGAAGCGCTCGAAGAGCTCTCGATCAACGCTGCCGGGACTCTGCCAGAAGTCGTCAAGCGAGCCCTGGTGGGTGAGGCCGGGCAGATCGTAAATGGCGCTGCCCAGGCACTTGACCGGGGTGCCCTCTGCCAGCGCCGAGATGCCGACGGTGCTGTTGATCATCACGGCGCCGAGCGCGCCCCTGACCGCGGCACCGATGTCGACCACGTCGGCGTAAAGCAGGCGCTCGCCCAGGCCGTACTGCGCCGCGAGCTCGTAGATCAGCGGCGCGTAGTCGCGGTAGGCGCGGTCCATCGGGTGGTGCTTGAACAAGAGCATCGTGTCCGCGGGCGCGTGGCGCGCGAACGAGGCGACCACCTGACGGATGAAGTCCTCGATGCTCGCGAACGAACAGTGCCGCATCTGCGAATCGAGATGGACCTGCAATGGCACCAGGAAGTACGGCGGCTGCTGGCCGTTCTTCAGGCGCAGGTCGAGCTCGCGATCGCGCACCGTGTGCAGCACGCGCCGCACG
>Ga0247823_10002571_pt1 | contig 14919 bp, 11 predicted proteins | sample 13C_PalmiticAcid_2_FD_192426 | JGI IMG/M metagenome (GOLD analysis project Ga0247823, IMG submission 192426) | Soil microbial communities from agricultural site in Penn Yan, New York, United States - 13C_PalmiticAcid_Day30 | ecosystem: Environmental > Terrestrial > Soil > Agricultural land...
AATCTCAGCTTCAATCCTTGATCTCAATTTCCCTGGCATAGCCTTTACACATCACATCCGCCACAGGCGGTGGTTTTATTAGGAATAATAAAAAAGGGCGTACAAACGCCCTCTGATTATTGTCATTTTAATAAAGTCTAGTGCTGTTCCGACACCGGCAACGTAATCTTCACCGTGCCGCCGTCCTGCTCAATTTTGTAGGGAATACCGCCGATAACGCCCTGGCTGATGGCGGGGTCATAACCGGAGCCAAAAACATAGTATTGGCCTTTTTTCATACCGGGGAAAGTGGCTACGGGTTCTCCGTTCACCATCATCACCTTGGCACTGATATCGTAATTGGATGTACCGGTGCCCGGCGCATCCATGGTATTGTACTTGAGGTATACCGTACAGCTGTCAATCGGCTTGCCATGGTGCTGAGGCGCTACCACAAAAGTTGTATTGCCACCCGTACCGGCTGAATCCTTGTCTTTTTTCTTACACGAAGGCATTACTGCCGCCAACACCGCAAAAGCCGCAATCAGAACAGGTTTCATGATTTCTTTCGTTTTTAATTATTGAACACTCCTTTAAAAGACAACTAAAGTTACTAAATAGTTGGCCGGTAAACCGTTTTCATTTTCGTTAAACCTTAATTATCTACCTGTTATACGGTTATAACTGATTATTTTTGTCATTATTCTGTGTATTGAGGAAATCGCTCAAAATATTCGGCATTATTCTGCTCAGCCTGGTTACCCTGCTGGGCATTGTGGCGTTCCTGCTCAATACCTACAGTTTCCAGAATTTCCTGACCCGCCAGGTGACCCAATACCTGAGCCAAAAACTGCAAACCCGGGTAGAGATCAAAAATGTAAAACTCGACCTGTTTTACAAGGTCAACATCAGTGGCATTTACATTGAAGACCGCGACAAGGATACCCTGCTCTATGCCGGCCTCATTAAACTGGATGCGGGCAATGTATTTTCCGACTACCGCGTGATCAAAAACGTGACCCTCGAAGATGCATTCATCAACATCAACCGGAAACCAACGGGCAAAGCCTGGAACTACGATTTCATCATTGATGCATTTGCAGGCCCCAGCGAACCCAAAAAGAAAAAAAGCAGCGGCGGTGGCAGTTTTTCGATCGACCTCAAAGCGGTAAGGCTCAAAAACATCCACATGCGGCAAATCGACCGCTGGGTGGGATCAGACATGGAGTACCATGTGAATACCCTGAAACTGGATGCTAAAAAAGTAGACCTCGACAAGAAAAACATTGCGCTCAGTCAGCTTTCCATTGATGGCGCCAACATTATTCTGCGCGATTACACCGGTGGCCGGCCTGATTCCCTGCGACCCAAACCCAAGCCTAACGATACAAGTATCATCCGCTTTAATCCAGCGGGCTGGAATATTTCACTGGCCAACCTGGAGCTGCGCAACAGCCGCTTCGAACTGTCGGACCCGGAAACCGAGGCTACGCCCAATTATTTCGACCACACACATATCCTCGTTACCGGCATCAATGCCAATCTGCACAATACCCGGCTCGATGGCGATACCATCAAGACCTCCATTGTAAAAATGGTGGCCAAAGAGCGTTCCGGCCTGGTGATTAATGAATTTCATACCGATGCGGCCGTATCGCATACCGGCGTGATCTGCAACAACCTGCTGCTGAAAACCGCCCGCAGTGAAATCCGCGATTACTACGCCATGCACTACACCCGCTTTGGCGATTTCCTCGACTACATCAACAATGTGGTGATGGAAGGTAATTTCAACAATGCACTCGTTTCGAGCGATGATGTAGCTTACTTTGCCGAACCGCTGCAATCCTGGAAAATGCGCGTGCGGGCCAATGGTAAAGTCCGCGGTACAGTAGCCAACCTGCGGGCCAAAGACCTGTATGTGGACAATGGCATTACCCGTTTCCTGGGCGATTTTTCGATGCGCGGTCTGCCCGATATTGATAGTACGTTCATGGATATCCGTCCTAAAATGATGGTGACTTCCGGCGCCGACCTCAACCGTTTTGCCCCAGGCCTGGATGAGTTGTCGGGCGTGAACCTGAAAGCACTTAATGCCATAGCCTTCAAAGGAGCATTCACCGGTTTTATCAACGACTTTGTGGCCTTTGGCGATTTCAATACTAACCTGGGTTTCATCCATACGGATATCAACATGAAACTGCCGGAGAAAGGTATTCCTACCTACTCTGGTAAAGTTGACACCCGCGATTTCAATATCGGCACCCTGCTGTACCAGGAAGAATTGCTGGGCAAAGCCACCGTTAGCGGTACGGTAAAAGGCCAGGGCTTCAGCCTCAAAACGCTGAATACAGAAATTGACGCGACCGTTAAACAGGTAGAACTGTATGGCTACAATTACCAACACCTGCATGCCAAAGGCTCGGTATCGAAAGGCATTTTTGATGGGCAATTTCAGGCCGCAGATCCACACCTGGTGATGCAGACCGATGGCCGGATCGATTTCAGCAGCAGCACTCCCAGGTTTAATATTTCGGGGAATATCGACACCTTCGATCTCAAAGCCATTAAGCTGACCGAGCCGCACATTTACGGAAGAGCGCGTTTCAAAACAGCCTTCACCGGTAACGATATCGATAACTTCCTGGGGCAGGCCAGTCTCTATGAAATTGATGTGCACAAAGACAGCCTTCGCCTTGATCTGGACTCCCTCATCCTGGTATCGACCCTGATAGGCGATGACAAACTGCTCACGCTTACTTCCGACAATGTGGATGCTGAAGTGCGCGGTCGCTTTTCGATCCTGAGTCTGCCCGGATCGGTACAGCATTTCATGTCGCGGTACCTGCCCGAGTACATCAAGGCGCCGCAGGGAAGTTTTGAAAACGATTTCACTTTTGCCATCCGCTTGCAACATGTGAGCAGCCTGCTCAACACCTTTGTGCCGTTCCTCAAAGGCTTTGACCAAACCGAAATTACCGGCAGCCTGAACAACCGCGGGCAGCAACTGGCTTTCAATGCCACGATCCCGGAATTCACCTACAACAACAATACGGTAAGTGCCACCACCCTGGCGGCCATTGGTAACAACCAAAAGCTGGACCTCGCCCTGCAAACCGGTGAAGTGATTCAAAACGAAGAACTGCTGATTCCCGAACTGAAATTCACGTCATCACTGAGCAACAACAAAGCTGATTTCAGCCTCAACACCTCCAGTACCACTACCCTGAGCCAGGCTACCGTGAATGGTTATGCCGAAGCCATACACGATTCGCTGCGGTTGTTCTTCAACCCCAGTACCATCAACTTCAACGAAAAAACCTGGCAGATACCTGCGGGCAATAAAATCGTTTTCAGCAAAGGATATATCGCAGTACAAAACTTCGAGATCGCTTCCGGCGTGCAGAAGATTCAGGTGAGCAGCCCGTATCCGCTCAATCCGAAACAACGGGTAACGGTGAACATCCGCAGCATTGACCTGGAACAACTGGCTAAGTTATCGGGGATTACCAGTCCGCGCATCATTGGTTCGGCTGATGGCAAAATGACGATCGATAGCTTGTTTGGTGCACCATTCCTCGAGTCCGATCTCAACATCGATAACCTGGTGCTCAATAACGATACCGTGGGCCAAGTAGTTGCCAAAGCAACTTATGATACCCGTTCCAGCGAACTGCGGGTGTACAGCGGATCAGGCATCATCAACAACGGGCACAACATATTGGCGCAGGGCACCTTTAACTTCAGTGGCGCCGGCGACAAGCTCGACGGCATGATCCAGTTCCAGGATGCTAAAATTGCGTTCCTGCAAAGTTTCATGACCGGTGTTGTATCTGATTTGAAAGGCATGACCAGCGGTAAACTCTACCTCACCGGATCGAGCAAGACACCACTCATCAATGGCGAACTGCAACTGCAGGATGGTGGATTCAAGGTAGACTACCTGGGCGTGCCCTACACCATTAAACCAACAGGCATCAACGTTACGCCAGACCGGATCAGCTTCGACCAGCTGGTGCTGGTAGATCCCAATAAACACGAGGCCAATGTAAAAGGCATCATCACACACCGCAACCTCGACCACTGGAATTTTGACCTTTCCCTCACCGGCCAGGAGTTCATGATCATGAACACCACTTCGGTTGACAATGATCTGTTTTACGGCCATATCGTTGCAGATGCAACTGCTACTATCAAAGGTAACCTCGATGGCATGGTGATCAACGTAAGTCGTGCTGTACCTGCCAAAAACACCCGCATCAACGTAGCATTACCCAGCGGTGGTGACCTCGGCTCCTACGACTTCGTAACCTTCCGGGCCTTTGACCAGCAGCCGAAAGAAACCAAACATTCCCGTTTCGATCTCACCCTGCGCATCAATGCCGACATCAACGAAAACGCCACCACTTCCATCATCATCGATCCTTCTACCAACAGTGGTATTACCGCTACCGGTACCGGCAAACTCACCATTGATTTCCCGCTCGATGGCGAGATGAAAATGAACGGAAACATCGATATCAGCGAAGGTATCTACGATTATAAGTTTACCAACTCGCTCATGTTTATTCCCATCGAGCGCAAGTTCATCATCGACAAAGGCAGCCGCGTAGTATTTGAAGGAGACCCCAGCAATGCACTGCTGGATGTAAAAGCTATTTATAAAGTAGAAGGCGGTGCTACACCGCTCACCCTGCTAACGGAACAAGAGCAATCGCAACTGGTTTCTTCGAGCGATGAATACCGCGAATTACAACGCCGCCAGCCGACTTATGTTTACCTCTCGATGAAAGGTCACCTGGCCAATCCTACGCTGAAGTTCGACATCCAGATGCCCGACTTTAAATCCTACGCCAGCCTGGCTTACCAAAAGCTGCGCCGCTTCCGGGAAGACGATACGGAGATGCTGACCCAGGTAGGTTCGCTGCTGATCTTTAACACTTTTTATACGCAGAACAATTCCGGCATCGGTGGTGAACTGGCCAATACCGGCGTAACGATGGTGACGAATATGCTGTCATCCACCGTATCCTCCCAGCTCACCAACCTGATCGGCAACCGCCTGCTGAACGATAAATCGCTGAACTTAAACGTACAGTACAACCGCGTCAACTATGCCTCTGCAGGTGTGCAAACCGGTACGATGGTCCGCAACGAATTCCAGTTTGGTGTATCCAAAAATTTCTTCGACAACCGCCTGCTGGTAGATGTGGGCACCGGTGGTATCGACTTCAACGAAAACCGAGCCGCTGCTACTTCCAACAAAAACAGCAGCATCCCCGGTGACTACCGCATTCAATACCTGCTCACCCCCGATGGCCGCTACCGTACCAACTTCTTCCGCTCCACCAACTACGATGCGATCGATGGCCGCGTATACAAACTGGGCCTGGGTATCGGCTACCGCAAAAACTTCAACGAATTCATCGAACTCGTTCCCTTCATCAACAAACGCCGCAACCAGGCTAAAGACAGCACACAACAGCGATAGCCTGATTTCTGATTTCTGATGTATGATGTATGATGTATGATTTGGTGAACTGTCTCCGATCGCTGATCTGCGATGTACGATTTGAGAATTAGCGCATTCCGCATTTTCACATCAGCACATTTCCACATTAGCACATTGCATTTTTCGCTGTGTCTTAGCGCCTCCGCGAGCTTCTTTTGATTACGGATTAGCGGATTGACGGATTTCGCGTTTTCATTTTCACATCAGCACATTTCCACATTAGCACATTGCATTTTTCGCTGTGCCTCCGCGAGAAAATAAAAAGCCGTCCCCACATCACTGCGGGAACGGCTCCGTTGGCAAAGAAAGTCCTTCTATTTCATGATCTCGTGACCCAATTTATCGCGCTTGGTCTGGAGGTAAAATTCATTGTGCGGGTTGGGAGTCATTTCGATCGCTACATTTTCAACAATCTCCAGTCCGTAACCGCTAAGGGCAGCCCGTTTTTTAGGATTGTTGGTGATGAGGCGGATTTTGGAAACACCCAGGTAACGCAGGATCTGCGCACCAATACCGTAATCGCGCTCGTCCATTTTAAAGCCCAGCTGCAGGTTGGCTTCAACGGTGTCGAGACCTTCTTCCTGGAGTTTGTAAGCTTTCAGTTTGTTGAGCAATCCAATTCCACGGCCTTCCTGGTTCATGTACAGGATCACGCCCTTGCCTTCGCGTTCTACCATTTCCATGGCTGCATGCAATTGCTCGCCGCAGTCGCAACGGAGGGAGTGCAGGATATCGCCGGTAAAGCAGGAACTGTGTACACGCAACAACACAGGCTCATCGGGTCCCCATTCGCCTTTTTTGAGGGCCATATGGGTTTCGCCGGTGTTTTTGTGTTTAAAGGCGATCAGTTCAAAATTGCCATACTTGGTCGGCATCTGTACCCTTACATCTTCTTCGATGAGGGTTTCGGTAGCCAGGCGGTAAGCGATCAGGTCCTTGATGGAGATCAGTTTGAGGTCGAAGCGGTCGGCAATTTCGCGCAACTGGGGCAGGCGGGCCATACTTCCGTCTTCGTTCATGATCTCTACCAGCACACCGGCAGGTTCAAAACCAGCCATGCGGGCCAGGTCTACCGTAGCTTCGGTGTGGCCAATGCGGCGCAGCACCCCACCCTTGCGGGCCCTCAGCGGGAAAATGTGACCGGGACGGCCCAGGTCTTCCGGCTTGGTATCGGGATTGATCAGCGCCTGCACGGTCTTGGCCCTGTCGTGGGCAGAGATACCGGTGGTGCAACCCTGGCCAATCAGGTCTACTGATACGGTAAAGGGCGTTTGGTGCAGAACGGTATTATCTTCTACCATCAGGTGCAGCTTCAGTTCGTCGCAACGCTCTTCGGAGAGCGGGGCGCAAATGAGGCCTCTACCGTATTTGGACATGAAATTGATGATCTCGGGGGTCACGTTTCTGGCGGCAGTCAAAAAGTCGCCTTCATTTTCCCTGTCTTCGTCGTCCACAACTATGATCAGTTTTCCGTTGCGGATATCTTCTAGTGCAGATTCTATTGTGTCTAACATAACGGTGCAAAATTAGTCTTTTAATCATTCACAACGTCATTCCGTGCTACGTTTTGTACGCTGCCATACCGGGTTGGCTTTGCCGGTAATATAACGCCAGAAACCGAGCAGCAACGCCAGGTTCATGAACAGGAAATGCCGAAGCGATCGCAAAAATGAAATATGTAATCCTATTGAAGAGAAAGGGATATCTAACAATGCCAGCACCAACACCCCGGCAATAGCCAGGAGGCCATACCGGCCGGCAGGTATACCGGCAGCACATACCAACAGGGCCAGGGCCATAACCAAAAGCAATAGTGGTGTAAACCATCTCAATACCTTGTGCGACCAGTAACAAAAAACCTCCGGCTGCCAGATGGGCCAAAGCAGTTTTTTCAACACCACCAGGTTTTGAAAATTGCCGGTAGAGATGCGGGCTTTCCTGCGGAATTCCACCTCGGCATCTCCGCTCACATCTTCGTAACAGATGGCTTTAGGATGCAGGATGGCTTTGTAGCCCTGCTCCAGCACTTTCATGGAAATATAGAAGTCGTCCACAATAAACCCTTCGGGCACTTCGGTGTAGAGATCGGTGCGCATGGCATAACAGGCACCAAAAGCCCCGATCATACTGCCCCAGATGATGCCTTCCTGATATTTGAGGGTCAGCTCCCGGTTGTTGTACACGTTTTCCACACCCGATACATTGTCCGACTGGATGCCGGAAAACAAAACGTTGGCCCCTACCAGTCCCATTTGCTGGTCGGTAAACGGAGCAGCGATGCGGATGAGGGTATCGGGGGTAAAAATCACGTTGGCATCGGTAAACACCAGCAGTTCGGGCACCTGTGCCGATTGACGCACTTGCTTCACCAGCCGGTTGAGCACCGAAGGCTTGCCGGTACGCTGCTCAAAAGCCAGGAGCTGCACCGGGTATCCCTGGTTGATGAACGTCCGGATAATGCTGTTGGTATCGTCGGTAGACGCATCGGAGCCGATGAGTACCTGCAGGCGGTGTTTAGGATAATGGGTATTGAACAGGCTTTCCAATTTGGCGCCAATCACACTTTGTTCGTTGTGTACGGCCATCACCACGGTGATCAGCAAAGGCTCTGCCGCAGCCGGATATTCCGGAAAAGACCGCCTTCTGCTGAACCATTGCAGCAGGAAAGGATAAAACAGATACGAATGCAGTATCAGCAATACGCAGAGGGCAATTATGACGGTACCGGCGATCACGAAGTACAAAGATGCTTAAAGCGGGTGATATTTTCCTGTATGATTTTGCTTTTGTTGTAGTGCTCCAGCATGAGTTTCCTGGCATTTTGCCCAATCGTGCGGGCAGCTTCGGGATGGGCCAGGCACCAGCTTATTTTTTCGGCAAAGGCCTCGGGGGTATCGGCTATGAGGACTTGCTCTCCATTGTGCACCGCTATGCCTTCGGCTCCTACACTGGTACTGATCACGGTTTTGCCCAGGGCCAGAGCTTCCATGATTTTGATGCGGAGTCCCCCACCCGAGCGCAGCGGCACCAGCATGAGGTTGTGTTGTAAGTGAAACAACAACGCATCCGGCACCATACCGGGCACCTGTATGCCATTGCGGCCATTCAGGGCCAGCAGCGACTGCGGCATATGTTTCCCGGCCAGGAACAGTTCCAGCTCCGGGTGAGCGGTATGCACCAGTGGCCATACATGCGTCAGCAACCATTCAATGGCTTCGAGGTTGGGCATCCAGTCCATGGAACCAATATGGTATAGCGAAAAAGGATTCACTTTTACCTCAGGCAATACCGCTACAGCAGCCGTATCGATCCCAAACGGGTACAAATGCATGGGCGTTTCTACCCCGAGGGTACGGGCCAGGCTGGCATCTTCCTCAGAAATAGGCAGCAGTTCGTCAAACTGGTTGAGCATCTGCTGTTCATATTTTTTCAGTCGGCGGGCCAGCAGAGACAGATATGCTTTCTTGGCCGGGTTGGTGGCTTGTTGGGCCAGCCGCTCCCAGATCAGGTATTCTACATTGTGCATGCGGCACACGCAAATGGCATTACTCAGCTCCCGCACCGTTTCGAGGTACGGAGCCAGGTACACCCCTTCGAACTGCACCACATCATATTGCGTATCCTGCAACCATTGGCGCAACCGGGCATCAAAAGCCTGGTTTTCGAACCGCTGGATATTATAAGATTTGTCCGAAAACAGGTTGAGCAACGCATCCAGCGGTTTCACGCGGTTATCTACCGGCAGGGCGGCAAAACGCTTTACTCCGGCAAACAATCGTTGCTGATCGGCCTCCGATACGGGGTGTTTCACGGTATTCATAGCCAGGTAATGTACCTCGCAACCTGCCTGTACATAACCACTCAGCGAATAATGAATACCCATAGCCCCGCCGTCGTTTAACGGGAAAGGCACCCGGTTGGATAGGATCAGAATTTTCAAAACAAATAATTATCCAGCAAAAATAAGCGTCCGTCCCGCATACACAAGCGCTGCCCGATTATTTAGCTATCTTAGCGGCAATGCAGAAAGAAATTATTTTCCTGGGGTCCAAGCCCATTGGTTACCACTGCCTGGCTCACCTGTTGCAGCAGCAAACCGCACTGGGCTATACGGTAAAGGGCATCCTGACCAACGACAATCCCGTTTTCAGCAAAGACCTGAGCCTGACCCAACTGGCTGCCGAGCACAATATTCCCGTTATCGCGTCGCCCGATGAAATACCGGCCTGCGATATCCTGTATTCGGTACAGTACCACCTTATTCTGCAACAGCAACACATCAGCCGGGCCCGCCAGCGCGCCGTTAACCTGCACATGGCCCCCCTGCCCGAATACCGGGGCTGCAACCAGTTTTCCTTTGCCATCCTTGATGGAGCAGCCACATTCGGCACCACCGTACATACGATGGATGCCCGCATCGACCACGGTGATATTTTATTCGAAAACCGGTTCTCCATTCCCGAAAACTGCTGGGTGAACGAACTGTACCAGTTGACCTACGAAGCCAGCCTGCAACTGTTTACGAGCTCGCTGCCGGCCATTATTAATGATGAAGTGCACCCCGTACCGCAGCAGGATCTGCTGGGCATCCGCACCTCCAGCCTGCATTACCGCCACGAGATCAACCAGGTGAAACAAATAGACCTGAACTGGCCCGAAGAAAAAATCCAGCGCCATATCCGCGCTACCTATATGCCCGGATTTGAACCGCCTTATACCTTACTGAACGGTACCAAAGTATATTTTGAACCGCAGCCTGCCTCATGAAGACCTTAGTATTTACCGTTACCACCGACCTGAGCTACGACCAGCGCATGATGCGCATTTGCACCAGCATGGCCAAGGCCGGCTATGATGTGCTGCTGGTAGGCCGCGAGCGCCCTTCGAGCATTCCATTGCAGGAACAACCTTTTCGGCAGAAACGCCTGCGCTGTTGGTTCGACAAGGGGAAGCTGTTTTATGCCGAGTACAATATCCGCCTGTTCTTCTTCCTCCTGTTTTGCAAGGCGCACCTGTTTTGCGCCATCGATCTCGATACCATTATGCCGGTGTACTACATCAGCAAATGGCGCCGCAAGCCCCGGGTGTATGATGCCCACGAGCTGTTTTGCGAAATGGAAGAAATCATCTCCCGCCCTACCATTTACAAAGCCTGGAAATGGATAGAACGCCATACGGTACCACATTTCAAAAAAGGCTATGCGGTGAGCCATACGTATGTGCAGGAGTTTAAAAGAATGTACGGGGTGGAGTACGAGATCATCCGCAATGCTACGGTGCTGCGGCCGTTTACGATTCCGGACAAACCTGAAAGATATATCCTGTACCAGGGCGCGGTGAACGAAGGCCGTTCTTTTGAAACGCTGATACCGGCCATGCAATGGGTGAAAGCCCCGCTGGTAGTTTGCGGACAAGGCAATTTTTTTGAACAGGCACAAGAACTGGCGCGGGTACACGAGCTGGGCAACAAGGTAGATTTCAAAGGCTATATCCAACCCAAAAACCTGCCGGCGTATACTGCACAAGCCTATATCGGCATCACCCTGTTCCAGGAAACGGGCCTGAGCAACCGCTATTCACTAGCCAACCGCTTTTTTGATTACATGCACCACGGGGTACCGCAGATTTGTGTGAACTACCCCGAGTATGCGCAGATCAACAGTGAGTTTGAAATAGCAGTGCTGATTGACGATTTAAGCCCCGAAAACATAGCCGCCGCCATCAACCGCCTGCTGGATGATGAAGCGTATTACCAGCGCCTGCAAAACAATTGCATGAAAGCCCGTGAAAAATATTGCTGGCAGGAAGAAGAGAAAAAACTGGTGGCCTATTACAACACCATGAACCTGTAACTTTAAGTTATGCTGAGCATTTGCATCCCCATTTACAATTTCGATGTGCGTCCGCTGGTGAACGAGCTGCACCGGCAGTGTGTGCAAAGCGGTACCCCTTTCGAAATACTGCTGCTGGACGATGCTTCTGCTGTGCATAAAGAAGATAACCGGTCGCTGGGTCAGTTACCCGGCGTTACTTACGAAGAACTGCCGGAGAATTTTGGCCGGGCCCGCATCCGCAACACGCTGGCGCAAAAAGCCGGGGGCGAATACCTGCTGTTCATCGATTGTGATTCAGCAGTGATGAACGATCGCTACATTACCTTGTATCTCGAAGCGATAACTGCCGGTCATCTCATTGTTTGCGGAGGCCGCTGTTACCTGCCCGAACCGCCATCTAACCCGGCTCAGCTCCTGCGCTGGAAATATGGCGTGGCCCGCGAAAGCACACCGGCCAGTCAGCGCAACCAGCATCCGCACCGCAGTTTCCTGACCTGCAATTTTGCGGTGCAAAAACAACTGATGCTGGCCAATCCATTCCTGAACACCCTCACCCAATACGGACATGAGGATACCTTGTTTGGCTTCCAGCTACAGCAAAAAGGCATCAATATTTTCCATATCGATAATGCCCTGGCGCATATCGGGCTGGAAGATGCGAAGGAGTTTTTGCACAAATCCGAAAAAGCAGTCGATAACCTGCTGCTCATTTACCAGACCATGCCCGAGCTTCGCAACCAGTTTGCCACCGAAGTAAAACTGCTTCGTACGTACCTCAAACTTTTACAGTCCGATCCCTTAAACATCATCAGGGGCATGATCACCCGGACCATGCCCCTGATGCGAAAAAATTTGCTGGGGCGCCGTCCCGACCTGCGCAGGTTTGACCTGTACCGCCTGGGACTGCTATTCAAAAAAGATACTACAGCGCAGTTGTAATATTGGTAAAATCGCTGATGCGGCCGTTTTCCACGCGCAATACGCGGCTGGGATAACGGTTCATGATCACGTAATCGTGCGTGGCCATGATGATAGCGGTTCCGTAATCGCGGCTGATCGAAAACAGCAGGTTCATGATGCCATCGCTGGTTTCGGGATCTAGGTTACCGGTAGGCTCATCAGCCAGGATCAGCTTGGGATTGTTGAGTAGGGCACGTGCAATATCTACCCGCTGCTGCTCACCACCACTCATTTCGTGGGGCATTTTCACACCTTTGCCACGCAGGCCTACTTTGCCCAGTACATCGTCGATTTTCTCTTTCATCAGCTTGGCATCTTTCCAACCGGTAGCGCGCAGTGCAAACTCCAGGTTGGCTTCTACGGTGCGGTCGGTCAGCAGCTGAAAATCCTGGAACACGATACCCAGGTTGCGGCGCAGGAAAGGAACTGTTTTCCAGGTAAGTTGTTTGAGGTCAAATCCTACCACCTGTCCTTCACCCTCGCGCAGGGCCAGATCGCCATACAGGGTTTTGAGCAGGCTGCTCTTGCCACTTCCGGTTTTACCGATCAGGTATACAAATTCTCCTTTGTGAATGGCTACGTTTACATCACTGAGCACCAGGTGATGGTCTCCCTGGTATATATTGGCGTTGCTGATATTTACAATCTGTTCGTTCATGATCTTATGCTGTTAAAACAAAAATAACCAAAATAGTCAATGGTCAATGGTGAAAGGTCAATGACCGGCTCCGAACAATGTGAATCAATTTTGGATGAATGGTGAAAGGTCAGAAGCCTGCCCCGCCTCATGCGGGGGTCAGACGGTGTGGAGTAACAGGCGCGGAGAACCTTTCAGATTACTAGTCAATAGACACTGTATTTCCGCATTGCCTCCGCGGCGTCATTGCTCCTCCGCGCCTTTGCGAGCAATCACTCACTACCCCAACAAAAAGTTCAGGTCTTCACCGGCTGCTACTTCACGTGTTTCGAGGCCCTGTTTAAATACACGAACGGTGCGGTCGCCAATCAGTTTAATTTGATCATTTTCGACGAGGAACATACAACCTTCACGCAAGCCGGCTACATAACGATCGGGATTAGCAATATTGTATTCCTGGATGCGTTGTTCACGCGTTTCGCCGGCATGTCCATCAGGATGGGCATCGAGGTAATGCGGATTAAGCTGGAAAGGCACCAGGTTAAGCGCATTGAACGATGCAGGTTGTACAATAGGCATATCGTTGGTGGTGCAAATAGTAGGACAAGCCACATTGGACCCGGCACTCCAGCCAATATACGGCATACCGCCACGCACTTTCTTGCTAATGGCTTCTACCAGTCCGTTTTCATACATCAGCTTGAGCAGGTGAAAAGTATTGCCACCACCTACTACCACCGCCTGCGCTTGGGCTACTGCAGCCGCAGGATTATCGAAAGTATGCACACCGGCTACTTCAATACCTATTTCTGCAAAACGCTCCCGCACCTTAGCCGTGTATTCATCAAACGAAATGCTGACGCCGGCATAAGGCACAAACACCACCTTGCTCACCTGGTGTTGTTGCAGGAAAGCAGCAATGTTTTGCTTGGGATATTCAAGATACGCTTCGCCGGCGTTGGTGGAGTTACTGATTAATAGCAGATTCATATGTGTGTTTTTGAAGCACAAGGTAGGGAGTTTGATTGTTCTTTTGGGCTGCGGAGGGTGGGAGGTCAATGGTCAATAGCCTGCCCCGCCCAATGCGGGGGTCAATTGTCAATGGTGCTGTCGTGAGTGGTCAATAGTCAATCGTCAATAAGATACTGTGAGAAACTTCGCTGCGTCTTTGTGTCGCCGTGAGCTTTCTGTCGTGAGAGGTCAAACGTCAGAGAGCCTGTCCCGCCTTATGCGGGATGAGACTGCCTGCCCCGCCTGATGCGGGGGCGCGAGTGAAGTCCTGTCGGGTGCGCAGCTCCCGCCAGGTCTGAACGGGAAGAACGAGAAAACACATCCCGCCATCTCCAAGAGAGTCCTGTGGACCTGCGCAAAGCAGGAGATTGTGGAAGTGTTCTTGAATGAGCTTGCGGATTGTTCCTGTTCTGAGCAGATCCTGCACTTCGTACCTCAGCGCAGGATGACGGTTTTGAGGCCCCCAACAGTCAATTTTGCATGGGCTTTACTGTACTTTCCAGATCGCACTTCAGAGATCGCAGATCTGCACCTGCTCTCCACACCTGTCTACCGCAAGGCAGCTCTCAAATCCTACATCAGACATCCTCCAATCAGACATCAGCCATCCAATCATAAATCCCCAATCCTACATCATAAATCAAAAAAGCAGGCCCTCAAGCCTGCTTTGCATTGTATTTTTTTGATCCTGGGTTAAACCCTGGCGGCTACTTCATCCATGAGGATGCCGTTGTGGCTTTCGTCATACACACATTTGCCGTCCTTGATGAGGAGCACCTGGGGTGATTGGTGTTCTACCCCAAACATAGCTGCAATCTGATTAGATACCGGGCGGTATTGAATCAGATCCAGATAATAAAACGCTACCCCTTCAGGTATGTCCGACCGTTCCAACCGGCCCTTGGCCATGCTGCTGATCGAACACCGGGTACTGTGTTTGAAAATCAAAACGGGTTGTTGGGCCGACTCCTGCACCAGATCGTGCA
>Ga0247823_10002572_pt1 | contig 14916 bp, 10 predicted proteins | sample 13C_PalmiticAcid_2_FD_192426 | JGI IMG/M metagenome (GOLD analysis project Ga0247823, IMG submission 192426) | Soil microbial communities from agricultural site in Penn Yan, New York, United States - 13C_PalmiticAcid_Day30 | ecosystem: Environmental > Terrestrial > Soil > Agricultural land...
TTCTCGCGATCGTCCTCCCGTTCGACGAGACTGTAGAGGCAGTCCTGCGCATCGAGCGCCTGAACCAGCGGCGCGTCGTTGGTCCTGAGACCGGCGCCTTGAATGCCCCAGCCGAGCGCCTCGTCATCGACGCCCATCAGGTCGTGCGTGTAGCGGGCCATATGCGCGCGGTGGAAACCGCCAAGGCCGATATGGACGATGCCGGGCGTAACGCGGGCTAGGGGATAGGCCAGCGCCTCGAACGAGCCGGGAAGACGCGGGAGCGGGGATCGGGAAAGCTTCGTCATGGAGTTACTGGCGGTCCTTGCGAGTTGAACGAAGGGGGTCGCGCGGCGCTATGGCGCGCGGTCGATCACGGTTGCGGACTTGGCGATGGCTTCGCGCCATTCGCGGATGAGCTGCGTGCGCCGCGCGCGGTCCTGCAGGCTCAGCAGCAACGGGGTTACGGAGGCCTGCGCCAGCAGCTGTTCCGCCTGAGGGCCGGCCTTGCCGGTCGGGCGGTCGGGCGGCGCGAGGTCGTGCAGCGCGATCCGGCGCGCCTCGTCGGAGACCAGAAATGCCGCGAGCGATGTCGCGGTGGCCGGCGAGCGCGCGGACTTGGGGACCATCAGCGATACCGTCTGGAGCGACTGGAAGTCGTCCGGAAGCACGACGCGGATGCGGCTTCCCGCGCGTTGCGCGGCATAGGCGTAGGAAAGCTGGACGTTGTAGGCGAACAGGATCTCACCGCGGTCGACGGCATCGACCATCACGTTCGAACAGCAATAGAGGCGAATGTTGGAGCGGCCGAGCGCCTCCAGCAGACGGCCATAGACCGCCATCTGACGCGAATCGGCGGCGGCGAAATTATAGCCGTCGGCCGAGGCCTCGATATCATAGGTGCCGATCCGCCCTTTGACCTGCGGCAGCAGGCGCAGCCAGTCGAGAAGCTGGCTGTGATTGGTCGGCATGGGGCCGGGCAGATCGGCGGACTGGCGGCCGAAGATGAACACCGCCGGCTCGACCGTGAAGGCCACGACCTGATCGCGCCACGCGGCCCGCGCGGGCGCCGCCGCGCCGATCGAAGACGGAAGCGTCTGGGCGCAATTCTCGTTGGCGAGGCGTACGAGATGGTCGGTCGACGAGGTAAGGTAGATATCCGCGGCCTGACCTCCGCGATGGCAGGCATCGAGCGCTCGATCGAGGAACGCGTTGCTGCTCGATTGCAGGTAAACGATCGTCGCCGCGGGGTGGTGCCGTTGATAAGCGAGCAGAAAGGGCCGCATGAACCCCGCATCCATCGAGCTGGAGATGACGAGCGGCAGGCTGCGCTCCTGCTCGCGCGCCGGAAAATAGGTCACGATCGCCCCGTCGGGCGGATCGAAATGACCGCGCGACGCAGGCGGTGACCGCAGCACGGCCCAGGCCCCGAGTGCCCCGACGAGGGCGAGTGTGATCGGCACCGCGATGGTCAGGGCGCGCTTCATGCGCTTTCCTCCCGGGGAAACACGCGCGGCAGCGTCATGCTGATCACGAACAGGCCGTCGTCGCTCGTGGCGAAGGCCAGCTTCGTGCCGTGGCCGCGCGCCGCGTCCGCCACGATCGACAGGCCCAGTCCCGCGCCGTCCCGCTCGACGCGCGGCAGATGGAAGGGGCGGGACGCGCTTTCCCACAGCTCGGGCGGAATTCCCGGGCCGTCATCCGCGACGCTGATCGTGACGAAGTCCTTCTCGGCGCGCACCCGGACGATGAGCAGCGAGGTCGCGCCGTGCGTCACCGCGTTGCCGACGAGATTGACCAGCGCCTCGCGCAGCATGAGCTTGTCGCCCTCGACGAAAACGGGCGTGTGTGGCGCATCCAGCTCGACCTGCAGATCGCGGTCGAGCCATTCCGGAACCGCGTCGCGAAGCACCTGCCGGGCGAGATCGATGACCGAGAGCGGCTGATGCGGAATGCGTCCCGCGCGATAGCTGACCATCGTCTGGCCCAGCAGCTGGTTGGTCAGGCGGCTGAGTTTCGAGACATGCGTCCGGATCCGGTCGACCCGCGCCGCTCTCGCGGCCTGAGTCTTGTCGGTCAGAAGCAATTCGGTCTGCGCGCCGATTGCCGCCAGCGGCGTGCGGATCTGATGCGCCGCGATCCCCGCGAAGCCTTCCAGCCGCGTCATGCGTTCGTTGAGATTGCGGAACGCGGTGTTGATGGCTTCGACCAGCGCCTGAGTCTCGCGCGGGCTTTCGACCTCGAGCGGCTCGGTCGCATGGCTCCGGCGCTCGGCCAGCGCCCGCCCGATCCGGTCGAAGGGCAGCAGCGCGCGCCGCGCCGCCTGGAGCGAGGCGATATAGCCGAGCGCGCCGACGAAGATGATCAGCCCGCCGATCTTCACCATCAGACGGGCAACCAGACGATTGCGCGCTTCCAGCGTCTGAGCAACGACCACGCTGCACCACCCGTTGATCGTCGGTGACGCCACCAGACGATAGAGCGTGATGACGCGCATCTTGGCCCCGGCATAGTCGCGATAATCCAGCACCGGCACCCCGTCGTTCGGCCGGCTGCCCTCGACGTTCAGCGATTCGTACCCGGTGAGCAGCTCGCCGCCCGGGCCGCGAACCGCGAAGAAGAAGCGGTCCCCGGCGGACTGAGCCAGCGTGTCGAACGTGGAATCGGGCGGCAGCACCGTCACCCGTCCCTGATCGATGCCGATCCCGCCGCTAATCTGGGTCGCCGCGCTGACGAGCAGCCGGTCATAGGATTCGGTGGCGGCGGCGGTCGAGAAGAACCACGCGGCGACCATCGCGGCGATCCCGCCGAGCGCGAATACGATCGTCAGCAGCAGCCGCAGGCGCCCAAAGATCGAATCCGGCACCACCTTCGCCTGCCTGGCTGTTCGGCTCATACCGCGATCATGCGATAGCCGATTCCGCGCTGCGTCGTGATCTCGACGCCTGCACCGGCCAGCTTGCGCCGCAGACGTGCGATCATCACCTCGACGCTGTTCTCGCTCAGTTCGGCATTGTAGCCGAAGAGCTGGTCGAGCAGCTGGGCCTTGCTGAAGACTTGGGTCTGCCGCGCGAGGAAGATTTCGAGCAGCGACAATTCGCGGCGCGTCAGGCCGATGACCTTGTCACCGATCCGCGCGACGCGCGCGCTGCGGTCGAAAACCAGTTCGCCGCATTTGAGCTCGTTCGTCCGGTCGCCCGTGTGCCGCCGCAGCAGCGAGCGGATACGGGCCTGCAGCTCTCGGAAGTCGAAGGGCTTCACCAGATAATCGTCGGCGCCCAGATCAAGCGTGTCGATCCGGTCGTCGATACCGGAACGCGCGGTCAGGATCAGGACCGGCGTGCCGTCGCGCCGTTCGCGAAGCCGCTTGAGCAGCGTGATGCCGTCCATCTTGGGCAGCATGAGATCGAGCACGACGAGTTGATAGGTCGATTCCCGCAGCCACTCGTCGCCCGCTTCTCCGTTGGGCGCCCAGTCGACCGAATGGCCCATGCGTTCGATATTCTCGACGATACCTTCACCCACGTCGCGAGTGTCTTCTACCAGCAGGATCCGCATCAGTTTTGCTCGAACGGGGGGCACCATGCCGCGCGCGGCGCGACGAGTGCGGAAAGGCTGTGAGGTATAGCCTCGCGCCGCGGTCGGGCGAGAGTCGAATCCATATCTGCTCCCCTCCGTCGCTCGCGGGCTTTTGCTCACCGATGATAGCGGCGAAAGCTGACGGGAACCTGTCTTAAATTCTTCCGGCTTGTCAGGATACGGACAGGTTGAATCCGCACCTTCACGTCGAACAAAGACGCGCCGATCAGGCGGGATGACGAGGTGGAGTGGGATGCTGGGGGGCAGGCGATTCACATGCTGCGCTATTGCGATGCTTGCGCTTGCCGGCTGTTCCGGCGAGGGCGACGAGCGCACCATCCTGACCGTCGCGACGGTCAACAACGGCGACATGATTCGCCTCAAGGAATTCACCGGCGACTTCGAAAGGGCGCATCCTGATATCCGCCTGAAATGGGTGGTGCTGGAAGAGAATGTCCTTCGCCAGCGCGTCACGACCGACGTCGCGATCCGGGGCGGGCAGTACGACATCATCACCATCGGCGCCTATGAGGTGCCGGTCTGGGCGGGCCGCAAATGGCTGACCGGGCTCGACGATCTTGGTCCGGGCTATCGCGCCGACGATCTCATCGAACCCGTGCGCGACGTCGTGAGCTATGGCGGCGCGCAATATGCCGCGCCGTTCAACGGCGAGAGCTCGATCACCATGTATCGGACCGACCTGTTCCGGAAGGCCGGTGTTGTCATGCCGGAACGCCCGAACTGGGAATTCCTGATCGATGCCGCCGCGAAGGTGCATCGTCCGGCCGAGGGCGTTTACGGCCTCTGTCTGCGCGGCATGGCGGGGTGGGGCGCGAACGTCCCGCTCATCACCGCGATGGCGAATTCCTATGGCGCGCGCCTGTTCGACGAGAAGTGGCAGCCGCAGTTCGATACGCCCGAATGGCGTAAGGCGTTCGGCGTCTATGTCGGCGCGCTGCGCAACTATGGCCCTCCTGGCGCCTCGTCCAACTCGTTCAACGAAAACCTCGCGCTGTTCGCGCAGGGCAAATGCGCGATCTGGGTCGATGCGACGGTCGCCGCTCCGTTCCTCAGCGATCCGAAGTCGTCGACGGTGGCCGATCAGACCGGTTTCGCGCTGGCGCCGGATCAGGGACTCGGGCGCTCATCGAGCTGGCTGTGGACCTGGGCGCTTGCGATCCCGAGCAGTTCGAAGAAGGTCGCCGCTGCGAAGAAGTTCGTCAAATGGGCGGCGGGACCGGCCTATCAGAACATCGTCGCCAGCCGCGTGGGCTGGCTCGCCGTGCCGCCCGGCACGCGCAAGTCGCTCTACACCAATCCCGAATATCGCAAGGCGGCGCGCTTCGCCGACATCACGCTTCAGGCGATCAGCGAGTCGAACCCCCGCTCGCCGACGATCCGGCCGGTGCCGTACGTCGGCATCCAGTATGCCGCGATCCCCGAGTTCCAGGGCATCGGCACCGAGGTGGGCCAGCAGTTCGCCGCTGCGGTCGCCGGCCGCGTCTCGCCCGAGAATGCGCTCGCCGAGGCGCAGGCCGCGACCCGTCGTCAGATGACAGCTGCGGGATATTACGAATGAGCATTTCGACCGTCCCGACCGGCAGCGGGCGCAGCTATCTGCGCCTTCAGGCCAGGATCCTCATGGCGCCAGCGATCCTGTTGCTGGTGGTGTGCGCGATCCTGCCGCTCCTGCCGACGATCTATTATTCGCTGATCGATTACCGCCTGCTGGCCAGCACGTCGCACGACTTTGTCGGCGCCGCGAACTATGGTCGGCTGATCACCGATCCGGGGTTCCTTCCGGCGATCGGCAACACGCTGATGCTGAATGGACTGGTGCTGACGATCAGCATCCTTGTCGGTCTCGGCATGGCGATGCTGATCGACCGGGTGATCGTCGGGCGCGGTCTGCTGCGGCTGCTCGTCATCTCGCCCTTCTTCGTCATGCCGCCGGTCGCCGCGCTCATCTGGAAGAACCTGCTGATGCAGCCCGTCGCCGGCCTGTTCGCATGGGTGTCGAGCGTTTTTGGCGCCGGGGCGGTGGACTGGTTCTCGACGCTGCCGCTGGTGTCGATCAGCCTCATCGTCGCGTGGCAGTGGGTGCCGTTCGCGTGCCTCGTCCTGCTGACGTCGCTCCAGTCGTTCGACCGCGAGCAGCGCGAGGCGGCCGAACTCGACGGCGCTTCCTCCTGGGCGATCTTCCGCTATCTGACGCTGCCGCATCTCGCGCGGCCGATCGCCATCGTCGTGATGATCGAGACGATCTTCCTGCTCAGCCTGTTCGCCGAGATCTATGTGACGACGGGCGGCGGCCGGACGACCAACAACCTGGCGTTTCTCATCTACTCGCAGGTGATGCTGCAGTACGACATCGGCGTGGCGTCCGCCGCGGGCGTCGTCGCCGTCATCTTCGCCAACATTCTCGCGCTGGTCATGGTCCGCCTGGTCGGCAGGTCGCTGGAGGCATGATGCAACGGACCCGCCTCTCATCGGTCGCCCGCCGCACGCTGACCTGGGTGCTCGCGCTGGCCATCGCCGCGCCACTGCTCTGGGCATTGCTCGCCAGCTTCAAATCGGAACTTGAGGCGATCGCCTCCCCGCCGAGCTTCCTCGTCTTCGACTGGACGCTCGAAAACTACCGCTCGGTGCTGGAAAGCGGCGATTATCTCCACTCGCTGCGCAACTCGCTGATCATCGCCGGCGGCTCGTCGCTGCTGGTGATGGCGCTCGCGGTGCCGGCGGCCTGGGCGATGGCGTTCGCGCCGACGCGGCACACGCGCGGCATCCTGCTGTGGATGCTGTCGACCAAGATGCTGCCGGCGGTCGGCGTGCTGATCCCGATCTTCCTCTTCTACCGCGACTGGGGGCTGCTCGACACGCAGGCCGGCGTGGTCCTGCTGCTGACGGCCGGGAACCTGCCGATCGCGGTGTGGATGCTCTACGCCAACTTCAACGAGGTGCCGGGCGAGATCCTCGAGGCCGCCCGCATGGACGGCGCGTCGATCGTGCAGGAAGTCGTGCGCGTACTCGCCCCGATGGCGCTTCCGGGTCTCGCGTCGAGCTTCTTCCTGATCTTCACCCTGGCGTGGAACGAATCCTTCTGGTCGCTGAACATGACCACCACCGACGCCGCGCCGCTGACTGCGTTCGTCGCGGCCTTTTCGAACCCTGAGGGCCTGTTCTGGGCCAAGCTTTCGGCGGCATCGATGCTGTCGATCGCGCCGGTCCTCGTCATCGGCTGGCTGTGTCAACGCCAGCTCGTCCGCGGCCTGACCTTTGGAGCCGTCAAATGATCAATCGAGTTGCGTTCCGATGAGCGATATTGTCCTGGAGGGCGTTAGCAAGCGCTTCGCCGATCACGCGGCGTCCGACCAAATCGACCTTGTGATCCCGGACGGCAAGTTCACCGTCCTCGTCGGTCCGTCCGGCTGCGGGAAGACGACGCTGCTGCGTCTGATCGCGGGACTCGAGGACGTCGACGAGGGGCGGCTGCTGATCGACGGCGTCGACATGGCGCACACGGCCCCGGTCGCGCGCGGGCTGGCGATGGTGTTCCAGTCCTACGCGCTCTATCCGCACATGAGCGTGCGCGCCAATCTGGGCTTCGCGCTCATGGTCAAGCGCACGCCCAAGGCCGAGATCGCCCGGCGCGTCGAGCATGTCGCGAAGATGCTCGACCTGGAAAAGCTGCTCGACCGCAAGCCTGCCGCGCTGTCGGGCGGGCAGCGGCAGCGGGTCGCCATCGGCCGCGCGCTGGTGCGGGAGCCGAAGGCGTTCCTGTTCGACGAGCCGCTGTCCAACCTCGATGCCTCGCTGCGCACGCAGATGCGCTTCGAGATCCGCCGCCTGCAGCAGGAACTGGGCATCACCGCCGTCTACGTTACCCATGATCAGGGCGAGGCGATGACGATGGCCGACAACATCGTCGTCCTGCGGGCAGGGCGGATCGAGCAGGTCGGTGCGCCGCTTGAGATCTATCGGCGCCCGGTCAACCGGTTCGTCGCCGGTTTCATCGGCTCCCCGCAGATGAACTTCCTCGGCGGCCCTCATGCCGGTCGCTACGACGCGGCCACCATCGGCATCCGGCCCGAGCATCTTACCGTCGCGGCCGACGGGGCGCTGCCCTGCGTGGTGCGCACGATCGAGCATCTCGGCAGCGAAGCGCTGATCCACGCGGAGACGGGCGACGGCAGCAAGCTCATCGCCCGGGTGTCGGAAAATCTTCAGGTCGCCGTCGGCCAGAACATCGCGTTCAACGTCGATCCGGGATGTGTTCATCGCTTCGGAGCGGATGGAAATGTAATTCCGGAACAGAAAAGTGATATCTGAAATAGTAATGTCATAATATGCAACAATAAGCGCCGCGAGATTGCAGTAACAATCAGTGAAAGCGGTGTGAATGAATAATGGATTATTGGCTGTTATCTGCCTTGTTTGGCGGATTCGATTATTAATGTTCCAAATTTATACTCTGATTCTGAGCGTATTTGAATTTGTTACACTTCGATCGGCCGATGGGTCGCTTCGCAACAATTATAACATTTGGGGAGGTTCCGATGTCAGTGTTCCATAACCCGCTTCACACCAGTGTCGCGCCGCTCGCTCTCGTGCTGGCCATGCTGGCGGCCGGTCAGCCGGCTCTGGCGCAGTCCGCCGAAGCGCCGCAGGCCGCCGAAAGCGAGGAAGGCTCCGAAGTCGTCGTGACGGGCTCGCGCATCGCGCGTGAGGATCTGGTCAATCCGATGCCGGTGAGCGTGGTCGACATGGACGACGCGCTTCGCTTCAACGGCAACGACGTCTACAGCGTCCTGCAACAGAATCCGGCGCTCGGATTCGGCGGCTCCAGCCTGAGCAGCGGTTCCGGCGGCCTGGATTCCGGCGCGCGCTTCATCAATCTGCGAAACCTGGGCACGAACCGTTCGCTCACCCTGATCGACGGCAAGCGCCGTGTATCCGGCTCGACCCGCTCGTCCGCGGTCGACATCGGCACGATCCCGCTGGGCATGATCGACCGCGTCGAGATCATCACCGGTGGCGCCGCCGCCGTCTATGGCGCGGACGCCGTGACCGGTGCGGTCAACATCATCACCAAGAAGAAGATCGAAGAGACCACGATTTCGCTGACGGGCGGCATTTCCGACCGTGGCGATGCCGGCCAGGGGCAGGCGTCAATCTCGACCGGGTTCAGCTTCGCGGAGGACCGGGGACGCGTTTCCTTCGGCGCGACCTATTCCTGGACCGACGCGCTCTTCATGTACAATCGCTACGACTGGACTCAGCAGCCGCTTCTGCTGCCCAATCTGGCGAATACCGGCACCGCCGACGGGATTCCCGACCGGATCCATGTCTGGAACTACCGTCAGCATTATTACGCCTATGAGCCGAATTTCTGGCTCGGGACGGTCAACGGACAGGCCATCAATACCCGCTATATGCTGGAAAGTGGCGGTACGGTCCGTCCGATGGTCCATGACATCTATATGGACCGGGCGCCGACCCAGTTCGCGCTGGGCAGCGGCGGCGACGGCCGGAACCTGACCGACATGAACCAGCTCCGCGGCGCGGAAGAGGCGATCTCCACCATGGGGCGCGCCGAGTTCGATCTTGCCAGCAACCTGACATGGGCAGGCTATTTCAGCTATTCGAGGAACAACTACGACGGCGCCGGAACCTATTATCGCGACGATACCCGCACGACCTTCATGGGTGTGGGCAGCGCGAAGGCGTATCTGGACAATCCGTTCCTGCCGGCGTCGATCCGCGCGGTGATGCAGCAATATGGGCTGACGTCCCTGAACATCGACCGCACCTATGGGAACTTCCCGGTGCGCGATCAGCGGCACACGCGTGAGACCTTCACGCTCGGCACGGAGTTCAGCGGCAAGTTCGGTACGTCCCTCAACTGGAGCGCCTTCTACCAATATGGCCAGTTTGACGACCACGCCGTCGAAGGTGACGTTCCGATCCGCTCGCGCTGGCTGGCGGCGCGTGACGTGGTCACGGGACCCGGTGGCGCCCCCGTGTGCCGCGATGTGGCCGCGCGTGCCGCGGGATGCGTTCCGCTCAATATCTTCAGCCGCGACACGCCTTCGCAGGAATTGCTGGACTATGTCCTGGGAGACCGCGACGAATACCGCACCCTCACCCAGCAAATTCTTGGCGCTGAAATCAACGGCTCTCTGTTCCGCTTGCCGGACGGAGACCTGAAATTCGCGCTGGGCGTGGAATACCGCAAGGATACGCTAAAGAACGAGGACGATCCGTTGGCCCTGTCGGGCGAGCTCGTCTATGGCGGCGGACCCGGCGCGCGCTCGCAGCTGGATGTCCAGACTGACGTCAGGGAGATCTTCGGGGAACTGGCCGTGCCGGTCTTTGCCGATCGGAGCTTCGCCCATCGCCTCGACCTCGAACTGGCCTATCGCTATTCCGACTACAGCACCGTGGGGGGCACCCACGCGTGGAAGGCGGGCGCGATCTGGGAGCCCGTTCAGGGTCTGGCCCTGCGCGCCGTCCGGTCGCGCAGCGTGCGCACCCCGAACTTCGGCGAACTCTATGAGCCGATGGTCACCAACACCACCATCGGTTCGATCACCGATCCGTGCGAAATCGGCGACATCGGCAAGACGCCGACGCGTGCGGCCAACTGTCGTGCGCTGGGTGTCGTCACGCCGCTTCCCGACATCAAGACCGGTCCGCACGTCACCACCGGAGGCAATCCGGCCCTGAGGCCGGAGACCTCGAACAGTCTGACCGTCGGTATGGTGTGGCAGCCGCGCTTCCTCCGGAATTTCGATGTCACCGTCGACTATTGGGACATCAATATCGACGATATCATCTATCAGCTGAGCTATACGCAGATCATGAATCTGTGCGTCGATCTGCCGAATGTCGACAATCAGTATTGCGCCGCGGTGGGCCGAAATCTGACGCCGGATGTCCCCACCGCTCAGCATGGCATCCTGTTGCCGGCCGGCGCACCCCTCTTCGTGAATGCCCAGCAGGGCAACATCGCGAGCATGCGGGCGAGGGGCATCGACGTCGGCGTGAACTACTCGGTCGAAGCCGGACCCGGCCGGCTCGGCCTGAAGTTCGCCGGCACCTATCTGATCGAGCACACTTTCCACACGACGCCGGGCGCTCCGGCGGGCGACATCTTCTACGACGGCCAGTACAACTACCCGAAAATCCGCGGCAATCTGATGGCCACCTATGACATCGACAATTTCGGTGTGGCGCTGAGCACCCGTTATCAGCACGGGGGCAAGGGCGACAACATGGGAACGGAGGAGCAGTATGACGACAACAGCGTACCTTCGCGAACCTATGTCGACCTGTCGGCGCGCTACAGCTTCGGAAAGCACATGCTGAATTTCAGCGTGAACAACCTGACCGACTCCATGCCGCCGTACATGGCGTTCGGCGAGCCGGGGATCTACGCCGCGAGCACCGTCTATGACGTGATCGGGCGCTCCTACAGCCTGACCTACACGCTCAGATTCTGACGAGCCTCATAATGCTGTCGGCGCCGCTTCCGAACGAACTGGCGCCGACAGCTTCTCGCGTGTCTCCTGATGCGCGTCCCTCTGTTGCGAAGGTCTCCCGATATGAAGTTTGAGCGTCGCCAGTTGATCAAGGCTGCCGGTGGTCTCGCGCTGGCCTCCGGGTTGCCCGCGTTCGCGCAGGCTGGCCCGGCTCCGTCCGGCGAACGCGCGCTGCGCGCCGAGCTTACCGCGATGTACGCGAAAAGCGGCGTGCTTCCGATCCCGATCCACCGTGGTGGCGGGATGCACCAGCCCGAGAACACGATCGAGGCCTTCGAGTACACATGGACCCGCAACATGGTTCCGGAGGCGGATATCCGGACCTCGAAGGACGGCGTCATCGTCGTCATCCACGACGACACCGTGACGCGCACCGCCCCCGGCGCGCCCGAGGCGATCCGCAGCCGAAAGGTGAGCGAGCTCACGCTCGCCGAACTGAAGACGGTGGATGTCGGCGAATTTCGAGGCTTCCCGGGTCAGCGCATCCCGACCCTCGACGAAGTGTTCGCGGTCATGGCGAAGGATCCGCGTAAGTTCCTTCACCTCGACTATAAAAGCATCGACCTGGATATCCTGTCGGCCATGGTGAAGCGTCATGGCGTCGAGAAGCAGGTGATATTCACCACCAACCGCCACGATCTGATCCGGGAATGGCGCCGGCGATTGCCGAAGTCGCAAACGATGATCTGGATGGGCGGCAGCCAGCAGGAAATCAACACGGTCCTGGACTCGCTCCGCGCCTCGCGCTTCGACGGCGTCTACATCGTGCACATGCACTATCGGCCGGTTCCGGGGACTGGCGCCTTCAACATGAGCGACCAGTTCATGCTGAACGTGCAGTCCGAATTGGCGGCCGAGGGAATCGTTGTCCAGATTCAGCCCTGGAACATCGAGGATCCGCTGATTTACGAAAGGCTCTTCGGCATCGGAATCCGCAATCTCGGAACCGACTTTCCCGACATGTTGCGTGTGATCCGCCCCCGCTTCTTCGCCTGACCTCCGCCCGGCCGCCACCGGCGCGCCGGAGCGAAATCGGCTGACACGCTCTGAAGGGCGGCCGTGCAATTGACGGCCGCCCTTTGCCGTGCCGGATCCTGCGGCCCCTCGCGAAGCTCGTATTTGCGGATCGCAAGCAAAGCTTTTTGCGCAATTCCTATTCAATAGGTATGTATTGAGTCGTCGGCACTGGTCATGCCGCGCGGCGATTCGCCGCCGATCCCCGACCCGCGGTTTTTGACGGAATGCAGATTGCGCCGCGTCACCAATTGCTAAAGCGCACGGTGTTGCCGATGGAGCCCGGCGGCCTCGTGTTTCCGAGTTGAAAGGAACGACGATGAGCCAGTGTATTTCCGCCGCAACCCCGCCGCCCGTGGGGCGGCCTTGTTCAGCCCGCCGCTGATCTCAACCGACATCCGCAACTGACCGCCGCGGGCTGACGCTCGCGGATCGACGCTCTGCGCGCCGTTGGGGCGCGACGGACGGCGGCGCTTCCTGCGCTTCCGGACGCGGCGGTCGCTTGCCTTCCAAACGCAGGAAACGTCCCATGACCGACGCAATCAACGACCTTTGGTACACGCGCTGCCCGGTGCCGACCGGGCTTGGCATCGCCGTCCAGCTCGGCTGGCTCGCCGACGAATTCCGCACCGACGGAATCGGCCTCAAGTCGATTCAGGAGACCGCGGACCTCAATGCCCGCGAAAGCCATTTCGACCATAACCTTCCCAGCTCGTTCCGCCAGGGCGGCAACATCCCGGCGATCTGGGCGCGCGCCAACGGCCGCGACACGCGGGTGATCGGCCTCTCCTGGACCGACGAGTTCCAGGCGATCCTCGCGCTGCCCTCGTCGGGCATCCGCACCGCGCGCGATCTCGCCGGGCGGCGGATCGGGCTGCCGGTCAACCCGATCTCGATCGACTTCAACCGTGCCACCGCGCTCAAGGGTTTCGCCGGCGCGCTCGAGCTGGCCGGCCTGACGCTCGCCGACATCGAGCGCGTCGACACCGTCAGCGCCGATCCGGCGGGCAGCGGGACCGAAGGCATCGCCACCGGCGAGCGTCAGCGCGCCCGCACGCGCCACGGCTATCGCGCCGAGGTGCTGGCGCTGGTCCGCGGCGAGGTCGATGCGATCTACGTCAAGGGCGCGCTGGGGCTTGAGACCGCGCGGCTGGCGGGCGCGCATATCGTCGCCTCGCTCGGCGATCATCCCGATCCGTGGGTGCGTGCCAATAACGGCACGCCGCGCACGCTCACCGTCGACGCGGCGCTGATCGAAGCGCGGCCCGATCTGGTCGAGCGCTTCCTGACCCGGGTGATCGCCGCTGGCGACTGGGCGCGCGCGCATCCCGACGAGACCATCGCCTATATCGCGCGCGAGACCGGATCGACCCCCGACTGGGTGCGGCAGGCCTATGGCGCCAATGCGCCCGCGAGCCTCGGCACCTTCCTCAACGACGAGGCCGCCGGCGCGCTCGGCCGCTACAAGGATTTCCTGTTCGAGCACGGCTTCCTCGCCGGCGATTTCGACATCGCCGCGTGGATCGATCCCGCGCCTTTCGCCGCGGTCGCCGGACGCGCCCGTCAGGCCGCCTGAGCCACAACCCACAATCATCACCGGACGCAGGCCCATGAGGCCGCGCAGGGGGGAATTAAGCGTGAAGTTGAAGTCTGAAAATCGCACACGGAACAAGGCTGCCTGGCTCGTCGCCGCATCGCTCGCGGCGCTGATTCCGGCGGCGGCGCATGCCGAAGGAGCCGACGCCAGGGCGGAGACTGCCAGCCCCGAAGGCGACGCCTCCGACTCGCTCGAGATCGTCGTCACCGCGGGCAAGCGCGAGCAGTCGATTCAGGACGTGCCCACCGCGATCACCGCACTCGGCGCGGACGTGTTCACGCTTCAGGGCGTCGGCCGTTCGGCGAGCGAGGTACTGAGCCTCGTCCCCAACGCCTCGGCGGGTACTCAGCAGCACGGACGGCCGCGCTGGTGGATCCGCGGCGTCGGCGCCGGGCAGCAGCAGATCGACCTCGCCAACCCGGTCGGCTTCTACCTGGACGAGGTCTATATCAGCAACGCCAGCGCCACCGGCCTGCCGCTGTTCGACCTCGAGCGGGTCGAGGTGCTGCGCGGCCCGCAGGGCACGCTGTGGGGCAAGAACACCACCGGCGGCGCGATCGCCGTCGTCACGAAGAAGCCCAGCTTCTCGCCGACCGGCATCGAGAATTACGTCAAGCTCGACTATGGCAGCTATGATGACAAGATCGTCCAGGCGGGCGTGGGTTTCGTCATCGCCCCCGACGTGCTCGCCGCGCGCATTTCCGGCCATATCGAGAATCGCGACGGCCGCTTCACCAATGTCTTCAGCGGTGAAAAGGACAATGCGATCCAGGACAGCGTCATTCGCGGCCAGCTGCTGGCGCGCGCGGGCGGCAATTTCGAGGCGCTGCTCGGCGTCCATTACCGCAAGTACAAGACCGATGGCGGCTATTGGACGATCGGCAGCTACCGGGCCGATGGCCTCTATCGCAACGGCTATGCCCCGCCCGCCGATCGCGACGCGGTCAGCACCAATGCCGACGAGTTCAGCGACACCGAACAAGTTGGTGGCTCGCTCAAGCTCGACTGGGATTTTGGCGCGGCGACGCTGACCTCGATCACCGGCTATGAACGGTACGAGGTCACTTCGGGCGGCGACAGCGACTATACCCCGCTCGAAATCGCGCGGAACCACACCGAGGCGCGCAGCACGCAATGGAGCCAGGAACTTCGCCTCGCCTCCAACGGCTCCAGCCGCTTCAAATGGATCGCCGGCCTCTATTATTT
>Ga0247823_10002573_pt1 | contig 14916 bp, 12 predicted proteins | sample 13C_PalmiticAcid_2_FD_192426 | JGI IMG/M metagenome (GOLD analysis project Ga0247823, IMG submission 192426) | Soil microbial communities from agricultural site in Penn Yan, New York, United States - 13C_PalmiticAcid_Day30 | ecosystem: Environmental > Terrestrial > Soil > Agricultural land...
GCGATCGGGGTAGCGCAGCGGTGCGCGCCGTCGCTGGACGACAGCAATTTCAAGGTCATCCCGTCGCTCACGGACGTGATCGCGCGCGGTTATACCGTGGTGGCGCCGGACTATCCGGGGCTTGGCTCGGACATGATGCACCCCTTCCTGGCTGGGGTGCCCACCGGCCGCTCGGTGCTCGACGCGGTGCGGGCTGCGCGGGACATTCGCGGCGTCAACGCCGGGCTGCGTTTTGCCGTATGGGGTGAGTCGCAAGGCGGCTATGCGGCGCTGTGGACCGGGCAGCTCGCTCGGAGCTATGCGCCCGAACTGAATCTGGTGGGGGTCGCGGCGATCGTGCCGCCCACCGACCTTGCCCGCAACATGGCCGAGGGGAGCGACAAGCGTGCGCGGGCGATTCTGACCGCGTTCACCGCCGCGAGCTGGTCACGCCTCTATGGCGCGCCGATGGCGACGTTCGGCAACCGATCGACTCAGAATGTGATGCTGCGGCTTGCCGACAACAACTGCATCTCCTCGTTCGCCAAGCCCAAGCTGGGCCAGATATTGGGGATCGCGATCGCGGAGCGCGCGACCCGCAATCTCGACTTGAATCAGCACCCGCAATGGGCGCGCTTGATCCGCCAGAACAGCGTGTCGGCCGCCGGTATTCCTTCGCCGCTGCTGATCGCTACGGGAAGCGGGGACGTCATCGTGGCGCCTGCGGTCGTGCGCGATTTCGCGCAGCGTGCATGCCGGAACGGAAAAACCGTCCGGTATATTTCGGTGCCTGGTGGCGAGCATGCGACGGTCGCGCGGACCGAGGCCGCGCAAACGCTCGACTGGATTGACGCGCGCTTTGCGGGGCAGCGCGCGCCGAGCGATTGCGGAAGGATCTAGGCGCGGGTCAGCGGCGCCGCGCGCGGTCGATCAGCGCGACGATCAGCAGCAACGCGAGGCCGACGCCTAGCCCGCCGATGAAACCGAGCGAGGGCTGGTCGTTGCGTACGCCGATCACGGCGCCGGCGACCAGGCTGAATGCGAGCAGTGCGCCGCCCGCAACGGGGGCGCGGCTGCCGGATTTGGGAGCGGGCTTGCGGTCCATGCCGTTCCCTTGCCACGTCCCGCGCCGGGACGCTACCGTCCCGATGCGGAACGCGTGATACGGTGGAAAAGCTTATGGTTTCCGGTGGTTTACCCTTGCGATGCGCGGGAATGTAAGACTTTACCGGTCATGGCACGGGCGATGCGTGTTTGCGCAGCATCATTCGGAGCGCCCCCCGCTTATGCCGCCTGCAATGTCTAGCATCCCCTATCTTGCCGATCGTGCGCATGTGACCGACGCCGCCGAGTTGATCGCGCTGTTCGGCGACGATGCGGGGTTCGAGGCGGCGGCGCGGGCGGACAAACATCGCGATCTCGGCAATCACATTAATTTCTGCCGCTGGCGCCAGATCGAGCGGCTGATCGTGCTGATGAGCGTGCAGCGCGCCGTGGGCACGGTTCACTGATCGCCGGGCCGATCGTCATTGCGGCGGGCAGCGATGCTCCCTAGCTAGAACGCATCGATCACCACAGGAGTAACCGATGCGAACCGCCGAAGCCGTTGCCGGAATGTTGTGCCCCGTGTGCAAGGTGGGCCTCCATATGAGCGACCGGCAGGGAATCGAGATCGATTACTGCCCGCAGTGCCGTGGCATCTGGCTCGACCGCGGCGAACTCGACAAGATCATCGAACGCAGCGGCGTTGCCGAGGCGCCTGCGGCCCCCGCCGCGCCCCAGGCCCCGCAAGCGCCGCCGCCGCCGCAGGGCAGCCCCTGGCAACAGGGCGGGGGGTATCCGCCGCAGCAGGGCTATGGCCAGCAGCCGGGCTATGGCCATCAGGGCCACGACCCGCGCTACTACAAGCACAAGCGCAAGAAGAGCTTTCTGGAAGAGCTGTTCGACTGAATTTCAGACCCTCCCCGGTCACCGGGGAGGGTTTTTTCGATCAGGCCAGCGCGCCGACCATCGCCTTCACTTCCATGAATTCGGCGAGGCCGAACTTGCCGTGTTCGCGGCCGTTGCCCGACTGTTTGTAGCCGCCAAAGGGCAGGCTGGGATCGGGCTGGCCGCCATTCACATAGACCATCCCCGCGCGCAGGCGGGGCGCGACGCGCTTCACTTCCTCGGGTGAGCCGAACACCACGGCAGAGAGGCCGTAATCGGTGTCGTTGGCGATGCGGACGGCCTCTTCCTCATCCTTGTACGGGATGATCGTCACGACCGGGCCGAAGATCTCCTCGCGCGCGATCGTCATGTCGTTGCGCACGCCGGAGAACAGGGTCGGCTTGACGAAATAGCCGGTCTCGACCCCGTCGGGGCGGCCGGGGCCGCCGGTCTCGAGCTTTGCGCCTTCCTCCATCCCCTTGCGGATCAGCCCCTGGATCTTCTCCCACTGCGCCTTGTTGACCACCGGGCCGATATGGCGGCCCTCTTGCGTGGGGTCACCGGTCTCGACTGCCTTCATCACGCCGCTCGCGATCTGTGCAGCCTCGGCGGCCTGGCTCTCATGCACGAGCATGCGCGCAGGGGCGATGCAGCTCTGTCCCGAGTTCAGGATGACGCTGAACAGGCCGACCTGGACCGCCTTGGACAGGTCGGCGCCGGGGAGAATGACGTTGGGCGATTTGCCGCCCAGTTCCTGATGCACGCGCTTGACCGTCTCGGCAGCGTTCTTCGCGACCTGGATGCCCGCGCGGGTCGATCCGGTGAAGCTCACCATGTCGACATCCTTGTGGCGGCTGAGCGCGGTGCCGACCACCGGGCCGTCGCCCTGGACCAGGTTGAACACACCCGCGGGAACGCCGGCCTTGTCCATGATCTCGGCGAAGATCGCGGCGCTGCCCGGCGCTTCCTCGCTGGGCTTGAGCACCATCGTGTTCCCGGCGGCGAGCGCAGGCGCGACCTTGGCGACGATCTGGTTGAGCGGCCAGTTCCACGGCGTGATCAGCGCGACCACGCCGATCGGCTCGTGCACGACGAGGCTCTGCCCGATCTGCTCGGAGAATTCGAACGCCTTGAGCGCCTTGATCGTCGACATCAGGTGGCCGATGCCGCTGCCGACCTGCGCTGTCTTCGCGAGGCTGATCGGCGCGCCCATTTCGGCGGCGATCGCGTCGGCGAGGTCGCCCGCGCGGTTCTTGTACTCGGCCAGGATCTCCTCGAGCAGCGCCACGCGTTCCTCGACGCTGGTGCGCGAAAAGCTGTCGAACGCCGCCCTGGCCGCAGCGACGGCCTTGTCGGCATCGGCCTCCGAACCGAGCGTGATTTCGGTCACCGGAGCCTCGGTCGCGGGATTGATCACGTCGTGGCGGGTACCGCCCTCGCTTTCGACCCATTCGCCACCAATATAGTGCTTCAAATAGCTCCGCATCCTGGCCTCCGGTTTTCAAACATCGGGTATGGCGGTCTAGATGGCCATGCGGGGCACGGGTTGCAACCTGAAACTGGAGGCGAGTGCATGGCGCGTGTTGCGGTGATCGAGAAGACCGGCGGACCCGAGGTGATCCAGTGGGTGACGCGCGACCTGCCGCCGCCCGGGCCGGGCGAAGTGCGGGTGCGCCACACAGCGGTGGGGTTGAACTTCATCGACACCTATCACCGCTCGGGCCTCTACCCGATGCCATTGCCGACCGGTCTCGGCAGCGAGGCGGCCGGGGTGGTCGAAGCGGTGGGCGAGGGCGTGACGTCGCTGGTGCCGGGCGATCGTGTGGCGACCTACGGCCCCGGGCTCGGCGCCTATGCCAGCGAACGCAACGTTCAGGCCGAAATCCTCTCGAAGCTGCCCGATGCGATCTCCGACGAGGCCGCGGCGGCGGTGATGCTCAAGGGCTGCACTGCCGAGTATCTGGTCGAGCGTGCCGCGCGGGTGCAGCCGGGGACGACGGTGCTGGTGCACGCTGCGGCGGGCGGCACGGGGCAGCTGCTGGTGCAGTGGATCAAGCATCTCGGCGCAACGGTGATCGGCACCGCGGGTTCGCCCGAGAAGGCCGAGCGGGCACGGGCGCTCGGGGCGGACCATGTGATCGAATACAAGCGCGAGGACATTGCGGAACGTGTAGGCGAGATCACCGGCGGCGCGGGCGTGCCGGTGGTGCTCGACGGGGTCGGCGGATCGACCTGGGAAGCATCGCTCAAGTCTGCGGCGCGGCGCGGCCTGATCGTCAGCTTCGGCAATGCCGGGGGACCGGTCGAGGGCGTCAACCTCGGCGTGCTGAGCCGCAACGGATCGCTCTTCGTCACCCGGCCGACGCTGTATGATTACTATGCGAGCCCCGAGGAGCGTGCGGCGGGCGTGGCGCGGGTGTTCGAGCTGGTCGCCAGCGGCGCTCTGCGGATCGAGATCGGCCAGCGATTCGCGCTCGAGGATGTCGCCGTCGCCCACCGCGCGATCGAGGCGGGCGACACGATGGGCGCGACGCTGCTGATCCCTTAGCGCTTTTCCTGGCTCAGCCGCGTGAGGAACACGGCGTTGCGCAGCGCCTGGAGCGGGATCGAGGTGAGATCGACCCATTCGCCTTCGGCATGCGCGCCGCCGCCTGCGACGCCCAGCCCGGCGAGCGTGTCGACGTCCGCCGCGACGAAGGCGCTGTCGGCGGCGCCACGGCGCGCGGGGTCCATCTCGGCCATTTCGGGGAGCTTGAGATCGCGGTTCACCAGGTTGAGCTTTGCCAGCAGCGCCCGGTTGCCTTCGGTCGGGGACATCGGCGGATAGCCGTCCTGGAACACCAGTTTCGCGCCGGTGCCGGGCAGGTTCTTCGCGACGATCGCCTCCATTGCGGCGCGGGTCTTCGCCTCTTGCTCCCGGGTCAGCGCGCGCAGATCACCGCGCGCGACCGCCTGCTCGGCGACGATGTTGGTCTTGCCCCCGGCGCTCACCTGATAGTTGTTCGGGGCGAGCGTCGCGGGGGTACCCGCCGCCATAACGCCGATATTGTAGGTCAGGTTCGGTTCGGGAAGCAGGCGGCGGAAGTCGTCGAGGATGCGCACTAGCTCATAGGCCGCGCCATAGCCGAGCGATGCGCCAAACACGCCGCTGCTGTGCCCGGTCTTGCCGGTCGTGGTCAGCGTCCAGTTGGCCGAGCTGCGGCGGGCGATCGTGCCCTTGTCGGCGCCATCCTCGCGCGCGAGATTCTCGTACTCCAGTGCGACATCGGCCCATTTGCCCGCAGCGATCAGGTCGCGTCGGGCGGTCTCGATCGGGGCGCCGGTGCGTTCCTCGTCGCCGGTCAGTACGATCTTGATGTCCGCGCCCTTGAGCGTGCCCGCCGCCTGCATCGCGCGGAGCGCGGCGACGATGACGACGATCCCGCCCTTGTCGTCGCCGATCCCGGGGCCTGAAGCACGGTCGCCATTGCGGACGAACTTCTGGAAGGGCGACTCAGGCTCGAACACCGTGTCGAGATGGCCGATCAGCAGCAGGCGCTTGCCCTTGCCGTTGCCCGTGTGGGTCGCGACCAGATGTCCGGCGCGGCCGGTTTCCTTCATGTCGATCCATTCGACCTTGAAGCCCAGCGGCTCCAGTTCGGCGCGGACCATCGCACCCACCTTGGTCACCCCGTCGATATTGAGTGAGCCGGAGTTCTGGTTGACCAGCTTCTCGAGCAGCACGACATGGCGGTCGGTTTCCGTCTGGACGGTGGCGGCCATCTTCTGCTCCGCACCACTCTGCGCGGCAGCAGGAAGGGCGAGGGTCAGGGCGAGCGGGGCCAGAACAGCCAGGGTTGGGGTACGAAGCATGCCGCACGTTAAAGCGGCTGGCCGCGCACCCCGCAACCCTCAGGATGCCGTCACCCTGAATATCTCGCCGTCGAAATCGACGATGAAGAGATTGCCTGCAGCATCTTCGCCAAAGGAAACGATCTGGTTGATTTCCCTATTGCCGGGTGCAGGCGAGAAATCCTCGGTGCGGAGCTCGAAGCTGCTCGACGTGAGCGTGGTGCCCGCAGCGATTGAGGCGGCCGGAATGCTCCAGATGTTGCCGGTCATGAAATCGGCAAAGATATAGGATCCGCGGAGCGAGTCGACCGGACCGCGATAGACGTACCCGCCGATTACCGACCGGCCCTGCCGCGGACCGCTGCCATGGCTATATTCGATGACGGGGGGCGTGAGTCCGGCTGGCGCGGTGCCGCTGAACGGCAGTGTGCCCTCGAGGAAGCGCCAGCCGAAATTGAGGCCCGGCTGGTCGGGGCGGACGACGTTGATTTCCTCGCGTGCGCCCTCGCCGACATCGCCGATGAACAGCCGCCCATCGGGCGCGAACGAGGCGCGGTACGGATTACGCAGGCCAAGTGCGAAGACCCAGGGATCGCCGCCGCCTGCGATATACGGATTGCCCGGTGCGGGCACATAGCTCCCGCCGCTCTGCGCGAGCCGCAGGATCTTGCCGAGGCGGACATTGGGGTTCTGTGCATTGTTGTTCGGGTCACCGGCGCCGCCGCCGTCACCGATTCCGACATAGAGGTGCCCGTCCGGACCGAAACCCAGCCAGCCGCCATTGTGGTTGTTGTTGGTTGGATGAGGTGTGCGCAGGACGACGTTATAGGGGATGCTCCAATTGCTCAGCGATGGATACGAGCGAAGTTCCACTGCGCCATCGGGCGCGGTCGCGAGCACCAGTGCCTCGCCATAGGTAGCGGGCGCATTGGTGTTGATCGCGAGTCCGAGCAGGCCGCGCTCGCCATCTGTGGAAAGGTTCGTGACAGTGCGCTCAAGCCTGCGCACCGACCTGGGCGGGTCCAGAGTGTAGATGTCTCCGCCCTTTTCGACCACATACATCCATTGGGAGCCCGTCGAGGTCCGTGTAACATAGAGCGGCTGAGTGAAGCCGGCGCCGACCAGCCGGACTACGATCCCCTCGCGGCTGTTGGTAACGGTGACCGTTGCGTCCTGCGTCGCGGACAGCGATCCGTCGCTGACACGCAGCTGGACCTGGTAGACATTGTCGCCGTTGGCGTCGCCCGGCAGGTCGTAATTGGGGGCGGAGGCAAAGGTCAGCGCGCCCGCAGACGTGATTGCGAAGCGCGCCGCATCTGTGCCGCCCGCGATCGAGAAGATCAGCGAGTCGCCGTCCGGATCGACCGCGCCCGCAGTGAGCGCGGCGGCGATATTCTCGACCACGGATGCGGTGGCGGCCGAGGTGAAGGCGGGCGCGCGATTGGCGGGAGTTGGGGTTGGGCTCGGTGTCGGGGTGCCGCCACCGCATCCGGCAAGCGTCGCTGCGCCAAGGACCGACAGGATCACAGACCTGCGCATGATTCTCTCCCGCCGTTGCCAAAGCCGAAACGCGCGAGCGCGGCTTTGTTCCCGACGTTCCGTAACGCTTTCGAAGCGCACGGGAAAGACCGCGCGGCTGGTGTCGCCGCGCGGTCGCCGGATCAGTCGAGCTTCAGCGCAGCCTTGATGTCGGCCCAGGCGGCGAACTTGAAGTTCTGCGCCTTGGGCGGGTTGTAGCCGTCCTGTGCGATGAACAGGCCGCCCGGATAGTCGGGACCGAAATCGCCGGTGATCAGCTCGATGCCGTCGGTTTCCTCCGTCGAACCGAACTTGCCGGGGGTGACGCGAAAGCGGCCGACAAAGGCCTCGTCGGAGAGGCGGTAGACCGCATAGGCATGGTCGCCCTGGCTGGACACGAGCAGATAGCCGCCATTGCCGTCGCCCTCGGCGGCGATGGCGACGCCCTCGACATCGGCGACGAGCTTTTGGGTGTCCGCGGCAGCGATCTTGGTCCCCGCGACCGGCCCCTCGGCGCGCGCGTCGAAGCGCCACACGCCGACATCCTCCTCACCGACATAGAGGCGGTGGATGCGCTCGTCGGCGACACAGCCTTCGGACTGGGTCGCGAGCTTCATCGTGCGCAGCAGCTTGCCCGTCGGCGCGGCGCCCGCCAGGTCGAGCTCGACCTGGCGGATCGTGCCGTCCTTGATCACGTTGAAGGCGTGGAGCTTGCCCCCGGTGCGGTAGAGGCAGACGCCATAGGCCTCGCCCGCGCCAACCGGCACGGTGCCGAGCGGCATCAGCTTCGCGGTGGCCGTGTCGAGCCGGAACAGCGCGAGTTTCGCATTGCGCGGATCGTTGCGGTCGCTCGCCGCGACGATCACGCCGGCCTCGCCCATGTCCTTGAGGTCGACATTGTTGACCCGGCCCGCGTCGATGAAGAACCGGTCCTTGCCGGTCAGGTCATAGACGTGGAGTCCAGCCTTCTTGTCGGTGCCGACGATCAGGCTGGCGGCGGGGTTCGCCGGGTTGCGCCAGATCGCAGGATCGTCCGCGGCGTCGGCATTGGCAGTGCCCACCGCTTCGGTCTCGCCGCGCGCCTGGACGCTGGCCGCCGGGGTGGTGGGGACGATCGGAACCTCGTTCCTGGTCGAGGCGCAGCCTGCCGCCGCGAACGGCAGCAGGCTGATCATCAGGGCGTTCTTCAGCATCAGAAGGCCAGACGTGCCATGACCTGGAACACCGGGCCAGCATTCTCGCGCTCGAGCTCATATTCGTCGAAGTTGCGGTCGATCTGGTCGTCGATCGTCGTGAACTTGTTGAACGCCTCGCGCTTTTCGCTGTCGAGCAGGTTTGAGCCGACTGCGCGGACAATGAAGTTCTTGCCGAAGCGCTTCTCGACGAAGATTTCGAGATCGGCGCCATGGGTGGTGCGGACCTCTTCCCCGACATTGCGGTCGATCGCCGCGCCCTGCTTGCGATAGGTCGCGCCGAACGCCGCGCCGAAGCGCGGGAAGTTCTGGATGAAGCCGAAATTGTAGACGATGTTCGACTGGCCGTTGAAGCGGCGCTCACCCAGTTCGTCGTTGATGTCGCTTTCGAGCAGCGAGAGGTTGCCGAAGACGCCGGTGTCGGGCAGGCCGAGGAAACCGAGGCTGGTCGAAACGTCGAACTCGACGCCATAAACCTGACCGTCGCCGGTGTTGCGCGGCTGATAGACAAAGGTTCCAGGACCCTCCGAACCCTCAGCCTGGGTGTTGTACACCTCGACCAGATCCTTGATGTCGCGGTAGAAGAAATTGACGCCGATCACGCCGGTGGAACCGATGCGCTGCTCGAAGCCGAGATCTGCGCCCCATGCGGTTTCAGGGCGCAGCAGCGGGTTGCCGAGCAGGTCGTTGTCGCCCAGCTCCGCCTCGAGGAGGATCGGGGCGATATAGTCGAAGCGCGGACGGCGTACGGTGCGCGCGCCGGAGATGGTGATGCGGCCACCATTGCCGACGCTGATCTTGGCCGAGGCGCTGGGCAGGAGCTGGTTGTAATCCTGCTCGATCGCGCCGGCTGCGTTGGTCAGATCGTCGATGCGTGCCGTGGTGTTCTCCCAGCGCAGGCCGACTTCCCACTTCACGGGACCGGAATCGCCTTCGATCAGGCCGAACACGTCCTTGCGCTGTTCCTTGATCTTGCTGAAGCCGCCGAGGATCGGGTCGAAGCTCATATAGGCCTGCGCGTTCAGGTCGGGCGAGAGCTGGAACTGATTGTAGCTTGCACGGAATGCGGCCGGCAGGTTGAAGCGCTGACGATCGGCTTCCTGGATATCGCTGTCGCGAACCTTGTTCTGGTAGAAGCCGCCGAAGACGAGATCGATGCCGTTGCCGAGCGGCGCCTCATGCTCGAGCCCGACCGAGAATTCCTTGTCGACGATATAGGTGTCGAACCGGTCGCCGGTGAAGCGCGGCGTGGCGCGGTTGAATTCGATCTCGGTCTCGGTTTCCCACTGATTGTCGATGAACTTGGCAAAGCCGACCTTCAGCTTGGTCTCGCCCAGGCTCCATTTGTGGCTGAGCTTGCTGTTGATGCTGAAATTGTCCTGCTTGATGCCGTTGATGTTCGAATTGTCGGTCAGCAGGCCAGGGGTTGCGGTGTTGAGCGGGAAGACCGTCGGCCCGGGCGTGCCGGTCGCGCCGTTATACTCGTACGAACGCTCGGTCTCGGTGCGGTCGGTACGAACGTAGAAGCCTGACAGTTCGAAATCGGTGCTGTCGGTTTCGACCGTGTAGCTGGCGTTGAAGGCGTAGTCGGTGCCGTCGCGCACGTCCGACTGGTCCTCACGGTTGACGAGCGCGCCGCCCGGCGCCGCATAGCGCAGGCTGTACTTCTTCTTGGGGTTGTAGCGGCCCTGCATGTTGGCGCCGAGGAGCAGGCGGCCCGGCCCGACCTTGGTTCCCAGCACCGCGCCGAAGCTCGGCTTCACCTCGCCATCGTCAAAGAACAGCGCGCCGCCGCGGACATAGCCACCGTCGAGCTGATAGCCGTCACGCAGCACGATGTTGAGCGTGCCCGCGACCGCGTCGCCCGTGCGGCGCGCGGAGGAGGAGCGGACGATCTCGACCTGCTTGATCAACTCGGCGGGGATGCGGTCGAGGAAGAAGCTGCGATCGGCGTTGGTGCCGGGCACCTTCTCGCCGTTGATCAGGATCTGGGTATAGCCCGGGTCGAGGCCGCGCAGGCGGGCGCCGTCGCTCTCGATCACGTCGGACAGGAAGGTGACGCTGGGCACGCGCTTGAGCGCGTCGCCCGCGGTCAGCGGCTCGAAGCGCTGGAAGAATTCCTGGTCATAGACCAGCTCGGGCTCGGCGCCTTCGGTGCGGTTGCGGTAGGCGATGGTGCCGTTGACCACGACGTCTGCGGCGGTCTCGATCTCGCTTCCGGCCTGCGCTTCGGTGTTCGCCTCAGCGGTTTGGGCAGCGGCGGGTGCGGCGAGCGAGAGTGCGATCACGGGCAGGCTGGCGCCCGCAAGGGCGGCGACGATCGATTTGCAGTTCATGGGATCCCCCGATTGAGTCGAGGGGGCGCCTAAGCGTGGCGCGTGTCACTCAGGTGCGATTCCCGTTTCACTTCGATTGCGCAACGATGACTGTTTCATGACGTTGCGCGCGCGACACAACAGCGCCGTTGCCGCGGCGAGGATGGCGAGCGCGCAGGCGATCCCCGCAAGCGCCCGGACGCCGCCGAATTCGATCGCGCGGCCGCCTCCAAAGCTGCCAAGGGCGATGCCGATATTGGCCGCCGCAATATTGAGTGAACTTGCAAAGCCCGGCGCTTCGGGGGCGGTCGCCATCACCCGGATCTGGCACAAGACGAAGCCGGCCGCGTGGGCGGCGCCCCATCCGGCAATCACAATTGCCAGAGCTGCGTTGCCGGGCGCGGCTGCGATCAGCACGATCATCGCCGCCGCCGCGAGCGCAGCGCCCGCAGTGGCGGGCAGCGACCAGTCGGCGAGGTGTCCGGCGAGCCAGTTGCCGCCGAGTCCCGCAAGGCCAAAGCCAAACAGCGCGACCGCGATCCCTTCGCTTCCCAGCCCGGCATTGCCGAGCAGCAGCGCGATGAAACTGAACCCGCTGAACATGGAGGCAAAGGTGAGCGCGGACAGGACAAGATGGGCCTGCATCGCGGGCCGGGCAAGCAGTCGCCACGCGCTTTGTGCGGCATCCGCGCGATCCTGTTCGGGGTGCGCAAGGCACCCCAGGGCGGCCAGCAAGGCCAGCAAGCCGATCAGCGCCATCGGTCCCTGCCAGCCCATCCATTCGGCGAGCATATTGCCCGCCGGCGGGGCGAGCGTGCCGCCGATCGTGACGCCGGCATAGAGCAGGGCCACGCCGCGGCCGGTGCCAAGGGCTGCGCCAAGCCGAACGCTCGCAACGCTCATGAACAGGGGCAGCGCGGCACCCTGAAGAACGCGCAGGACGAGTGCGAGCGCGAGGCCGGGGAAAGCGAGCAGCAACAGGTTCGCGGCAAAGGGCAGCAGCGATGCCGCGAGCACCGTTGCCGCGGGCCAGCGCGCGCTTGCGGCGACGAGCGGCGGGCCGAACACCGCTGAAGCGAGCGCGAATACGGTGATGAGCCAGCCCGCCTGCGCGGGCGCCAGTTCCAGCGCCGCGGACATGGCCGGGAGCAGGCCGATCACGACGAACTCTGCCGCCACCACCACGGCCGCGCCGAAGACGAGCGGCGCGGCCGCGGCGCGGCTCACGCGTTGGCGCCGCTGTCGACGAGGATCGCGGTGCCGGTGATCGAACGCGCCTCGGGCGAGGCGAGATAGGCGACGGCGGATGCGATGTCGTCCGGCGTGCCGAAGCGACCCAGCGAGGTGCGTGCGATCTGATCGGCGGCGTGCGGACCCGATGCCGGGTTCATGTCGGTGTCGGTCGATCCGGGGTTCACCGTGTTCACCGTGATGCCGCGCGGCGCGAGGTCGCGCGAAAGCGCCTGATGCAGCATCGCGATCCCGGCCTTGCTGGCATTATAGGCGGCGAGGCCGGGCGAGGGCGCCTGGAGCGCGAGATTGCTGCCGATCGCGATGATGCGGCCGCCTTCTCCCATATGTGGCAGCACCGCGCGCACCGCGACAAAGGGTGCGCGCAGATTGACGGCCATCGTTGCATCCCAATCCTCGAGGCTGAGGTCTTCGATCGGCGCCGCGATGAAGATGCCGGCATTGTTGACGAGGATGTCGGTCCCGCCGAATGCCTCGGCGGCCTGCGTCACCGCAGCCTCGATCGCGGCGGCGTCGCGATTATCCGCTGCGATCGCCAGAGCCTTGCGGCCCAGCGCCTCGATGTCGGCGACGACGCGCGCCGCGGCATCGGTGGAGGCGGCATAGGTGATCGCGACATCCGCCCCCTCGGCCGCCAGCCGCCGCGCAATCGCCGCGCCGATCCCACGGCTGCCGCCCGTCACCAGCGCACGCTTTCCTTCCAATCGCATTTCGAATCTCCATTTCTGTAGTGATCGATACAGATATGGAGTCACTTGCCGCGACGTCAACCACTTTCTATATCAATCGTTACAGAAAGGAGGCGGTCTAGTGGAAAACAGGCGAGTTGAACGTGGCCGTCCACGCGGGTTCGATCGCGACGCAGCGCTTGAACAGGCGATGCGGCTGTTCTGGCGCAAGACCTATGAGGGGACCTCGCTCGCCGAACTGACCGCGGCGATGGGGATCAACGCGCCCAGCCTCTACGCTGCGTTCGGCAGCAAGGACGCGTTGTTCCGCGAAGCCGTGGCGCACTATGCCGAGCATCACGGCACGGAGATCTGGCAGACGTTGCGTGATACCCCGGCGATCGATGCGGCGGTCGAGGGCTTCCTGCATGCGACGGCGCGATCCTATTCGACGCCCGGCGATCCGCGCGGCTGCCTGATCGTGCTGGGTGCCCAGCATGAGGACGGCGAAAGCGATCCGGCGCGCCGTGAACTGCGCGCGCGGCGTCGCGCCAGCCTTGACGAAATCGGCGAACGGCTGACGCGCGCGGTCGCCGAGGGGGAATTGTCTGCGGGCTTCGACGTCGCGGGCGCTGCGGCGTTCCTGCTCAGCGTGCAGACCGGCATGTCGGTGCTGGCGCGCGATGGTGCGGACCGTGCGGCGCTCGAGGCGGCGGCGCGCGGAGGCATTCTCGGCTGGTGCGGCTTGCGGCGGCTGAACAACTGACGCGAAAACGCCCGGACCTTGCGGTCCGCCAGCACACGCAAGCGTGAAAACGAAAACGCCCGGACCTTGCGGTCCGGGCGTCTCGCTGTCCGGCGCCGCGTCCCGTCGGAGGCGGCGCTTGGGAACGGCTTCGTCTTACGACGAATAGTACATGTCGAACTCGACCGGGCTGGGGGTCATTTCCCAGCGCGCGACATCGCCACGCTTGATGTCGATATAGGCTTCGATCTGGTCCTTCGAGAACACATCGCCCTTGAGCAGGAAGTCCATATCGGCCTCCAGGCTGTCGAGCGCCTCGCGGAGCGAACCGCAGACGGTCGGCACTTCGGCGAGCTCTTCCGGCGGCAGGTCGTACAGGTTCTTGTCCATCGGGTCGCCCGGATGGATCTTGTTCTGGATGCCGTCGAGGCCGGCCATCAGCAGCGCTGCATAGCAGAGATACGGGTTGGCCAGCGCGTCGGGGAAGCGGAACTCGACGCGCTTCGCCTTGCTGCCCGCGCCGTACGGGATGCGGCACGAGGCCGAGCGGTTGCGCGACGAATAGGCGAGCAGCACCGGTGCCTCATAGCCCGGGACCAGCCGCTTGTAGCTGTTGGTCGAGGGGTTGGTGAACGCGTTCAGCGCCTTGGCGTGCTTGATGACGCCGCCGATGAAGTAGAGGCACATCTCGCTGAGGCCGGCATAGCCGTTGCCCGCGAACAGCGGCTTGCCGCCATCCCAGATCGAGAAGTGGGTGTGCATGCCCGAGCCGTTATCTTCCTTGATCGGCTTGGGCATGAAGGTCGCGGTCTTGCCATAGGCATGGGCGACCTGGTGCACGACATACTTGTAGATCTGCATGCGGTCGGCGGTCTGGACCAGCGTGCCATAGGTCAGGCCCAGCTCGTGCTGCGCGGCGGCGACCTCATGGTGATGCTTGTCGCAGGGCAGGCCCATTTCGAGCATGGTCGAGACCATCTCGCCGCGGATGTCGACGGCGCTGTCGACCGGCGCGACGGGGAAGTAACCGCCCTTGGCACGCGGGCGGTGGCCCATATTGCCGCTCTCATACTGCTTGGACGAGTTGCCCGGCAGCTCGATGTCGTCGAGCTGATAGTAGGAGGACGAGTAGGTGTTCTCGAAGCGGACATCGTCGAACATGAAGAATTCGGCTTCCGGGCCGACATAGACGGTGTCGCCGATGCCGAGCGACTGGAGATACGCCTCCGAACGCTTGGCGGTCGAGCGCGGGTCGCGGGCATAAAGCTCACCGGTCGAGGGCTCGACGATGTCGCAGACCAGGATCAGCATCGGGGTCGCGCTGAACGGGTCGGTCCAGACGGCGTCCAGATCGGGCTTGAGGATCATGTCGGACTCGTTGATCGCCTTCCAGCCCTCGATCGACGAACCGTCGAACATCAGGCCGTCGGTCAGCTCGTCCTCGCCCAGGATGCTCGCCACCATGGTGAGGTGCTGCCACTTGCCCT
>Ga0247823_10002574_pt1 | contig 14915 bp, 13 predicted proteins | sample 13C_PalmiticAcid_2_FD_192426 | JGI IMG/M metagenome (GOLD analysis project Ga0247823, IMG submission 192426) | Soil microbial communities from agricultural site in Penn Yan, New York, United States - 13C_PalmiticAcid_Day30 | ecosystem: Environmental > Terrestrial > Soil > Agricultural land...
CCGGAGGCCAGAAGCACAAGGATGACGAAGACGTCGTAGCCGGTCACGCGCGCTGCAATCGCAAAGGGAAGAGAGGCCGCCTCAATAGCGGTTTTGGGAGATTCGCTCGACCACCTCGGTCAGCAGGGCGGCGGCGGTGACGGCGACATCGCCCTTCTTGACCTTGTCCCTGGCCTGGGACGGGGCGAGGGCGCGGTCGAAACCGAGCTTCTTGGCCTCTCTCAGCCGGGCCTCGGCGCGATTGACGGCGCGGACTTCGCCGGACAGGCCGATCTCACCGAAGACGACGCAGCCTTGGGGCAGGGGCATGTCGAGCGCGGAACTGATCAGGGCTGCGGCGGCGGCCAGATCGGCGGCGGGCTCGCTGATCCGCAGACCTCCGGCGATATTCAGATAGACGTCCTTGTCCCCGAACCCGAGGCCGCAGCGCGCCTCCAGCACGGCCAGCAGCATGGCCAGGCGGCCATTGTCCCAACCCACGACCGCGCGCCTTGGCGTGCCATATGCAGAGGGAGCGACAAGCGCTTGTATTTCAACGAGAACGGGGCGTGACCCTTCTATGCCCGCGAAGACGGCGGCGCCCGGCGCGCGGTCCTTGCCTTCGCCCAGGAAGAGGGCCGACGGGTTGGTGACTTCACGCAATCCCACGTCGCTCATTTCGAAGACGCCTATCTCGTCCGTCGCGCCGAAACGGTTCTTGCCCGCGCGCAGGATGCGGAAGGGATAGCCGCGCTCGCCCTCGAAGCTGAGGACGGCGTCGACCATGTGCTCGACCACGCGCGGTCCGGCGATCTGGCCGTCCTTGGTGACGTGGCCGACCAGGATGATGGCCGGGCCGCCGTCCTTGGCCAGTCGCACCAGTTCGGCGGCGCAGGCGCGGACCTGGGTGACCGAACCGGGGCCGGCCTCGTGGGCGTCGGACCAAAGGGTCTGGATGGAGTCGATGATGACGATGTCGAACCTGTCGCGCTTCAGGGTCGTCAGGATTTCGCGCAGGGCCGTGGCGGAAGCCAGGGAGACGGCGGCGTCGGCGACGCCCATGCGCTTGGCGCGGGCGCGGATCTGCTCGATGGCTTCTTCGCCCGAAGTATAGGCCACGCGGGCGCCGTTGCGAGCCGCCTTGGCCGTGACCTCCAGCAGCAGGGTCGACTTGCCGACGCCAGGGTCGCCGCCCAGCAGGATGGCCGAGCCGGGCACCACGCCGCCGCCGCAGACGCGGTCGAACTCGGTGACGCCGGTGACGATGCGCGGCGGCTCGGGCGTGTCGGATTGCAGGGTCTCGAACGTCAGACCGCGTCCGCGCGCCGTCGAGGCGGGCTTCATCGCGCCGGGCGGGGCGGACTTGGACTCTTCGGCCAGGCAGTTCCACTCGCCGCAGGCCGAGCATTGCCCCGCCCATTTGGAATGAACCGCCCCGCAGGACTGACAGACATAGAGAAGGGTGTCGCGCGCCATGCTCCTGACCTAGCAGGAATCGCGGCGTGGGCGAGGGATGAAGCGCAAGGGTGCGACCGGCTTTGACGCAGTACGACGCGCGCGGGTTGCATTGGGCCTCATATGCCCGTCATCCTGCCAAGCTATAGCGTCGTTACGACTCAACCCCCGCCGAGGCTCTCCATGACCACTCCCAACCCGCCCGCCATCGATCCGGGCCTCGTCGCCCGTGTGCAGAACATCCTGATGCGGCCCAAGCTGGAATGGCCGGTCATCGATGCCGAATACGCCACGACGCGCAGCCTGTTCGCCCGCTACGCCATGATCCTGGCCGCCATCGGTCCGGTGGCGAGCCTGATCGGCGGCCAGTTGTTCCCGATCCACATCTTCGGCTCGGTGATGCGCACCCCGATGATTGGCGGCCTGCTGGGCGCCATCGTCACCTGGGGGCTGTCGCTGGTGTCGGTCTTTGTGCTGGGCCTGATCATCGACGCCCTGGCCCCGACCTTCAACGGGACCAAGGACAAGGTGCAGTCGATGAAGGTGGCCGTCTATTCGATGACGGCGGCCTGGGTCGCGTCAATCTTCAACCTGTTCCCGGCCCTGGCCTGGCTGGGCGGCCTGCTGGGTCTTTACGGCTTTTACCTGCTGTACCTCGGCCTGCCGACCGTGATGAAGGCGCCGCAGGACAAGGCCCTGGGCTATACGGCCGTCGTCGTCATCTCGGCCATCGTGCTGTGGATGGTGGTCAGCGCCATCGCCGCCGCCGTGGTCGCCAGCTTCGTGGTCGGCACGATCGGCCTGGGCGCGCTGGCGCTCAGCTAGGCCCTAGCCGACATAGAGGCGCGGCACGCGCGGCGTGATCGAGGTCAGCATCTCGTAGCTGATGGTTCCCGCCGCCGTCGCCGCGTCGTCCACCAGACGATTGGCGCCGAAGATTTCGACCGTGTCGCCGGCCGCCACGTCCAGGCCGGTGACGTCCACCGCCAGCACGTCCATCGACACCCGGCCGATGATGGGGCGAAGCTCGCCCGCCACCCAGACCTGACCGCGCGGGCTGTTGCTGCGCATGACGCCGTCGGCGTACCCGGTCCCGCAGGTCGCCACCCGGATCGTCGTCTCGGCGCGATAGCCTTGCGAATAGCCGACCGTCTCGCCCGCCGGCACGTCGCGCACCTGCATGATCTGGGCGTTCAGGGTGGCCACCGGGGCGATGCGGCTGTCCGGCTTGCCTTCGGGGCCGCCGCCGTAGAGGCAGATGCCGGGGCGCACGACGTCAAAGGCGAAGTCGGGGCCTAGGAAACAGCCGCCCGAATTGGCGAAGGAGCGCGTCACGCCCGGGTAGCGGGCGACCGCCGCCGCATAGGCGTCGCGCTGGGCGCGGTTCAGCGGGTTGGACGGCTCGTCGGCGCAGGCCAGGTGGGTCATCACCAGCTCCAGCCCCGCAAACGGTTCAGGCGCGTCCTCGGCGCGGAAGCCGAGGCGGTTCATGCCGGTGTCCAGTTGCAGGCCGCAGGCGCCGCCGCCCGCCGCCATCCAGACCTCGATCTGGCCGGGCTGGTTCAGCACGGGGCGCAGGTTGGCCGCCTTGATGATCCCCGCCGACGAACCGTGGCAGCCGTCCAGCACATAGATGACCGGCTCAGGCCCGATGGCGTCGCGAAGGGCCACGCCTTCGGCCGCCCGCGCCACGAAGAAGGTCCGCGCCCCCTCGGCCATCAGCCGCCTGGCCACGGCGGCGGCGCCCAGGCCGTAGCCGTCGGCCTTGACGACCGGATTGACCGGCACGCCGGTCAGGTCCTGCAGGGTGTGGAAATTGCGCGCAAGGGCGCCGAGATCGACAGTGAGGGAGGCGGGGAGGGACATGAAAGCCCTTATGCCGCAAGATTTGTGCGGCGCCACGACCCTTGGGGCGAATTACTCGGGAATATCCGCATAGGCGCCGTAGCGGTCGTCGTGGGCCAGGTTGCCGAAGCGGACGGTGTCTGCGTCAAAGGCCAGCTTGACGATGCCGATGGGGCCGTGGCGCTGCTTGCCGATGACGACCTCGGCCTGACCTTGCAGGCGGTCCATGTCCTGCTGCCATTGCAGGTGCTCTTCGGTGCCCTCGCGCGGTTCGGCGCGGCCCAGGTAGTAGCTTTCGCGATAGACGAACATGACGCAGTCGGCGTCCTGCTCGATCGAGCCGGATTCACGCAGGTCCGACAGCTGGGGCCGCTTGTCGTCGCGCTGCTCGACCTGACGCGACAGCTGCGACAGAGCGATGATCGGGACGTTCAGCTCCTTGGCCAGGGCCTTGAGCCCGCCGGTGATCTCGGACACTTCCTGCACGCGGTTCTTCTGGCCGCCGCCTTCGCCCACGGTGACCAGCTGCAGGTAGTCGACGATGATCAGGTCCAGGCCGTGCTCCATCCGCTTCAGGCGTCGCGCGCGCGCCGCCAGCTTGGAGATGGAGATGCCGCCGGTGGCGTCGATATAGAGGGGGCTTTCGCCGATCTCGACCGCCGCGTCGCGCAGCTTGCCGAAGTCGGAGGCGTCGATCTCGCCCTTGCGCAGCTTGTCCGATGACACGCCGGACGCGTCGGCCAAGATACGCATGGCCAGCTGCTCGGCGCTCATTTCCAGCGAGTAGAAGGCCACGACGCCGCCGTTGACCGTCTTGCGGCCCTCGGGCGTCGGCTCCCACTGATAGGCGCGGGCCACGTTGAAAGCCATGTTGGTGGCGAGCGCCGTCTTACCCATGGACGGACGGCCGGCGAGGATCAGAAGGTCGGACGGGTGCAGGCCGCCCAACTTGCGGTCCAGGTCGACCAGGCCGGTGGCCAGACCGGCCAGCTTGCCCTCGCGCTGATAGGCCTCGCCCGCCATTTCGACGGCGCCGGCCAGGGCGTGGGAGAAGCTGACAAAGCCCGACGACGGCTTGCCCGTCTCGGCCAGGGAATAGAGGGTCTGTTCGGCCTGTTCGATCTGTTCGTCGGCGGGGGTGTCCGGATTGGGCGCCTCCTTGATCATCTCGCCGCCGATGCGGATCAGATCGCGGCGCAGGGCCAGGTCGTAGATGACGCGGGCGTAGTCGGGGGCGTTGGCCGCCGGGGGGGCGCGGTCCACCAGATCGGCCAGGTAGCGCAGGCCGCCGAACTCGTGGAAGGCCGGGTCCTGCTTGAAGCGCTCCATCAGGATGGTCGGCTCGGCCAGCAGGCCCTGACGGATGTGGTCCTCGATCGCCTCGAACAGCCGCTGATGGAAGGGTTCGTACATGTGCGTGCCGCGCAGGCGGTCGCTCAGCCGCTCGAACACGGCGTTGTCGAACATCAGCGAGCCCAGCAGCGCCTGCTCCGCCTCCAGGTTGTGGGGCATGGACGAGACGGAGACCTGATCGGCGTTTCCGTAGGGCATGGGAGCAAAGGCGTTCATCAGAGCTGCATAGACCTAAGCGAGGCCTGCGTCAGACGCGGGCGCCGCCTTGGTCGTGGACCATCAATGAGCGTCTGTGGACGGTCCCGAAAACCCCTGTGAGATCAGTGATGCCTGGCGCGATCAGCCGGGGCAGGGGTAGCGCTCGGCCATCCACTCGCGCACCGCCTGTGTGACGCTGATGTTGCGTCGCGCTGTCGGGATGGCGTTGAAGCGAGCCAGGATCATGTCGGGCGACAGACCGATCCGTTCCCCCTGCGGAACGCATGTGGCGGAGCGCCGGCCCGCCGCCTGAGCCGCCTTCTGCTCGTCGCCCACCGTCTTGAAGGCGCTCTTTACCTCGTCCATCAGGCGGCGTGTGTCCGATCGCAGCAGGGCGGTCGGGTTGCGCGGGATGCGGTTGGCCGAGGTCAGAAACTCCTGAACCGTCATGGCGCTGGCGCCGGTCGCCCACAGGCTGGCGACGGCGGCGATGATGAGCACGGCGTTCTTCAATGCGACCCCTCCGATTTGAACGGCCCAGCTTGACCGGGTCTTCGTGGCGGAACGATGGCTGATGAACGCGGTCAGGTCTCCAACGCGACCGTAGGCAAGGTGTTGGGGTAGATGCGTTCGATATCGCCGCCCGCCGCCGTGGCTGAGCGCGGCATGCGGTAGGCGTTCACAGGTTGGGTCTCGCCGATCCACAAGGCGTTGATCAGGTGGTCGGCGTAGGGGTCGTCGGTGTTCGGGTGGATCAGGATCTTCAGTCCCAGGTGGTTGAGCATCAGCCAGGGAATGACGGTCGGGACCTGATCATTCGCGAAGCCGAAATAGAAGGACGGCGTGGTGTGAGGGCCGCGCGGTCCTTCGTTCCATTCGCCCAGTTCGACCTTGAAGCGATGGACGACCCAGTCGCGCAGCTGCGCCGCGCGATAGGCCGTGTCCTCGTTGAAATAGATGTGGGCGTGGTAGCTGGTGATCTCGGTATAGGTCCGCGGCGAGGCGGGCAGTTGGACACCGTGCGGCAGCGGCTCGGGCGGTCCCTTGGGGCTTGGCCCCCATGGGCTCAGCGTGCTTTCGTCGCCCACCTGAACCGCCGCCTTGGCCGGGCGGGACGAGGCGGCTGCGGTCGTCGCCGCCGCAGCCGCCGCGCCGCCCCCGAGCAGCAGACTCCGGCGCGAGGAAGAAGGAAGAACCTCCTCTCCGGCGTCTGCTCTCGATGCTGTTTCCCTGATCACCACTTCAGCGCCAGGCGGCCATAGACGAAGCGGCCGTTGAAACCGTAGGGCGAGAAGTTGGAGAAGGGGAAGGCGCCGGTCGTGTTGTTGGCGCGCAGGCTCTGACGCGGATACTGATCCAGAATGTTGTCAGCGCCGACAGCCAGGGTGACGTTGTCAGTGAAGCGGTAGCGGGCTTCAAAATCGGCCACCAGGGCGTCGCCCAGTTGCAGGTCGGTGGCTTCAGACGCGCCGGCCGCCAGAACATCGCCATAGCCCGTCAGACGAACCGTGCCACCCAGACGTTCGGCTTCCCAGTCGGTCTGGAACACGACCTTCCACGGGGGCGTGCCTTCCTCGAAGCGCGCCACGGCCTGACGCCCGAACAGGCTGGTAGGGGTCGGCAGGACGCCGCTCTCGGTCACCGGGGTCTTGGTGACCTTGAAGTCGTTCACATTGCCCGCCAGGGTGAAGTCGAGGCGATGGCCGGCGGCGGTTTCTGCGCGATAACGGGCGACGACGTCCAGGCCGGTGGTTTCGGTGTCCACGCCGTTGATGAAGAAGCGCGCGGCCGATGCGCCATAGGGCGCCAGCAGGTCGAAGATGGTGCGGGCGTTGGTGCCCACGGCGGCGGTGGCGCTGCCCGTCAGGGTTTCCGACAGGATGATGCGGTCCTTGATGTCGATGCGATAGGCGTCGGCCGTGAACTCGAACGGGCCGTTCCGAGCGACGAAGCCCAGCGAGTAGTTGACCGATTCCTCGGCGTCCAGCGGCGTGCCGCCCAGCGCCAGACCCACTTCGCTGATCGAGGGGTAGGTGCCGGTCTCATAGGGAACATTGTCGATGTAGAGGATCGAGGTCTGGGTGTAGTATTGCTGTTGCAGGCTCGGCGCCCGGAAACCGGTGGAGACCGCGCCGCGCACGGCGAAGTGCGGGTTGAAGTCATAGCGGGCCGCGAACTTGCCCGAGACGTTGTCGCCGAAGTCCGAGTAGTTTTCGTAGCGAACGGCGCCTGACAGGGTCAGGCCATCAACCACTTCACCTTCCAGGTCCAGATAGACGCCGACATTGTTGCGGTCTTCGTCCACCTCATTGCTGGGGGTGAAACCGGTGAAGCCGCGCGAACCGAAGGCGAGGGTGGCGCCGCCTGCCGTCAGGACCGGGCCGCGCGCATAGGACGCTGCTTCGCCTGCGCCGATCTTGTAGTTCTCCTGGCGAGCCTCGAGGCCGACGGCGACGTTCAGCGGGCCGGCCCAGCCCAGGTCGTATTCTCGGCTGGCGTCGACGCCGAAGACGAGTTGGTCGTACTGCAGCGAACCGGCGTCGAACTTGGTCGGTCCATCAATCCCATAGGTCGGGTTCATGGTGTTCTCGGCCCCGAACTCGATCTTGTTCGAGCCATAGCCAAGGTTGATGTCGATGCCCCATTCGCCCAGCGAGCCACGAACGCCGCCGGCGGCCGTCCAGTCGGTCGTATCGGTCAGGATGAAGGGCAGGTAGCCGTCCGGGTACTTGCGGCCCGAGCCGTAGTCAGGGTTCTGGGTGGCGTCGGTCGGGGTGCGATAGAAGGCGGCGGCCGAGGCGTCACGCTTCTGATAGCCGGCCCAGCCATAGGCCTCCCAGTCGCCCGCCAGAGGCACGCCTGCGTTCAGATAGACCGACAGGTCCTCGGCCTGGGCGTCGCCCTGTCCGCCGGTGATGCGGCCCAGGGTGGGGTTGATGTCCGAACGGTTGGTACGGTCGCGATCCCGGTATTCGACCGAGGCGGTCAGGAAGCCTTCGTCGCCCAGGGCGAAGCCCTGCCAGCCCGAAACCGTCAGGGTGTCGCCGTCGCGGATGTCGTCCTTGCGGCCATAGAACCCCGTATAGTCAGTGACGTATTGGCCGTAGGTGAAGGTCGCGCCGCCGCCTTCGCGCGCTTCGCGCAGGCGCAGGTTCAGCACGCCGGCGATGGCGTCGGAGCCGTACTGGGCCGCGGCGCCGTCGCGCAGGACTTCGATGCGCTCGACCGCCGAGGAGGGGATGGCGTTCAGGTCCACGGCGGACGAGCCGCGACCGACCGAGCCGTTCAGATTGACCAGGGCTGTCTGGTGGCGACGCACGCCGTTCACCAGGACCAGGGTCTGATCAGGGCCCTGACCACGCAGGGTGGCGGGGCGGATGGAGTCGGTGCCGTCCGTCGCCGAGGGGCGCGGGAAGTTCAGGGCGGGCACAGAGGCCGCGAGCTGGGCCGCCAGTTCGGTCGTGCCGCGTTGTTCAAGGGTTTCGGCGGTGACGACGTCTACAGGCGCGACCGTGTCGAGGCGCGATCGGTTGGCCACGCGCGTGCCGGTCACGACGATGTCGTCGACGGCTGTGGGTTCGGAGGAAACGTCCTGGGCGGTGGCGGCGCCGGCGATCAGCAGGGCGGCGCCGGAAGAGGCCAGGAAGAGGGCGGAGCGAGTGGAGGTACGGGTCATCTCGAGAGGTCTGCTTTTCTGATTGGACGCAAGGAATCGCGCCGCGCCGTTGAGCAGCGACGATGGAACAGTGCGTCAGTAACGGTGGTCGTCAAGGCCGGCGGCGGACCGACCTTGGTAGGGTCAGCGGCGGGCTGGACATCGCGCCGGCCGAGCGACCGGGCGATGAATGTCGGCGTAGAAGCGCATTCGCATCGTCATCTCCCGCCCATCGGGAGAGGATGAGCTGTGGCGATATTGCGGTGCGAAAACGGCGCGGAATATCGAGAATATGTGACGCGATAATTAGAAAAGCTAAATTGACCGATCAAGAAAAAGGGGCGCGTCCCGAAGGACGCGCCCCTTGATCGATACCGTCAGTCGACAGATCAGGCTTCGTCGCCGAAGCCTTCCTGTTGACCGGCGCCGCCTTCGATCAGTTCCTGGGCGGCTTGTTCGGCGGCGTTACGCTCGTCGTCGAACTGGGCGCGGATGACATCCTCGCCCTTGGCTTGACGCTCGGCTTCTTCGGCCGAACGCGCGATGTTGATCTTGACCGTGGCGCGGACCTCGGGGTGCAGGCGAACCGGCACTTCGTGGACGCCCAGGGCCTTGATCGCGACGTTCAGCACGACCTGCGAACGCTCGACCTTGCCGCCTTCGGACTGAATGACTTCAGCCACGTCGCGACCGGCGACCGAACCGTACAGGTGACCGGTTTCACCGGCCTGACGGATCATGACGTAGGTCTGGCCGTCGATCTTGTCGGCGACCTTCTGAGCTTCGGCCTTGTTCTTCTCGTTGCGGGCTTCGATAGCCGCGCGGTCGAGTTCGAACGCCTTGAGGTTGGCCGAGGTCGCGCGGCGAGCCTTGTCGCGCGGCAGCAGGTAGTTACGAGCGAAGCCGTCCTTGACGGTGACGACGTCGCCGATGGCGCCGAGGTTCTCGACGCGTTCCAGCAGAACGACCTTCATCTTACTTCACCACGTACGGCAGGAGGGCCAGGTAGCGAGCGCGCTTGATGGCCTTGGCCAGTTCGCGTTGCTTCTTGGCGGAAACGGCGGTGATGCGCGAGGGCACGATCTTGCCGCGTTCGGAGACGTAACGCTGCAGCAGCTTCACGTCCTTGTAGTCGATCTTCGGCGCATTGGCGCCCGAGAACGGGCAGACCTTGCGGCGACGGTAGAAGGGACGACGGCCGGCCGAGCCGGAGCCGGCCGGGGCGCCCGGGATGGGAGCGGTGGTGTCGGTCATGATCCGGTTCCTTATTCCGAGGCCGCAGCTTCGTCGGCGCGCGGGCCGCGATCGCGGTCACGCTCGCGTTCACGACGAGCCAGCAGGGGCGACAGTTCCAGGTCGAGTTCCTCGACGCGGACGGTCAGCCAACGCAGGACGTCTTCGTTCAGCGACAGCTGACGCTCGACTTCGGCCACGGCGGCGGCCGGGGCGTCGATGGCGAGCAGGGAATAGTGAGCCTTGCGGTTCTTCTTGACCCGGTAGGTCAGGTTGCGCAGACCCCAGTACTCGATCTTGGCGACGCTGCCGCCGCCTTCTTCGATCAGAGCCTTGATGGTGTCGTTCAGCGCTTCGGCCTGTTGCGCCGAGATATCCTGGCGCGTCATGACCGTGTGCTCGTAAAGAGCCATGCGGTAGTCTCCCTTGTGGGCGTCGGCGTGAAAGGGACCGGGTAGTCCTGTCCACGATGGCTCCTGAAGCGGCGGCCGGGATGACTTCCCGAACCCTTTGGCGTTCCGCAACAGGACCGAAGCCCTGGAAAGGCGGCGCGTATAGGCGAAAAAGCCTGCCAGAGCAAGGATGGAGCCGGAGCAGGCCGAGGTTGGGCGACCGACGTTGCCAAACGCGGCCGAAACAGCGGATGGTTTTCGCCTGACCGGAGACGCCGCATGACCTCGTCCGAGCCGAACGCCCTCCTGAAAAGGCGCTGGTCCCTGATCGGACCGGGCATCGTGGTCGCGGCGACGGGCGTGGGGGCGGGGGATCTGGTGGCGACCCTGATCGCCGGGTCGCGCTTCGGCTACGCCCTGTTGTGGGCGGCTATCATCGGCACGGTGCTGAAGATAGCCCTGGCCGAGGCCGTCGGGCGCTGGACCCTGGCCAGCGAGCGCACGATCTTCGACGGCTGGTCCAGCCTGGGGCGGGGGTTGCTGCCCGGCGCCATCGGCGGTCGGCTGAACTGGGCCGGGCTTTATTTCGGCCTCTATGTGGTCATCTGGGGCTTTGTGTACGGGGCGGCCGCGATGACGGCGACGGCCCTGCCTCTGGCGGCGTTGTTCCCGGTGCTGGACCTCAAGGCCTGGGGCATGCTGAGCGGGATCGCGGGACTGACCTTCGTCTGGTTTGGCGGCTACGGCCTGTTCGAGAAGGTAATGACGGCCTGCGTCGGGGTGATGTTTGTCACCGTGGTCGGCCTGGCCGTGATCGTCACGCCCAATCTGCCGCAGCTGCTGACCGGCCTGTGGCCCAGCCTGCCGCAGGGGGCGACCTTCTACACCCTGGGCCTGATCGGCGGGGTGGGCGGCACCATCACCATGGCGGCCTATGGCTACTGGCTGAACGCCAAGGGCTGGAAGGGGGCGGGTTGGATGGCGGTGATGCGGCTGGACAACCGGGTCGCCTATCTGGTCACCGGCGTCTTCGTCGTGGCCATGCTGATCGTCGGGGCCGAGCTGCTGCACGCGGCGGGCATAGCCCTGCAAGGCGGCGACCGGGGGCTGCTGGATCTGGATCAGGTGCTGAAGGAGCGGTTCGGGCGTCCGATCTCTATTCTGTTTCTCGTCGGTTTCTGGGCCACCAGCTTTTCCAGCCTTCTGGGCGTCTGGCAGGGCGTCAGCCTGATGTTCGCCGACTTCACCGCCCATGTGCGCGGCCGCTCGGACGATCCGAAGGCGCGGGGCGACAAGAGTCAGGCGTTCCGCGCCTACGCCCTGTGGCTGACCTTTCCGCCGATGGTGCTGCTGTTCATGGACCGGCCGTTCGGGCTGATTGTCGCATATGGGGTGTTGGGCAGCCTGTTCATGCCCTTCCTAGCGGGGACGTTGCTGTGGTTGCTGAACAGCGCCCGGACGCCGCAGGCATGGCGCAGCGGCTGGATTTCCAACCTGTTGCTGGGGGCGGCGGCCCTGCTGTTCGCCGTGCTGGCGGGCAAGGAACTGCTGGGCCTGATCCCGTCGTAGTCGGCCTATTCCTCGCAGGAGTTTCACAAAAGCCCCGGCGAACCGTCGCATTGGGCCGTTAGGCCTCGCCCTCGATCACGTGAGGTTCGGGGAAACATCGTCATGAAGCTGTCTGTCGCTTGTCTGGCCGCGTCTGTTCTGCTGGCCGCCGCGCCGTCGATGGCCCAGATCGTCGCCCCGCCGGACCCCGATCCGATGCCGGCGCCGCTGCACGCGCCGAACGGGCGCTGGGCGGCCAAGGGCTGGGCCGACCGCATCGTGCTGAGCCCGGCCGCCGACGCCGCGCGCGGCGCAGGCGTAGCCTGGCGCACCGATACTCGTCAGACCGCCGCCGAGGCCCAGATCGCCGAGGAGATCGATGGGCCTCTGCTGGGCTTTACCGCCCGCACGGTGACCGGGACCACGGGACCGATCCAGAACGAGAACGGTCAGGCCCTCTATCATCAGGTTCGCTTTGACGGGCTGAAGCCGGACACGCGCTATGTATATCGCGTGCGCGCCGCCGACGGCTGGAGCGAGTGGCTGCCGTTCCGCACGGCCAAGGCGGAGTTCGCCCCCTTCCGCTTCATCTATCTGGGCGACACCCAGAACGACATTCTGGAGATCGGTTCACGCGTGATCCGCTCGGCCTTCAAGGAGGCCGGACCGGCGGCGCTGGTCGTCCATGCCGGCGATCTGGTGGCCCAGCGCGAGGTCAAGGTCCACGACGACGAGTGGGGTGAATGGACCGAGGCCGGCGGCCGCGCCTTCGCCATGACGCCGCAGCTTCCGGCCACCGGCAACCATGAATACGTCGACCATATCCTGCCCGGCGGCGAGGAATCGCGCGTGCTGGGCCCGCACTGGGCGTTGCAGTTCGCCTTGCCGGACAACGGCGCCGAGGGCGTCAAGGCGACCAGCTACTTCGTCGATTATCAGGGCGTGCGCTTCATCGTTCTGGACGGCACGGCGGCGCTGGACCTGGGCGGACTGGAGGCTCAGACGCGCTGGCTGGACGCAACGCTGGCCAGCAGCCCGGCGCGCTGGAACGTCGCCTTGTTCCACCAGCCCATCTACACCTGCGCCCGGCCTGAAGACACCGAAGAGCTGAAGGCCGCGTGGAAACCAATCTTCGACGCACGCAATATCGATCTGGTGCTGCAGGGGCATGACCATTGCTACGGCCGCGTCTCCAACCCCGCCGGGGCCGAGGCCTCGCGCGCCGACAGCGCGGCGGGCCGTCCCCAGGGGCCGGTCTATGTCGTCTCCGTCACGGGCTCCAAGATGTATGGCCTGAACGACAGGGCGGACACGCAGCCGGTGCGCGCGGCCGAGAACACCGAACTGTATCAACTGATCGACGTCGAGGCGGATCGTTTGTCGTTCCGCGCCTTCACGGCGACGGGCGGCCTGTATGACGCCTTCACGCTGGAGCGGCAGGCCGATGGGACGAAGCGGCTGGTCGAGACGCAGGACACCCTGCTGGCCCTGCGTCGTTGCGACGGCGCGGTCGGGCCGGACGACCGCCCCTGCACGGCCGAGATCAAGGACTGAGGTGGGGACTCGTCCTGCCAAATTCCGCAGGATGAGCGGGGTGTGAAAGCGCTGGGGTTCTTGCCGTAGGGGAGGGATTCGCCTACCCCTCGCGGCTTGATTCAACGGATGACGGACGATCCCGGATGAGCCTCGCGCTTCTCTTTCCCGGTCAGGGCAGCCAGTCGGTGGGCATGGGCGTCGCCTTGTCGGACGCCTTCGCCAGCGCGCGCGAGGTCTTCGCCGAGGTGGACGACGCCCTGAACCAGAAGCTGTTCGACCTGATGCGCGAAGGGCCGGAAGATCAGCTGACCCTGACCGAGAACGCCCAGCCGGCCCTGATGGCCGTGTCGGTCGCCACGGCGCGGGTGCTGAAGGTCGAGTTCGGCGTCGACGTGGCGCGCGCCGCCTTCGTCGCCGGTCACTCCCTGGGCGAATACTCGGCCCTGGCGGCAGTCGGGGCGATCAGCCTGTCGGACACGGCTCGTCTGCTGAAGCTGCGCGGTCAGGCCATGCAGCGCGCCGTGCCGGTGGGCAAGGGCGCGATGGCTTCGCTGATCGGGCCCAAGACCGACCTGGCCCTGGCCGAAGCCGCCGCGAAAGCCGGTTCGGAAGTCGGCGTCTGCGTCGTCGCCAACGACAACAACAAGGGCAATGTCGTCATCTCGGGCGACAAGGCCGCCGTGGACCTGGCCATCGAAAAGGCCAAGGAACTGGGCGCGCGCGCCATTCCGCTGAACGTCTCGGCGCCCTTCCACTGCCCGCTGATGCAGCCCGCCGCCGATGAGATGGCCGCCGCTCTGGCCGACGCCAAGATCATCGCGCCGTCGGTCGCCGTCGTCGCCAATGTCACCGCCCGCCCGGAAACCGACGCCGAGGTCATCCGCCGCCTGCTGGTCGAGCAGGTGACGGGCCGCGTGCGCTGGCGCGAGAGCATGGAGTGGATGGCGGGTGAAGGCGGCGTGACCCGCTTCGTCGAGGTCGGCTCGGGCAAGGTCCTGACCGGCATGGCCAAACGCATCGCCCCCGACGCCGAGGCTCTGGCGCTGAACACGGCCGAAGAGCTTGAAGCGTTCGCGAAAAGCCTATGATCCTTCTCCCCTTGCGGGAGAAGGTGGCTGGCGCAGCCAGACGGATGAGGGGTCGCGACGGCCTCTCGTATTGAAAACACGGCAGGGGTCGACACGACCCCTCATCCGGCCCTGACGGGCCACCTTCTCCCGCAAGGGGAGAAGGAAGAGGAGACAGAGATGTTCAACCTTTCGGGAAAGATCGCCTTGGTGACCGGCGCGACTGGCGGCATCGGCGGGGCCATTGCGCGCTCGCTGCACGCCCAGGGCGCGACGGTAGTGCTGTCGGGCACGCGTGAAGCGGTGCTGGCGGATCTGGCCAAGGAACTGGGCGAGCGCGCCTTCTTCGCCGCCGCCAACCTGTCGGACCCGGAATCGGTCGACGGTCTGGTGGCCCGCGCCGAGGAAGCCGCCGGCGGTCCGCTGGACATCCTGGTCGCCAACGCCGGCATCACCAAGGACGGCCTGTTGATGCGGATGAAGGACGAGGACTTCCAGTCCGTCATCCAGATCAACCTCGAGAGCTATTTCCGCCTGACCCGCGCCGCGGTGAAGGGGATGATGAAGCGCCGTTCGGGCCGCATCATCGGCGTGACCTCGGTGGTCGGCGTGACCGGCAACCCCGGCCAGACCAACTATTCGGCGTCCAAGGCC
>Ga0247823_10002575_pt1 | contig 14910 bp, 30 predicted proteins | sample 13C_PalmiticAcid_2_FD_192426 | JGI IMG/M metagenome (GOLD analysis project Ga0247823, IMG submission 192426) | Soil microbial communities from agricultural site in Penn Yan, New York, United States - 13C_PalmiticAcid_Day30 | ecosystem: Environmental > Terrestrial > Soil > Agricultural land...
CGGCACCGCCCCGAAGTACGCCGGCAAGGACTACGTCAACCCGGGTTCGGAGATCCTCTCCGCCGAGATGATGCTGCGCCACATGGGCTGGACCGAAGCGGCCGACCTGATCATCAGCTCGATGGAGAAGTCCATCGAGTCGAAGAAGGTCACGTACGACTTCGCCCGCCTGATGGACGGCGCGACGCAAGTGTCGTGCTCTGGCTTCGGTCAAGTGATGATCGACCACATGTAAAACCCGGAAACCCGCGCCGTTACTGGGTTTGCGCGTCGCTGTCTATTGGACGTCTAAAACTCGGGCCGAAAACGACGGGGGTTTCTCGCAGGCGGATGTACCTCTCGGTCATCCGCTCGTCAGCGTGGCCGGCCAGCGCAGTGGCATCCTTGCCCTGCCGCTTGGCGTCGGTCAGGCTCTTGGCGCGCAGGTCGTGCAGGTTGGCGTCCTCGACCTTCGCGGCCTCGCATGCCTGCCACCACTGGCCCACCACCGTCCGGTAGGTAGGCGGCTTGTTGGAGCGACCACGGAGCAGCGAGAGGCTGCGCACGGTGCCCTGCAGCGTCTTGGCGCGCTCAATCACCGCCTTCAGCTCCGGCGTCCACGCCACGACGAACTGCACCTGCGTGCTGTTCTCGGTCTTCTGGGCCTTGAAGTAGATCCCCTCGTCGCCCAGGTGCTGCATGCGCAGCGCGAGCACGTCGCTGATGCGCTGGCCGGTGAGATAGCAGAGGTCCATGACGATCTGCAGCCGCGGCCCGGCCTCCGAATAAATCGCCGAGAACTCGGCGTCGGTGAGGTATCTCGTCCGCTTCTTCAGCGAGTATGGTTTCACGCCAAGGCAGGGATTGTTCTCGACAATCTGCCACTCGACGGCGTAGGTGAAAACCACCCGGAGAAACGACAGCGCGTGATTCGCGCTGGGGGGTTGATCTGCCATGGACTGCTTGATCGCGGCGACGTGCTTGCCCTTCACCTGGTCGGGCGCGAACTCCTTCAGCTTGCGCTTCAGCGTCTCGGCGGCGCGCTTGTACTGCGTGCGCGTGTTCTGCGCCAGCTTCGGCGTGTGCTCGCGGAACACCTTGTCGATCAGGTCGGCCATGCCGCCGGTCGCCGCCTTGTCGATCCGGCGTCCGTACTCGGCGAGAGCAGAGGGCAGGTCAGCGCCCAGGCGCTCCCACTTCCCCTTGCGCACTAGCCAGTAGGCCCCGTGCTTCAGGTAGACGCAGGGCGGGAGGTGCTTGTCCTTCTTGCGGGGGCGGTTCACGGCTGGATCTGGGGTTCTGGGCGCGTCATCGTACGCGCGCCGCCGCCCATGGCCTCGGCGACGGACCGAAGCACCACCAGCGTGCCGTCAGGGCGGCGGGTGAAGGGGATGCCCATGTGCTCGAGCACGCGGGCCTGCGCGTCGCTGCGTCGGCGGCCGGTGTAGTCGCGCAACTCAGCGGGCGACAGGTTGATCATTCCGCTTCCCCCTTCCCATCCCCGCTGCTGGTGGTGGCAGTGCTGCGGCGGTTCCATGCGTTGATCGCCTGCTGATGCGTGGACGAGTAGAAGTCCATGCCGCCCGGACAATCCTCGCACTTGATCCGCTCGCGCTCGTGGCGGCCGTCGCTGTAGCTCTCGAACTTGACGGCGTGGCACCCACAGAACGGGCACGGCAACAGCTTGTCCTCATCTCGCTCGGTGCTCATGCGGTGGTTCCTCCGTGTGCTTTGGCGATTGCGGCGCGCAACGCGGCTTCGAGTGCCTGCACGCGGTCGATGTAGCGGATGTTGTCGGCCAGATTCTCGATCAGCGACAGCGTGTCCATGGCCGTCGAACGAAGTTCCGGCGCTGCTGCGATCAGGTGTGCGTCCTCTTCAAGAAAACCGCCATTGCTGTCGAGGCGCCTATAGTGGACGCCGGGCTTTGATGTGTCGGGCCACAGGATCACCCACCCGGGTGTTGTGTAGTCTGCCCGGCGATATGCCCTCCACGGTCCGTTCGTATGCTTGCCGTCACTCATGGCGGTTGTCCTTGGGGGTGGGTGCGGCGGGGAGTGGTTGGAAGTGCGTGCAGTCGTGCTGGTTCTTGGGCAGCACGCGGTCGCCGTCGCTGATCCAGCCTTGCCCGCGCTCGTCATCGATGAAGCGGCCAGTCACCGGCTCGCGGCCAGTTCGCCACCACAGCAGAACCTTCGGCCCTTGCGGCGCTTCGCTGATCGGCCTCCACCCCTCCCCATGTCCGGCCGATGGGGCGGTGAGGGCGTGGAATGCGGCATCAACAGCGGTGTGCGCCAGGTTCGTCAGAAGAGAGAACTTCTCATCCGGCGACGTGTTGGTCATGAGCGCGTCGAACGTGCGGTTCAGGTGCCCATCAATGCACAGGGCGTTCTTCACGTCTCGCGCCATCTCCGCCCGCGACTCGCCTGCTGCCGACATGGCTGCTTGATCGACATGTCGCGTGGATGCGTCGATTCCAGGGGCGGCGTTCGACATGAGGGCGGCTTGCCATGCAGGCACTTCTACGCGCACGACGCGCTTCGGGTCAGTTGTCATTGCTTCTTCTCCTTCTCTTCGACGGTCTGCAACCAGAGCCCGCGCGTGAGCCAGCTGAGCTCTTGCCACAGCGGGCCATCCGGGTTCTTGGCGCGGTAGGCGTTGATGGCTCGCATCTCCAGGTCACGCACTCGGCTGGGCATTTCCATGATCGGCTCGTCGCTCATTTCTTCTCGCTCCCATGTTGCAGGCGGGCGGCGACGATGGCCTCATAAAGCCGCTCGTGATAGGCCTCGTGCGCGTAGGTGCACGGGAACGCGCCACGGGTACCTTCCTTCACGAACGAGTAGATGCAGTTCATGTACGGCTGCTTCGTCGGTACGCGCTTCACCCAGTGGTGCGTGGGCATGCCGAGCGGCCAGTCGTACCCATCGGCGCGAACCTGGCGCATGAACTCGTGCGGGTCATGGTGGCCGCGAGACATCACGATGTACTCGTCGCCGCCAACGTTTTCGATGTCGAGCGGGTAGGTCTTCATGCCCCCTCCGAATCGACGCGGGCGGGGATGCCGATGCCGTGGGCCCGTTCGATGGCGCGAGCGAACTGGTAGTGGCACGGCGCGAGGCTCGGCACGGTGTAGAAGCCGCTTTCGTCAGACTCGTAACCGGACCATGACAGTTGCCGCTCCTTCGATGCCCGGTGCGCCACATCCTTGATCTGCTCATCCGACAACGGCACCCGCACCTCTTTCTCCCCTTCCAGCGCCTTCTCCAGCACTGCAATCGCCTCGTCAACCTCTGGTGACCAGCCGAAGCGCAGCCGAGCGGTGATGACGGTCTGTGCTGCTGCCCGCACCTCTTTCTCTGCTGGCGGGGTGGCGGCAGTAGCGGCGCCGTTGAGGCCTTCGAGGAAACGATTCGACAGACGGATGCCGGCATCCTCGTACAGCGGTTTGGCGAGTGCGTAGTCGGCCTGCTCCAGGTACTGCGGGTTCACGTCCATCACCACGTCGAACCACTGGCGGTAACGGTCGTCTTTCACCGCTCCTGCGCTTGGACCGCTGGCGAGGTCGCGGAGTTGGTCGATGGCGGCTTCAAGTTCATCGGCCGCTCGGAACTGCGCGTCGAGGTCGGCATCCTTGAGCGCTATGGCGTACTTCGCGGCCAAGCTCTTGATGCTCGCCGCCAACTCGGCGGGGTTCGGGGTGGTGGTCGGCATGTCAGTTTCCCGGAAAAACGAGGTACGGCACCGACTGCGCGTCAGGCCGTGCGTGATGCACCCATCCGTCAGGACGTGCGTGCTGAAGGTGCTCCACACCGATGTCGCCTGCCTCAAGCAGGCACTGTTCACTGTGGATGCGATAGGCCACGGGGAGGTCTTGTGGCTGCGTTTCAAGGAACGCGATCAGTTCGGCGACGGTCATCCCCTCACCCCCGTTCATTTGAAGGCGTGGGACGGAGGGCGGCGCGCTTGCTGTGCATCAGGATTGCAAAGGCGGTACGGTGCAGAGCTGCGGTGCGCTCGTCGGCTTCGGTTGGCTCGTCGCAGCACAGCGCCGTTTCAGCGGCTCTCCATCGCTCCCATGCCTCCACAATCTCGCGCACCTCCGACAGCGGCGCGGCTACCCAGCCCGCGAGGCGGTCTACCGCATTGCACAGGGCCACATAAACGTTCATCCGCTGCGCTGCGCTACCCATAGTCATGCTCAAGGCGAGGTTCTTAATGGCTTCGGCGTCTTGGTCTTCCTCGTCCGACGTGATGAGCGGGATGATGAGAGTTTCGCCCGCTGCTTCGGCAAGAGTCGAGCGCGCTAATGCGATCGGATGGTCGCCCGTGAAGGTGACGCCGGGATGCAGGTTCACCGCCCAGTCGTGCAGGCGCCGCAGCGCTTGGATGTGTTCTTGGCTCATGCCTCGCCTCCTTTCTGTGCTGCCGTGGCGGCGTCGTAGAGGGACGACACGAGACGTTCGGCGGCGTCTTCGGTCATGTTGCTTCGGGCGAGCAGCGAGATAACCCATGTGTGTTTCACGCGCTCGCCGATCCGCCCCGCATCGGTCGCCTCGCCCGTCGGCTGGATTTCCTTGGCCGGCACGTTGTCACCATTCGCCAGCTTCGACGCAACAACGTCCAGCCGGTCGATTGCGGCGTTCATCGTGCTGCGGTGCGCGCCGTGCGGGAGGTGGTTTCGGATGGACCGCACCTCATCCAGCAGCGCGGTAAGGCGCACGTGGTCAGGAGCCTTGTCCGTCTTCACCTCCGACAGCGGCGCGGCCGGGCGGGTGTAGAGCGTGCGCGCCTTGTAGCTCGGGTCCGTCGAGAAATTCGCGTAGACCTCTTCGCTCACCTCGTACCACTTGCCGTGCGTCTCTGCCTGCATGTACTCCGGTTTCGGCGTGTCGATCCAGTCTTGCGAGAGGGGCGCGCGAAGCTGGTAGACGGCCTCCGCAGCCGGGGCGGGACGGCCGGCGAGGGCGTCGGCGGCGGCGTGCATGTCAACCCAAGCGCTGCCGTCCTTGCTGACCAGACGGCCGCAGTCCTTCCCGATGTCGGCCAATCTGCGTAGGTTTTTCGCCAGAGCCGAATCCGCCCCCTTCACCTCGACAGGGGCGGCGAGACGCGGCAGCGCCTGCACGAAGCTCGCGCCCTCCTCGGGGTATTCGGTCTCGCACACGTACAGACCGAAGCCACCATGGCCGTCACCGACCATGAACCGCAGCGACACGGGTTCATCCCCGGCGGCGATCATTTCACCGAGGAACTTGACCGACTCTTCTTCAAGCGTGAAATCCAGTGTCGCGGGCCACACCTTCGCCACCTCTGCGGGGGCATCGGCCGCAACGGGCTGCGAGGGGGTGGCGAAAGCCCGGGCGAGTGCGCTGCGCACCTCGGCTTGAACGACATGACCAGATCGCGCCGCACCGGCTTGGATCGCCTCGGCGAGCGCTTGACCCACGCGGATTGGCGGCAACTCCACCAGACCTACCGCGTCGTCGATCATCCGTTCCACTTCATCCGGCACCTGGGCCACGGGCTGCTCCTGAGCGGCGGGGCTGGCGAGGGCTGCGCGCCAGCCTTGCACGTCGGGGTCGTCGATGGACAGACCGCACTTGTCGGCCCACTCCTTCAGCAAGTCGACAGCTGGTGTGGCGAGTTCGCACGACCCGAACGCAGTGGGCTTGTCGCGGGTCGTCAAGAACCCGAGGAAGTCAAAGAGGGCGCCCGAGATGATTTGGCTTGTCGTCTTGTTCATGTTCCGTTCCTTGATCTGGTGCGCGGTCAGGCGCTGTGGTCGGTGTCCCGCGCCCGCTCGGCGATGGCGGCGTCAGCCTGCATGGTCGCGAGGACATCCGTCTTCGCGCGGGCCGCAATGCCGATGAACTCCCAGGCCCGGCGGGCGTGCCAATCACGCATGCCTTCTTCGGACTCTTGGCCCGAGCCCGACATTCCAGCGAAGGCGATCTCGTCGAGCGCATCGATCGCAACCGACATCGCCGCGCGCAATCGCTCCTTCTCAGCCCTGAGCGCATCCCGTTCCTCGCGGGCGGCGGCGGCGAATGCCTGGAAAAGGTCGCGAGTCTGCGTGAACGTGTCCATCGCCACGCCGCTGCCGGACACCGCCGCGCGGTACTCGATGAGGTTCAGCCGCGCCTTGAAGTCGTCGATGGTGTCGCTCACGGCTGCTCCTTCATGGCGTGGTCGGATGCTGCGGCGATTGCCGAGAGCGCTGTGTTCATCGCCTCCGAGTTCGACGTGCAGAGTTGCCACACACCCGGATGCTTCACGAAGAACTCCAGCGCCCCCACCAGCCCCGCCACTACGGCGGCTTGCTGGCTGGCGTGGGTGGTGAGGGCCGAGCGAGCGCGGGCAAACGCCTCGGTGACGTCGGCTTGGTGGCTGTCACCGTCACGGTTCCTGCTCGGGTCGAATGAGGAATGATCCAGCCCGGCCCTGTAGGAACTGTCGGCGGCGTCTCGAACGTGTTGCATCACCTCTTCCACGAACGCCTGCCAGCTATGCGCCGGGCTTGCGCCCGCCTGGGTGCTGTCTTGGGTCGGGGTCATTGCTCCACCTCGCTGCGGATGACTTCGCGCCGGGCCGTGTTGCGCACCACGCGCTTCACGTTGGACGGAGCGGCTGCGGTTTCGATCTCGGTGTGGTTGATGAAGGCGATGCGCGATCCGCCCCACTGGATGGGCGAGACGTTCGCGACGGCGCGCGCCTTGAAGCGGATCACCACCGAGTAGAGATCACTCGTCTCGACGATCTTCACGTCGCCCATTCCTTCGTTGCTGCAATTCGTGCTCATTTCGATCCCTTTGCGTTTGTAGGAGTGGCGGGTGGGGTGGTCTCGTCTTCGTCGCCGTCCTTCGGATCAGCCGCAGCGACATCACGGATCGCCGACTGCGCGAGGTGGATTGCTTGGAACGCAGCGCCGTTGGCCGTGAAGCTCAGAGCAGCGATCGTCTCCATGGCCGTCGCCATCACCGCGAACTTGTAGGACAGCCGCTGCACGCGGCGGTGCACCTTGGCCTTGTCGTCGAGGTGCGGCGCGTCGAAGTTCTCCTGCGCGTACGGCTCACCCGCAAGCGCACCCTCGGCGCGGTTCTCGATCCACCGCAAGCGCCGCGTACTGGTCCGGCTGCGTCGTGCCGTGCGGGCGATGTGGTCCAGCGCACTCCGCATCAACTCGACGTTCTGCGGCGTCACTTCTTCCTTCTCGGTCGTCATGGGGTCAGGCCCTCCGGCGTGGTGTCAGCCGTGCTCGGCCGCGAACAGGTCCGTGGCGTCCGCGTCGGCGCCCGTCTCGCGCTCGAAGTTGTCCGCGGTGCCATCGATGGGCTCGGGCACCGGTTCAGGCGCGCGCAGCGTGATCTGCACCTCCTGGCCGAGCTTCATGCCGAGGCGGCCGAGGTACGTCTCGTCGACGTCCGACGTGCCCACGCGGAAGGACACCTCGCAGGAGCCTCCCTCGAACGGGTCGACGACGAACTTGTCCACCTTCACGTCGTGCAGGTCGATCGCCGTGCTCTCGTCGATGCCGTGTTCGACGACGAGGTGGTAGCCCGACAGCTGCGGCATCTTCACGCTGAAGCGCTGGATGGCCGCGGTGCGCAGCAGGGGCTTCGACACTTCGACGCCGGGCAGCTGTTCCTGATCGGGCACCGCCATGTACTGCGCGTCCAGCAGGCCCGGCCGCAGGAGGTCAAGGATCGTGTTCGGGCCGGTGATCTTCAGCGTCATCGACACGGCCGGCACCTTCTCATCGCCGTGCGTTTCGACACGCGGCGTCAGGCTGGCGATCTTCGCGGTGGTGGGGTTCAGGATCTCGAACATGGGGCAGGGCTCCGTGGTGGTGAGGAAGAAAATGGGCGCCCCGTCTGGGGTCCGGCCGGGCTCGTACGGTCAGGGAGGAGAACCTGAGTCCCGGTCGGCTGGTGTCGCCCGTGAAACTGGTCAGGCCGTCCAGGCGATGCGGTGCGCCTCGGTCAGCTGCTCGAACTCGGTTGGGGTGAGCGCATCGCGGGCCGACTCGAGCACCGCATTCGCCGCGTCCACGTCGGCTGCGTTGTCGATGTCGTCGACCCACTGGGCGTAGGTCTTCGCCGGGGCGGGCGCCGCCTGGGCCTTCAGCGCGGCCACGCGCGCACCGTAGGCGGCGACCGCTGCAGCGACGTCCGCCTGGCTCGTCAGCTTGCCGGCCAGCACCTTCGCCGCGTTCATCTGCGCCTTGTTGCCTGCCGCCGCGATGGCCGCCAGCACGTCGTCGAGGTCCGGGCCGCGCTCCAGCACGTCGATGGTGTGCAGCGCCTTCTTCCCCTTCGTCGCCGTCAGCGACACCTCGAGCGGGCGGTCGATGTCGGTCAGGTGGCTGATGCGGATGCCGCCCACCTTCTCGCCGCCGAACTTCACGGCCGGGTCGTTGTAGAGCGTCATCGAGCGGCCGGGCCACGCGTTGCCGTCCTGGCCCCACGCGAACAGCAGCACCTTCCGCATCGTCTTGCACGGCTTGAACGGCCGGCCGGCGTCGTTCTCGTAGTGGATGCTGATCGGCTGCTCGTCGCTGCTGCCCAGGCGCACCTCGCTGACGGTGATGGTCATCGGGCCGCCCAGCAGCTGATCGGCGTTCAGTTGGTCCGACTTCGGGACGATGGTCGACCGCAGGTCGCTCACGTTATGCATAGCCCACCTCGATTTCTTGGCTCCGCTTCGCCCAGCCCTGCAGGCCGACGAGGCGCTCGTCCGGCGTGTATGCCGGCCAGTTGTTGTTCGCGACGCAGCGGGCGTACAGCTCCAGCAGTTCGTCGCACTCTTCCTCGCCCTGCAGCACGGCCTCGTCCAGCAGCCGGTACGGCACGGCCAGCACCGGCGGTGTGCTCGACACCGCGGCGAACACGAAGTCGTCGACCTTCAGGCCCAGCGACTCGACGCCGCGGCGGTAGTGCACCTGCGCTCGGTGGTAGCCCAGCCGGGTCACGCTGCGCGAGAAGCCGGCCGGCGTGTCGTCAGCCACGGCCTTCAGGTCGATGACCTTCACCGAACGGGCGCCGGTGTAGTGCATCCAGTCGGGGCGGGCCTTGCAGTACACGCCGGTCGCCTTGTCGACCCAGAAGACCGACACCTCGCCGTACCCAGACGAGAACAGCTCGGACAGTTCGGGCTCGGCCTTGATCGCCTCCAGCTGCTGCTGCGTGATGGCGTACGCCTCGGCATCGACAATCCGCCGGGCCGCGGCACGGTCGGAGAAGTCCTTCCACCACGCCATCGCAGCCACGCTTTCCGGGCTCGGCTTCTTCGCCGCCCACTGCGTCTTCGACGGGCGCTTCGGTGCATCCTCGGGCACCACCACGTACCGCGCGCCCATCGCATCAGGCTCCAACTGCGCGCAGTGCGTCAGCGTGCCGTTCAGCATGGCCGGCGTCGGAACGATCTGCACGCGGTGCTTGAAGTGCCAGGCCGAGCGCGACAGTTCGCGCATGCCGGACGCGCTCAGCGCGTCAACAGCCAGGTAGTCCTCGAAGGGCATGTCGAGCACGAGGCCCATGGGTCGGGTCGTCATCAGAACCTCCGGTGCAGCTTGTGGTCGCGCACCACGGTGTCGAGCGCCCGGCGGAACGCGCGGCCGCGGGCCATGCCGCTGGCGCGGTGGAACAGGTACAGGCGGATCAGCGTCATCACAGCCCCCGGTCGCAGTCGTTGAAGAACTGCCGGCGGTGCTCGGGCTCCACCTGCTTCGTCAGCGCGCGCCAGGCATCGGCCACGCGCAGGCGGATCCGCTTTACCCGGCTCGGCCGCTTCGTCGGACGCGGCTGCAGGTAGTGCAGGGTGGCCTGCCGGCGCTGCGAGTCGTTCGGGTAGGCGAGGTCGAGCGCGGCGTGCCGGTCGCTCTTGAACATGGCGCGGCTCATTGCAGGAGCCCCAGCGCGTGCTGAGCCATCAGGTCGGCCTGCTGCTCGATGTAGGCGTCCTCCACCGCGGCGCGGAACGTGCCGATGCACAGCACCACGTCAGCGCCCGGCAGCACCGCCGCACGGAGCGCGCGCAGAGCCGGCGGGTTGTCCTCGTCGGCCACGTTCACCGCGTCCGCGATTGCCAGGGCCAGCGGCGTGCTGTACTTCAGCCCGGTGGTCGACACGTAGGGCAGCATCACCGCCTCGTCCTTCCACGCGCGCTCGAACGTGCTACGGATCGTCTTCGTCGCGCGCTCGACCTCGGCGTCGAACTCGTCGCGCTCGCGGTCCTCTGCGTCCTGCTTGCGCAGGAACGGGCGCTCGGCGGTGTCCGCCCAGTCCTGGCGGGCGTTCATGCCGCCACCTCTTCAGTGCCGCGCACGACCTGCTCGAACTCGTCGTCCGTCATGTCGGTGGTGTCGAGGTCGCCCGCGCGCATCTCGAGCGGGTGGACCCACAGGAACTGCACGCCGCGGCGCACGAAACGGTAGCCGTCGGCGCGCAGGCCGGAAGTGATGGCGTTCATCGTTGCCACCTGTTCAGTAGCCCAGGACCGCGCGGGCTTCGCCCATCGTCGTGACCTTGTCCGAGACCACCACCACGGTGCCGTCGGCGTGGACCTCTTCGCTGAAGATCACGACGCCGTCCGCGGTCACGACGGACGGCTTCGGGCGGTAGTGGTCGTCGGCGAAAGCTGCGATGCGTTGGTAGCTGTTCATCCCGTGCTCCCTGTGGGTTGCGATGGGATGAATTAAAGCATGCTTCATGCTGCCAGGCAAGCATGCTTCAGACTTTCGCGCGACTGTTACATTTTCGGGCGTGAAAAAGCCCGCTCTCGGCGGGCTTCGTTGGGGCGGCGGGAGGGCTACTTCAGCAGCAGGTACTCCTCGGCGAAGCGCTGGCCCGCCGTGAGCTGCCCGGTCGCGCTCAGGTGGTGCTCCGTGGCCAGCGGCAGGTCATCGACGTTGACCCAACCGTTGCCCCGCATCGCGCCCACCTCGACCTGCGCCGCGCGGATCGGAGTCATGGCGGCGGTCCCCGCAATCGTGGAGTTCACGCTGCGCCCGATCACCACCGGCACGTCGCCGAACTTCGCGCGCACGTCCGCGATGACCTGCACGAGATCGGCCTTGTACGCCTCCTGTGTGCGGCCCAGGCGCCCGTCGTCGATGCCCTGGAACCACACGACGCCGGCCACCTTGTACGGCCGGCCCAGCGCGACCAGTTGCTTGTCCACGAACGACTGCCAGGCGGTCCAGCGCGTGCCGGGCTTCACCCAGGCCGACCGGCCACCCTCGAGTTCGGTGTAGTTGTTCCCGTACTTCACGATGGCAACGCCCCCGCCAACCTCGCGGTTGAAGCCCACCTCCGGGCCGTGCACCTTCACAGGCTTGCCGTTCACCGTCAGGTCGCCGAGCCACGAACCATCGTGGCCGCGGATGTCGCCCCACGCATAGCTCGAGTACGGGGTGGCCATCGTGAACAGCGCCGAGCGGTCCACGTCGGTCTGCTGGCCCATGTCCACCAGGTCGCGCACGGCGCCGCTGGTGTCGATGATCGCGTCAGCCCCGAACAGGTTGGACTGGCCGGCGAAGATGAAGACGCTGATGGGCTTCTGCGCCGACGGCGACTCCCCCGCGTCCGAAGCATCGCCGCCGCCTCCGCACGCACTCAACCCGGCCGCAAGCGCGACCACCACAATCCATCGCATCGAAATTCCTCCGTTATCTGGCTGCCCGCTTCACAACGGGCGACGTGCCGATCAGGTTGTCCGAGGCCCGCAGACCGTTAGCGATCTCCGACACCCGGCTCAGCAGCTGCTCGTGCGTCTGCGGGGCCAGGCGCTTGATCTCGCGCAGGGCCGAGAGTACCGGTTCTTCGGTGCCGTCGGCATGCACCGCCCTCGGCGAGCCGCGGCCAGTCGCCAGCCAGAACCAGTCGACGCCAAGGAAGCGCGCGGCCATCGCCGTGTTCTCGGCCGTGAATGCGCGCGTCTTTCCGTTCAGGGCCTGCCCGATCGCAGACACGCTGATCCCCAGCGCCTCCGCCAGATCTTCGCGCGTGGTATTGCCCAACGCGATGGCCAGACGTCCCCCAAACGTCGTCGGGTCGTGTTGCTCTTCCATGCCTGCAAGAATACTTGCGCCCCCCGGAAGAATGCTTGCCTTGCTGCCTGAAGCATGCTTCAATTGGGTATGGACAAGACCACCGCCATCTCCCTCCTCGGAGGCACCCCCAAGCTCGCGGCTGAAGCCATCGGCATCTCCGTGTCCGCCGTGGGCCAGTGGCCCGAGGTGCTGCCCAACACCATCGCCGACCGCGTTCAGGCCGCCATTGCTCGCCGGCACCTGGCGCCCGAGGTGCTTGGCATCAAGCCCCCCGCGCCGGCCAAGGCCTGAGCCATGCGCTCCGCGCCGCGCCGCGAACTGCAGGACGACACCCGTCCGAAGCTGATCTTCCATGGTTCCTCCGTGGTGGAAACGTTTCAGGAACCCAACGAGGTGGTCAGTCTTCGCCGACCGAACGGGCCACTCTACGCGTACGCGCTCGCTTCGCATCCGGGTTTGCCCTTCGGCCATTCGGGGGAGCCTCATCACGTCACCACTTCCTTTTCTGTTGGGCCCTCCCGCAAGCCTGCGGCCTTGGGGGCATCCGAGGTCGTCGGGTGCGCGGGCCGGGCTCAACAGAAAGGCGAAGTCATTCGTCTCTCGCTGGCTTCAACTTTTGCCCCTGCCCAACTGGGTATGCAACTGGGGATGCCATTTCTTTTCGCTATGAACCCCTGCACGGATGCCCCCATGCAACAACTCGCTCTGCCGCTGTTGGGCAGGCTCGACCGCCCCTGTGTCGCACCGACACAGCTCGTCCTCCAGTGCACCACCTACCGCGAGGCCGTGCGCATGTGCTGGGCCCTGCGCCGCGTGCACCACATGACCCTGCGCCAACTCTCCCACGAGTCCGGCCTGCGCCCCCAGTTCGTCAGCGACTACCTGCACGCCGACGACGGACGCACCCGCCGCGACCTCCCCGCCGACCAGATCGCCGCCTTCGAGGCCGTCGTCGGCAACACCCTCATCACCCAGTGGATCGCCTCGCGCCAGGCGCTGACGGTCCTCGAGGAGATGCAGGCCACGCGCGCCGCGGCCTGATCACCACCCCGGAGTCGTCTTGAGCAGCACCATCTACGCCTGGATGCCCGCGCAGCGCGCGCAGGGCAGCCGATCCCCCGAGGGCTTGCGCCGATGCCTCGAGCAGGCCGAGTACCGCGTGCTCGACGCCAAGCGCATCCCCTGGCCCGCCCTCGCCGAATCCTGGCAGCGCGACGTCGACCAGATCAAGGCGCTCATCGCGGCGCGAGGGGAGGGGGCTTGAACACCACATCCGCCGCAGCGTGGGCCCTCGGCCGCCGTCAGGCGCCCCCCAAGGCCGCGCCGAAGCTCTACCCGCCCCGCAACGCCCCGGCCATCGAGCGCTACCGGCGCGAGGGCTGGCTGGCCGACGGTGAGGGCGTGATCGTGTCCCTCGTGGGCGACACACCCATCGACGGCCCGCACGTCTTCGCGGACCCCGGCCGCCGGTACGACTGGGCCTGCATGCGCGGCCTGCACGCCATCGTCGTCACGGCCCAGGGCCTCGACGCCGGCCGGTGCATGGCCGACCTCTACGACATCGCGCCCTTCGGGGCGCCGCCCACGCTGGTCGATTTCGCCGCGCAGCTGCTGGCCACCGTCGTCAGCGCCAACCCTCTGGTCCTGCTGCCCGAAAGGCGCGGGTCTTCGTCATGGTCCGCCCTGTTCCAGTGAGCATGCCCGACGTCATCGACCTCACCCAGTACACGGGGGGCGCTCAAGCCGCCGCCCCGGAGGCACTGCCGCTGCCGCCGCTGCTCACGCTCGAGCAGTTGCGCGCGCAGTCGCAGAACGTCAGCTGGCTCATCAAGCAGCTGGTGCCCTCCGAATCCATCGGCATCTTCTTCGGCGCCTCCGGCACCTTCAAGTCCTTCATCGCCATCGACCTGGCCCTGCACGTGGCCCATGGCCTGCCGTGGCTCGGACGCAAGACGAAGAAGGGCACCGTGCTGATCGTCGCTGCCGAGGGCGGATCCGGCCTCTGGCGCCGCGTCGTCGCGTGGCACCGGGCCCACCGCCTGAAGTGGGATGGCGCGGCCATCTACGTCATGCCCGTGGCCCTGGACCTCGCCGTCGATTCCGCGCGCGTCGTCGAGGCCGCCAAGGCCCTCGGCGTGAAGCCCGACCTCGTGGTGGTGGACACCATGTCGCAGACCTTCCGCGGCGAGGAAAACAGCGCCGCCGAGGTGTCGAAGTACCTGAGCGAGGTGGGCCTGTGGTTCCGCACCGCCTGGCAAGCAGCCGTGCTGCTGGTGCACCACTCGGGCCACAGCGCCACCGAGCGCGCCCGCGGCTCCAGCGCCATCCGCGCGAACGTCGACTGGATGTTCGGCGTGTTCCGCGACGACAAGGAAATGCTCGCCACCGTCGAGTGCGTGAAGCAGAAGGACGGCGACATGCCGGACCCGATCACGTTCTCGATGAAGGTCATCGACCTGTTCGTCGACGAGGACGGCGACCCCGTCACGAGCCTCGTGGCCAGCGGCGTGACCGGCTCCGGCGACGTGCTCGACCTGATGCAGCGCGAGGCCGAGCGCGGCCGCGGCGGCAAGAACCACCTGTTCCTCGACCTCGCGCTCAACGGGATGGAGGAAAAGAAGCTCCGCCAGACCTTCAGCGAGGCCGTGGACGGGGACGCAGAGACGAAGCGCAAGGCGTACTACCGCGCCCGCTCCTGGGCCGTCAAAGCGGGCCTCGTGGAGATCGCTCAAGGGGTCGTGATCAGGCTCGGATGAGTGGGACAGATGTCCCGCGAAAACGGGACACATGGGACAGCAAAACGGGACACATCGATCCCGAAGTGGGACACGGGACAAACGTGGGACATCCCGTGGGACACATGGGAGGGGGGTTTGGGG
>Ga0247823_10002576_pt1 | contig 14910 bp, 15 predicted proteins | sample 13C_PalmiticAcid_2_FD_192426 | JGI IMG/M metagenome (GOLD analysis project Ga0247823, IMG submission 192426) | Soil microbial communities from agricultural site in Penn Yan, New York, United States - 13C_PalmiticAcid_Day30 | ecosystem: Environmental > Terrestrial > Soil > Agricultural land...
GTGGCCAAGCCGACGGTGGGCCTGCTGAACGTCGGGTCCGAAGACATGAAGGGCCACGAGGAGGTTCGCCAGGCTCACGCCATTCTGCGCGGCGGCCAGTTCGACCTGGACTATCGCGGCTTCGTCGAAGGCGACGAACTGTTCCAGAACAAGGTCGATGTCGTGGTGACCGACGGCTTCACCGGCAATGTGGCCCTGAAAACCGCCGAAGGCGCGGCCAAGTACATCGGCGGAGAGCTGCGGGCGGCGCTCACCAGTTCGCTCACCTCCAAGCTCGGAGCGCTGCTGGCGCGGTCCGGCCTGTTGAAATTCCGCGAGAAACTCAGTCCCGACGCGGCCGCGCCCTTGCTCGGCCTCAATGGCGTGGTGGTGAAGAGCCACGGCGGGGCCTCGGCCCGGGATATCGCCGCCGCGATCCGCATGGCGTCGAAATTGGCGCAAAGCGACTTCGCAGCGGAGATTGAACGGAATATGACGCGGCTCACCGCCGCGGTGGCTGAACACCAGCCGCCAGCCGTCGATGGAGCCGCCTGAGTGACGAAAATTCTGCGTAGCGTTGTGACCGGCGTCGGCGGCTATCTGCCCGACGAGATCGTCACGAACGACGATCTGGCGAAGATCGTCGACACCACCGACGAATGGATCATCGAACGCACCGGCATTCGCCAGCGCCACCGGGCCGCCGAAGGTCAGCCGGTGTCCGATCTGGCCGTGGAGGCCGCGCGCCGCGCGCTGGCCGCCGCCGGCAAGACTCCGGCCGACGTCGACCTGATCATCGTCGGGACCACGACCCCCGACCTGACGTTCCCGGCGACGGCGACCATCGTCCAGCGCAAGCTTGGGTGCCCGGTGGGCATCGCCTTCGATGTCCAGGCTGTCTGCTCCGGCTTCGTCTATGCGCTGTCGACCGCCGACGGTTTCGTCGCCCGCGGGCGCTCGAAGTGCGCCCTGGTGATTGGCGCTGAAACCATGACCCGGCTCATGGACTGGACCGACCGCGGCACCTGCGTGCTGTTCGGCGACGGAGCCGGGGCCGTGGTGCTGGAGCCGGGCGAAGGCGAGGGAACGACCGCGGACCGCGGCCTGCTCGGTTTTGCGCTACGCGCCGACGGGACCAAGCAGGACCTGCTGTATGTCGACGGCGGCGTCTCGACCACCGGCCAGATCGGCCATCTTCGGATGCAAGGCAACCAAGTCTTCCGGCACGCCGTCGTGAACATCTCGGAGGCGATCTTCGCGGCCGCCAAGGACGCCGGCGTCGCGGTGGAGGACGTCGACTGGTTCATCCCGCACCAGGCCAACCAGCGAATCCTGGAGGGCGTGGCGCGGAGGGTGGGCATTCACGAGTCGAAGGTGATCTCCACCGTCGCCGAGCATGCCAACACGTCAGCCGCCTCGATTCCCCTGGCCTTGGCGAAGGGCGTGGAGGATGGGCGGATCAAGCCCGGCCAAATGCTTCTGCTCGAAGCCATGGGCGGCGGTTTGACGTGGGGGGCCTGCGTTATTCGCCTCTAAACCACGCGACGTGGAGTCAGTGGAGCTTGCGTCTTGCGCTGATGAGCGCGAGGTTGTGCATGCGGACAATGAATCCCTTGAAGTCTTTGACCTGATGCGACAATCAGGTCATGAAGACATGTCGATCTCTTCAGTAACGGTGTTTTTTCCGGGGTAGGGGCGTTCATGAAAGGCGCGACGGTTACACGAGCCGATCTGTGCGAGGCGGTTCACGAGGAGGTGGGCCTGACCCGCCAGGACTGCTCCGAACTTGTTGAGCGGACCCTGGAGCTGATGGCCCAGGCCTTGGAAAAGGGCGAGCAGGTAAAGCTTTCCGGATTCGGCGTGTTCCAGGTGCGTGCCAAGCGCGCCCGGATGGGCCGTAATCCCAAGACTGGGGAACCCGCTGCGATCGAACCGCGCCGGGTGATTGGCTTTCGCGCCTCCCAGGTCATGAAGGCGCGGGTGGACCGCGCCCTCGCTAAGTGAGGAAGGCGGCCTCGTGGCCAAGGGTCCTGACGCTTTTCGGACCATCTCGGAAGCAGCCGACGAGCTGAACGTGCCGCAGCATGTGCTGCGGTTCTGGGAGACGAAGTTCTCCTTCATCCGACCGATGAAGCGGGCTGGCGGGCGCCGGTTCTACCGCCCGCAAGACATAGCCGTGCTGCGGGGCGTGCGCAGCCTGCTGCATGACGCCGGTTACACCATCAAGGGTGTGCAGAAGCTGCACAAGGACCAGGGACTGAAGCGCCTGATCGCCGCTGGTGACGGCGAGGTCGTCCCGCGTCCGGACGGGCTGGCCCTCGAATTCGCGAACGGCGACTTGACGGATGAGGGGCGTGAGCGGCTGCACTTCGCCCTCGACGGCCTGCAGACGGCGAAGCGTCGCCTCGACTCGCTGCTCGGCAAGGCCTGAGGTCAGCGCGCCCCGGCGTAGTCTGCGAACTTCGCCATGATCAGCGGCCAGCCATACTCCGCCGCCATTTCAGCCCGATAGCGCGCGCGGCCGTCGCCATAGCGTTCGAAGCCGCTGTGGGTGAGCCGGACGATTGAACCACCGGGATCAGGCTCGAACACGACCTCGACCTGGCTAGAGGCCGCCGGATCGGGTCGGGGCGTCCGGTCATCGGCGATCTGCCAGAGACCTGAATAGGTGTAGTCGGCAGGCCACCGGACGCCGAACTCGTCCTTGAAGACCGCGTAGGCGCGCTCCGGCGGGTGGGGCAGGGCGACCGTCTCCTCGATCGGCGGGATAGGCTGCGCCATCACTCCACATCTTCTTCGAAATTCAGCTTGCCCGGCCGGCGCAAGCGGTTAGAAGGGCCGCCTTGCCGATGTCGGAGCGTGGCGCAGCCTGGTAGCGCACTTGACTGGGGGTCAAGGGGTCGCAGGTTCGAATCCTGTCGCTCCGACCATCGGCGGACTTCCCCAAACCCTCAGAGGACCAGGTCGGCTGCGGCCGGACCGGCGGCCTTCTTAGCGGCCGCGGTTCATCCATGAGATGAGCGGCAGGATGGGGATGCCCCAGGCCAATCCCCCGATGCCGTAGAAGGCTAGCTGGGCCGCCCAGTGATCGGGAAGCCGTTCACCGATCATCGTCAGGGCCCATGCATAGGCCGCAACGAAGACGACAATACCAATTCCGCCAATGAACTTCCGGACGCGCGCGCTCATGCCCCTGCCTATAGGAGCGCAAGCCCGCGCAGTCACTAGAAGCTAGCGTCGCTTAACGAGACCAAGCAGGAACAGCAGGATCACTGCGCCCAGCGTGGCGATGATGAAGCTGCCGATCCAGCCGCCGAAGTTGATACCGAGCAGGCCGGCCACGAAGCCGCCGAGCAAGGCGCCGACGACGCCGACGATTAGGTTGGTAAGCAGACCGTGATCACGCTTCATCAGTTTTTCGGCGACGAAACCGGCGGCTATGCCGATCACGATCCAGCCGATAATTCCTACACCTTGCATTGGGCAGCCCTCTGGTTGATCCCACTAGTGCAAATGCAATCAAGCTTAACCGGTTCCGTCGCACCGCATGGACCTTGCGGCCGATCTCCGATAGCGGATCGCCGCAAGAACGCCCTGAAGAGTACCCATTCAGAGTCATGACCTCGTTCCTTCGTTCAGATCGGTCCCGCCCGGTCGCGGTTTGGTTGTTCGTCGTAGCCGCCCTGGTGCTGGCCATGGTTGTGGTCGGAGGCGCGACGCGGCTGACCGACTCCGGTCTCTCGATCACCGAATGGAAGCCGGTCACCGGGGCATTGCCCCCGATGTCGGCGCAGGACTGGAACGACGAGTTCGCGCTCTACAAGCAGATCCCGCAGTACCAGCAGCTGAACCAGGGCATGAGCCTGGAGCAGTTCAAAACCATCTATTGGTGGGAGTGGAGCCACAGGCTGCTGGGGCGGCTGGTCGGGGCGGCGTTCGCCCTTCCGTTCGCCTATTTCCTCATTCGCCAGGAGCTGCCCAAGCGGCTTATCGGCCGCTGCGTGGGGCTGTTCGTGCTGGGCGGCCTCCAAGGCGCCATCGGCTGGTGGATGGTGGCGAGCGGCCTTTCCGAGCGCGTGTCGGTCGCCCCCGAGCGGTTGATGGTCCATCTCGGCCTGGCCTTCGCCCTGCTGGGGGCGCTGGTCTGGACGGCGCTCGACGCCTGGCATGGAGCCGCACGGCAGACCCTGCCCAGCCCCTGGTCGCGGGGCGCGCTGGCCTTGCTTGGCCTGATTTTCCTGCAGATCCTGCTGGGCGCGCTGGTGGCCGGGACCGACGCTGGCCTGGTCTATAACGACTGGCCTCTGATGAACGGCACGCTGTTCCCCAAGGACTACGCCGGCTCCGGCGTTTGGACGACGATCGCCCACAGCCAGGGCGCGGTGCAACTACATCACCGGCTGGGGGGATATCTGGTGACGGTCGTGGCGATCGTCATGGCCTGGTCGGCGACGCGCTCGCGCTATCTGCCGTTCGACACCCGGGCGCTGGCCCTCGCGGTCGCTGGCGCCGTGGTGCTGCAGGCGATCCTCGGGGTGATCACCTTGATCTTCGGCGTGCCGATCTGGCTGGGGCTGGCCCACCAGATCGTCGCGGCCATCGTGCTCTCCCTGGCGGTCGCCTTCGCCTGGCGGGCTCGGCGGCCCTAGGCGGCCTTGAAGCTCGCCCAGGGGCCGGTGATCGCGAGGGTGCAGCCGGGGCTGTAGATGTTCACGAACAGGGTCGAGCCGTCGGGGGAGAAGCAGACGCCGGCCATCTCCGACGTGCCCCGGGTCTTGGCGCCTTGCAGCATCTGGGCGTTGCGGCCGAGGGTGTAAGTCTGGCCCTGGGGCGTGATACCGCGCAGGTAGTTGGTTCCGCCGATCTTGTCCTCGGTGGCGACGATGTGGCCCCAGGGCGAGATGGCGATGTTGTCGGCCATTTCCATGAAGCGGATGTCGGAAGGCTCGACGAAGAGCTGCAGGCGGCCGGGCGCGTCGGGCTCTCCGGCCTGACCTTCATGCGCGCTGGGCACGTAGCGCATCACCTGGCCGTGGAACTTCGGGCCGCCGCTGGTGCAGGTGAAGTAGAGCTCGTCCTTGCCAAAGAAGACCCCTTCGCCCCGGGCGAACCAGGAGGCCCCGGCCGCCTTGCCCCGCTGGCGCAGGTCGTTTCCCGGGTTGTCTACGCCGACCAGATCGATCCAACGGACGTTCTTCCAGTCGCCCTGCTTCCAGGAGACCTCATCCCAGTTGCGCGGATCGCCGCCATCCACGACCGCCAGGGCCTGGAGCCGGCCGCCTTCGTGCAGGCGGCGGCGATTGTTGGGGAGGAAGCGGTAGAAGAGGCCTTTTCCGTCGACCTCGTCCTCGGTCATGTAGATGACGCCGGTGCGCGGATCGACCGCGCAGGCCTCATGCTTGAAGCGGCCCATGGCGGTGATCGGCGCCGGATCAGCCAGGCCGCGTAGCCGGGAAGGGACCTCGAACACCCAGCCGTGGTCCTTGCGGGCGGTTTGGCCGGCGCGGATCACCGTCTCCTCGCAGGTGAGCCAGGAACCCCATGGCGTCACGCCGCCGGCGCAGTTGACCGCGGTTCCGGTCAGGCTGAGGTGCTGGGACGTCAGCGCGCGGGCCTTGAGGTCGTAGATCAGGGTGGTGGTCCCGCCGCCGAGCGGCAGGCCGGCTAGGTCGGTGTCGTAGATGCGGTCGGCGGCGATCTTCGGGGCCAGCAGGCGGTCGGCGCCGTAGGCGGTGATCTGGAGGTCGCGGGGCGGGGGGCTGATCTCGTGGTTGCGGACCAGGGCGACCCGCCCGCGGCCGGCCGGGAAGCAGCCCATTCCGTCCATCTTGCCGGGCGCGACGAGGCCGTCGTCCATCCGGTCGCCGGCCTTGGAGATCACCTGGTAGGAGAAGCCTTCCGGCAGGTCGATGATCTGGGCCGGGTCGACTTGGAGCTGGCCGTAGCCGGTGACTTCGCTGGCGTAGCCTGGGTTTGAATAGCCATCCGCCGAAGTGGTGATCTGCGCCTCGGCGAACCGCGATAGGCCGGAAAAGGCCGCGGTGGCTGCGGCGGTGCGAAGGAACTGGCGACGGGACGCGGTCATGACTCTTTCCGGCTGGGCTTTGTTGCGCCGCAGGGACCATAGAGGTGCGACAGGAGTTTGACGCGGTATAATAATACCTAATGCGGGAAAGCCTTGCTGCATAACGCCTTGCGGGAGCTGTGTCGCGGTTAAGTGTTGACAGGCGCCCCGTAGGCACGTAGTAGCCGCGCCTTCGTCGGGACCGTTTCGTCCCGCTAACTTACGGACCCGTTCCCATGATGAAGACGACGGCTTCCCTGAAGCCCGCCGACGTCGAGAAGAAGTGGATCGTGATCGACGCAGAGAACGCCGTTGTCGGCCGTCTCGCCTCGTTCATCGCCATGCGTCTTCGCGGCAAGCACCGCCCGGACTACACCCCGCACGTCGATTGCGGCGACTTCGTCGTCGTCATCAACGCCGACAAGGTGAAGTTCACCGGCAAGAAGCTGACCGACAAGGTCTACTACTGGCACACCGGTCACCCGGGCGGCATCAAGGAACGCACCGCGGACAAGATCCTCGGCGGCAAGTACCCCGAGCGCATCCTGGAAAAGGCCGTCGAGCGCATGCTGCCCAAGGAAAGCTCCCTGGCCCGCAAGCAAATGACCCACCTGCGCATCTACAACGCCGGTGAGCATCCGCACGAAGCTCAGAACCCCGAGACCATCGCGTTCGCCGACCTGAACTCCAAGAACGTGCGGAGCAAGTAAGCCAGATGTCCGAGACTCAAGGTTTCGAGGCCCTGCAAAGCCTCTCTTCCAACCCCGACGTCGCTCCGGCCGAGCCGAAGATCGACGCCCTGGGCCGCGCCTATGCGACCGGCAAGCGTAAGAACGCCATCGCCCGCGTCTGGATCAAACCCGGCAAGGGCACGATCACGATCAACGGCCGCGACCAGGAAATCTACTTCGCGCGTCCCGTGCTGCGCATGATGATCGCTCAGCCGCTGCAGGTCACCGACCGCCTCGGCCAGTTCGACGTCATCGTCACGGTCGAAGGCTCGGGCCTCTCGGGCCAAGCCGGCGCGATCCGCCACGGCCTGTCCAAGGCGCTCACCTACTACGAACCGGCCCTGCGCCCGGTCCTGAAGCCGCACGGCTTCCTGACCCGCGACAGCCGCGTCGTCGAGCGTAAGAAGTACGGCAAGGCGAAAGCCCGACGCAGCTTCCAGTTCTCGAAGCGCTAACCCGCTTACGCGAGCTCGCGTTTGGAGGGGCGCTTCGGGCAACCGAAGCGCCCTTTCTCATATCCGGCCCTCAGTTTCAGGACCCGCACCATGTCCCACACCGTGTTCATCGATGGCGAAGCCGGCACTACGGGCCTGCAGATTCGCGAGCGCCTGGAAGGCCGCAAGGATCTCGAGATCCTCTCGATCGACCCGGCCAAGCGCAAGGACGCCGACGCCCGCGCCGAGCTGCTGAACAGCGCCGATGCGGTGATTCTCTGCCTGCCCGACGATGCGTCCAGGGAAGCGGTCGGCCTGATCAGCTCCAACCGCGTGCGGGTGATCGACGCCTCGACCGCCTACCGGACCGCTTCCGGCTGGACCTACGGCTTCGCCGAGATGGACCAGGATCAACGCGCGGCCATCGCCTCGTCCAACCGGGTCAGCAATCCCGGCTGCTATCCGACCGGCTTCATCGGCCTGGTGCGTCCGCTGATCGCCGCGGAGCTGGTGCCGTCCGACTGGCCGCTGACCGTCAATGCGGTCTCCGGCTACACCGGCGGCGGCAAGGGGCTGATCGCCGAGTTCGAGGCGCCGGCCCCGGAGAATAGCAGCGACGCCTTCCGGGTCTACGGTCTGCCGCTGCAGCACAAGCACATCGGCGAGATGCAGGTCCACGGCGGCCTGGACCACCCGCCGCTGTTCGCGCCCGCCGTCGGTCGCTACGCCCAGGGGATGATCGTCGAGGTTCCGCTGCAGCTCTGGGCCCTGCCGTCCAAGCCGCAGCCGGCCGAACTGCGCGCCGCCCTGGCCAGGGCCTATGCCGGCGAGGCGTTCGTCGAGGTGGCCAGCGCCGAGGAGTGCGCGGCGCTGCAGAAGGCGCGCGCCGGCGCGGCCGGCTATAACGCCGACCTCGACCCGGAGGCGCTGAACGGCACCAACCGTATGAAGCTCTATGTGTTCGGCAACGAGGAGCGCCAGCAGGCGCGGCTGGTCGCGGTGCTCGACAACCTCGGCAAGGGCGCGTCGGGGGCTGCGGTGCAGAACCTGAACATCATGCTGGGGCTGCCGGAGGCGTCAGGGCTCTAAGGGGAGCGTAGGTCAGCGGGGCCGACCCAAGGGACGTCTCAGCTTGCAGCAGTTATTCGCCTAGGTGGTCAGCGCCGCGGCCGACTTAGATCCGATGCGGGTGCTGGACGTCAGCCGCTGGGGCCGCTTTCAAGATCCATCTTTGAAGCTGAGCCCGATGCCCAGGAGGCCCCTTGGAATCTGTCCAAGGTAGGAGGAGTACGCGGTGTTGCGAGCGGCCAAACCCGACCGCAACGGCGTCCACGGGTGCGGGTCTGAGGTCAGCTGGAGGGGGTGAGAGGGAGATAGCGGGCTGCCGATGTAGACTTGGATCCTATTCGGCTGTTTCGGCACTCCACAACGATCGGCGGTGACAACGCCACGCTGGTTCGGTTGTCGACTAGTAAATAGCGCATTGTCGGAGTTAATGCTGCGACTTTGCATTGTCAAAATTGGCTGCGCCTAGGTCAAAACAGCGGCCGCTCTCAGCACTTCACCTTATTTTACGTCGCAGCTCAAAAGCGCACGCTCCACGCTTGAGACCTTTGAAGGGTTCGGGACGATGGCACGCGATGTCGCGGTAGAGAATTCCAATCCAATTCCGCAATTGGATACGAGCGAGCCGCCGCCCGGATCAGATCGCCGCGCATTCATGATGCGCAGCGCCTTGGCGGCGGCCATCGCCACGCTTACAGGGCGCCCCATCGCAGCCTTCGCCCAGACGCCGGCGACCTCGCCGCAAGCCTCGGTCAAGCTCGACCCAAGCCTCGACGTCGTGAAGAAGTCCAAGGGTCCGGTGATGACCCTCGTTGATGAGTTCTACAAGGTAGGGCCCGGGCCGTCGTCGTCCCACACCATCGGGCCGATGCGGATCACCTACGACTTCTATCAACGAGCCGCCAAGCTGCCGGCCGATCAGCTGAACCAGGCCACAGCCCTGAAGGTAAACCTGTTCGGCAGTCTCAGCGCGACTGGCAAGGGACATGGCACCGAACGAGCTGCACTGGCCGGCCTCGTCGGCAAAGAGCCGGCGACGGTCGACCCCGCCTTCCTCGACGAACTAGCCGCCAAGCCGAACCAGGTGTTCCCGGTGAAATTGGGCGAGAAGACCATAGACGTCTCGCTGAAGGACGTCGTCTATGACGCGCCGAAGGGCGACTTCCCCCATCCCAACACCATGACCTGCAAGCTCATGGCCGGGGACAAGGTGCTGCTGGAGCAGGAGTACTATTCGGTCGGCGGGGGCTTCATCGAGTGGAAGGGCTACACGCCTCCCAAGAAAAACCCGCCCAAATATCCCTACTCGCGGATCAGCGAAGTGCTGACCTACTGCAACCGAGACAAGATTTCGCTGGCCCAACTGGCCATGGCCAACGAGATGGCGATCTCCGGCCGCAGCGAAGCCGAGATCAACGCCTTCCTCGACAAGATCCTGGGGGCCATGGATGCGACGGTGAAGACCGGCCTTGCCGCGCCGACGAGTGCTTTGCCCGGCCCGATCAAGCTGAAAACCAAAGCGCACGACGTCTACGAAAGCGCTCTCAAGCAGGAGGGCGATGCCCGCCGCGCCATAGGCCTGGTTTCGGCTTACGCCCTGGCCGGCTCCGAGGAGAACGCCCGCGGCCATCTTGTGATCACTGCACCGACCGGCGGCTCGGCCGGCGTGCTTCCAGCGGTCATCTACTCCCTGGGGCCGAACGGCGTGAAGATGCCGAAGGAGACACTGCGCGAGGCCCTGCTGGCGGGTGCGATCATCGGCTACCTCTGCAAGCACAACGCGACCTTGTCCGCGGCCGAGGGCGGTTGCCAGGCGGAGATCGGGGTGGCCTCGGCCATGGGCGCGGCGGCCATAGCCCAGGCTTATGGCGATCCGCCTCAGGTGGCTGCGAACGCCGCCGAGGGCGCGCTAGAGCACCATCTGGGCATGACTTGCGACCCGGTGGCGGGCTTCGTGCAAATCCCCTGCATCGAGCGCTGCGCCTTCGGCGCCGTAAAGGCGTGGACCGGCTACCTCATCGCCAAGAACGAGGTCCCTGCCAACCGCCGCGTCGACTTCGACTCGACGGTCGATGCGATGGCGCTGACCGCCAAGGAGATGAACTCCAAGTACAAGGAGACGTCGGAAGGCGGCCTAGCCGTTTCTCTGACGCTCTGCTGAGTCGCCGCCGGTGGACAGGACCGGCGAACAGGGAGACGGGTCCGCCTCGCTTCCATCAGCACGTCATGCTCTCGACGCCGGCGGAGACGGCGTCGAGAGCGTTTGGCGCGGAAAGCACCGACTCTTCGCGCGCGTGGGTACATTCATTGCGGTCGGCGCCCTGGCCACGATGTTCGTGACCGCCGCCAATGCCGAGGCTCCTACGCAGCCGGCGACGCGCGCCGAGTTGGAAGAGCAGGTGATGGCGCTGCAGGAGCAGGTGCGCGCCATGCAGGAAGAGCAAAAGGGTCTGACAGAGACGCTCAAGCGTGTGCAGCAACAGTTGGCCAGTCAGCCCGCGCCAGCGGCTGCGCAACTCGTCCCGCCTACATCGGCAGCGGCTGCGCCGGCTCCGCTGGTGGTAGCCAGTGCGCCGGCCGACGGGCAGGGAGCGGACGGTTCGATCACGCAGAGCGTCCTCGAGCGTTACCAAGACGGTATCGTCATCTGGCAGACCCCTGATGACGCCAAGGTCCCTTTCTTGCTGAAGTACAACATCAACTCGCAAGTCCGGTACCTCAACACCACCTCGGGCGAGGAAACCTTCACCGACCACCTGGGCGCGGTTCGTGGTGTCAATCTGCGCAACGACATCACGGTCAACCGCACGATGTTCATCCTGGGGGGCTACATCTTCGATCCGCGGCTGCGCTACAGCTCGACGGTCTGGACGTCCGCAGGGTCGAACTCGATCGTGATCGCCGGCAACATCGGCTGGCAATTCAACAAGGCTTTCACGCTTACGGGCGGCTACACCGGCGTTCCGGGCAGCCGGTCGCTTGTCGCAACATTTCCGTTCTTCCAATCGACTGACCGCACCATGGCGGACAACTTCTTCCGGCCGGGGTTTACGCAGGGGATCTGGGCCAACGGGGAGGTCACTCGCGGTTTGCATTACCTCGCGTTCGTCGGCAACGGGCTCAATACGCTGAACATCTCGGCGGCCAAGATCGACGAAAATCTGATGGCCGCCGGCAGCGTCTGGTGGGAACCGCTCGGCGAGTACGGGCCGCCCGGCAAGTCGCGCAACATGTACGACGACTATTACGCCTCACCGGATCTGCGCATTCGCCTGGGCACGTCGTTCACGTGGGCGAGGGAAGATCGCTTCTCCGACCTCGACCAGTCGAGCCCCGAGAACACCTCAATGCACAACTCGGACGGCGTGCTGACCTTCGCCACCGGCGCATTTGCCCCGGGGGTGACCGTTGACAACGCCACCTATCGGATGTGGGCCATCGACTGGGGCCTGAAGAAGTACGGCTGGTCGGTCAATGGGCAGTACTTTTTCCGCTGGGTGGACGACTTCGAGGCCGACGGCCCGATTCCTATCGACACCATGTTCGATCACGGCTTCGAACTGTCGGCGGCTGCATTCATCCTGCCCAAGCAGCTGATGGCGTACGGCCGCGGCTCTATGGTGTTCGGCGAGTTCCGCGACTCCTGGGAGGCGGGCGTCGGCGTGAAGTGGTACTTCGTGCCGACCGAGCGCATGTGGCTGACCGCGGAGGTGATGCGCGTGGTGGACGTGCCCTATGGCGGCGTCTTTACTCCCTATACCGCCGGCCTGACGGCCTGGGTGCCGATGGTCCAGGCAGTCCTCGCGTTTTGATATGGAAAGGCCGGCCCGAAGCCCGCTGCACCGCTCGGCCGTGGTCGAAAGCTGAACTAAGCCCCTCGCGAACCTTAAGTTGCTCGTCTTATGCCCGCCGATGGGCAGATTCGGAGGGCGTCCTATCGAACGGCGCTTGAGCGTCAGGGACCGTGACGGCTTGCCCGCGCGCGCGATGTGATCAAATCTCGCCTCGTGCGCGACCGAAGGCGTCCCGACGTCCCCAGGGGCCGGGAATATCCAGGGTCTCAAGTCGTCCGAGGGTCTGGGGAAGCGCGGGATCGACGATAAGGTTTCCGCCAATGGAATCCAGGCCAAGGAGAGCACGGATCAGCAACAACGGGGCCCCGGCGGCCCAAGCCTGCGGGCTGCACGCTGTGGGATACTCGACGGGGAATCTGGTGATGGCGCGGTTGTAGCCCGCGAACGCTTCCGGGAGCCGATGGTGGAACAGCTCAGCCGCCTCCAACATCGCGTATGAGAGGCGCGCGGACTCCGCCGCATACCCATAACGTCGAAGGCCCCACGCGATGAAGGCGTTGTCGTGAGGCCACACGGTGCCGACATGGTAGCCGATCGGATTATAGGATCCTTCGGTCTGGGCCATCGTGCGCACGCCCCATCCGGAGAATAGGTCTTCTCCTAGGAGGTGGTCGACACAGTGCCTCGCCTTGTCTTCATCAGCGATCCCGCTCCACAGGAGATGGCCGATGTTCGATGTCAGAGAGTCGACCTTGCGCTTGTGGCCGTCGAGCGCGAGAGCGAAGAACTTGCGGTCGGCGACCCAGAACTCATCGTTGAATCTTCGCTTTAGCTCGTCCGCCTGCCGATCAAGTTCCGCGGCCCATACGGAGTCCTTCCAGACTTCCCGCGCAAGGCGCGCGGTCCGCCGCTTTGCGTCATAAGCATACCCCTGCAATTCGCATGTCGCCCGAGGGGTGTCGGCCAGAGTTCCGTCCGCGAACGCGATCGAGTCGCCAGAGTCTTTCCAGCATTGGTTTTCCAGGCCGTTCGGATTGCGGCGCTCGTATTCGATGTAACCGTCCCCGTCGCGGTCGCCATGGTTGTCGATCCACGCTATGGCCGCGCGCGCCTCGTTTTCTAGCGAGAGCACAAGGTCACGGTCTCCGGTCCAGCGCTCGTATTCCTCCATGACGATCAGGAACAGCGGCGTCGCATCGGCGGTCCCGTAGTAGGGAGAGTGTGGCGTGTCTTCGAAGGCGGTCATCTCGCCAAAGCGGACTTCGTGCGGAATCTTGCCGGGCTCGGCGTCGCGAAACGCATCATGGGCGCGAGATTGCAGAAGGCCCAGCGTGCGCAGTGTGGTGGCTGCGAGGGAGGGTAGAAATGGAATGGCTTGGAAACTGGTCAACAGACTGTCCCTGCCGAAGACGGTCATGAACCACGGCAGGCCGGCCGCGGGCATCGCGCCCAAGAGGATGGGCTTGCGAAATTGAAGCGCGGCCAAGTCGACCAAGCTGCGACGGTAGATGTGCTCAAGCGGCTGCCACGACGAGACGACCTTCGGCGCGCCGTCCACCCAGCGCTTCAAGTTGTCCGCGAGCTCGGGTCGAACGCCCTCGTTGCCGAGTCGAGAGATCGCGGCAGCCGGAGTGCTGTCGGGATCCTTGACCGCGATCACATCAATGTGGGTCGTCCAGATCGCCTTGGCGTCCCGGCGCAGCGGATCCAGGCGGATCCGATAGGTGAGGCCGGTTTCGCTCAGCTCCGCAGGGACGCTGCTCGTAATCCGCGTCTCACGCCGATACTGATCGCGACGATACCCGAGCGTTAGCGCATCTCCGGTCTCAATGCTGGAGTAAAGCTCCCCTTTCTTGCTCAGCTTGTCCTTGACCTCGAACAGGTCTGCGAAATCCGCCGCCGCCTCGATATGAATCTCGAGATCGATAGGCTCTTTGCCATGGTTCGCGAGGTTAAGAATTTCGTGAAACCCGCCGCCGACGGCGCGCTGGCGAACGACCGTCAGGTGAGAGTCGATGTAGACTTCGCCCGTCGCCAGGGCGAGGAAGTGCTGGACCCGATAGTAGGAGGTGTCGTCAATCGAGAGCAGGATGGGCCGCCGGCCGTTGATGGTCAGCACCCAACGCGACAGGAACCGCGTGTCGTCCAGGAACAAGCCGTGATGAGCGGAGGGCGTCGCGTCGAGATCGCCCTGATGATTGCTCACGACGAACTCATTGCCGTCGAGGATGCTAATCGTGTCCAAGGCCATGACGTTAACTCCCAGGAGTGAGACCGCTCCAAGGCGAACCGGCCCGCAGGCCGAACCCTATCCGGAGCGCGAGCGCGCGATCACCTTCAAGGCGCAGCTTGCCCTGAAGAAACGCGACAAAGGGGTGGGTGTCGCCGCCGAGGACACTCAGCAACGTCGCCTGACTATCGACGGCCATGAGGGCGGATGCGTCGCCCTCAGGGAGGATTTCCACGGCCCCGCCGTCGACCTTCAGCACGCCTGCGTCGACCCCGGCCACCTGAAGCCGAAGCCGTCCGGCAATGTCATCCAGCCCCGGCGCGTGACCGCGCATTGAGGCCCATTTGGTCGCTTCCGTTGGCGTGATGGGGTCGCCCGACGAGGTCGTGTTCATCAGACCCTCCAAGCGACAGAAAGCGCTGGAGCGTCATCTGTCGAACAATTGGCCACGAGACTGACGCCCTATGAGATCAATGCTCCTCGGCGTGAGGGGGAGCTTTGATCTAAATCAATCTCGCCTGGAGGTCCGTCGTCGCCCTAGGCCGTGTCGGTGACGCCCGCCGGCAACACCGCGGCGATCTCGCTCATGGCCACGCCGCCCCAGCACCAGCGC
>Ga0247823_10002578_pt1 | contig 14909 bp, 13 predicted proteins | sample 13C_PalmiticAcid_2_FD_192426 | JGI IMG/M metagenome (GOLD analysis project Ga0247823, IMG submission 192426) | Soil microbial communities from agricultural site in Penn Yan, New York, United States - 13C_PalmiticAcid_Day30 | ecosystem: Environmental > Terrestrial > Soil > Agricultural land...
AAGCCATCCAGGCCATGTGTTTCATGGCCGGCGCCAACTCCATCTTCTACGGCGACAAGCTGCTGACCACCGGCAACCCGGCCTTCACCGCCGACCGCAACCTGCTCGACAAACTCGGGATGACCACATCATGAGCGGCCCCACCCCGGCTCCCGTGCGCAAACCCGTCACGCTGCACCGCCTGCGCGAGATGCAGGCGGCGGGCGAGCCCATCGCGATGCTCACCGCCTATGACGCGAGCTTCGCGCGCGTGCTCGACCACGCGGGCGTCGACTGCATCCTGATCGGCGACTCGCTCGGGATGGTGGTCCAGGGCCAGAACACCACGCTGCCCGTCACGCTGGACGAGATGGCGTACCACACGCGTGTCGTCGCCGGCGCCAACCGCACCGCGTGGGTCATCGGCGACCTGCCCTTCGGCTCGTACCAGGAGTCGCCCAGCCAGGCCATGCGCAGCGCCACCGCGCTGATGCAGGCCGGCGCGCACATGGTCAAGCTCGAGGGTGGCGGCTGGACGGCCGACACCGTCCGTTTCCTCGTCGACCGCGGCGTGCCCGTGTGCGCCCACCTGGGCCTCACGCCGCAGACCGTGCACGCGCTCGGCGGCTACCGCATCCAGGGCAAGGGCGACGACGCCGTGGCCACGCTCGTGCGCCACGCGAAGGAACTGTCGGACGCCGGCGCGGCCATGTGCGTGCTCGAACTCGTCACCGCCGTGGCGGCGCGCGAGGTCACGAAAAACGTGTCCATGGCCACCATCGGCATCGGTGGTGGTGTCGAATGCTCGGGCCAGGTGCTCGTGCTGCACGACATGCTGGGCATCACGCAGGGCAAGCTGCCGCGCTTCGTGCGCAACTTCATGGAAGGGTCGTCGTCCATCGCCGAGGCCGTGTCCACGTACGTGGCCGATGTGAAAGCGCGCCGCTTCCCCGACAACACGCTCCACGCCTACTAGACGAATGCAGATCCTGCACACCATCGATGCGCTGCGCGCGGCCCTGCCGGGTCCTGGCAGCTGCGCCTTCGTGCCCACGATGGGCAACCTCCACGAGGGCCACCTCGCCCTCGTGCGCCAGGCCCGCACGCACGGGCTGCCCGTCGTCGTCAGCATCTTCGTGAACCGCCTCCAGTTCGCGCCCCACGAAGACTTCGACACGTACCCGCGCACGCTCGAGCGTGACGCCGACCTGCTGCGCGGCGCCGGTGCGAGCTTCGTGTTCGCGCCGCAGGAGTCCGAGCTGTACCCCCAGCCGCAGACCTTCAAGGTCCACCCCGACCCCGCCCTCGCCGACATCCTCGAAGGCCACTTCCGCCCCGGGTTCTTCACGGGCGTGTGCACGGTGGTGATGAAGCTGTTCCAGTGCGTGCAGCCGCGCGTCGCCGTGTTCGGCAAGAAGGACTACCAGCAGCTCGCCGTGATCCGGCAGATGGCGCGGCAGTTCGCGCTGCCCATCACCGTCGAGGGCATCGACACCTCGCGGGCCGACGACGGCCTCGCGCTGTCGTCCCGCAACGGCTACCTGAACCCCGAGCAGCGCCAGCAGGCCGTGGCCCTGTCCCAGGCCCTGCGGCAGATCGCGAACCGCGTGCGCCTCGACCCGTCGTCGCTGCATGTGGCCGAGGCCGAAGGCGCCGCCACGTTGATGGCCCAGGGCTGGGCGCCCGACTACCTCACGGTGCGCCGCCGCGACGACCTGCTGCCCCCGAACGCCGACGACCTCACCGGGCCGCTGGTGGTGCTGGGCGCGGCTCGCCTGGGCACCACGCGGTTGATCGACAACCTCGAGTTCTGACGGGCGCCGGCGGCGTGCCGCGGGCTCAGGACCGCGCGACCCTTGCCGCAATCACCGCCGCCAGTTCGCCGGGCTTCGAGAAGAACGGTGTGTGGCTCGACGCGAACGCAACGAACTCGGTTCTCGTCCCGGGCGCCAGCGAGTCGGCCTCCGACACGAAACGCTTCTGCAAGGCGGGCGGAATCACGTTGTCGTCGGTGCATCCGATGTACGCGCGCGGCACACGCCCCCACCCTTCCGCGGTGGCGCCGGTCGGTGTCCCGAACGGGGCCACCGGGTCGTCCGGTTGCATCAGGTGAGCCACGGCGCGGAAGGAGCCCTCGTCGAGGTCGGCGCAGAACATCGAGCGGAGGGCTGCGCGGTACCCCAGGTCATCGGACCTCGTGTCCAGGCGCAACGCGCCCACTTGGGCTGGATCGGCCATCAGCAACGCCCCGGTCTGGCTGCCCTGGTTTTCAGGCAGGCCGAGGTAGGCCAATGCAGGCGCGGCGGTCACGGGGAGGAACGCTGACAGATAGACAAGTTTCGCGATCTTGTCGGGCGCGCGCTCGGCAGCCACGCTGATGGGAATGCCAGCCATGCTGTGGCCCACCAGCGTGATGGGGCCCACCCCCAGGGATCCGAGCCGACTCACTTCCGACAGTATTGCGTCGACGTAGTCGGCGAGGCCGAACGCCCGAAGTGGCGACGCTTCGGTTCGGAACGCTGCCGCGTCCAGCGGACGCACAAGGAAACTCTCGGGAAACCTGGCTTCGAGCGCATGCCCTGGCAGGTCGACGGTGAACGCCTGGATGCCCTGTTCTTCGAGGTGGCGAACCAGGCTGGCGTAGCACCACGCCCCTAGCCAGGCGCCGTGGACGAGGAGCACCGCGGGTCGCGGCGAAGGGGTGGCGGGGGAGGTTGCGCCTTCCGCGCCACACGCGGCGAGGGCTGTGCCTGCGGCTGCCGCAGTGACGTGGGCGCCGAATCGGCGTCGAGAGATGTTCATGGGTCGGGTCTGCAAGATGGTGTTCAGCGGGAAGCGCCGTCCAGGAAAAGGGTCGCGTGCTGCACGAAGAGCACGGGGTCCTGGTATAGGGCGCCGTGAGCCGCATCCGGATACAGGATGAGCTGAGCGTCCGGAAGACCGCGCTGCAACCGCCAGGCGTTCGCGCTGTAGTGGACAAGGTCCTCGCTGCCACTGACGACAAGCACCGGCTTGCGCAGACGAAGCAACTCGGCATTCGCAGCCTGCCCCGGCGCCCCCCACTCGGCGAATGCGGCCACCTGGGCGGGCACCACCCTGTCGCTGATGGCCGCATCGAGGTTTTCCGTGCGCCAGTGCAAGCGTTTCAGGAATGCACGGCCGGCAGCCTGGCTCGCAGCGCTGGGGGTGAAGAACACGTCAAGCAGCAGGTCGTCCGGGTCCGAGCGCGGCTTGGCCAGCATGGCTTGGAACTCAGGCGTCAGCGTGGCCATGCCGTCCCCACTGCGCGGACCGCTCCCGACGAGGATGACCTTGCGCACCAGGTCCGGCCGGTCCAGGGCCACCTGCTGGGCCACGAGGCTTCCCAGCGAAAAGCCCAGCAGGTCGGCCTGGTGCAGTCCGAGGGCATCGATCAGGCCGATACCGTATGCGGCCATGCCCTTGACGGTGGGAGGAACCTCGCCGGTGGAGCCGGCCACGCCGGCGTTGTCGAAGACGATCACCTCGCGTCCGCGGGCCAGTCCGTCAAGTACGGCAGGGTCCCAGCCGTCCATGGTGCCGACGAAGTGCTGGAACAGCAGGAGCGGGGTCCCGATCGTTGGTCCGAAGCGGCGATAGGCGAGGCGAGCGTCGCCGACGTCGACGAAGCGGGTGGGCGCATGCACGAAGGTCGACTGCACGGCGTCCGTGGGCATGACGAGGGCCGAAACCGGCGCTGCGCCGTGAGCGGAAGTGTGGAGACCGGCTGCAGCGATCGCGGCGGCCATCCAGAGGTTGAGGAAACGGGAGTTCATGGGTCGAGGCCTTTGGACAGGGAGCTCAGAAGCCCATGCGGGTCAGATCGGCCTGCACGAAGTGCTGGCCACTCCGGTCGCGCACGCTCGGCCGCTCGCCCACCCGCTGGCGCCATGCGTGCAACGCCGTCAGCGTCGCTGGTACGGGCAGGCCGGCGGCGTCGGCGAACATCAGGCCCGCAAACAAGGTGATGTCTGCCATCGAGAACCGTTCGCCAGCCACGAAATCCTGGCGGGACAGCAAGGAATCGAAATAGCCAAGACCTTCCGCCACTTTCGCGGCTTCGCGCTGGCCCATGTCGGTGCGTCCGGCCCATTCAGGGCTCTTGAATGCCTGCAACGCAGGGCCGAGGCCCGGGGTGGCATGGTGGAAGTACAGGCCCACGGGGTCGAGCACATAGGCCTCGGCGCGGCGCTGCATCATGTGCACGAGCCCTTTCTCTTTCGGCGACTGGCCGGTCAGAACCGGCTGGCCATCAAGGTTGTCGAGGTACTCGGTGATCGCGGTGCATTCCGAGATCAGCGTGCCATCCGCCAGTTGGAGCACTGGCAGCACACCGGACGGATTCTTCTCGAGGAAGGCCGGCTGCTTGTGTTCGGCGGCCATCAGGTCGATGGACTCGAAGGTCACGTCTGCATCGAGGCGCTTCTCGGCGAGCACGATGCGGATGCGGGCTGGGTTGGGAAAACCGGGACGGTCAAAGATCTTCATGGGAGGCTTTCGTTGCTTCAAATATCTACCTATCGATAGATAGACAGTGAACTCTAAGCGTCGGCACCCGTTTGTGTCAAACTAATCTATCGATAGGTAGACAACTGACGGGGGCTTGATGGCAAAGACGAGCGAAGAGGCGCGGGACACGCGTGAACAGATCCTGGCCGCGGGACGCCTGATGGTGCAGGCCCACGGCTACAACGCCTTGAGCTTTCGGGAGCTCGCCAAGGACGTCGGCATCAAGAGCGCCAGCGTGCACTACCACTTCCCCGCCAAGGGGGATCTCGCCGCGGCCCTTGCGAGCCGCTACGCAGACGAGGCGGATGCATTTCTCGGCGAGCTCGCCGCGAGCGGCCAGCCTCACGAGGTGCTGATGGCCGCCTATGCCGGCGCTTTCCGGGTGGCCCTGGAGAATGACAACCGGATGTGCCTGTGCGGCATCATGACGGCCGAGTACGACGACCTGCCGGCCGAGGCCCGCGTGGAGGTGGACCGTTTCGCGCAGATCAACGTCGAGTGGCTCGCTGCCCGGTTGATGGAACGGGACCTCACCCTGGCACCCGAGGCGATCGAACAACGTGCGGTGGCGATGTTCGCCGCCATCGAAGGGGCCCAGCTCATCGCGCGGGGTCGCAAGGACCCGGCGGCGTTCGACGGGATCATCGAAACGTACCGGGCGGTGGGCCTGCTGGGCTGAGCGCCATCGCTACGGCTGGACGGCGACGCGCGGCAGATGCGGCGCGATCGCCGCCACCGAGGCATCCACCGGGTTGAACGCAGCACGCGTCGTCGAGCCGCCGATGTGACGCTCGTGGATTTTCCAGCCACCCGCCGTGCGGCGAAGGCGGTCGCGCATGGGCGAGTACAGCCAAAACGCGGGCAACGACGTGCTCTCCATCACCTCACCGGCTCCCAATGCCTTCGCATCCTCGGGCCAGGCATGCCGAACCAGCAGGTTGTGGTACCGCACCTGCACGCCTTCCCCATCGGCATCGACGATGTGGTTCGTGGCGTGCCGCCCCACGCCCGGAACGAGGTAGGGGTAGTCCTGTTCGAAGAACCGGCGAATCTCCTCCTCGCCTCGAATGGTGCCGTGGAAGTGGAACGCCACCGCGTCCGGGGTGAACGACTGGACCATGGACTCGACGTCCCAGGTCTCGAAGAGCCAGTTGACGCGGTTGACGAACTCGATGGCCGTGGCAATGTCGGACGGGGCGACAGCGGAGCGCACCGGGACACGCGGAAAGGCGCTTGGGAAGGACATATCGAACTCCTGGAGGGTTGGGAGAAGCCGCGGAACAAGCAGCCTTGACTTGCGAGGCGGGCGAAGACTCAGGTGGACGATGCGGGTCCTCGCACCGTCGCCGTCGTGGGGGTGGGCAACCACGGCGCGGTTCCGTCGTCGGGCCGCCACCCTCCGCCGAGCGCACGGTAGGCAGCGACGGCGGCCAACCCGGCAGCGGCATCGGCCTGCACCTTGGCGTCTCGCAGCTGCAGGAGCACGTCCTCCGAGCGAAGCAGGTCCAGCCGATTCGACAAACCTGCAGCCAAGCTGCCCGCCGCCGTATCGCGAGACCGTGCGGCGTGCAGCGCACCCTCGTCGAGCCAGCGGGACTGCTGCCGCCGCAGGCTCAGCTCCGACAGCGCCGACTCCACTTCCTCGGTGGCCCGCAGCGCCACCAGCTTGTAGACCACCAGCGCTTCCGCGGACTGCCCGCGGGCAGCTGCGATACCAGCATCCACGCGACCGAAGTCGAACAGCCGCCAGCGCAGACCCAGTACACCCTGCGCCTGGGCCGCACTGTTGCCGAGGAACGCCCCTCCCGTGGTGGACGCACTGCCCACGAGCGCGCCGAGAGACACCTTCGGGTAGTACTCCGCCATCGCCTGCCCGATGCGGGCATGGGCGGCCGCCACGCGCCGCTCCGCCGCGATCAGGTCGGGCCGCCGACGCAGCAGCTCTGCGGGGGTCTCGATGCCGCCGATCGCGGGTGCCTGGGGAACAGGCCCGGCCTCGGAGAAGCGCTGGCGCGTGTGGCCGGCGGGCTGCCCGAGCAGCAGATCGAGCGCATTGCGTGTCGCCTCGACCGCGGCTCTCAGGGGAAGCTCCAGAGCGCGCATCTGAGTAAGCCCCACGTCAGTCTGCTCCAGCGACACCAGCGGTGCGAGTCCTTCCTCCACGAGCTGGGCCACAAGCCCGCGAAGGGCAACCTGGTGGGCGATGCGCTGCTGCGTCAGGTCTAGCCGCGCCTGAAGCGCGCGCAACCCGATGTAGGCCGCCGCCGTCTGGGCCGCCACCGCCAGTCGGACGGCCTGCACATCGGCCGCCGCCGCGTCCGCGTTGGCGTCGGCCGACTCCCGAGCCCGGCTCAGGCCGCCGAACAGGTCGAGCTCCCAAGACGCCGCTGCGTTCAACTCGTACAACTCGCCGTCGCGGTCAAAGCCGGGCGTGGCATTCAACACTTTGCCGAGCGGCGTTTCGACCGAAACATGGCCGACTGCAGCCGTGCCGCCGACCGCACCGCCGGGCAGAAGCGCGGCGCGTGCGTACCGGACACCCGCGCGCGCCTGAGCCAACCGTACCGCACTCTGTTCGATCTGAAGGTTGCCCTGCAGTGCCTCCCGCACCAGCGGCGCCAGCGCAGGATCGCCGAAACGATCCCACCACCGATCCGCCGAGTCGTCCGGTGCGGGTGCACCCCGTTCGCCTCCGACAAACGCGGCCGGAAGCACAAGGTTCTGACGGGTGTAGTCGGGCCCGACCGCGCAGCCGGAGAGGGTCATCGCCAGCGCAGTGCCCAGGCACGTCAAAGGTCTCATCGTTCACTTTCGAGTTCGGTTGTGACCACTTTACTTATCAGTCACGAATTCGCACCAGTAGTCCAACTGAAAAACTGTTTTCCTCGTATAGCACCTGAGTGACCATTGCGCATTTTGGTCACAAGTACCGATACTTTCGACGTCTTGTGAAAGGAAAAGCATGTTGTCTCCCTTGCGTCCCCGACCCGCCCGCACGGCGCTCCATTGGGCCGTGCCTGCCGTCCTGTTGTCCCTGTCGGCCTGCCGCAGCGCCGACAGCCCGGATCCCCGCGTGCAGCCACCTCTCGTGCGGACGGGCGTGGCCGGCGCGCTGGCTCAGTCGTCGATGTCCTTCTCCGGTACCGTCGTGGCCCAGGTGCAAAGCGACCTGTCGTTTCGGGTCACAGGCAAGGTCGTGCAACGCCTGGTTGATGCTGGTCAGGTCGTGCGCAAGGGAGCGGTCCTGATGCGCCTCGATCCCACCGATCTGCAATGGGCGCTGCAATCTCAGGAGGCCGCCTTGAGCGCGGCCCGCTCCCGCGCCGTTCAGGCCGCCGCCGATGAGCTTCGCTTCGATGCCCTCGTCGCCACCGGCGCGGTATCCGTCTCGGCACGTGACCAGGCCCGTGCGGCAGCGGACACCGCCCGCGACCAGGTAAAGGGCGCGGAAGCGCAGGCTCGAGTGGCTGCCAGCAACGTGGGCTATGCCGTGCTGCTCGCCGACACGGACGGTGTTGTCACGGAAACCCTGTCCGAGCCGGGCCAAGTGGTGAATGCGGGTCAGCCCGTGCTGCGGCTGGCCCGCTCGGGCCTGCGGGAAGCGCTGGTGCACGTGCCGGAGGGGTTGCAATCGTCGCTCCCACCCATCGCGACGGCGCGGGTGCACGGCGCACCGGCGGCCGAAGCCGCTCCGGCGAAACTGCGGCTCCTCTCCGGTGCAGCCAACCCGGCCACCCGAACCTTCGAGGCCCGCTATGTGCTGAGCGGCCCCGCCGCACGCGTCGCCATCGGGTCCACGGTGACGCTCGACCTGCCGGACGGCCGAACACCGGCCCGCTTGAGCGTCCCGCTCGCATCCCTGTACGACAAGGGACAGGGCCCCGGCGTCTGGGTGCTCGACCGCGCCAAGGCCTCCGTGAGTTGGCGGGCGGTCAAGGTCGCGGCCGTGGACGAGGAGACCGCATCCCTCTCGTCGGGCCTGGCGGCAGGCGAGCACTTCGTGTCCCTCGGCGCACACCAGTTGCACGAAGGTCAGGCCGTGCGCGAGCGGAGCACCCCATGAGCGGCGGCTTCAACCTCTCGGCACTGGCCGTCCGCGAACGTGCCGTGACGCTGTTCCTCATCCTCGCCATCTCGGCGGCAGGCACGTTCGCATTCCTGCGGCTCGGGCGAGCGGAGGATCCAACCTTCACAGTCAAGAGCATGACGATCGTGAGCGCGTGGCCCGGCGCGACTGCCCAGGAGATGCAGGACCTGGTGGCTGAACCGCTGGAGAAACGCCTCCAGGAACTCAAGTGGTACGACCGCGCCGAAACCTTCACCCGCCCTGGCCTCGCCTTCACCACGATGACGCTGAAGGACAACACCCCCCCTGCCGCCGTGGGTGAGGAGTTCTACCAGGCCCGGAAGAAGCTGGGAGACGAGGCTGCCAGGCTGCCCCGCGGCGTACAGGGCCCGTTCATCAACGATGAATACGGGGACGTCACCTTCACTCTGTACGCACTGAAGGCCCGAGACGAACCCATGCGGTCTCTCAGCCGGGAGGCGGAAGTGATCCGACAGCGCCTGCTGCAAGTCGACGGGGTAAAGAAAGTGAACATCATCGGTGAACGCCCGGAGCGCATCTTCGTCGAGTTCGAGAACGCCCGCCTTGCCACCCTGGGCCTGAGCGCTCGCGACCTCTTCGCCGCATTGAATCAACAGAACCTGGTCACCCCGGCCGGCTCGGTGGAGACGCGCGGGCCTCAGGTGCTGCTGCGGCTGGACGGCGCGCTGGGCGACCTGGACCAGGTGCGCAACACCCCGGTGTCCGTGGGGGGCCGCAGCCTCCGGCTGGGCGATGTCGCCACGGTGCGCCGCGGGCATGAAGACCCTGCCACCTTCGTGATCCGCAACCAGGGCGAGCCGGCGCTCGTTCTGGGCGTGGTGATGAAAGACCGGCACAACGGCCTCACGCTCGGCAAGGCGCTGGAGAAAGAAGTTTCATCCCTGGCAGCGGCCATGCCGACGGGCATGACACTCACAAAGATCACCGACCAATCCGTGAACATCGAGGAATCGTACGACGAGTTCATGCTGAAGTTCTTCGTCGCGCTCGCGGTGGTCATCGCCGTCAGCCTGGCGAGCCTCGGCTTGCGCGTCGGGTTGGTGGTGGCGGCCGCGGTACCGCTGACCCTCGGGTCCGTGTTCGTCATCATGCTGGCCACTCACCGCGACTTCGATCGCATCACGCTCGGGGCGCTCATTCTCTCGCTCGGCCTGCTCGTGGACGACGCCATCATCGTCATCGAGACGATGGTCGTGAAGATGGAGGAAGGTTTCGATCGGGTGGTGGCGTCGGGGCAGGCGTGGGTCACCACCGCAGCGCCGCGGCTCGCCGGCGCACTCGTCACGGCCATCGGCCTGATGCCCGTAGGGTTCGCCCAGTCGAGCGCGGGTGAGTATGCCGGCAACATTTTCTGGATCGTGGCCTTCGCGCTGCTCACCTCGTGGGTGGTCGCCGGCGCGTTCACCCCCTACCTCGGCGTCAAGATGCTGCCGAACATTCCTCCCATCGCGGGGGGACATGCGGCCATCTACGGGACCCCCAACTACAACCGCCTCCGGCGCGCCATCCAGGCCGCGGTCGAGCATCGCAAGAAGGTGGTGATCGCCGTCGCACTCATCCTGCTGGCCGCTGTCGCAGGCATGAGCGTCGTGAAGAAGCAGTTCTTCCCCATCTCCGACCGCCCGGAAGTGCTGGTGGAGGTTCAGATGCCCGAGGGCACCGGCATCGAAGCCACGACCCGGGCCGTGCAGAAGATGGAGGACTGGCTCCGTGCACAACCCGAGGCGCACATGGTGACGAGCTACATCGGTCAGGGCGCTCCGCGCTTCTACCTCGCGATCGCCCCCGAACTGCCCGATCCCGCCTTCGCCAAGATCGTGGTGCTCACGAAGGACGAAGCCGAACGCGACGCCCTCAAGTGGCGCGTGCGCCAGGTGGTGGCCGAGGGCCTCGTACCCGAGGCGCGCATCCGCGCCGCCCAGATCGTGTTCGGCCCGTATTCACCCTTCCCGGTGGCTTTCCGGGTCAGTGGGCCGAAGGAAGCGCAGGTGCGAGACATCGCCGAGCGGGTGCGCGCGGTGATGCTCGCCCATCCCTCGCTCCGCACGGTCAACACCGACTGGACCGAACGCGTTCCAGTGCTCCGCTTCCACCTTGACCAGGAGCGACTCGCCGCACTGGGCCTGAGTTCCCACGAGGCGGCCGAGCAACTGCAGTTCCTGCTGTCGGGTGTGCCGGTGGCGGAAGTGCGAGAGGACATCCGCACCGTGCAACTGGTGGCCCGCGTCGCGGGTCCGGCCCGGTTCGATCCGGCCCGCCTGGGGGGGCTGTACCTCGTGGGTCGCAACGGCACCCACGTTCCCCTGGCCCAGGTGGGTGACGCCGACGTGCAGATGGAAAACCCGATCCTGCGCCGGCGCGATCGCATGACCACGATCACGGTGCGCAGCGACGTGGCCACCGGAGTGCAGCCGCCCGAAGTGTCAGCGGATGTGATGCACCAGCTGTCCACCCTCGTGGCCGAACTGCCCGACGGCTACCGCATCGACGCGGGAGCCGACGTCGAGGAAGCCGGCAAGGCAAATGCGGCGCTGGGCGCGGTGTTCCCGATCATGTTCATCCTGATGATGGTGGTGATCATGTTGCAGGTCCGCTCGTTCTCCGCGATGGCGATGGTGCTCCTGACCGCGCCCCTGGCCCTGGTGGGCATGGTGCCCACCCTCGTGATCTTCCAGCAGCCGTTCGGCTTCAACGCGATCCTGGGGTTGATTGGACTCGCGGGCATCATCATGCGCAACACGCTGATCCTGATCGGCCAGATCCATGCGAACGAACACGAGGGAATGGCGCCTTACCAAGCGGTCGTGGAAGCCACGGTGCAACGGGCGCGGCCCGTGATCCTCACGGCACTGGCGGCGGTACTGGCGTTCATCCCCCTGACGTTTTCGGTGTTCTGGGGGTCCCTCGCGTACACGCTCATCGGCGGCACCATCGGGGGCACCGTGCTCACGCTGGTGTTCCTGCCCGCCCTCTACGCCTTGTGGTTCCGGATCCGGCGGACACCGTCCGAGGCAACGACAGCACCCGTGCCGGCCTGAGCAAGAGAAAATGGCGGGTGCCTCCACCTGGGGCACCCGTGCAACCCCCAACCGATTGCGCAGAATCTCTTCGACAGGTGAGTAACGCATGACTGAATCGTCCGACACCACAGGCACTGACATCGAGCCCTCGGGCGGCCGGCGGCGGGGCCCGGTGGATCACCAGATCCGCGACCAGATCGTCGACGCCGCGAACCGCTTCTTCCGCGACAGCGGGTACGAAAGGACCACCGTGTCGGAGCTGGCCAAGGCGATCGGTTTTTCCAAGGCCTACATCTACAAGTTCTTCGACTCCAAGCAGGCCATCGGCGAAGCCATCTGCGCGGACTGCCTGGAGCGCATCGACGCCGCCGCGCTCGCGGCGTCCCATGCTGCCGTGTCGCCGGAGGATCGGCTGCGCGTGCTGATGCACGCCACGATGCACGGTACGCTGACGCTTTTCTCGGACGACCGCAGGCTCTACGCCATCGCCGAGCAGTCGGCGCTGAACCGCTGGGCTTCGTTCCATGCACACGAGGCCCGTCTCGGCAGGGCGCTGGAGGCCATCCTGGTGTCGGGCCGGGATGCGGGCGAGTTCTGCCACGAGACGCCCCTGCTCGAACAGGCGCGTGCAATTCTCCTCGCCTTGCAGCCGTTCTTGAACCCGCTGATGCTTCAGCACGGACTGGACGGTTCGCCGGAAGCCCTGAGCGAAGTGCTTCACCTCGTGCTGCGCAGCCTGCGGCCCAAGACGCCTGGCGTCACGCGGGGCGCAACAGCCCTGTGACCCATGCCGAGAAGGCACGTACACGCGCAGTGCGGGCACGCGTCGGGTTCGTCACGAGCTCGACGGCGGCGAGCCCAGGGTCGTATCCGCCAAGCACCGTCGAAAGCTCGCCTCGTGCGAGCGCGAGCCGAACCGCATGCTCGGGCGCCTGGATGATGCCCAGACCCGCTCGCGCCGCGTCCACATAGGCGACCGGATCGTCGACACGCATCCGGTGCGCGGGCACCAGCGCGAAAGGCGGCTCGCCCTCGCTCCGGAAGCGGAAATCGAGCGGACTGCCGCGGCTTCCCACCAGGCCGATCGTGGCGTGCGAAGCCAGAAGTTGGTGCGGATCCCTCGGTCGTCCGTGAGCCGCGAGGTACGCGGGACTCGCACACGTGACGAACGCCACCGAGCCGATCCGGGTGACGAACTCGCCACCACCGGGATGCCCGGTGCGCAACGCGCAGTCGATGTTCTCGCTCACGAGGTCGACTGCACGGTTGCCGAGGGTCAACGACACCGTCGTGTCGGGGTGGCGATCCTGGAACCCGGGCAGTGCCGGTGCGAGCAGGAAGATGCCCAGCGATGCGTCGGTTTCCACACGAAGCATGCCAGCCCCGGCGGACCGGCGGGCCTGCGCCTCGAGGTCGTCAAGGTCGGACAACAGACTCACGGCCCGTTCGTAGTACTGCTCACCATCGCCCGTTACCGCCACTTGCCGCGTCGTCCGGTGCAACAGGCGCACGCCCAGACGGGCCTCCAGTTGCTGCACCTGCCTCGTCACCTTCGGTTTGGGCAGCCCGAGCGTCTCGGCAGCCTTGGTGAAGCTGCCCGCTTCCACGACCCGGACGAAGGCCGACATGGCGGAAAGATGGTCGAGGGGCATGGGCCGGATCCACTTGAAATGTTGTTCATCATATAATTTTTCGGATGGACAAGATCGCAGCCATGACGGCCTTCGTGAAAGTGGTGGAGCACCACGGATTCTCGCGGGCAGCCGATGCCCTTGATGTGTCGCGCCCCAGCATCACCCGCCAGGTGAAGGCGCTGGAAGACGAACTCGGCGTGGCCCTCCTAGAGCGCACCACCCGGCGTGTGACCCTAACGACCCAAGGGGTGACCTACCACGCACGCGCCACCCGCTTCCTTGCGGCACTGGGGCAGCTGGACAGCGGCGCCCTGCTGCACGTCAGACAGGCCCGCGGTGTCGTGCGTGTCGAAGTGCCGCCCGGACTCGCGTCGGAACGGCTGATCCCCGCAATGGGGCGATTCGTGCAAGCCTATCCGGAGGTGAACGTGGAATGGCTTGCCCGGCACCGCAACGCCGACCTGCTGGCGGAAGGCATCGACTGCTCGCTGCGGGTGGGGCCGGTGCGTGAACAGCACCTCGTGGCACGGCGGCTCGGAGGATTCGGACTGCGCACGTGTGCCGCGCCTGCCTACCTGGACCATCGCGTCGCGCCCGCGCACCCGCGCGACCTCGGGGCCTCGCATCATCTGATCGGCCTTGTTGCCGCACAGCAGACCGGCGCACTTCCCTGGCAATTCGTGGGCGACGGCACACGAATCGACATCGCCGGCCCGTGGCGGCTGATCTTCAGCGACGCACGTGCGGCAGCGGAGGCCGCAATGGCCGGCGGTGGGTTGGCGCAGCTTCCAGACTACCTCGCCGCGCCACGCCTGGCCGCGGGCACGCTGGTCGAGGTCCTCCGCCCGTGGCGCGCTCCGGCCACGTCCGTGCACGTGGTGTACCCGCCCAACCGGTTCCTGGCGACGAAAGTGCGCGTGTTCATCGACTGGGCAGCCGAGGTGCTGGCGAGCCCGGGGGTGGAGGATTGAGCGCCGCCCGACTCACTGGTTCTCCGCCCCGTCAGTCGACCAAGGCGACCCTGGCCTGCACCGAAACGGCGATGTGTCTCAGCGCACGCCCAGCTTGAACCCGATCATCGCCCGCAGCTTGTTGGGCACCACCGGTTTCACGAGCAGATGGAAGTTGTGCGCCTGCGCATCCGCCTCCAGCCCGCTCATCGTGCTGCCCGTCACCATGATGGCCGCCACGGGACCGAACCGCCCGCGCAGCGCCTGGATGGCGTCGAGCCCGGTGTTGCCGTGCTCGAGCCGGTAGTCCACCACCAGCAGGTCCGGCGCCTTCGCGTCGGCCGGCGCGGTGGCCGCCCAGGCGCGGCTGGCTTCCACCGTCTCGAAGGTCGCGACGGTGGCGCCCCAGCCCTTCAGCAGCACCTCGAGGCCGCCGCGCACCGCGGGTTCGTCCTCCACCACCACGATGAACTTGTGGTCGAGCGTGAGGCCGAGCGGCGCCTTGCCGGCCACGCCGGACAGCGACTGCGAGCGCGGCGCCTTGCCGATGGGCAGCGTCAGCGAGAAGACGGTGCCGTGCCCCGGCCGTGAACGCAGCGCCAGCGGCGCGTCGATCAGGTCGGCCAGGCGCTTGACGATCGCGAGGCCGAGGCCCAGGCCCTTGCGCTGCTGCGGTGCCGCACAGCGAGGT
>Ga0247823_10002579_pt1 | contig 14903 bp, 15 predicted proteins | sample 13C_PalmiticAcid_2_FD_192426 | JGI IMG/M metagenome (GOLD analysis project Ga0247823, IMG submission 192426) | Soil microbial communities from agricultural site in Penn Yan, New York, United States - 13C_PalmiticAcid_Day30 | ecosystem: Environmental > Terrestrial > Soil > Agricultural land...
GTGGTCCTGACCTAGAGACTCCCCCTATGAAGGGGCAGGGTAAGCGCTGTGCTCGTCAGACGAATTCGCGCGGGATGGGTGGGGTGGTGCGTCCCTCCGGACAGGGGCTGTCCGTAGTGAAGAGGTTGGGAGAGAAAAAAAGAACGCGGATTGTACCCCGGGGGGCAATGCCCTTGCCGGGCATAAAATGCCGGTTTCATCTGGTCATCTTCAGCACCCCAAGGCCGGGCCCATGCAGCCCGCCCCGCCGCGCGGCGAAGCGAGTCCCGCGGTTTGCGAAGGGCCACAGCCCACAGTACCCATGCCCACACCTTCTCCCTCCCGCGCGCCCCGTGCGGCCCCTTCTCCCAACGCACCGGCCAGCTACGAGGCGGCGCTGGAGGAACTGGAGCAACTGGTGGCCCAGCTCGATGCCGGGCAACTGCCCCTGGACCAGTTGCTGACCCGCTACCAGCGGGGCGCGGAGCTGCTCGCCTTCTGCCGCACGCGGCTGGAGGACGTGGAGAACCAGATCAAGGTGCTCGAAGGCGGCGCGCTCAAACCCTGGGACGCAGCGTGAGCGCCGTGCTGTCCGATACCCACGATTTCGTGGCCTGGCGCCAGGCGCAGCAGGACGCGGTGGAGCGCGCGCTGGAGCGCTGGGTGTCCGCTGACGCACCGGCCGGGCTGGGCGACGCCATGCGCTATGCCGTGCTCGACGGCGGCAAGCGGCTGCGCCCGCTGCTGGTGCTGGCCACCTGCGAAGCGGTGGGCGGCCACGCGGGGGCGGCCATGCGCGCGGCATGCGCGGTCGAGCTCATCCACGCCTACTCCCTGGTACACGACGACATGCCCTGCATGGACAACGACGTGCTGCGCCGGGGCAAGCCCACGGTGCACGTGCAGTTCGGCGAGGCGCAGGCCCTGCTGGCCGGCGACGCGCTGCAGGCCCTGGCCTTCGAGCTGCTGGTGCCGGGCGACGGCAGCCTGGGCGATGCCATGAGCGCGCGCCTGTGCCGCCAGCTGGCGCTGGCCGCTGGAGCCGATGGCATGGCCGGCGGCCAGGCCGTCGACCTGGCCAGCGTGGGCGTGGCCCTCGACCAGCCCGCGCTGGAAGCCATGCACCGGCGCAAGACCGGCGCCCTGCTGCAGGCCAGCGTGACCATGGGCGCGGCCACCGGCTCGCCTTCGCCCCAGTCCCTGGCGCTGCTGGCCGAATACGGCGCCTGCGTGGGCCTGGCCTTCCAGGTGGTGGACGACATCCTCGATGTCACCGCCGACTCGGCCACGCTGGGCAAGACCGCCGGCAAGGACGCCGCGGCCGACAAACCCACTTTCGTTTCCCTCATGGGGCTGGACCAGGCGCAGGCGTATGCCGACCGCGTGCTGGCCCAGGCCCACGACACTTTGCGCCGCTCCGGCCTCGACCATACCGCCACCCTGCACGCCCTGGCCGACTGGGTGGGGCGGCGTGCGTCCTGAGGCCCGGTAAAGGCCGATCCACCATGACCCAAGCGCCCCCGCCCATGAGCTCCCTGTTGTCGACCATCGATTCCCCGGCCGACCTGCGCCGCCTCTCGCGCGCGCAACTCCCGCAGCTGGCCGACGAGCTGCGCGCCTTCCTGCTGGCGAGCGTGGCGCGCACGGGCGGCCACCTCAGTTCCAACCTGGGCACGGTGGAACTCACCGTGGCGCTGCACCACGTCTTCAACACGCCCGACGACCGCCTGGTCTGGGACGTGGGCCACCAGACCTACCCGCACAAGATCCTGACCGGCCGGCGCGATGGCATGGCCACGCTGCGCCAGTTCGGCGGCATCAGCGGCTTCCCGCGCCGCGATGAGAGCGAGTACGACACCTTCGGCACCGCGCACTCGTCCACCAGCATCTCGGCCGCGCTGGGCATGGCGCTGGCGTCGAAGATCAAGGGCGAGCCGCGCAAGTCGATTGCCATCATCGGCGACGGTGCGATGACCGCCGGCATGGCCTTCGAGGCGCTGAACAACGCCGGCGTGGCCGACGGCCGCCTGCTGGTGGTGCTCAACGACAACGACATGTCGATCTCCCCGCCCGTGGGTGCGCTCAACCGCTACCTGGCCCAGCTCATGAGCGGGCAGTTCTACGCCGCAGCGAAGAACGTGGGCAAGCAGGTGCTCAAGGGCGCGCCGCCGCTGTTCGAGCTGGCCAAGCGCTTCGAGGAACACGCCAAGGGCATGGTGGTGCCGGCCACGCTGTTCGAGAAGTTCGGCTTCAACTACATCGGGCCCATCGACGGTCACGACCTCGAGTCGCTGATCCCCACACTGGAGAACATCCGCCACCTGCTCGACACCGACAGCGGTCCGCAGTTCCTGCACGTGGTCACCAAGAAGGGGCAGGGCTACAAGCTCGCCGAGGCCGATCCGGTGGCCTACCACGGCCCGGGTACCTTCGACCCCGCTGTGGGCCTGACCAAGCCCGCCACGCCGTCCAAGACCACCTTCACTCAGGTGTTCGGGAAGTGGTTGTGCGACATGGCCGAGGCCGATCCGCGTCTGGTCGGCATCACGCCTGCCATGCGCGAAGGCTCGGGCATGGTCGAGTTCGAGCGCCGCTTTCCCGCACGCTATTTCGATGTCGGCATCGCCGAGCAGCACGCCGTGACCTTCGCCGCCGGCCTGGCCTGCGAAGGGCTCAAGCCGGTGGTGGCGATCTACTCCACCTTCCTGCAGCGCGCCTACGACCAGCTCATCCACGACGTGGCGCTGCAGAACCTGCCGGTGGTGTTCGCGCTGGACCGCGCCGGCCTGGTCGGTGCCGACGGTGCGACGCACGCCGGTGCCTACGACATCGCCTACCTGCGTTGCATTCCCAACATGGCCGTGGCCTGCCCGGCCGATGAAGCCGAGTGCCGCCAATTGCTGAGCACCGCGTTCGCGCAGAACCAGCCCGTGGCGGTGCGCTACCCGCGCGGTGCCGGTGCCGGCGTCGCGCAGCCCGAGGAGCTCGAAGGTCTGCCCTTCGGCAAGGGCGAGCTGCGCCGCAAGGGCCGGCGCGTGGCCATTCTCGCGTTCGGCACCTTGCTGTACCCGGCACTGCGCGCGGGCGAACGGCTCGGTGCCAGCGTGGCCAACATGCGCTGGGCCAAGCCCCTGGATCTCGATCTGTTGCGCGAGTTGGCCTCGTCACACGATGCCCTCGTCACGGTCGAGGAAGGCTGCGTGATGGGCGGTGCGGGCAGCGCCGTGATGGAGGCCCTTCAAGCCGAGGGCTTCTCGCTGCCCGTCCTGCAGCTGGGGCTCCCGGACGTCTTCACCGACCATGGCGATCCGGCCCGGCTGCTGGCCGGCCTGGGGCTGGACGACACGGGGATCGAGCGGTCCGTCCGCGAGCGCTTCAGCGCACTGGTGGCGCCCGTGGTGAAAGCGGTCGGCTGACCGCGGCGGTGGCGCGTGGAGGTCAGGGTTTCCCTGTACAACATGCGTCCTTGATGCCAAAAGGCATCACATACAATGGATTGATCCATACCACCTACACGCAGCTGCGGTGCCCGCACGCTGCGTGTTTCTTTATCTGTCCCTGACGTGGTATCGGATCTGTTTTCAAAAGAAATGGGAATCTGGATGGGTGCATTACTGAACTTCTCTCGGGCCATCGACAGGCTCAACGCCTGGGTGGGCAAGTACGCGATCTGGCTCATCATGGGCTCCACGGTCATCAGCGCAGCCAACGCGCTCGTGCGCTACACCTTCAACACCAGCTCCAATGCCTTCCTGGAAATCCAGTGGTATCTCTTTGCCTGGTCGTTCCTGATCGCGGCCGGTTTCACGCTGCTCAATCGCGAGCACGTGCGCATCGATGTCATCAACAGCCGTCTGTCCAAGAAGGCGCAGATGTGGATCGACATCCTGGGCTTTGCGTTTTTCCTCACGCCGGTGTGCCTGCTGGTGCTGTACTACGGCGTGCCGATGCTGATGGACAAGTACGCGTCGGGTGAAATGTCCGGCAACCCTGGTGGCCTCATCCGCTGGCCGGTGTGGCTGGCGATCCCGGTGGGTTTCGTTCTGCTGATGCTGCAAGGCTGGTCCGAACTCATCAAGCGTGTGGCCTTCCTCAGCGGCCGCGGGCCGGACCCGACGGTCAAGGCCGGCGAAAAGTCGGCCGAGGAAGAGCTGGCCGAGATCCTGAGCGAGCGCGAGTCCGCCAAGGGCAAGCCCGTCTCCCAGTAACTGGTCAAGGGATCTGACGATGGAATTCATTGCGACGAACTTCGCCCCGATCATGTTTGCGGGGCTCATCATCTTTCTGCTGCTGGGCTTCCCGGTGGCTTTCAGCCTGGGCGCCTGCGGCCTGGCTTTCGGCATCATCGGCATCGAGATGGGCGTGTTCCCCTCGTCGGTGCTGGCCTGGCTGCCGCAGCGCCTGATCGGCATCATGGCCAACGACACCTTGCTGGCGGTGCCGTTCTTCACACTCATGGGCCTGATCCTGGAGCGCAGCGGCATGGCCGAGGACCTGCTCGACACCGTGGGCCAGGTCTTCGGGCCGATGCGCGGCGGCCTGGCGCTGGCGGTGGTCTTTGTCGGCGCGATGTTGGCGGCCACCACGGGCGTGGTGGCGGCATCGGTCATCTCGATGGGCCTCATCTCGCTGCCCATCATGCTGCGCTATGGCTACGACCGCCAGTTCTCCAGCGGTGTGATCGCGGCGTCGGGGACGCTGGCACAGATCATCCCGCCCTCGCTGGTGCTGATCATCATGGCCGACCAGCTCGGTCGCAGCGTCGGCGACATGTACAAGGGCGCTTTCATCCCGGCTTTCATGCTGGTCGGCTGCTACGTGATCTACATCGCCTGCCTGGCCATCTTCAAACCGGCCAGCGTGCCCGCGCTGCCGCTCGAGGCGCGCATCTACCGCGAGCCCAACGGCAGCGGTGGCTACCAGTCCCTGCTGGTGCTGATGGTGGTCTCGTTCCTGGTCTCCATCGTGCTCGCGCGCTACATGCCGGAAGTGCACACCTGGTGGCTGGGCCACGAAGTGACCTCCGTGCCCACCGACGAGAAGGTCGTCGTGGCCATGGCCGGTGGCGCCTTCGTGGCGCTCGTGATGGCGCTGGCCAACAAGTACGCCAAACTGGGCCTGCTCTCGCGTCTGGCCGAACGCGTGACCTTCGTGCTGATTCCGCCGCTGCTGCTGATCTTCCTGGTGCTCGGCACCATCTTCCTGGGCATTGCCACACCCACCGAGGGTGGCGCCATGGGGGCGATGGGCGCGATCATCATGGCCATGGTGCGCAAGCGCCTGGACATGAAGCTGCTCAAGCAGGCCCTGGGCACGACCACCAAGCTTGGCAGCTTCGTGATGTTCATCCTGATCGGCGCCACGATCTTCGGCCTGGTGTTCCAGGCCGCCGATGGCCCGATCTGGGTGGAGCACCTGCTCGCCGACCTGCCGGGCGGCGCGGTGGGCTTCCTGATCGTGGTCAACATCCTGATCTTCTTCCTGGCCTTCTTCCTCGACTACTTCGAGCTGTCGTTCATCGTGGTGCCCCTGCTGGCGCCAGTGGCCGACAAGCTGGGCATCGACCTGATCTGGTTCGGCGTGCTGCTCGCGGTCAACATGCAGACTTCGTTCATGCACCCGCCGTTCGGCTTCGCGCTGTTCTTCCTGCGCTCGGTGGCGCCCGACAAGCCCTATGTGGACCGCGTGACCAACAAGGTCATGGCCCCGGTCACCACGATGCAGATCTACAAGGGTGCGATTCCCTTCCTGATCATCCAGTTGTTCATGGTGGGCGTGCTGATCGCCTTCCCGGGCTTGGTCACGGGCAGCCTCGACAAGGTCGGTGACTACGACCTCAAGGCGGTGGGTGAGCAGATGAGAGAGAACCTCACCCCGGATTCGGAGGGCGGTGGTTATGGCGGCGGCGGGGGCTACGGCGCGGACGAGCAGGCCGCACCGCCAGAAGAAGGCAGCAAGGAGCCGCCCGCCGCCAAGCCCGAAGCGGCCGGCGAAGCCAGCCCCGATGCGAAGGCCGCAGCGGAGGACGACCCCATGAAGGCGATGCAAGAGGCCCTCGGCCGCAAGTGATCTGGTCTGTGACGAAGCGCAGGTTGTCGAGGGAAAACCCTCGGCGGCATGGGCTTTGAGATACCTTAGATGTCAATAGAATCGAAAGACCGTTCCTCAACTCCGGCGCGTGCGGCGGAAGCGGGAACGCGCTGAACTTCTGGCTTTTTTCAAATACCCCTGGAGCAATCTCAATGGATCGTCGTTCTATCGTGAAGAGTGCCGGCTTGGCCGGTGTGCTGGCCGCTGGTGTGGCACCGGCCGTGCATGCGCAAGCCGCCGTGCGCTGGCGCCTGGCATCGAGCTTCCCGCGCTCGCTGGACACCATCTTCGGCAGCGCTGAAAAGATGGCACAGACCGTCAAGGCACTGTCGGGCGGCAAGTTCGAGATCTCCGTCCACCCGGCGGGCGAGTTGATGCCGGCCTTCGGCGTCGTGGACGCGCTGCAGGGCGACAACATCGACATGGCCCAGACGGCAGCCTATTACTTCACCGGCAAGGACCCATCCTTCGCCTTCAGCTGCGCAGTGCCCTTTGGCCTGACCGCCCGGCAGAACACGTCCTGGAAGCTGCACGGCAACGGTGGCAAGCTGATGGACGAATTCTTTGCCCAGTACAACTTCCGCACCGCCAGCGCCGGCAACACCACCACCCAGATGGGCGGCTGGTACCGCAAGGAAATCAAGACCGTGGCCGACCTCAAAGGCCTGAAGATGCGCATGGGCGGCGGCGTGTTCGGCGAAGGCATGGCCAAGCTGGGCGTGGTGTCGCAGAACCTGCCGGCCGGCGAGATCTACCAGGCGCTGGAGAAGGGCACGCTGGACGCGGCCGAATTCACCGTGCCCCACGACGACGCCAAGCTCGGCTTCCACAAGGTGGCCCCGTTCTACTACTACCCCGGCTGGTGGGAAGGCGGCGCCGACCTGGAGTTCTTCATCAACCTGAAGAAGTTCAACGCCTTGTCGGACGAGAACAAGGCCATCCTGAACGCCGCGATGGCCGTGGCCGCGACGGACATGACCGCCAAGTACGACGCCCTGAACCCCATCGCCCTGAAGAAGCTGGTGGCCGAAAAGACCCAGCTCAAGGCTTTCCCCAAGGCGGTGATCGATGCCGGTTTCAAGGCCTGCATGGAAGTGTTCGCCGAGCACGAGGCCAAGTCGCCGACGTTCAAGAAGATCCACCAGGACATGCGTTCCTTCCAGCGCGACCAGATCCTCTGGAACCGCTTCTCGGAGTTCCCGTTCAACCAGTACATGGCTGGCGTGAAGATCTGATCTGGCACACCGCACATGGACCCGGGCAACCCGGGTCCATGGTGTGTCCGGATAGGAGCCCGCTGCGTGCAGCGGGCTTTTTCATTCCTGTTGATTCATTTCCGTTTTTATGAAACTTGATGTCCGCGTTCTCGACGCCCGCATGGCCGACCAACTGCCCCGCTATGCCACGCCCGGCAGCGCCGGTCTCGATCTGCGGGCCTGCCTCGATGCGCCCTTGGTGCTGGCGCCCAACGCCTGGCAGCTGGTGCCGACCGGGCTGGCGATCCACCTTGCCGACCCCGGCTACGCCGCCATGATCCTGCCGCGCTCCGGCCTGGGTCACAAACACGGCATCGTGCTGGGCAATCTGGTCGGCCTGATCGACAGCGACTACCAGGGCCAGCTCATGGTGAGCGCCTGGAACCGCAGCGACGTGGCCTTCACCATCGAGCCCATGGAGCGCATCGCGCAGATGGTCATCGTGCCCGTGGTGCAGGCCGAGTTCAACGTGGTGAACGACTTCGCCACCGCGAGCGAACGCGGCGCGGGTGGCTACGGTTCGACCGGCAGAGGCTGAAAGGTCGCGATCTCGATCGCGTGTGAGACTGTCTCATCAAGAGGTGCCGCAGAACCGGCTTTGCCGGGCTGCTGGCACCGCCCCCTGGAGGGGGGCGCGCGAAGCGCGGCGGGGGTGTTCGATCAATGCAGCGTGTGGGGGCCGGGCGGCGTGAGACCCGGGCCCTGCAGCTCGTCGGGCGCGTCCACCTGCATGCGGAAGAAGCCCGTGCCCAGCGTGCCCTGGCCCACTTCGTTTTCCTGCGCCTCGCGCACCGCGTGCACCTTCAGGCTGATGCGCAACGCGATGCCGGCCAACGGGTGGTTGCCGTCCAGCACCACGTGCTCCGGGTAGATGTCGCTGACGAAGTACAGGCGGTCCTTGGGGGCTGAGGGGTTGCAGCCCGGGGGCAGGCCCTCGAAGCCCATGCCTTCCTCGAGTTCGTCGGGCAGCAGGTGGCGGGGTTCGAGGAACAGCAGCCGGTCGTCGTAGTCGCCGAAGGCGTCGGCCGGCTCCAGGTGCAGGTCGATCGTGTCGCCGGCCGAGTGGTTCAGCAGGGCTTCCTCGATCTTGGCCAACAGGTCGTTGCCGCCCACGAGGAACTCCACCGGCTCGTCGAGCACGTCGAGCTCCTCGCCCAGCGTGTCCTTGAGGGTCCAGGTCAGCGCGACCACGCATTGTTGGTTGATTTTCATCCGACAATTGTCCCATGCCCCACGCTTTCCCATCCAGTCCCCCCCCTTTGTCCCCGCCCGCGCCGGACGCGCCCTGGGAGCTGCTCGGCGGCCTCAGCCCGGCGCAGTTCATGCGCCGGCACTGGCAGAAAAAGCCGCTGCTGATCCGCAACGCCATCCCGGGCTTCGTCCCGCTCCTGAGCCGCCAGCAACTGTTCGACATGGCCGCCGACGAGGCGGTCGAGTCGCGCCTGATCGTGCGCAAGGCCCAGGGCTGGACACTCAAACAAGGCCCCTTGACCCGCCAGCAACTGCCGCCGCTGAAGCAAGCGGGCTGGACGTTGCTGGTGCAAGGCGTCGACCAGCACCTGGACGCCGCCCACGAGCTGCTGCGGCGTTTCCGCTTCGTGCCCGACGCGCGCCTGGACGATCTGATGATCTCCTGGGCCAGCGACACCGGCGGCGTGGGCCCGCACTTCGACAGCTACGACGTGTTCCTGCTCCAGGCCACCGGGCAGCGGCGCTGGCGCATCGGGCGGCAGAAGGACTTCTCGCTGCAACCCGGCGTGCCGCTCAAGATCCTCAGCCATTTCGAGCCTGAGGAAGAGCACGTGCTCAACCCGGGCGACATGCTCTACCTGCCGCCGCGCTGGGCGCACGACGGCGATGCGGTGGGCGTGGACTGCAGCACGTACTCCATCGGCTTCCGGGCGCCACAACGGGGTGGCCTGGCCGGTGAGCTGCTGCAGCGCATGGCCGACGAGCTGGAGGACACCACGCTTTTCCGCGACCCCGGGCAGCCAGCCACCGCCACGCCGGCGGCCATGCCCGCCGCGCTCGAAGCCTTTGCGGTCGATGCGCTGCAGCGCCTGCTCGCCGAGCGCCAGTCGCTGGCCTGTGCGCTGGGCGAGGTCATGACCGAGCCCAAGCCGCGCATCTGGTTCGACGAACCCGAGGGGGACTGGATGCCGGGCGCCTTGCGGCTGGACCGGCGCACGCGCATGATGTACGACGAGCGCCACATCTTCATCAACGGCGAGAGCTTCCGCGCCGGCGGTGCCGATGCCCGCCTCATGCGCGCGTTGGCCGACCAGCGTGCGCTGGATCATCGACAGGTCGCCCGCGCCAGCGAAGGCGCGCAGGCCTTGCTGCAGGACTGGTTCGACGCCGGCTGGCTGCACCGCACCGAACCCGCCTGATCCCCTCAGGAGACCCCGCATGACCGAGCCCCTGGATGCCGCGATGGCCGCATTGCCCGAAGGCCGGTTGTCGGGTCGCACGGCCTTCGTCGACCTGATCCGCCGGGCCCTGGCCACGGCGGCGCAGGAGGGCTGGCCGCGCATGGTGATGTGCGACACGGATTTCGCCGACTGGCCGCTGGGCGAGCGCGACGTGGTGGCCTCGCTCAGTGCCTGGTCCCAGCGCGGCCGCTCGCTGCACCTGCTGGCGCGCGACTACAGCGTGTTGCGGCAGATGCACCCCCGCTTCGTGCAATGGCGCGTCACGTGGGGGCATCTGGTGGAGGCGCAGGCTTGCGCCAGCGCCTCGGCGGGTGAACTGCCCAGCGTGCTGTGGACGCCAGGCTGGACGCTGCAGCGGCTCGACCCGGTGCGATGCACCATGGTGGTGAGCCGTGACGCGGAACGGCGCGTGGCCTTGCAGGAGCAGTTGCAACAGTGGTCGCTCAAGGGAACACCCGCTTTCCCCGCGACCACGCTGGGGCTGTGAGCAAAGGTAAAAACAACCCTGCTCGCGCCGTGCACCAGGGCGGGGCGGTATCATCCGCGCCGTCCTGGTGCGGGTTGTCACGTCAACCCACGCCGCTGGATGGCCTCCGGTCACACAACACCCAGGGTGCCTGGAGCCTTTCCGAACCGGTCGTTCGACCGCCTGTCTTTCTCATCCATTGGAACTGTCATCATGAAAAAAACCATCCTGCTCGCGAGCCTGTTGGCCGCTATCGCCTTGACCGCCTGCGGCAAGAAGGAAGAGGCGCCTGTCGCCGCACCGGCGCCGGCCACTGAACCCGCTCCTGCCGCTGCGCCTTCCATGGCCGGCGCCGCCGAGTCCGCCAAGGAAGCCGGCGCCTCCGCCGTGGACGCGGCCAAGGAAGCCACCGCTGCCACCGTCGACGCCGCCAAGGAAGCCGGTGCCGCCACGGCCGACGCCGCCAAGGCCGCTGGCACGGCCACCGCCGATGCCGCCAAGGAAGTGGCCGACAAGGCCAAGGAAGCCGCTGCCGACGCCAAGGCCGCTGTGACCAAGTGAGCTCAGGCCTTCGGGCCTGCCAAAGAAAAAGCCGCCCTCGGGCGGCTTTTTCATTGGCGGTGGAAGACGCCGCTTACTTCAGGTCTTCGGCCAGCAGCTTGGCGATGCGCTGGGCGGACGCCGAGCCGTCCGGGCGGCCCTGGCCGTCGAGCACCGCCACGGTGGTCTTGTTCTCGGCGCTCTTCACCGAGACGCGGAAACGCTCGGTCGAGGCTTCGGTCTTCGAGGCGCCGAACATCTTGGCGAAGAAGCCCGGCTCCTTGGGGTTGGCCACGGGTTCGACCCAGCGCACGAAGTAGACGCCCTGGCTGCGGTCGCGGTCTTCCACCGTGAAGCCCGTGCGGTCGAGCGACAGGCCGACGCGGCGCCAGGCGCGGTCGAAGTTGTCGTCGAACTGCACGACGGGTGCGTTGTTCACCTGCGTCACGCGCGCGGCGGCCTGCACCGGCGCGGTGGCGACCACGGCCTGCGATTGCGCCTCGCTCACGCCGAGCTTGACCATCAGGCGGCGCAGGAATTCGGTTTCCAGCTCCAGGTTGGCCGGGCTCGGTTGCCAGACGGTCTGGTCTTTTTCCTTGTTGGAATAGACCTCGACCATGCCGCGGTGGCTGATGTAGATCTCGGTGCCGCCGTTGGCCGTGCGCTCGAAGCGGGTGCGGAAGCGGTCGCGCTCGCCGGTGGAGTAGAGGTTCTCGAACACCTTGCCGATGGTCGAGCGGATGAAGTCCTGCGGCAGCTTGGCGCGGTTCTCGGCCCAGTCGGTCTCCATGATGCCCAGGCCTTCCTGGTCGATGTCGAGCAGGAAGCCGTTTTCCTGCCAGAAATCGCGCACCGGGCTCCAGAGCTTGTCGGCCGGGCGGTTCACCACCAGCCAGCGCTGGTTGCCGGCGCGCTCGATGCGCACATCGCCCACGCTGGCCGCGGCGGTGCTGCTGGCGGTGGGCTGCGAGGGCTGGGCGGTTTCATAGCCGCTGGCGGTCACCACCGAGCCGGGCACGTTGTAGCGCGAATCCCGGGTGAGCTGGCTCAGGTCGGGTGGCACGTCCAGCGTGCTGCCGCGCTTGGCGCTTTTGTAGTCGATCTTGTCTTCCTGCAGCACCGAGCAGCCCGAGACCACGAGGGCGGCGGCGGCCAACAGGCCCAGGCGGTTCAGGAGGCGCGGGGTCGAGGACAGGGTTCGGTTGGACATGAATGGGGCTCGGTAGGAACGGAAAGGAGGGCGCGTCGGGCCGGGGCCCGGCTCAGGAGATCAGGCCGGCCTGCTTCAGCGCGCCTTCGACCGCAGGCTGCAGGCTGCGCGTCATGGGCGTCATCGGCAGCCGCATGGCCTCGTTGCACAGGCCCATGCGGGACATGGCCCACTTGAGGGGGATCGGGTTGGCTTCCAGGAACAGGTTCTTGTGCACCGGCATGAGCTGGAACTGGATCGCCATGGCGCGCTTCACGTCGCCGGCGATCGCGGCCACGCACAGCTCGTGCATCAGGCGCGGCGCGATGTTGGCGGTGACGCTGACGTTGCCCTGGCCGCCGCACAGTATGAGGGCCACGGCGGTGGGGTCGTCGCCCGAATAGACCGCAAAGCCCTTGGGCACGTCGCGGATCAGCCACTGCGCGCGCTCGATGTTGCCGGTGGCTTCCTTGATGCCGACGATGCCGGGCACCTGCGCCAGGCGCAGCACGGTGTCGTGCGCCATGTCGGCCACGGTGCGACCGGGCACGTTGTAGAGCACGGTGGGCAGGTCGCCCACGGCTTCGGCGATGGCCTTGAAGTGCTGGTACTGGCCCTCTTGCGTGGGCTTGTTGTAGTAGGGGACGACCTGCAGCTGGCAGTCGGCGCCCACGCTGCGGGCGAAACGCGCGAGTTCGATGGCCTCGGCCGTGGAGTTGGCGCCGCAGCCGGCCATGATGGGCACGCGCTTCTCGCCATGGGTCTTGGCCTGCTCGACCGAGACGCGGATGATTTCGCAATGTTCCTCGACGTTGACCGTGGGCGACTCGCCCGTGGTGCCGACGACGCCGATGCAGTCCGTGCCCTCGGTGATGTGCCAGTCGATCAGTTTGCGCAGCGTGGGGTAATCGACGCTGCCGTCTTCGTGCATGGGCGTGACCAGGGCCACGATGCTGCCGGTGATGGGGTTCATAGGCTAAAGGCTTAAATGGGAGCGTCCACCCTGCATCGCCCCGGTGGGGCGGGCAGCGCGCGCGAATCTTGCATTCTACCCAGTGGCATCCAGCGGATACCGGGGCGGCTGGCCGGGCGTTCCAGGCCGTTTTCGCACCGCCGCCAGGCGCTGGACGAAGCGTTCGGGGCGGTCGCAGAAACCATCTTCATAGGCCACCACGTGCAGACCCTGGCTGGCTTGCAAAAGTTCGCCGGGTTGCAGCAGAAAGTCGGGCCGCGAGGGTTTGCCCACGCTCTCGTTCCCGCTTGCAAAAGTTTCGTACAGCAACACACCGCCCTCGGCCACGCTGTCCACGATGCGGGACAGCAGCGGGCGCCAAAGGTAGTTGGTGACCACCACGGCATCGAAGCGCTCGCCGTCGAAGGGCCAGGGCCCGTTCTCGATGTCGGCCAGCACCGCGCGGCCCAGGGGCGTCACGGCGGTGATGGCCTCGGGCGAGCGATCCACGCCCGTGACCGCGTGGCCCCGCTGCGAAAACCAGCGCAGGTGGCGACCGTGGCCGCAGGCCACGTCCAGCACCGAACCGCCGGTCGGCACCAGATGCGACCAGCGTTGCACCCAGGCCGAAGGCGCCTCGGTGCCGTGCATCAGAAGCAGCTCCAGATCTGGTCGGCCAGGCCCACCAGGAACTCGGGCCGGTGGTAAAGCGCGAACGTGCCGAGCAGCGCCAGCCCGGCCGCAGCCCAGGCGAGGGTCCGCACGGCCAGGGGCTTCACGCGGTCGCTCCCACGCGCTGTGGCCCGCGCGCGATCGGCCCTTCGCGCACCGGCAGGTTCACCAGGCCGGCAAACACGCCCAGCGCGATCGCGAGGTACCAGACGATGTCGTAGCTGCCCGTCCGGTCGTACAGCACGCCACCCAGCCACACGCCCAGGAAGCTGCCGATCTGGTGGCTGAAGAAGATGAAACCGCCCAGCATGGACATGTGGGCCACGCCGAAGATCTGGGCCACCACCGCGTTGGTGGGCGGGATGGTCGAGAGCCACAGCAGGCCCATGACGGCGGAGAACACGTAGACGCTCATGGGCGAGAGCGGCACGATCAGGAACACGGCGATCACCGCGGCGCGCGCGAAGTAGATGAAGGCCAGGATGTGGCGCTTGGCCAGGCGCTGCCCCAGCGCACCGGCCGCGTAGGTGCCGATCACGTTGAACAGGCCGATCAGGGCGAGGGCGTAGCTCGCGACCTGGGGCGACAGCCCGTGGTCCTTGAGGTAGCTGGGCATGTGCACGCCGATGAACACCACCTGGAAGCCGCAGACGAAGTAGCCCGCCATCAGCAGCTGGAAGCTGCGGTAGCGGAAGGCCTCGCGCAGGGCCTGGCCGATGGTCTGTTCGCGCTTCACCGGCGCGCCCGCCGCGAAGCCGGGTTCGCGCAGGCCCAGGGCCAGCGGCATCACCAGCAGCACGGCGCCCGCGAGGAACAGCAGGGCCTGCTGCCAGCCGACGTTGCTGATCAGCCAGCCTTCCACCGGCACCATCAGGAACTGGCCGAACGAGCCGGCCGCCGCCGCCACGCCCATGGCCCAGGAGCGCTTCTCGGCCGGAATCTGCCGGCCGATCACGCCGTAGATCACCGCGTAGGTGGTGCCGGCCTGGGCCGCGCCGATCAGCACGCCGGTGGTGAGGGCGAAGCCGGTGGTGGAGGTGCTCAGCGCCATGCCGGCCAGGCCCAGGGCATAGGCCACCGCGCCGGCCATCAGCACGCGGAAGGCGCCGAAGCGGTCGGCCGCCATGCCGGCGAAGATGCCGAAGACCCCCCAGGACAGGTTCTGGATCGCCAGGGCGAACGAAAACGTCTCGCGGGACCAGCCCTGGGCCTGGGTGATGGGCTGCAGCCAGAGGCCGAAGCCGTGGCGGATGCCCATGGACAGGGTGACGATCAGGGCGCCGCAGGCCAGCACCTGCAGGGCGGAGAGGCGGGGCGGGGTCGGGAG
>Ga0247823_10002580_pt1 | contig 14895 bp, 10 predicted proteins | sample 13C_PalmiticAcid_2_FD_192426 | JGI IMG/M metagenome (GOLD analysis project Ga0247823, IMG submission 192426) | Soil microbial communities from agricultural site in Penn Yan, New York, United States - 13C_PalmiticAcid_Day30 | ecosystem: Environmental > Terrestrial > Soil > Agricultural land...
CCAGCAGGATGTGCTCGCGCGTCTGCGGCATCGGGCCGTCAGCGGCCGAAACCACCAGGATCGCGCCGTCCATCTGCGCCGCGCCCGTGATCATGTTCTTCACGTAGTCGGCGTGGCCGGGGCAGTCGACGTGAGCGTAGTGACGGTTGGCCGTCTCGTACTCGACGTGCGCGGTGTTGATCGTGATGCCGCGGGCCTTTTCTTCCGGCGCGGCGTCGATGTCGGCGTAGTTCTTGGCGGTCGCGCCACCCGACTTCGCCAGCGTGATCGTGATCGCGGCCGTCAGCGTCGTCTTGCCATGGTCAACGTGACCGATGGTGCCGATGTTGCAGTGCGGCTTATTACGTTCGAACTTTTCCTTGGCCATCGTCTCTACCTTCGCGCCGGCGGCTGGTTGCTTACGGATAACGTCTTGGGGGAGCTGGAGCGGGTAGCGGGAATCGAACCCGCATCCTCAGCTTGGAAGGCTGCTGCACTACCATTGTGCTATACCCGCCCTCGATAGCTAGAATTAGGCCTAGCTAAAACTGGCAGCGGGGTCGCGATCGGCTCCCGTCTCTTGGCTCGGGGGCCTTCAGCCCTCCTTCCGGGTTCATCGCGCGTGGTGGGGGAAGAAGGACTCGAACCTTCGAAGCTTTCGCAGCGGATTTACAGTCCGCCCCCTTTGCCGCTCGGGACATTCCCCCACGGCGCGATGTGAACTCCGGAAGAGGCGGCCATATCTTCGATCTTCGCGGCCGTGTCAAACGGCTACTGTGGATCGAGGAACAAAAGCTCTTTGAGCAGGAACGGACTGTGCTTAAGCACCGCCGGACCGGCTCGCGGAACCTCGTGGCCCCCAAATCGGAGCGCGTCTTATAGTGTCCTCTCATTCTGAACGCAACGACCGTAGAAGGCCAAAAGCGCCAGAACGTGAAATTCGCTCCAAGCCTCAGAAAAGCAAGGCCTTTTCCAAGCCATCGGGCGACGAGAAGGAGTGGATCTGGGGGAATCACGCGGTCGAAGCGGCGCTTTCGAACCCCGCCAGACCCCCCGCGAAGCGCCTTTTGGTGACCCCGGACCGGGCCAAGCGACTCGCGCCGAATCTGCAGCGCCACCCCGCCTTGCAGATCCTCGAGCCCGGCGACATCGCCAGACTTCTACCGCAGGGCGCCGTCCACCAGGGAATCGCCATGAAGGTGAGCGAGCCCGAACCGCTGTCGCTGGCCGAACTGGGCACGCCGGCCCAGGGCGTCATCGTCATGCTCGACCAGATCACCGACCCGCAGAACGTCGGCGCCATCTTCCGTTCGGCCGCCGCCTTCGGGGTGAAGGGCCTAGTTCTGCAAGATCGGCATACCCCGGCCCTGTCAGGCGTGCTGGCCAAGACGGCCGTCGGCGCGGTCGACAAGGCGCCCTACGCGCGCGTGGTCAATCTTTCGCGGGCTCTCGAGGAATTGGCGGAACTGGGCTGGAGGGCCGTGGCCCTGGCTGGCGAGGCCGAACAGAGCCTCGAGGAGGTGCTGGACGGCGGCCCGACCGTGCTGGTGCTGGGCTCGGAAGGCGAAGGCGTGCGCCGGCTGGTGGCCGAGCACTGCGACGCGATGGGAAAAATCCCCATGCCCGGCGGCTTCGAGAGCCTGAATGTGTCCGCCGCGGCGGCGATCGCGCTCTATGAAACGTCACGAGTTCGCGCCACGGGGGAAATCGGTTCGTGAATCCCGATTAACCGTTTTGATTTCGTCGCAACGACGTGTTTTCCTCGCGGACGAGTACCTCCGCGAGCCTTAGCTCGCGGAGGATTTGAAGCATGGGATCGGGGGACCCGATGTTGCAGGTGAAGTTCCGGACGGCGGCCCTGGCCTCGTCCGCCGTTGTCGTGCTGGCGCTGGCGGGGTGCGGCGCCAAGCAGCCGGCTGATACGTCGTCGGCTCTGAACGAGCCGGCGCCGCCGCCGCCCGTCGAGAAGTCGGAACTTCTGGGCGCGCCGCCCGCCAGGGCCGAGGCCCCGCCGGCCGACGGCCTGCTGGGCGGTCCGATCGCCCAGCCCAAGCCGGTCGCCGTCACCACCGACGATTCGCGCCTGAAGACCTGGCGCCGGGCCGACGGCACGCTGGTCACCGCCATGCGCCCGATCGCCAACCCGCGCGAGGCCAAGCCGGCGGCGCGTCCGCACGCCAGGCCCCACCACGCTCGCCCCGCTCCGGTCGCCGCCGCCCGTCCGGCCGCGCCGGCGGTGGCCAAGGCGACGCCGAAGCCGCTCTCCAAGCCCACTGTCGTGGCCGCCGCCAAGCCCGCGCCGGCTCCGGTGAAGGCCGCGCCCGTCGCGCCGGCGCCCAAGTCCGCGGCCCAGGCCCCGGTCCTGAAGCCGGTCGCCCCGCCCGCCAAGCCGGCGCAGCTGGCCAAGGCCCCTACCCCGGTCGTGGCCCCTGTGGCGGCCCCGGCCGCGCCCGCCGCCGCCAAGCTGCCGCCCAAGGTCGAGAAGCTGCAGGCCGCCGTCGCCCCTCTCGCCACCAGCGGCGCGGTGCTGGCCACGGCCGAAAGCCTGAAGACCGGCAAGGAAGGCCAGGTCACCCTGTCGCTGCCGGCCACGCTGGGCGACATGATCAAGCAGCAGGCCGCCAAGCTCGGGATCGGCAAGCCGGCCAAGAAGGTCAGCGCCTATGCCGACCTGGAAGGCCAGGGCTACGAGATCACCCCGAACGGCCGCCAGACCGCGACCGTCAAGCCGGGCGAGCCGACCACCTTCGCCTGGCAGGTCAAGCCGACGCCGGACGCCAAGGGCCAGCTGACCACCTCGTTCGGCGCCTCGCTGGATGGCGCAAAGCCGGCCCAGCCGTTCTCGCTGGGCTCGATCAGCAAGCAGGTCGCCGCCGTGCCGGCCAAGGCCAAGGAAGCGGCCGAGGGCTTCAAGCTGCCGGCCTTCCTGGACGCGCAGTACGAGGTTCCGGGGATCGGCAAGGTTCCGGGCAAGTCGCTGCTGGGCGCGGGCCTGGTCCTGCTGGCCCTGATCATCCTGGTCGCGATCTCGCGCAACGCCGCCAAGGCCAAGGAACGGGCCGAGCGTCGCCGCAAGTTCCGCACCCTGCATGACTACGGCCGCAACGAGCCGGAGTTCGACACGCCCAAGTCGCAGGACGTGGCCTATGTGAACCCGATGGTGGCCGCCGCCGGCGGCGCGATCGCCGGGGCCGCGGCCACGGCGATGTTCAACCACCACCAGGAGACCAAGGCCGAGCAGGCCGCCGCCCAGGCGGCCGAGCACGAGCCCTTCCCCGCCCCGGCCGACGACAGCCCGCAGGTGCAGCACGTCAGCGAGCAGGCCCATGTCGAACCGGCCGCCGAACCGGCGATTCACGCCGAGCCGGCCGGCGAGGAAACCCGTCGCGAGCCCGAGCCGGTCCACTAGGACCGGAGGCCTCGAACCCTTTCAGCGGCGCGTCCCGGACCGGGGCGCGCCGCTTTCGTTTCCGGCCCGCTTTTCCCGCCCTTGCCAGGGCGCGCGGCCTGCCTCATTGAGACCGCATGCTCGAAACGCTCTTCACGCCCGACGGCCCCGCCGCCGCCTTTCTCCAGGTCCTGATGATCGACCTCGTCCTGGCCGGCGACAACGCCGTGGCCGTGGGCCTGGCGGCCGGCGGCCTGCCGGTGAAGGACCGCAAGAAGGTCATCCTCTACGGACTGGGCGCGGCCGTGGTGCTGCGCATCGGCTTCGCGCTGATCACCACCTGGCTGCTGGGCGTGGTGGGCCTGCTGCTGGCCGGCGGCCTGCTGCTGCTGTGGGTGTGCTGGAAGATGTGGCGCGAGCTGCGCGACCAGGCCCAGCACGACGAGGCCGACGCCGCCGCCGTGCTCGACAGCGACCCGACCACCGAGCCTCGCGCCAAGCCGGCCAAGAGCTTCAAGAGCGCCTTCCTGCAGGTGCTGATCGCCGACGTCTCGATGTCTCTGGACAACGTGCTGGCCGTGGCCGGCGCCGCGCGCGAGCACCCGGGCATCCTGGTCTTCGGCCTCCTGCTGTCGATCGCCCTGATGGGCCTGGCCGCCAACGCCATCGCCAAGCTGCTGCACAAGCACCGCTGGATCGGCTTCGTGGGCCTGGCCATCGTGCTGTACGTCGCCCTGCACATGATCTGGGAAGGCCACCGCAGCGTCGTCATGGACCTGCACAAGACCGAGCAATACAACGCCGCCGCGCCGAACGTCATCGACATCAAGCCCGACGAAGTGACCCAGCACGAGAAGCATCGCTAGGCCCATGGCGAAGATCTGGACCCCGAAGACCTATCTGCGCCTGGCCGCCCTCAGCGGCTTCGTCTCGGTGGCCGTCGGGGCCTTCGCCGCGCATGGCGTGCACGAGGCGCGGCCGGCAGAGCTGCTGAAGACCGGCGCCCTCTACGAGGTGACCCACGCCCTGGCGGTGTTCGCCGCCTTCGCCGTGGCGCGGGCCACGGGACGCTCGGGCGGGCTGGCCGCCGGCCTCTTCCTGCTGGGGACGCTGGTGTTCTCGGGCACCCTCTACGCCATGGCCTTCGGCGGTCCGCGCATTCTCGGCGCGATCACCCCGATCGGCGGCGTCGCCTTCCTGGCCGGCTGGCTGGCCCTGGCCTGGAGCGCCGGCAAGATCGCCGACCAGGCCTAGCCACGCTTGCAAAGGCGCGGATAGATCATTCTAAGTTGCACGAAGTAACGTGAACTCCACCCAGGGAGGACAGGCTTCATGCGACCGATCAGGATTCCCCAAGGCGCGGCCGCCGTGCTGCTGGCCTCGACCACGCTGGCGACCCAGGCCTGCTCGCAGGCGGGACCCGAATTCCAGCCCTACGACCAGGGCCGCTTCATCCCCTTCACGCCCTGGTCGGCCGGACAGGCGCCGTTCGACGGGCCGCCGACCGTGTCGCTGCGCCTGGACGGACCGCTGGGCGCCTATGCGCCGCCGCCCGTGGTGATGGACACCGGCTCGACCGGGGTTGTGATCTCGGCCGCCGACCTGCCCGGCTGGTCGCCCGACAAGGCCAAGGCCTATCCGCGCGGCTGGGAGTTCCTGAGCAGCAGCAAGCGACTGTGGGTCGGCCACTGGGTCCCGACATCCGTCGCCTTCGTCGATGCGGGCGGCGCCGAGCTGGCCCGGGTCCAGGTGCCGATCCTGGTGGTCGACATCGAGCACAAATGCCCCGGCTACGACGTGAAGACCTCGCCGGGGACCTGCGCCGCGCCCAAGGCCACGATCAACATGCCCAAGGGCATCGCCTATATGGGCGTCGGCTTCGGGCGCGAGGGCAACGGCCAGACACAAGGCACGCCGCAGAAGAACCCGCTGCTGAACCTTGCCGCCATCGACGGTCGGCCGATCGCGGCGGCGACCTATCGCCGGGGCTATGTGGTGACCCGCGATGGCGTGCACGTGGGCCTGACGCCGGCCAACAGCGGCGGCTTCCGGTTCGTGAAGCTGGGCCAGCAGGGCCCGAACGGACCGCTGGACTGGCCGCAGGCGCCGATGCAGGTGGCCGCCGGCGGCCTGCCCGCCCAGCCCGGCGCGCTGCTGATCGATACCGGCATCCCGACCATGTACCTGGGCGTGGCCGATCCGGCCGCCCTGCAGACGCGGACGCAGACCAACGCCAACGACAAGGCCCAGTCGACGGTGCTGGCGGACGGCCAGACGGTGACCATCACCGTGCCGACCCAGCCGGTCACGACCCTGGCCTTCACGACCGGCCAGGGCGACGCGGTCGCGCCGACCCAGGTGCTGGTCAACTCGCCGATGCCGACGGCCTTCGTGAACACCGGCCGGCACGCGCTGCGCCGGTTCGACGTCCTGTTCGACGCCGACGGCGGCTGGTTCGGCCTGCGGCCGACGGCGCCTTAAAACCCCTCAGCCGTCATCCCGGCCGAAGGTCCGCGCGGCGGACCGCAGAGCCGGGATGACGGCGGATTTGGAGCTAGGCCGAAACCGCCGCCTTCTTCGGCACCGCCAGCAGGAAGATCGCCAGGCTGGAGCCCACGAGGCAGGCGAACATCACGATCGCCACCGGGCGCGGGGTGCCGTCGTGCAGCAGACCGCCGGCCCAGGCGGCCACTGCGCCGGCGCCGAACGAGGTTCCGCCCATCAGAGCCGAGATCGAGCCGGCCCGGCGCGGGTCGACGCTGAGGGCGCCGGCCATGGTGTTGCCCGACATCAGGCCGTAGGTCGACAGCGCCAGGAACAGCACCGGCAGCACGGTCCACTCGCCGCCCAGGCCCGTCCAGGCGAAGAAGCTCAGCACCAGGGCCAGGGTCGTGGAGGCGAGGCTGGCGCGGGTCAGCACCTCGTCGGGCTTGAACCGACGCAGCAGCAGACGGTTGACCTGGCTGGCGCCGATGATGCCCACGGCGTTCGCCGCGAAGACGATGTTGAAGACCAGCGGCGAGTGGCCGTAGGTCCCCATCACCAGGTCAGGCGAGGTCGAGATGTAGGTGAACAGCACCGAGCCGTTCAGCGCCCCGGCCATGCCGTAGCCCAGGAGGCGCTTTTCCCGCAGCAGCAGGGCGAAGGCGCGCAGCGGGTTCTCGGCCCGGGCCTGGGCGGCGGTCTCTTCCGAGCGCGACTCCTTGAGGCCCAGCAGCACCCACAGGCCGATGGCCAGGCCAAACAGCGCCATCACCCCGAACACCGCCCGCCAGCCGGCCAGGGCGAAGATCAGGCCGCCCAGCTGCGGCGCCAGCACGGGCGCCAGGCCCATGATCAGGGTCATCAGCGACAGCACCCGGGCCGTCTCGGCGTGGTCGAAGCGGTCGCGCACCACCGCGCGGGCCACCACCGCCCCGGCGCAGCCGCCCAGGGCCTGGACGAAGCGCGCGCCCAGCAGCACGTCGATGTTGGGCGCCAGGGCGCAGGTCACCGAGGCGACGGTGTAGATGACGACGCCCAGCAGGATCGGCGCGCGGCGGCCCAGGCGGTCGGACGCCGGGCCGTAGAGGAACTGGCCGATGGCCATGCCGGCGAAGAAGGTCGCCAGGGTCAGCTGCACCTGCTCGGGACCCGCCTTCAGCGTCTGGCCGATGGCCGGGAAGCTGGACAGGTACATGTCGATCGACATCGGCGCGAAGGCCGTCAGCGCCCCCAAAAGCAGGACGAGCCGCCAGGGCGTGGCGGAGGAGGAAGCGGAAGCGGCGGAAGTCATGGGCGCCTTCTACTCCCGTCCGCCCCGACGGGAACCCTTTATCGCTTGCCCGGTCGATCGCGGCCCCGCAATCTGACCACTGATAACATAACAAGGGAGACGCCGATGGCCGCCGCGCAGACCTGGCCGCAGCCGCAGTTCGCCGACATCAACGGCTTGCGGATGGCCTATTACGAGGCCGGACCGCGCCAGGGCGTTCCCATCGTCTTCTCCCACGGCTTTCCCGAGCTGGCCTATTCGTGGCGACATCAGGTCGCAGCCCTGGCGCAGGCCGGCCATTGGGTGATCGCCCCCGACCAGCGCGGCTATGGCCTGACCGACAAGCCCGCCGCGGTCACCGACTACGACATGGAGCACCTGACCGGCGACCTGGTCGCGCTGCTCGACCACCTGGGCGTGGAGAAGGCGATCTTCTGCGGCCATGACTGGGGCGGCATCGTCGTCTGGGCCATGCCGCTGCTGCATCCTGACCGCGTGGCCGGGATCATCGGGCTGAACACCCCGTTCGTGCCGCGCCTGCCGATCGATCCCATCGAGATGTTCAAGGCCGCCTACGGGCCGGACATGTACATCGTGCACTTCCAGACGCCCGGCGCGGCCGACGCCCTGTTCGCCCAGGACGTGGACAAGACCCTGCGCTTCTTCATGCGCCTGCCCGGCGACAGCGTGGTCGGCTTCTCGTCGCGTCCGGCCGAGCGCCGCTCGCTGGCCCTGCAACTGGCGCTGGAACACTACGATCCCAAGACCGACGACAAGCAGTTCCTCGGCGACGAGGAGCGCGCGGTCTATGTCGAGGCGTTCGAGAAGGGCGGCTTCACCGGCCCGATCAACTGGTACCGCAACTTCACCCGCAACTGGGAGCGGTCGGAACCCCTGCCCCGCCGCATCGACGGCATCCCCTGCCTGATGATCATGGCCGAGCACGACGTGGTGCTGCCGCCCAGCCTCGCCGACCGCATGGGCGACCAGATCGACGACCTGGAGAAGGTGCTGGTCGAGGGCAGCGGCCACTGGACCCAGCAGGAGAAGCCGGAGGCGGTGAACGCGGCGATCATCGACTGGCTGGGGCGGCGGTTTCCGAAGGGGTGAGGCGTCCGATCACATTGGGCGTCGGGGCGAAAACCTCGTCCTTCGACAAGCTCAGGATGAGGTTTTTCCAGCGATCGGGCCTGTAAATGGTCCTCACCCTGAGCTTGTCGAAGGGCGAGGACCACTCAGGGCGGCTGAAGACCGCCTCGGCCTAGACGTCCGAACGCCGCCTCCATTCCAGCCTACAAACAGCCCTGATGGAAGTTGCGGGGCGGCAAGCGCTAGAACCGCGCCCGCAGCCCAAGGCGCGCCGCCCTCCCCGCCATCGGGGCGCGGTAGCGCAGGAACGAGTTGTGGGCCCGGGCCTCCTCGTCGAGCAGGTTGGTCGCGTCGACGAAGGCCTCCCACTCGGCGCCGCGCGCCGCAAAGCCGTAGGCGGCGTGGGCGTCGACCAGGGTGTAGGCGGCGGTCGGGGCTTCGTTCTTGGCGACGCGGTCCTGCGCCTCATAGCGGACGGCGCCCAGGCTGGCGCTCCAGACCCCGCGCGACCACGACACGTCGCCGCCGAAGCGCGAGACCGGCATGCGCGGCAGGTAGTCGCCGTCGAGGTTGCGGCGGAAGTATTCCTTGTCCCAGTCGGCCGTCGTCACCTTCGAGGTGAAGGGGCTGTAGCCGTCCGGCAGGGTGAAGCGGGGTTTGCTGCGCACCCGGTCGACGAAGCCGCCGATCACGAAGTCGCCGGCCGCCGTGCCGCGAAAGGCGACCGAGCCCTCGATCTCCAGGCCCTCGATCCGGGTGTCGCCCTGGCGCCATTCGCGCACCGGCAGGGTGCGCGAGACGCCGGTGTTCCCGAGATAGAGATAGTTGTCGTAGTCGGTGCGATATGCCGCGGCCGTCAGGCGATAGCGGCCGCGCTGGAAGCCCGCGCCCAGTTCGGTGGTCTTGGCCCGCTCGACCTTCAGGCGGGAGTCGCCCTGCTCCTCGGTGAGGATGCCGAAGTGGTCGCCGTTGGCGTAGAGCTCGATCAGCGACGGGGCGCGTTCGGTCTCGTCATAGCGCGCTTCCACGAACAGGCCCTTCAGCACGTCGTAGCGCACCGATCCCGACAGGTCGGTAGTCGAGTAGTCGCGGTCCCTGGCCAGTGAGCCGAGGCCGCGCCCGGGACGGATGGTGGCCTCGTCGACGTCGTAGCGCGTGCGGCCCGCGCGGGCGCCGGCCTTCACGGTCAGGGCGCGCCAGGCGAACTGCTCGGCCCAGTAGATGGCCTCCTCGCGGGTGGCGACCGACGGCAGATAGGCCTTGGCGCCATCGGTGAAGAGGTCGCGCTGGCTGGCCTGCACGCCGACGAGGCCCGTGAAGCCCGCGAAGGGCTTGTGCGTCACGTCGATGCGCAGGTCGTCGGCCTCGGTGCGCAGGCGGGTGTGGGCTTGGCCGTCGATGACCTCGCGGTCGTCGCCCTCGGTGCGGGCCAGGGCGAAGTCGATGCGCGCCACGCCCAGGGCGTCGGGCGTCAGGCCGCCCTTGACGTCGAACCGCGTCGAGCGGACCTGAAGGCCGATCGGCGACGGCTGCGGATGGCTGGAGGTGATGTAGGCGAAGCCCGGCACGCCATAGTCGCTGACATAGCGCTGCACGGCCGCGCCGAAATAGCCGTCGGCGGTGATCCGGCTGCCGCCCAGGGTGACGACCTTGGTCGTCAGGCCGCTGCCCGACAGCCGGCCGTCGGCGCCGGGATTACGGTCGGTGATCACCTGGCGCTCGGGCGGGGTGCCGTCGACCCACAGGCCGGTGGCCGGATCACGCACCCAGGTCGGGTTGGACAGGCGCACCTGGCACAGGGTCTGAACATAGGTGCTGGACACCAGCGACTTCCAGGTGCGGCAGGCCGCGTCCTTGGAGCCGGAGGGAATGCGCAGGTCGGGCACGTCGCGATAGAGGGCGTCGACATGCCAGGCCCACTCGCCCTGGCCGCCGTCGAGCCGGGCCATGGCGGCCGAGCCGGTGTTGTAGCCGCCGCTGATCTCGGCCCGGCCCGAGAAGGCCTGGCCGGGTACACGGGTGGGAATGCGACCGTCGCTCACGTCGACCGAACCGCCGATCGCCTGGCCCCCGTTCAGCACCGAGGCCGGCCCCTTGGAGACGACGATGCGGTCGGCCAGGAACGGCTCGATGGGGGCGGCGTGGTCGCCCGACAGGGTCGAGGCGTCGCGCGACGGCATGCCGTTGACCAGCAGCGCCACGCGCGGGCCCGATTGGCCGCGAATCTCGGGACGGCCGGCGGCGGGGCCGAAGGCGCTGTTCTGCACCCCCGGCGTCTTGGCCAGGGTCTCGCCCAGGCTCGCGGCGCGCACGCGGGCCAGCGCCTCGCCGGCCAGGACCGAGCGCGAGGCGGTCAGGACCGGGCCAAGCTCGTCCTGACCTCCCTCGACGAGAACCGGCTGCACGGCGGTGGGTGTCTCCCCACCCTCCTCCGCATGGGCGGGAACGGCCGCGAGCGGCAGGAGCGAGGCGAAGGCGAGCAGAAATCTACGCAAGGGGGCACGCTGTCCGGGAAGGAAATGGCAGGGAAACGCGACGGCTCGCCCGAGCCGATCCGCGTTGCGCATTTCCGTTATGTTATATTGTAACGATTCTCAAGCGAAGCTTCGGATCGCACGCACGGGGGCTGACAACGGCCACGCTGCGCTCTAGCGTCCGCGCCATGATCCGTCCCTCGCTCCTGGCCCTCTCGGCCTGTCTCGCCCTGGCCTCCCCCGTGATGGCCGAAAAACTCCCCCCCGAGCGCCTGTTCTCCGACCCGGACATCAACGGGCCGACCGCCAAGGGCGTGGCGCTGTCGCCTGACGGCAAGCGGGTGACCTATCTGAAGGCCAAGCCCGAGGCCGCCAACGTGCAAGACCTGTGGGCGGTGGACGTGAAGGGCGGCGAGCCCTATCGGCTGATCGACGCCAACGCCCTGTCGTCGGGCGACAAGGCGCTGTCGGAAGCCGAGATCGCCCGTCGCGAGCGCGCCCGGGTGCTGGCCCGCGGCGTCGTCGAATACAGCTGGGACAGCGAGGGCCGCTTCGTGCTCGTGCCGCTGGATGGCGACCTCTATGTCGACAGCGTCGCCGACGGCAAGGTGACCCGCCTGACCCAGACCCCAGGCGACGAGGTCGACGCCAAGGTCTCGCCCAAGGGCAGGTTCGTCTCGTACGTCCGCGACCAGAACCTCTATGTGCGTCCGCTGACCGGCGGCGAGGAGACGGCGGTCACCGCCGAGGGCAAGGGCGCCCTGTCGTTCGGCGTGGCCGAGTTCATCGCCCAGGAGGAGATGGACCGCGACACCGGCTACTGGTGGTCGCCGGACGAGCGCCTGATCGCCTACACCCGCGTCGACGAGAGCGGCGTCGACATCGTGCCGCGCGCCGACATCGGCCCATCGGGCGCGACCGTGATCGACCAGCGCTATCCCCGCGCCGGCCGCCCGAACGCCATCGTCGACCTGTTCGTCAAGGACCTGGCCTCGGGCAAGGTGGTGCAGATCGACCTGGGCGCCGACAAGGACATTTACCTCGCCCGCGTGGCCTGGTCGAAGGACGGCAAGACCCTCTACGTCCAGCGCCAGAGCCGCGACCAGAAGACCCTCGACCTGATCGCCTTCAGCCCGGCCAGCGGCCAGGGCCAGATTGGGGGCAAGACCATCCTGACCGAGACCGACCCGCACTGGGTGGAGCTGCACGACGACTTCCGCCCGCTGAAGGACGGCAGCTTCCTGTGGTCGTCGGAGAAGTCGGGGAACAAGCACCTCTATCGCTACTCCGCTGACGGCAAGCTGCTGGCCCAGGTGACCAAGGGCGACTGGCCGATCGACAAGATCGAGGCGGTCGACGACGTCGACGAGAAGCGCGGCCTGGTGTTCTTCAGCGCCTCGATCGACACCCCGATCGAACGCCGGCTCTACTCGGTGTCCTACACCAAGCCCGCCGCGCCCAAGGCCATGACCCCGGCCGGCGGCTGGTGGACGACCAAGGTCGCCGCCACCGGCGCCTTCGTCGGCTCCTATTCCGATCCGAAGACCCCGCCGCAGACCGCGCTCTACGACCCGGCCGGCAAGCGCGTGCGCTGGATCGAGGAGAACAGGCTCGACGCCGCCCACCCCTACGCGCCCTACGCCGCCGACCATCTGGTTCCGGAGTTCGGCACGCTGAAGGCCGCCGACGGCCAGGCCCTGCACTACTCGCTGCTGAAGCCGGCGAACTTCGACGCCGGCAAGAAGTATCCGGTGATCGTCTCGGTCTATGGCGGCCCGCACGCCCAGCGCGTGACCAAGGCCTGGAACGTCAGCGACGAGGCCTTCGCCAACGCCGGATACGTGGTGTTCAAGCTCGACAACCGCGGCTCGTCCAACCGCTCGACGGCGTTCAAGACGGCGCTGGACCGCCGCATGGGCACGGTCGAGGTCGAGGACCAGTTCGTCGGCGCGGCCTTCCTGAAGACCCTTCCTTACGTCGATCCCGAGCGCTTGGGCGTGATGGGCTGGTCGTACGGCGGCTTCATGACCCTGATGATGCTGAGCGCCGAAGGCACGCCCTTCAAGGCCGGCGTCGCGGGCGCCCCGCCCACCGAGTGGGGTCTCTACGACACCCACTACACCGAGCAGTTCATGGGCAAGCCGGACGAGAACAAGGCCGGCTACGCGGCCTCGGACTTCCTGGGTCGCATCGACAAGCTGAAGCCCGGCAGCCTGATGCTGATCCACGGCATGGCCGACGACAACGTGATCTTCGAGAACAGCACCCGCGTGCTGGCGGCCTTGCAGAAGAAGGGCATCGCCTTCGAGACCATGCTGTATCCGGGCGAACGCCACAGCGTCATCCGCAGCCGGTCCAAGGGCCTGCACGTGATGAAGACACATCTCGACTTCTTCGACCGCAAGCTCAAGGGCGAGTGATCGAGCAAGCGGCCCCGGTTCTCGCCGGGGCCGTTTTCGTATCCGGCAGGGGGAATGACCGTGGGGATGAAGCGCCTGTTGCTGCTCGGTGTAGCCGCCTTGCTGTTGGCTGGTCCGGCCGTGGCCGCGCCCGAAACACCGAAGACCAGGACCCCGGCCGAGTTCCTCGCCTCGCTCTCCGAAGCCGCCAAGGATGAAACCGTGCTCATCGGCTTCATCGGCCCGGACGGCGATTTGACAGACGAACAGGCCCGACAGGCCTCGGGCGAACTGACCGCCGAGGACGCCGTGCTGGGCCGCCTCATGGCCCAGCACCTGTTCGGCGCCAGGACCAACGCCATCCTGGCCTTCAATCCGGACGCCCTGAATATCGCCCGCGCCCTCGACGCCGAGCGCAAGGCCGGCAAGACGCGCGGCCCCCTCCACGGCCTGCCGATCCTGGTCAAGGACAACATCGAGACCGCCGACCCGATGGCCACCACCGCCGGCTCGCTGGCGCTGAAGGACAATGTCACCGGCCGCGACGCAGCCCTGGTCGCCCGGCTGCGGACGGCGGGCGTGGTGGTGCTGGGCAAGGCCAACCTGTCGGAATGGGCCAACATCCGCTCGTCGCGCTCGACCAGCGGCTGGAGCGCCGTCGGCGGCCTGACCCGCAATCCCTACGCGCTCGACCGCAGCGCCTGCGGCTCGTCCAGCGGTTCGGGCGCGGCGGTCGCGGCGGGCCTGGCGGCGGCCGCGATCGGCACCGAGACCGACGGCTCGATCACCTGTCCGGCGGCGATGAACGGTCTGGTGGGCCTCAAACCCACGGTGGGTCTGGTCTCGCGCACCCATATCGTGCCGATCAGCCACAGCCAGGACACCGCCGGCCCCATGACCGCCACGGTGCGCGACGCGGCCCTGCTGCTGACCGCCATGGCCGGCTCGGACCCAACCGATCCGGCGACGCAGGAGGCCGACGCCCGCAAGGGCGACTACGCCGCCGCCCTGTCGAAGGACGCGCTGAAGGGCGTCACCCTGGCGGTGGCGCGGTTCTACGCCGGAGATTCCCCGAAGACCGACGCGGTGTTCGAGCAGGCGCTGAAGGACCTGACCGCCCAGGGCGCGACCCTGGTGGAGGTGAAGGCCTTCGACGAGGGCCCGGTCGGCAAGGCCGAGGGCGTGGTGCTGTTCACCGAGTTCAAGGCCGACATCGCCGCCTACCTGGCCTCGACCGACCCGGCCAAGGTCAAGCCGCGAACCCTGGCCGACCTGATCGCCTTCAACGCCGCCACGCCGGAGGAGCTGCGCTGGTTCGGCCAGGAGACCTTCGAGAAGGCGCAAGGGACCAGGGGCCTGGACGATCCCGACTACCTGAAGGCCAGGGCCGACGCGAAACGTCTCGCCGGCCCCGAAGGCATCGACCGGATCCTGAAGGAGACCGGCGCCGTCGCGATCGTCGCCCCGACCACGGGGCCGGCCTGGACCATCGACCCGGTCAACGGCGACCACTACGGCGCCTCGGCCACCACCCTGCCCGCCGTGGCCGGCTATCCGCACCTGACCGTGCCCATGGGCCAGGTCGAGGGCCTGCCCGTGGGCCTGTCGTTCATCGGCCCCGCCTGGAGCGAGGCTCGGCTGCTGAGCCTGGGCTACGCCTACGAGCAGGCGACGATGCGACGCAAGCCGCCGGAGATGAAGGCGAAGGTGGGGCCGTAGAGCGATCCCTCTCTCTTTGAGAGAGGGATCGCGCAGATCACACCTTCGGGCGGATCAGGTCGATCGGCGGCGGGGGCGGCGTCACCTGCGACG
>Ga0247823_10002582_pt1 | contig 14889 bp, 13 predicted proteins | sample 13C_PalmiticAcid_2_FD_192426 | JGI IMG/M metagenome (GOLD analysis project Ga0247823, IMG submission 192426) | Soil microbial communities from agricultural site in Penn Yan, New York, United States - 13C_PalmiticAcid_Day30 | ecosystem: Environmental > Terrestrial > Soil > Agricultural land...
GTCGGCTATCTGCCCCTTCTCCTCCGACCCGCCGGCCTTTTCGAACTTGGCGAACAGCGCCTCGACCTCGCGATGGTCCTTGGTCAGAATATGGGTAGCGTCGGTGTCGATCGATTTCATTGCACTCTCCATCTGCCCGCCCGCTTGTCTCGATAAACGGAGAATTTTGCCGAAGGTTGCGTATTGACCGAGAGTGCGGGGAGCCTTTGCACCGCGCATCCGTTGCAGTGCGGGGGAACCACATTACGAGGTGAACAAAATGTCTGAAGCGAAATACTGGCTCGATTTTCCGTCCGCGCGACACCAGCAATGACAACGGTGATTGCGCCGCGCTCGGGTGTCGCGTTCCGGCTGTCGAAAGACCAGATTCTGCGCGTCATCGATCCCGAAGGCGGCCAGGTCAGCGACTTGCTCGCCTATAACGCCTCCGACGTTCGCGAAGCCATTTCCAATGGGCGGACCTTCGATTATGAAGAGACTATTCAGCTCACCAGGGGCAACCGGCTCTGGTCGAACCGGTCGAACCCCATGATCGAGATCGTCGAGGACAGCGCCGGCACCCACGACTTTCTGCTCACGCCGTGCAGCGTGGCGACTTTCCGTCATTTCTATGCAGACAAGCCCGTGCATCGCGGATGCTTCGGCAACCTCGCTGAAGCGCTCGCGCCGTTCGGGATCGAGGCCGACGCCATTCCGGTCGCGTTCAATATCTTCATGAACGTTCCCGTCGGCCCGGACGGCCGCATCAAGGTACTCGCGCCGCCCACCGCGCCGGGCGATTTCATCCGGCTGCGCGCTCTCGACGATCTGATCATCGGGCTCACGGCCTGCTCGGCCTACGACAGCTGCGGAGGCAGTTTCAAACCGATCCATTATGAGATCGAGCAATAAACGGCTGGCAAGCCGCAGGCCAAACCATCAGTCCATCGCTGCGATCAGGCTATCGATACTTGTCATCGCAAAGCCGATCGCGCTGTCCGATATGCCATAAGGAATGAAGAGACGGTCGTCGACGCGCACCGCCCCGCAGGTGTAGACGACGTTCGGAACATATCCCTCGCGGTCGCTCTCGGCAGCCGACAGGATCGGACAGGATGTCCGCGCGAGCACCCGCGATGGATCGTCGCGGTCAAGTAGCGCGGCACCGAGACTATATTTACGCATCGCACCGACGCCGTGCGTGAGCACGATCCAGCCCGCGTCGCATTCGATCGGGCTGCCGCAATTGCCCATCTGAATAAACTCCCAGGGAAATTGCGGGCGCATCAACACTTCGCCCTCATCATCCCAGTGGTTCAATTCGTCCGAGGACAGGATCGTGATATTTTTCCCGTCCTGACGGGCGATCATCCGGTAACGACCGTCGATCCGTCGCGGAAATAGAGCCATCCCCTTGTGGCGGGCTGCAAGCCCGGCAAGCGGCTGAAGACAAAAACTGCTGAAATCCTGGGTGCGCATCAGCTCCGAGCGGATTTCCCGCCCCGAATAGGCGGTATAGGTCCCTATATATTCGATCTTGCCGTCGTCGTGAACGAACTGGACGAGCCGCAAATCTTCGAGGCCGTTGCGCTGGGCCTCGGTGATCGGGAACAGCACGCTGTTCGAAATCGCGCTATCGGGCTGACGGTGCACGAGCACCGGCTCGTCGGGGTGCATGCTGTGGCGATCGTCGGCGACGGCCGCCATGGCAGGGCCGGATTGCGGCCACAGCAGGAACTCGGAATCGGGTCCCACGATACCTTCGCGAAAGGCGACCGAGGATATATGTCCTTCGCCAACGGCGCGCATCGACATGACGAAGCGCAGCTGGTCTGGATCAACGCCGGTCTGATCAGGATGCGGCACGACGCTCGGATTCATGAGCGCGGCGGCGGCGTAGCTGTATTCATGGCAGAAATAGGCGCCGATCAGGCGGCGTTTGACCGGCGAGATCGCCGCGTCGTCGAGCGAAAGATCTTCCGATATCTCGCAATATCGCTCGTCGAAAATCCGCCCGATCTGCCAATGCCGCTCGGAAAAGTCCTTCCAGATCAGGCCGAGTTCGAGTTCCGCCTGATCCTCGTCCAAGCCCAGGACGTCGGCCACAAGCTGCGCCGCACGCGGTGGCTCGGACACGTTGGACTGCCAGGCGAGGTGGAACGGACGAAGCACGACGCGGCTCGGGTCCGCGGTCAACTTTTCATGAAGGATGCGTAGAGGCGACTGCTCGGGTCGGCAAATCAGCATGTAGGACGTCGACCTTTCTTACCTCGCCCCCGGGGCCATATAGGTTGCGCTCCGTGCGTCGGGCAAGGACAAGATCAAACGCCGGTCGCGGACCGACGTTCCCCGCTCGGGTTCAAGATATGTGGATGCAGCGGCGAACCGCTGGGCGCGGTTACGGCCCGCCCTGCCCGGCGACCAGAAAACGGGCGTCGCCAGCGGCGGCGATCGACGCTGCCCGTGCGCCCCAAAGACACTCGCCCGCACCGACCGAAACACTATCGACTTCGACACTGCCCTTGAGCGGAACGATCAATAGGGGGCCGTTGTCGCTCGCGATCGGTCCAAGGTCGTTTCCGGCGATATAGGCCACCGAGAGGCGCGTCCCCGCGAGCAGCCGGATGCTTTGGTCGGCAGATATCATGCGTTGCAGCGACGCCGGCATGGGCACCGCGCGCGCCACCGCGGCGCCGTCTTCGAGATGCAGTTCGCGCGGCCGTCCATAATCGTAGAGCCGGTAGGTGACATCGCTTTTCTGCTGGATTTCGACGAGCGAGATGCCGCCGCCGAGCGCGTGGACGGTGCCTGGGGGCACGTGAAAGAACATTCCCGGTTCCACCGGATGCCATTCGATCAGCTCCTCGATCGCACCCGACAAGGCTGCCGCGCGAAGTTCGGCACCCCCGAGCGGACGAACTGTACCGATCCCCAGTTTCGCGCCCGGTTCGGCCTCGAGGATAAACCAGCATTCTTCCTTGCCGGAGGCCTCGCCCCGCGCGCGCGCCTCGGCGTCGTCAGGATGAACCTGGATCGACAGACGCTCGCTCGTAAAAAGATATTTGGCGAGCAGTGGGCAGTCGGGCGGCGGGTCGAACCAGATTTCGCCGATACGCTCGTCGGACGAGGACGCAAAAGGTCCGGGGAGACCGACGACGCCCCACGGCTTCTCGACAGCAATCGTCGGCAGCTTTGCCAAGGTCATAAGGCGAATCTCCCGTCAGTGCTTGCCGCCCGAGCCTGGTTCGGCCTGCTTGCGGTGCATTTCGGCGGTCGTCGCTTCACTGAGAATCCCCGAAGCCAGCACCTGCGCCTTGTTCTTGAGACCATGGACGACCGAATGCTCGCCGTTCTTCATCGCCTCCCAGCCAGTGACCGCAACATCGGCGGGATCGTCCTTCTTCGCCTGTCCGACCTTGGTATCGAGCATGCCCGCGCGCGCGAAGAAATTGGTCTCGGTTGCGCCGGGCTTGAGGCACGTGATCGACACGCCGCTATCCTTCAGTTCGTTGCCGATTGCGGCAGCGAAGCTGTCCACGAAGGCCTTGGTGCCATTGTAGACCGCCTGGAACGAACCAGCGAGATGACCTGCGATCGAGCCGGTGATGAGCACCATACCTTCGCCGCGCGCGACCATCTGTTTCAGCACCGGTTGGAGCAGCAGCAAGGTTCCGGTGATATTGGTGTCGATAACGTGGCGCCACTCGGCGACATCCTGGTCGAGAAAGCCGTGACCGAGACCATGGCCGGCGTTGGCAACGAGCACGTCGATCTGGCGCCCCGACGCGGCGGCGAGCAGTTTCTCGACGCCGACGGGCGTGGCGAGGTCGGCCTCGACGGCGTGGATGTCGATGCCCTCGCTGCGAAGCCCGGCGGCAGCGTCGACGAGCGGCTCGTCGGCGGCGACGATGAGGTCATAGCCTTCGGCGGCGGCGAGCCTCGCGATTTCGCGGCCGATTCCGCTCGAAGCGCCGGTGATGAGAGCGAGTTTACGCGTCGACATGTTCGGTCTCCTTCCGGGCCTGCACTGCGCCCTTTTCGAGCCCGGGCTTTAGGATGATCTTGGTGTAGTCGTTCTGCTCGCCATGCCAGTGGCGATACATCTCGGCAGCATCCTCGAGCGGGGCATGATGCGAGACGAGCGAGGTCGTATCGAACTTGCCGTCCTGGATCATCTTCAGCAGCTCTCCGCTATATTTCTGGACCGGCGTTTGGCCGCTCTTCACGGTGAGCCCCTTCTCCATCAGCTGTCCCAAGGGGAATTTGTCGGCGAAGCCCCCATAGACACCGGGGATCGACACACGTCCGCCCTTGCGGCAAGCGAGGATCGCTTGGCGCAGCGCATGCGGGCGCTCGGTCACCGAATAATATTGCGCTTTGACCTGGTCGAGGATGTTGTCCGGAGTGAAGCCGTGGCTTTCCATGCCAACGCAATCGATGCACGCATCGGGTCCGATGCCGCCGGTCATTTCATTGAGCGCCTCGCGAACGTCGACCTGCTTATAGTCGAGGATCTCGGCACCAAGCTGCTTCGCCAGCCGGAGACGCGCGGGGAAATGATCGATCGCGATCACGCGCCCTGCGCCGAGCAACAAGGCCGACTGGATCGTGAACAGCCCGACCGGTCCGCAGCCCCATATCGCTACCGTATCACCCGGCTCGATATCAGCATTGACTGCGGCGTGCCATCCGGTCGGCAGGATGTCCGAGAGGAACAGGACATCGTCGTCGGGAAGATCATCGGGGATGATGACCGGGCCGACGTCCGAATAGGGCACACGCACGTATTCGGCCTGTCCGCCGGCATAGCCACCGGTCAGATGGGCGTAGCCGAAGGCGCCGCCCATCGCATGCCCCATCAAAAGTTCGGATGCATCGCGCGTCTCCGACGGGTTACTGTTGTCGCACGCGCTATATTGCTGCTTCTCGCAGAAGAAACAGGAGCCGCAGCTGATCGTGAAGGGCACGACAACGCGCTGCCCTTTCCTGAGGGTCGATTTCGAACCGACGTCGACAATTTCGCCCATGAACTCATGACCGACGATATCGCCGGCGCGCATGCCCGGAATATAGCCATCGTAGAGGTGAAGGTCCGAACCGCAGATCGCAGTCGACGTAACCCGAAGAATGGCATCGCGCGGATTGACGATCCCGGGATCGGGAACGGTCTCGACACTGATCTTGTGGCGGCCTTGCCAGGTAACTGCTCGCATGGACTGGTCCTCAGATATGGGGTTCGACGGGGGATTCTGATTTTCGCGCCGATGGCGAGGCATTGCTCGTCACCTCGCCGGTCTCCATCAGCTGCTTGAAGCGGTGAAGATCGCGGCGCGCCTGTACCTCGGGTTCGCGCTGGAGCAGCTTCGCACCGAGACGGCCGAGCTTTCCCGCGGGGGGTTCGTAGGCGAGGATCAGGGTGACATAGGTGCCGCGCCCGGCCGGGGCATCGGCGAAGCGCACCTCGCCGCTGTTCGCGATTTCGCTTTCAGGTTCGCTCTGCCAGCTGATCGTCTCATTCTCGATACTCTCGGTGATACTGTTGACGAGATGGACCTCGCGCCCGGCCGGCCCCTTGATGGTCCACCGCGCAGCGCCGCCGCCCAGCGGCTCGACCGCGAGGACATTTTCCATGAACTGGGGGAAGCGTTCGACCTTCCACGCCGCGAACAACTCTTCGCGCGGCCGATTGACCAGCACCGACTTGCCGAAGAGCGCGCGAGCCGACGGCTTTTCGAGCGTCCAGTGGGGCGCATCGGTTGCAATATGTTCGCGATCAGCCTCGGTCGTTCGCTTGCGACGCCAGAAGGCATAGCCAATCCCGGCGAGGGCCAGACCTGCTCCAACGGCTGCAAGGGCGAGCGGATCCGGCGTGCCGCGACCGGCGAACGGATTGGCGAAGTTGCGCATAAACATCTCCCCGCCCGCGATGCCGACGGGCGTGTATTGCCGACAGGAAGCCGGAAGACCGGGCACCCGTCGAGGTGTCGAGGATTTTTGTTCAGCTGCGCAGCCGATGGCAAAGGGACGCATGCGCGGTCCAATAGTTCCCGGATTGTGGGCACCCTTCGCATGCGGTAGCGGCTCGGGGCACGCCCGACGCAAGCACAAGAAGCGGCCCCGCAGCGATTTCGCGCCCGACCGAAAAAATCGACATAACCTGTGTTAATCGGACACGAAAATCGCCCATCGTGACATGTTGCACTGCAACCCGGAGCGGCGAGGCGCGTTGGTCCGGCATACAATCAATCTGCTCGCGAGCACGGTCGAACGACCGGCTGCCGACCCGCGTGGGCGCACGCGAGGCCGATGGCGCGCGCGTGGCATTTCAACGATGAGGATGGATATGAAGCACGATAGCGATGACCGGTTCTTCCGCGATATTTCCCTCGACGATCTTTCTTCCTCCCCCGTTTCCCATCCTGTCCGCGAGGCGCCACCGGTCGGCAAGGCGCACCGGCTTGCTCTCATCGGCTGCTTTCGACCGCGCCAATGCGGGATCGCGACCTTCACCGCCGACACTTATGATCATCTGCGCGCCGCGCGCGCCGATTTGGCCATCGACATCTATGCGATGCGCAGCCGGACCGATCCGGATATGGGCAGCGAGGTTGCGCTCGCGATTAACGAACAGGCGCCGGCGGATTATCGCGCCGCAGCCGAGGCGATAAACGCCAGCCGCGCACAAGCCGTCTGGCTTCAGCATGAGTTCGGCATCTACGGCGGCGCCGCCGGCGAGATGATATTCGAGCTCGTCGATCGCGTTGCCGCGCCGTTGATCGTCACGCTGCATACCGTTCTCGCCGAACCCAATGCGGATCAGCGCCGCGTGATGGACCGGCTCGTTGCGCGCGCCAGCAAGCTTGTCGTCATGAGCGACTATGGCCGCGAAACCTTGTGCGAGGTCTATGGCGCGAGCGCCGAGCAGATCGTGCATATCGAGCATGGGACGCCCGACCGGCCTTTTGTCGATATCGCGCCGCTCCGCGCAACGCTCGGCATCGCCGATCGTCCCGTGATCTCGACGTTCGGCCTGATCGGGCCCGGCAAGGGCCTCGAAGCCGCAATCCGGGCACTGCCTTCGATCGTCGCGCAATATCCCGATGTTCTTTACCGGATCGTGGGTGCGACCCATCCCAATCTCGTTGCAGCCGAAGGCGAAGCCTATCGCGAAAGTCTGGAGCGGCTCGCGGAAAGCCTTGGCGTTGCGGGCAATATCGCGTGGGAGAACCGTTTCCTCGACACCGAGGAACTGCTCGACCAGATCGAGCTTTGCGACATCTACCTCGCGCCCTATCCCAATCTGCAACAAATCACGTCGGGCACGCTCGCCTATGCCGTGGCGCTCGGCCGCGCCGTCGTCTCGATGCCTTTCGTCCACGCCCGCGAACTGCTTGCCGACGACGTGGGTATCCTGCTTCCCGGAACCGACAGCGAGGCGATCGCCGAAGCGGTGCTGTTGTTGCTCGCGGTTCCCGAGGAACGCCGTGCATTTCAGCGGCGCGCCTATGCACGGGGACGCCGCACCGCATGGAACGTGATCGCGCGCGCGTGCGCTACCCTGGTCGATAGTGTCGCCTTGCCCGAGCTCCCCGCAGGTATCCGGCGCATGCCCACGATCGAGGGCGCCTGGGCGCTTTGCGATGATGTCGGCATGCTCCAGCACAGCATCCACCTCGTTCCCGACCGGCGGCACGGCTATTGTATCGACGACAACGCCCGCGCCTTGATGCTGGTACATCGTTTACCGGCGCGTGCGCAGGAACTGGCGCGATCGCGCGCGCTATCCTTCGCGAGCTTTCTCCAGCATGGCTGGAATCCCGATCGCGGCGTGTTTCGCAATTTCATGGGCTACGACCGCCGCTGGCTCGAAGACGAAGGCTCGGAGGACAGCAACGGGCGCACGCTCTGGGCGCTCGGTCATGCGGCGGCGCATGCTGCCTCGCCCGCAATGCGCGACTGGGCCGCTGGCCTATTCGATCTCGCCGCACCGATGGCCGAGCGCTTCAAGAGTCCGCGTGCGATCGCCTTCGCGGTTCTCGGCGCCGATGCGCGGCTCGCGCATGAGCCTGCCAACGCCCGGGCGCGCGCGACCGTCGAGCGCGGCGGTGCATTTCTGTGCGCGCTGTGGAAAGCGGCGCGCCGACCCGGCTGGGATTGGTTCGAAGCGGGCCTCTCTTACGACAATGCCCGTCTCGCGGAGGCGCTGATTCGCGCGGGCCAGCGGCTCCGTTCGCTCCCGCTCGAGGAAGCGGGCCTTTCCGCGCTCGACTGGCTCACCGACTTCCAGACCGCTCCCGAGGGCCATTTTCGTCCGGTAGGGTCCGACAGCTTCGCCCGAGCCGGGGAAAGCTTGCCGTTCGACCAGCAGCCGCTCGAAGCCTGGGCGACGATCGACGCTTGCGCGACGGCCCATGATGCGACGCGGGGCAAGGCATGGCGCGCTCATGCCGAGACCGCATACGCCTGGTTTCTTGGCCGGAACGATCGCGGCCTCGCTCTTGCAGACGCGAAGTCGGGTCGCTGTCTCGACGGACTGACCCCGCGCGGGGTCAATCGCAACAGCGGGGCGGAATCGGTCCTCGCCTATCAGCTCGCTTCGCGAACCATGGCGACGATATTCTGGCGCGACACGGTTCCCGAGACGCCCGCGCGGAGCCTCATCGCTTCGGTGCCTGCGCTCGCCGGCTGAGCCACAGATGCAGGACCTGATACAGCCCGTCATCCTGTGCGGCGGCGCGGGGACGCGCCTGTGGCCCGCATCGCGCGGCGAGCGCGCCAAGCAGTTTCTCGACATCGTCGACGATGCGAGCCTCTTCGCCCTTACGCTGGCGCGCGTTTCGGACCGCCACTTCGCCGATCCTTTCGTAGTTTGCGGGCCAGGCCATGTCGCAACCGCGCGCGAGCAAGCGCGTGAGAGGCCGATACGCTTGCTCGTCGAGCCCGCACCGCGCAACACCGCCGCAGCGATCGCGCTCGCGGTGGTTGCCTCGCCATCCGATGCATTGCTCCTCGTCATGCCCAGCGACCATGTCATCGCCGACGTGCCGGCCTTTCACGCTGCCATCGATCGAGGCGCATCGCTCGCGCGCGAGAACTGGCTGGTTACCTTTGGCATTGCGCCGGACCGGCCCGATACGGGGTTCGGCTATATCAAGAGCGGCGCTGCGCTGCGTCCAGACAGCTTCGCCGTCGAACGCTTTGTCGAAAAGCCCCCCCTCGCAGAAGCGGAGGCAATGCTTTCGGCCGGTGGCTACAGCTGGAATGCGGGTATTTTCCTGTTCCGCGCACGCGCGATGGCCGACGCAATGCGCAGGCATTGCCCGGCGATTCTCGAGGCTGCCGAATGGGCGATTGCCGCAAGCCGGGTCGAGGGTCCGGCCGTATATGCCGATCGAGAGACGTTCGAGTCAGCCCCGGCGGACTCGATCGATTATGCGGTGATGGAAAAGCACGACCGCGTCGCGGTCGTGCCCGTTTCGATGGGTTGGTCGGATCTCGGCAGCTGGCACGCCGTCCACAGCCTCACCTCGCGCGACGAGGCCGGAAACGCCGTCAACGGGGACGCGTTTCTCCACGACAGTCGCGGATGCCTCGTGCGCGCCGGTGGCCGCCGCGTATCGCTCATCGGCATGGAGGATGTCGCGGTGGTCGTCGATGGCGACGATATTCTCGTCATGCCGCTCGCGCGGTCGCAGGACGTGCGGGCTGCGGCCCAGGCGCGCGGGTAACGGCAGGTTCATTCTGTTCGGGCGGATTGCAGCACGCGGTCAACCTGACTGCCTGCAGCAACATGCATCAGCTTCCCGTCTTCGAGTGCGGCGCGGCGACCGGCTTGGACTCCGGCGACTCCCTCTGGCGAAGAAAGATCGAGAGCAGGACCAGCACCGCCGTCGACAGAAATTCGCTTTGCCAGTTCTGGAATGATTCGAACCAGAGTTGCGGATCGCCGAGATAAGCGATGGTCGAGCGCGCCACTTCGCCATGCGCCTTGGCTTCCGCCGCGGCGGCATGCGCGCTCTGCGTCCAATGCATCACGAAGGACAGGAGGAACAGCAGGAAGAGGGCAAGTCCTAGCGAGCGCGCATAAAGCGCGCGTGCGAACGGGCCCTTGCGCAAGATGGCGGGCGCGCCAGCCTTTGCCGCCTGCGCTGCCAGATTCGTGTCGCGCGGTGGGCTCTCGGGATCTCTCGATTCGGAAGAACCGCGCTGGATCAGCATCGCGGTCAGGATGACATAGGCCGACATCTGGAGAAACTCGCTCTCCCAATTTTCGAACACGCTCGACAGAAATTCAGGGCTTATCGTATAATGCGAAAGCGACATTGCGGGCTCTCCATGGCGCGATGCATCGTCGAGCGCGACATGCCAGCCGGTGAGCCACTGACCTGCAATGCTGGCCGCGAAGAGCAGCAGCAACACGATCGTCAGACTGTTATCCTTGAACCACCGCATCGATCGTCTCCTTCACCTTGAAGGCCGCGCGGGCTGCGGGTCTGCCCGTCCGCGGCCCGGCGGAGGGTTCCCGGCCCGGCCATTCGCCCGGCTCGATCACGGCACGTTGCTCGAATTCGGCGCCGGTTTCGAGGACCATGATGCCATCGGCATGACATTCGATCCCGGCCATCGGCACCGCGCGCAACTCTTCCCCGATCCCGGCAATGTCTCCCGTTGCGACGACAACGTAGCTGATCTGGCCCGACCGGCATTCGATCATCGCATCCACGGCGTGGCCAAGCGCTTCGCCCCGCAGGTCGATGACGGGCTTGCCGGGGAAGGTGGCGGCAGCAAACAGCGTCGGCGTGGCCGCTTCGCGGCTCATCCGCGTCGCTGCCAGTGCGCCTTCCTCATAGCTGCGCTGCCGCCCCAGCCAGCGCCAGATGCCGACGAGATTGACGAAGGTCAAAAAGATATTGGTCGCAACGAGGTGGGTCTGTTCCGACGATATGCCTACGATCGACCAGCATATCGATCCGATCGTGAAAGCGACAAAGCCCCAGCCGGTCACCCGCGCGCCCAGGTTCGCGGCGGTCATCATGGCCGCGACCATCGTCGCAATGGCAGCGATCAGGCCTGCAATGTCTTCCAGTATCCGTTCCTTCCCTGCTGCTGCCATTCGCGGTTCGCTCCAGGCCGGTCGAAACCCGATCCGCCCGCGCCGCAATGAGCGGCCCCGCCGTCACGATACCGAAGTCTCAACTGCCGTCGGAGGCTTGCTGCCGCGCCGCGAGCGCGGCGGCCTCGATAAGGCTCTGCCCCGTCCGGGCGGCGGCATCGGGCGTCATTGTCGCTGCAACTCCGTCGGGACCCTCGAGAAAGACAAGGCCACCCTCGGCGGTGGCGATACCGGGTTCGGTCTCGGGCTGCGGCCCGGCAGTGTCTGGCATCATGATCGTGGCCTTTTCGCGTTCGAAAGAAAATCGGGGACCGTTTCCATGTAGAGATAGGCGGGATCGAACTGGCCCCGCGCCGCGAGCGCGAGGGGATCGGGAATCTCGACGAGCGACGCCCGAAAGCTACAGAGTCCTTCCTCGCGAAGCTGACGCATCACCCGGTTCACATGAACGGTGGTCAATCCGCAGATTTCGCCGAGGTCGGCCTGGGTAAGGGCGAGCGCGAAGCGGCGCCCGTCGCTCAACCCCGCCGAGAAGAGCCGCGCGTTGGCTTCGCACAGAAAGTGCGCGATGCGACCGGTTGCGTCGAGACGCCCGAGCCGGAACAGCCAGGCGCGATGGATCGCCGCGTCCAGCAGGGTAGCAAACCACAGCTTGCGCGTGAGTTCGGGCAAATCCTGCGTAATCGCTTCGAGCTCGGCATGCGCAATCGTCGCGACAGTTGCGGACGTCAGCGTCGCGACGTCATGATCGAGGACCTTGAGCGGAAAGGCGTGGAGATCGAGAAAATCGCCCGGCAGGTGGATCGCGACGAGCTGGCGCAGGCCTTGGCGGTCGTCGAGATATCGCGACATCACGCCTTCGATGAGCAAGGTGCTTTGGTGGAGCGGTTCACCGGCGCGCGCGATGATCGTGCGCGGCGCGATGGTCTTCACTTCGCCGATCGCCCCCTCGATCCGTGCCCGCTCGTCGGCGGTCAGGCTCGCGCCGCGCTTGTCTCTCAAAAAGCGTTCGGTGAACATGAATGACGAACCTCAGGATGTTGTCGGATGACGTACTTTGGCTCCAACGGTCGATGCGGCGACGCGTTGCACACAGCGGCCCGCAATCGTGATGATGCAGGTTAACTTCGCGGCAAAAGGCGCAACTCGCGGGGCGGTCGCCGGTTGAGCTTGTACATCCGCCTCGTAATTCGCTGCGAGCGACGCGGGGCGTCCTGTCTTCCTCCAATAATCGGCGAGCGCACATCATGGCCAAAAACCCTTCTTCGAAAAACCCCTCCGGCCGTTCAGGGTCCACCATGACCCCGGTGGATATTGCAGACGCCGACATTGGCGGCGAAAGCCCGCAGAAAGCCCCCGCCATCCCCGGCGACGCGGCGATCAGCTTCGCATTCGACGGCCCTTCCGGCGAAGGCGGCGAGACGCATCAGACTGCCGAAGGCGAAATTGCCACTCTCACGACGCAGCATGGCGCGCCGATCGCCGACGACCAGAACAGCCTGAAGCAGGGCGCGCGGGGACCGACGCTGCTCGAGGACTTCCATTTCCGCGAGAAGATCTTCCACTTCGATCATGAGCGCATCCCCGAGCGTGTTGTCCATGCCCGCGGCTATGGCGCGCACGGCTTCTTCGAGCTCACCGACAGTCTCGCCGACGTCAGCCGCGCCGATATCTTCCAGCGCGTCGGCGAGCGGACACCCGCCTTCGTGCGCTTCTCGACGGTCGCTGGGTCGAAGGGCAGTTTCGATCTCGCGCGCGACGTGCGCGGTTTCGCGGTCAAGCTCTACACGCAGGAAGGCAATTGGGATCTCGTCGGCAACAATATCCCGGTCTTTTTCATCCAGGATGCGATCAAATTCCCCGACCTCGTTCATTCGGTGAAGCCCGAACCCGATCGCGCCTTCCCGCAGGCCGCCTCGGCGCACGACAATTTCTGGGACTTCGTCAGCCTGATGCCCGAGAGCTTCCACATGATCATGTGGACGATGTCCGACCGCGCGATCCCGCGCTCCTACCGGACGATGGAAGGCTTCGGCGTCCACACCTTCCGCCTCATTGATGCCAGGGGCAAGTCGACCTTCGTCAAATTCCACTGGAAGCCCAAGCAGGGGCTGCAGTCGGTGGTCTGGAACGAGGCGGTCAAGATCAACGGCGCCGACCCCGACTTCCACCGCCGCGACCTCTGGGACGCGATCAACAGCGGCGACTTCCCCGAATGGGAGCTCGGCGTCCAGCTGTTCGACGACGCGTTCGCCGACAGCTTCGACTTCGATGTGCTCGACGCCACCAAGCTGATCCCCGAGGAACTGGTCCCGGTCCGCATCATCGGCCGGCTGGTGCTCGACCGCGTCGTCGACAATTTCTTCGCCGAAACCGAACAGGTCGCCTTCATGACCCAGAATGTCCCGCCGGGCATCGACTTCTCGAACGACCCTTTGCTCCAGGGCCGCAATTTCTCCTACCTCGACACGCAGATCAAACGGCTCGGAAGCACCAACTTCACCCATATCCCGATCAATGCGCCGAAATGCCCGATGGCGCACTTCCAGCAGGACGGACATATGGCGATGCGCAATCCGGTCGGGCGCGCAAATTACGAGCCGAACAGCTGGGGCCCGACGCAAGGCGGCCCACGCGAGGACCCGGTTCGCGGCTTCCGGAGCTTCGAGGATGAGGCCGATGGCCCTAAGCAGCGCGTGCGTTCGGAAAGCTTCGCGGATCATTATAGCCAGGCGCGGCAATTCTTCGTCAGCCAGACGGCGATCGAACAGAAGCATATCGGCGACGCGCTGGTGTTCGAACTGTCGAAGGTCGAGCGTCCCGACATCCGCTCGCGCACCGTCTCGCATCTGCGCAACATCGATGCGGCGCTCGCGGCAAATGTCGCCGACGGGCTCGGCATCGACCTGCCCGACGCCGCCGTCGCGGCGCGCAAGCCGATCACCGACCTGCCGCCTTCGGATGCCCTCAGCATCCTCAAGAACGGGCCCGACAGCTTCAAGGGGCGCAAGCTCGGCATCCTGATGAGCGACGGCGCCAACCCAACGATCTTCAAGGCGCTCGTCAAGGCGCTCGATGCCGAAGGCGCGGTCTTCGAGGTCGTCGCGCCCAAGATCGGCGGCGTGACGCTCGCCGATGGCACCAAGGTCGCGGCAAGGCACAAGAGCGACGGCGGCCCCTCGGTCCTCTTCGATGCCGTTGCGATCCTCGTGTCGGAGGAAGGGGCCGCAGAACTTGCCGCCGATGCAACGGCAAAGGATTTCGCGAGTGACGCCTTCGCGCATTGCAAGTTCATCGGCATGAGCGCCGAAGCCGCACCCCTCTTTGCCGCGGTCGGCCTCGCCGACGATCTCGACGAGGCGTGCATCCTTCTCGAAAAGGCCGGCGACGCCGCGCCGTTCATCGAGGCATGCCGCGCGCTTCGCCATTGGCCGCGCGAGCTGAAGGTCGATCTCGACGCCAAGCCAGCACCGAAAGCCCGCTAGCCGCGGCGCGGCACCGGTCGCGCGTCTTTGTGCGATCAACTGCGCTCGGCGCATCCGCGCAGGGGGTCGCGCACCGCCGCGCCCTCAGCCCGCCCGGAAAAGGGACAAACCCAATCGGCGCCGACGGCGCGTCCCGAATATTGGCGCGCTTCGGATGTGCTTCCATGGCGCGCCAGCATCGGGTTTGCATCGCCTGCGAGCGCGACGTCGCGGTTGATGATCGCTTCGCGCATCTTGTCGTACACGCCCTGCGCGCGGAGCTGTTCGAACTGATCATGAAGATTGAATACGAGCGCCGGGCGCTCGTATTCA
>Ga0247823_10002584_pt1 | contig 14875 bp, 10 predicted proteins | sample 13C_PalmiticAcid_2_FD_192426 | JGI IMG/M metagenome (GOLD analysis project Ga0247823, IMG submission 192426) | Soil microbial communities from agricultural site in Penn Yan, New York, United States - 13C_PalmiticAcid_Day30 | ecosystem: Environmental > Terrestrial > Soil > Agricultural land...
TTACAATTATATGTCTAACGATTTTTCTGCAGTCTATTGTTTCAATCAATATCCGCGCGCTTTTTATCTTTAATATTTGTTCGGTGCCAAAAATATCCATCTTTACACTTCCTAACTTGAGGGTATTGGCATTGCAGCGCATTTGCCTCTCTGATTGCGTCCATTAAAATGAATCGTTTCCGGCGTTGTCAGTGAAAATGTGTTTGCTCGAATATCGATACGTGGAGTGATTGCATTAGGAACTTTTCCCATGCGGGTGTTGAGATAGTCTACGCCACCCCGCATCTGGATCTTTTTAGATGGAAAACTCACCAATGTAGGAATTCCAGGTGCGATACCTCCTGATTCTCTAAAGGAGGTGTCCCCGACCGAACGATACAGGGTGGAGAATATTGCGAAAGCGTCGGCAAATCCCCCAGGAAATTTGGTGTTATAGCGCGCTCCATCGAATTTGGGTTCCATCCCAAGCGTGTTCCCGCGACTGGTGAAAGCGGCATTCGTAGCACCCGAGCATGACGTCGAATCAGTACCATCTAGCCCAGCCAAAGCTATATTCATCGGGATCGGTGTCAAAGGCGAGGGAAGGTCGATCGAAATCGACCTCGTCGCGGTGACAACAATGTCGTCGTAGATGGAAGAGAGAAAACCGGGAGAGTTCACAAGCAAAGCCACATCGATGGTAGAGACGGGGAGGAACAGGAGCATGCCAATGCCGGACTGACCTGACGGATCCTTAAAGTTCACCGGGTCGTTGCCGACATATCCGTACAGGTTCATGCCATCCTCGTATCCGATGGGGTCGGTCTGCATGAATCGACCGAGGGTGGGCGAGTAGATCCGCGCCTTGTAGTACCACATCCTTACTTCCGGCAGCCAGGCTTGCCCGGTGTATCCAAAGCGGCCGATGTTGCCGGGCGCCGGAATGCCATACTCATCATAAGTGTTGATATTTATCGTCGCTCCCCCGCTGTCGGTGATACTCACCGTGCTGCCGCGATCGTCTGACATCAGGAAGCGGCGAGTGGTGCTATCTATCGTGTTGCCCTCGTACCAGACGATCGGATTATCGGTGCCGGGGCCGTGAACATAGCGCCGCTGAGCGGTGTTAGCCGCGTCATATTCGGCCAGCATCGCAGTCCCGTCGTAAAGAAATCGGGTCGTTACCGGCGGCTTGGCCGTTTCGTAAAGGCGACCGAGCGGATCATAAGCTAGCGTGGCACCGCCCGGCGCCGTCGCGAGCAGGTTTTCGGCCGTGTAAGCATATGCATTGCTACCGTCGCTAGTTAGATTGCCACGAAGGTCGTATGCGAAGCCGGCTCCTCCAGCATTCATGATCCGATTGAGTCCATCGATCGTGTAGCTGCGATCAACATTATAATGCGCCTGCCAAGCATAAGCGTCGTTGCTACGTGCCACGCTCGCAATCTGGCTTGCTGAATTATAGTCGAACGCCTGCGTCAGATCGTCTGTCGTCGCCGCGCCGCCGAGGTTGTTTGTCAAAGATAAAAGACGCGATGCTGCGTCATAGGCAAAGCTTTGGGAACTGCCGTTACCAAATGTCACGCTCGTCTGCCGGCCAAGGTCGTCATATTCATAGCTTGCCAACACGCCCACGCCCGATGTCGCGCCGTTCTCCCGAATTTTTGCTAGATTGCCTGCCGCGTCATAGTCGTAATTGATCGTCAGAACGCCGCCTGGATAGGTCGTAACGGTTCGCTGGCCCGCAGCATCATAGCTGTAGCTGACCGTTCCTTGCGGTCCCGTTTGTGTCAGGTTTCTGCCGAGCGCATCATGGGTGAAGCTCAGCACATGAGAACCCTGCGTGGCGCTCACCAAGCGTCCGACAAGGTCATAAGTATAGATTATGTCGGGCTCGGCTCCCGGGAGATTCTTCGTAATAATCCGATTAAGGTTGTCGTGGCTATAAGCAATATTTGAGCCATCGCGCAGCGTTCGATTTATTACGTTACTATTCACATCGTAAGAGACTTGTTCGAAATCCGTTGTCGAACTTACACCATCGGTCGTCGAGCTGGGGTAGCGCGTCTTTGTGAGGCGGTCATGCCCGTCATATTCATAGGTGGTGCGGTTGCCTTCGGCGTCGGTAGCCGTCGCAAGTTTGCCGTTGCTCGAATAGGTGTTCGAGACATCGTCCGACTGATCCACGGTGCCATAGGCTGATTGCACCTTCACTATTCGATCGATCGCATCGTAGCTGTTACGGGTGATGCGGTCGGGGCCTGCGGCCCCTGTTGTGGTCAACGTACATGCACCAGGCGCTGAGGACCAGCTTGCGCTATTCATCCGGAGCGCGGAACAGACCGGACGACTCGCTGCATCATAGCTGTATTCGCGGACCGACTGAATCACGCTTGAAGAGGAGAGTAGCTGCTCCTTCGCCTTCCGAGCGTAAGCGTCATAGTCGATCTGCAGTTTTTGTGATGCAACAAAGCCGGTGCCATCGATATTCGCGGTGCCCAGCTCGCTCAGTGTCACCTGTCCATCGTTGTTGTACGTGTATTTTGTAGCGCGGTTTTTCATCGGTCCTGCGCCATCAGGATCCGGTTCGACCGCAAGCAATATCTGCCGGCCAGCGTCGCGAAGGAAATAGGATGTGTCGGCGTTCCCGGGCAATGGTCCGTCCGCGGCACTCACATCCCCATAAGGATCGAGCGTAAATTGCGTGGCCGCAGCGAGAGAGCCAGTTCCAGACTGCACGGTTTGTGACTGCAGCATTCGATTGTTCGCGACACCCGATGCACCATAGCCCAAGATCGTTCGCGTCTCGTTTGCCGTGCCGATGCAAGCTGGGGAAATACCCGCAGCGCAGTTCGATATCTCGGCTACTTTATAGATCGGCGTTGCCGCCTGAACAACAACGCCCGCGCTGTCCTTGAACCACGCGTAGAATGGTGCGTAACTTGTCCGCGTTTCCGGACGGTCGCCGCCCGCCAACGGAGCGGGAAGCTTGACACTTGTCACACCACCGTGAACTGAGTCATAGGTATAATTTGTAATCCTGCCTAATCCGTCTGTATAGCTATTCGGCTTGTTGCAAGTTCTCTGGTTCGCGCATGTGGCGTCGTAGGTCCAGCTTTCGACTATGTTTGTAGGCGTGCCCGGCGTTTTTGAAATCCTCGTCATTGTCTGAACATTGCCGCGGGCATCGTAAACATACTGGATTTTGTTATGTTCAGGCGCTTCGGTTTGGGTTACGCGCCCAAAACTGTCGATCGTATACTTGGTCGTTCCGCTTCCGTCAGTTATCTCGGTTATGACCTTGTGTGTGTCGTTTGATTTTACCGTACGAGTTCGCCCTAAAGTATCGTTTATGGAACCGGTGAGAACGCCCGAGCTGAGTGACCAACCGTAAGTGCGCGTCAACTGCTCCCGAGTGACCGCCGAGACACGGCCACCCGCATAGGAAATTGTTACGTTATTTGCTGCCGTACCAGGCCGCTTTATGCCAATTAGCTCGCCGCTCGCATTGACCGTGTAGCGGGTCTGCCGACCTAACGAATCTGTAACGGTCTCCAGCTTATTGGTCCCGGATGTCGACTGAGCGTATGTAACAGTCGGCCAAGCAACCGATCCAAAACTGCAGCTGTCGGCCGCAGGATCACAGTAGTCGACCGCGCCATTTGCTGCGGTCACTTTCACAATCCTTTGCCAAGGTTCGGTTGAAGCTATCGTAGTTCCGGAAATGACGTCCGAAGCGTATTCGAATTTTAATATATAGCCGGTACTATTCGAAACCGACTGAAGGCGTGTAACTTTACTAGTTACGCAACTTGGCGTACAGAAATTCCACGTTTGCGTTTTGTACTTTAAACTTATGACCTCTCCGTCAGGTTTAATTATTTTTGATCCCAATGCGTTTACCAATCCGTAATATTGACTGGAATGGACCAAGAGGCTTTCAAAAATATAAACTGTGCCGTCTGCGCTTGTATACGTTCGAACGCCAGCGGCATCCACCAGCGTAGCTCCATCACCCTTGACGGAGGTGAAGGCGCCGCCGGAATAGGTGAAGGTGTCACCTTTGGAGCCAATATTAACCCTAACTCCGCCAGTGACGAGCGTCGTCGTAATAAAATAGGGATGTCGCCATCCCTGCGTTCCCATCCATTGACGAGTAAATGACAGGCCGGACTGATCAGCCGCACCAATATCTACGCCGCTATCTGACACCGCTAACTTACCAGAAGCGAGGTCGACCCCCAGTTCATCGACAGCCGAGCGAGTGGGCGGCTCGGGGATTGTCGTTTGGGCTAACGCACCTTGAGAGAGCGCTCCAGTAAGAACCAAGAGCACCATGAAATAATGCCGAATGAAAACGGAAAAATACTTCATTCTATATTGCTCCGACCAACAAAAAAGGATTGTCAATCCCTCGGTTAGGGCGGTGGATTTGGCGAATTTATCGTTTTGACGCGCGTGCGATTATCAGACTTGTCATGGGAATATTCGACAGTGACATTGTTGTTCACCGTGCCCGAGCGCACGACCTTCACCAAGCGGCCCTTGGCGTCGTAGCTGTAGGTAATAGTTTCGGCGGCCAACGCCGGCGACGCGCCGATGAACATCAAGCCGAGCGCGGATACACAAACGGTTTTCATCGGAATATTGCCCCTCCGAATCGCGTTCGAAGGATAAAAGCCCCTTCGATTTCAGAAGGCTATGCCGCCGATAGATTGTAGGAAAGCACTTTCTGTCGGAAGCTTTCCTATTTCGTTGCCGCATTGGATAGAATTTTCAGTTTTGGTCGAAGCGCCAAGTATCGAGCTTCCGGTCGACGCCGCTAGGCCGCGTGGACAAATTCGGGATCATCAATCGTCGATCGTGACGAGCAGACATGCCCGAAACTCACCGTCCGGTGCGTCTTGCCGGTGCCAGATTTTGACGATGTGATAATAGCGAAAATAGCAATCTATATCTCGGGCAAGGTGTTCGCCAACACGCGGCAGGAAGTTGAACTCAGCCACGAACAGCAGCTTTTCCAAATCCTTGCCCTCCAGCACTTCGACCAAAGCCATCGAATCCTCCAAGCGGACATGATTGCAATGTCAGCCGGCTTCGACAACCACTTGCGTTGGGATGATTGACGTGGAGCATATGGCTTGATTCAAGGCTGCTTTTTGGAGGCAAGCTTGAGCAGAGGCGATCTCACCGAGGGGGAATGGTGCATTCTGAAGGGCTTGCTGCCAATCGAGCCCGAGAACCGTGGCTGAGGCAGGCGTCCCGACCAGAATCGCTCTATCATCAACGGCATCCTCTGGAGGCTTCGATGCGGTGCGCCGTGGCGTGACGTCAGTCCCGTCCAAATACGGCAGTTGGAACACGATCTATCGTCGATTCCGGCGATGGAGCGAAGCTGGGGTATGGGAGACCGTGGCGGTAAGGCTGGCCGAGATCATGGCGGACAGCGGCCATTACAGCATCGACAGCAGCACAGTCCGCGCCCACGTCTCGGCAGTGGGCGGAAAAGGGGGACTCATCGACGCGCTCTTGGCCGCTCGCGGGGCGGGTTCACCAGTAAGCTTCACTGCCTGGCTGATGCCCTCGGACGTCCGCTCGCTTTCCATCTGACTGTTGGCGAAGCGGCGGACTGCAAAGCTTATGAGGACTTGATCGACCTATCCGGGCACGAGTTGCCGCCATGTTGTTGGGCTCTCCTATCAAAACGCAAAACTTGATCGGTTTGGCGGTAAGCGCCGGGGCTACAGAAACTATCGTTTACACCTATGACGCAAAGGGACGGCTCGTAAAAGTCGAGCGGAGCGGCTCGGTAAATGATGGTGTCAAAACCGATTATAGCCATGACCGAGCTGATAACCGTCAAAACGTCAAAGTCACTGGCGCTTCGCGCTTCTGCAACCCGGCGACGTCGGCGACCTATTCCTCAAGCTCGACATATCCCAGCTGCACAGGCCTGTCGGGTGATGGCGCTGGTGTGCGCGATGCCGTTTATTCCGGAGCCGGTAGCGTCCATGGCACGGCCGCCGGGGACACGTCACCGTGGCTGATAATGGATTTGGGAACCGCTACCGCGGTTGGCTCCGTCATTGTCGCGCCGATCTCGTCATCCTTTGGCGGCTGGGGGCCGACTTACCTGAATGGCGCGCTTCTCAAGCAATCGGCTGATGCCGTGAACTGGACAGACGTCACGACCGTCAGCGGCACAGCGGACAATTCGAAGACGGCGATAAGCGTCAATGCGACAGTGCGATATCTTCGGTTGTTGAAAAATGAGGTCTGGCTCGGGGTCGGAGACTTTTGCGTTGCCAATTCGGTCCAGTTATATGATCCAATCGTTCCTGCGACCTATTCAGCGAGTTCCGATTACGGCTATACCGGCTTGTCCGGAAATGGCTCCGGAATGCGTGACGGCACCTACACCGGACCCACCAGCGTGCATGGTACAGCCGCCAGCGATACGACACCTTGGATCATGATGGATTTGGGATCCGCACAAACTGTCGGTTTTGTTGTCGTCGCGCCCATCTCGTCTTCATTTGGAGGCTGGGGGCCGACCTACCTCAATGGCGCGCTTCTCCAGCGGTCGACCGACGCTGTGAACTGGAGCGATGTCACAACGGTCAGTGACAGCGCCGATAATACAAGAACCGTGGTCGATGTTAACGCGACAGCCCGATACTTGCGCTCAAGCAAAACACATGCTTGGTTGGCTGCCGGAGATTTTTACGCCGTTCGATAGATCCCTCGCGTAATCCTACTGGCAATCGTTTTGCTTCGTAGGCATGATCCCAAGTAATATAACAATGTCACCCTCGCGTTCGCGGGGCCACCTTTGTTATAACTTACTGGAAGTATCCATTTGAACTTTGGGAAGCTCCCGAGATTGGAGCCTTTGCGACTGATCTCCAATATTTTCTGATCTCCGGCTCCCCACGTAAGTATACCTCTCGCATGACGGTTAGGCGCGGCGACATCCGATTGTGTCGGCGGAATTTTACGCGATAGCACATTCGGTTTGCCCAGAAGAACTCGTGTAAACCGTCGGCAACGCGGTGCAAATCAGCCCGCCGAAAAAGCATCAGGCTAGTCATGCCATCCGCACCTATGAAACCTTCGCGACGTCCTCCGACGATATCGTGATGACGCGGATCACGGAAATTCAATCGCACTTCGCGAAGTCCGGTGACGATACAGGCCGAAAGATGAGTGCCGCGCTCGCCCTTATCGCCGGCTGTGATCCTGAGAATGAGCAGCAGTCGGCGATGGCGGACGCAAATAGCTGCTGCACGATGCGGCCCTGACGGCCTTGGGCGCCGCCAAGCGAGCCGAATATGTGGATACCTACGAGAAATTCGAACCAAGCAAGCAAGCTGTCTCGAACCTTCGCGATGCTGACGGACTCCTACGCGAGGCTCCATCGCTGCTGCGCCAGCAGATCGGGCTCGCTTTCTGCTGGGTGCACGTCCGCCGCAATTTCTACGAACTGGCTGACATATCCCAGGTCGCCACCGAAGTGCTGCGCCGCATCGCCTTCCTCTATGGTGTCGAGGACGAGGTGCGCGGTTCACCCGCCGGGTAGCGTTGTGCCGCTCGGACCGAACGCAGCAGCGTAATCGTCGATGATCTTCATCAATATCTTGCCGCCCGCGGTCGCCAGGTCGGCGCCAAGAGCAAGCTCGGCGAGGCGATCCGCTATGCGCTCACCTGGGATGGACTGTCCCGGTTCATCGACGACGGACGCATCGACCTCGACTCCAATACCGTCGAACGCTCCATCCGCCCCCTCGCATTGAATCGCAAAAATGCCATGTTCGCCGGTTCCGACGAAGGCGGAGACAACTGTGCGATGATCGCCATGCTCATCGAAAACTGCAAATCAGCAGCATCGACCCGCACAAATGGATGACCGAAACGCTCGCCAAACTTGCCAACGGTCAATCCGCCCACAACCTCGCCCAACTCATATCATGGACCAGCGCGGGCTGAAAACACCGCTTACGAATGGGAATGGCGTGCAGCGGCTCGACCCTGTTATGATGGTGCCCTATGGCTCCTCGTGTTGCGAATTCTATGTAAAAACAAATATATGGCTATCATTATGGCTATTGAAATAAGTGAATAGTAAATATTATTGAACTTTATGTATATCCCAGAAGAAACCACCAAGGAAGCAAGTGGGATAAGATTTATCCAGCTTGAAAAAACGCGATATTTATTTGAAAACGACGTCAACATAGCAATTGACAGCGCTATTAAAGATGAAAGTAAAATAGCGTGTTCCGCAGGATATCCTATAGATGAAAACATCACCCACAACAATATTGCCGCATAAGGGAAGTACTTACTCATTTAAAAAATCCCTGGGCAAGATTCTGAATCAGAATAAGCGTCCGCACCACCCCATATTCCTCCTACTACAGCGCCAACGGCGCCAGCCTTTCCAATGCCTTTCTTCAGAAGAAGTCGGCCATACTGAGCTTTCCCGCGCGGAATATTTTGCCCACTAGAATTGTCTCCGCTAAATTTCATGTCTGGTTGAGTTGCGGCTGTGCTGAAAACGCCAATTACCGTGCCAACGACCGTGTCCTTAGCTGCGCCCCAAGCGACGTCCTTGGCACACTGCCAGCCGTCAGTTTTATCTTCCTCTTCCTTTTCGGGCTCGGCCGCAGGCGGCGGCGGCGGTGGAGGCTTTGGCTGAAAGCCACCGCTGCCCCCTGGCGAACGGCCGGGGATAGGCCGAGCTATGGCCCTAAAGCCGTCGCTGCCGTCATCAAATGGCGCACATACATTGATCCCCGGTCCCGAGAAAGTACATCTTTTGAGCAACCCACTTGGATCGGTCAGGTTGACCGGATCACTGCCAACATAGTTGTACCAGTTCATCCCGTCGACATATCCGATAGGATCGGTCTGCATGAACCGCCCAAGCGTCGGCGAATAAACGCGCGCCTTATAATACCACATACCAAGTTCGGGAATCCAAGCCTGCCCGGTATATCCGAACCGTCCAGTATTTCCGGGAGCGGGGATACCATATTCGTCATATGCGTTGATCTTGATCGTCGAACCCGCGCCATCGGTCACGCTGACAATGCTGCCACGCTCGTCGGCCATCAGGAACCGGCGGTCGGTCGTCCCGCTGCCTTCGTACCAGACCATGGGATTATCGGTCCCGGGGCCGCGGACATAGCGACGTAGAACTGCGTTCGAGCCGTCATATTCGGCGAGCAGGTTGGCCCCATCATATTGCAGGCGCGTAGTCACTCCCGCTTTCGCGGTCTCGTAGAGCCGCCCCAGCGGGTCATAGGAGAGCGTCGTGCCCGGCCCGGATTTGAGCAGATTCTCTGCCGTGTAGGTGAAGCTGTTCGCCCCGTCGCTGGTGAGATTGCCGCGTCCGTCATAGGCAAACGCGGTCGAGCCAACATTCATGATCCGGTTGAGACCGTCCGCCACATAGCCGCGATCGACATTGTAATGCGCAGCCCATGCATAAGCATCGTTGCTGCGCGTCACGCTCGCGATCTGGCTCGCTGGATTGTAGGAGAACGCCTGCGTCAGGTCCTGCGCCGTCGCGGCTCCGCCGAGGTCGTTCGTCAGCGTCGATAGCCGCGATACCGCGTCATAGCCGAAGCTCTGCACGCTTCCGTTGCCGAAGGTCACGCTCGTCCGGCGACCGAGGTCATCATAAGCATATGCCGCGAGCACACCGACTCCGCTTGTAGCGCCATTTTCGCGGATCGCGGTGACATTCCCAGTGACGTCATAATCATAGGTCACGGTCAGTGCGCCGCCCGGATAGATCATGCTCGTCCGGCGGCCAGCGGCATCGTAGCTGCTGCTCACTGTCCCCAATGGTCCGGATGTGGCCGTGATCTGTCCAAGCGCGTTAAGCCAGAATCCGAGCGTCTGGCCGCCTTGCGACACATAGCTTATCCGCCCGAGCACGTCCGGGTCATAGGTGACGTCAGCCTCGCTGCCGGGTAGGTCTTTCAAGCGCAACCGACCCGCATTGTCATAACTGTAGACAATCGTCGTTCCGTCGCGAAGCCGGCGGCTCGTTACATTGCTGGCCGCGTCATAGCCAAGCTGTTCATAGTCCGCCGCGTTCGCGGCATTTGCGCCCTTCGTCGCAGAAGGATATTCAGTCTTCACCAGCCGGTCGAACCCGTCATAGCTGTAATCTGTACGGTTGTTCTCCGCGTCGATTACATAATCGACCTTGCCGTTCGTCGTATAAACGGTCGTGGCTTCGTCCGCTTGCTCCGCCGCACCAACAGCGGTCTGGACTTTCGTCATGCGCCCTGCGGCATCATATATGTTTTTGACGATCCGGTCCGGGCCCGCGCTGCCCGCTGTGCCCAAGGTGCAAGCGCTTGCGGGGAGTGACGCAAACGCCGCCGCGTTCATTCGCTGCGCGGTGCACTCGACCCGGCCCGCCGCGTCATAGCTGGTCTGATTCACGGCATGGGTCGTGCCGCTCGCGGTCAGCTTCTGCGCCACTGGTCGGCTGTTGGCATCATAACTGATCTCCACCGTCTCGGCGAGCGCCAAGCCCGCCCAATCACTATCGGAGGTCCCGTTAACCGTCCCGGTCTCGTTCTTTTCGACTTGTCCGTCGGCCCGATAAGTCGTGCGCTGCGCCGCGCGCTTGCGTGCGCCTGCTCCATCGGGATCGGGCGCGATGCTCCCCATCCGTTGCCGCGCCGCGTCGTAACGGAAACTTGTAGTGTCGGCGGTACCCACAAGCGGACCATCGACCGAAGTCACGTTCCCGATCACGTCATACTGGAATGTCGAAGTCGCCAACAGGACGCCCGACCCATCCCCCGCCGTCACGCTCACGGGACGCAAATTGGAGGTTTCATAGGCCATAGTCGCTTTCGCCTCGTCCGCCGCTCCGGAACAGGATACGGTGCTTTGGCAGGCCGATGTTCCCGTCGGCAGATAGACCGGCTGGCCGCTCACTGCGATGTATTGCGTATAGCTGTAGCGCGTCTGTGGACGCACCGCGCCAGCGGTCGGCGCAGGCTGGGTGACGGTCAATATTCCGCCATGCGCGGCGTCATAGCTATAGTCAGTGACATTCCCGCGCGCGTCAGTGGTGCTGTTGGGCTTGTTGCACGTGCGGACATTGGCGCAGGATGCGTCGAAGCTGGCGGTGGTCACGATATCGGGCGGCGTTCCGGGCGTCTTCGATACGAGACGCTGCTCAGTCACATTGCCGCGCGCGTCATAGGTGAACTTGACCTTGTTTCCCTCGGGATAGGTCGTCTCGGTTGTCCGCCCATTGCCGTCGTAGTTATAGCTCGCCGTCCGGCTGAGCTCGTCAGTGAACGACGTGATCCGGAAGCTCGTCTTGTCGGACACATATACCCGCGACCCGCTGGGGCTGGTCATGGTCGTTGTACGAACATTGCCGGCATCCGCGATAGTGTAATTATATGCCACGCCATCGCGGGTAACCGCAATCGTGTTCACGCCTGTGGTCACGGTCACGTTGTCGATAGTCGATCCCGGACGCCGAGCCGTGAAAGTTCCAAAACCACTGCCCTTGGTATAACGCGTTGCCCGATTGCCGGGATCGGTGACGACAAGCTCGCTGTCACCTCCGGGAAGCAATGTCCGGGCATAAGTGGTGACTGGCCAGCCGGCTGCAGGTGTGCAACCCGGGTCGCAAGCACTGTTGACGGCCTTCACCGATGTGATCCGGCTCCAGTCAAAAATATTGTCAGCGGTCAGCTGCGTAGGACTGGCCGCATAGGCGAAAACGAGTTTGTACTGAGCGTTGTTGGAGACCGACTCGAGGCGAGTCGCATATTCCAGCGGCGTCTGGCATCGATTGTTTTCGTATCCGCCTCGGCAATATGTCTTGGTTAGATACTGGAGCGAAAGCTTGCTGCCATCAGGATCGGTAATGCTTGTCGCCCGTGCCGTCGAAGGGAAAGCATCACCGCCATAATAGGCTGCGCCTCCGCCGAACGTGGCGACCGTTCCGTCTCCGCGCGTATAAGTATAGACGCCGCCCGAAAGAACGAGCGTCGACCCCGATCCTTCCGTTGTCGAGAAACTGCCCCCGAAGGCGTTGAAACCATCCGACTGGCCATCGATAGTCACCGTCACATAGCTGCCATTCTGCTGGAGCTGCGCACGCTTGTCATGATCCCATGCCGTGCTGTTCGCGCCGCGGCGCACAAGCGAAAGACCCTGCCGTTTCGTTCCGATCGAAATATCGGTTTGCTCAAAGCTATATGTCCCGCGAACGACATCGATCCCATTCTCGTCGATCGCCTCGCGCACCGGCGGTGACGGCAAAGTCTGCGAATAAGCCGACCCCGCTGCTCCTGTCAGGCAGGAGGTGGCGAGCAAGGCGCGCAAGACACCGCTGCGTGTAAAAGAGCGCAGATTCTTTCCGTCAGCAAAAGACATATATTATTCCCCCCGTATAGTTCCATCAGAATGTACCCCTCGCAGGCGGGCAGGTACGTTAGGGCGGCGGGTTCGGAGAATTCGTCGTCTTCAACCGGGTCCGATTATCGGCCTTGTCATGCTCGTAATCCACCGTGACATTATTGTTCACTGTGCCTGTGCGCACGACCTTCACGAGACGCCCTTTGGCGTCGTAGGTGTAGGTAATGGTTTCTGCCGCAAATGCAGGCGAAGCGCCGATGAACATCAATCCGAGCACGGACATGCAAACATGTTTCATCGAAATATTGCCCCTTCGAATCATGTTCAAAGGGACATTCGACCCTTCGATTTGAAGAAGCTATGTCTCGGATAGAATGTAGGAAAGCGTTTTCTCGGAAAGGATTTCCTATTTCGTCGCCACTTTGGATGGAAACGTTCTACTGCACATTCCGCGGTCTGATCCGGATGACGCATCGAACAGCGTCTCTGGCTTTCGCGGCCGCCATTTCACACGCTGCGATCTTATAACGGTTGTCGCGCCACATCTCGGCCGCGCGGACGGTCGAACGCCACGAACCGGGATCGCCAGCGCTCATCATACGGCTGCCAGCGTCCCACAAGTTCGGTTCGCCGAGGATGTGCGCCGCCATGCTTTCGGGCATATGCCAGCTTGCCGGCAGGCTGCGCAGGATGACGCCAGGCAGGATCGACCAGAGCAGGCATCCGGCGGCAACACCGCCTGCGACAGCTTTCAGCAGATGGTGCTGCTGCTCACGTTTCGTGCGCAGGACGCCGACGAGATTGCGGATGACGGCGGTCGCTTCGTAGTGCCCCGCGCGTGCTTCCTCTATAGTTGCTTTGTCGGTCCGGCGCGATCGTTCGGCGACCGCACTGATCCGCTCCGCCAGCTCATTCGGTGTCAGTTGCAACGCGGGCGCTTCGGCGATCGCCTCCATCGCTTGGCCGATCGTGGTTAGCCCGGCTTCCATCGCGCCGAGCGTTGGTGTGTAGTCGGGCATCTCGAGCCGCGCCTTCTCGGCGGATAGTCCTTCGGTCGCGCGCCGCAACAGCGCGACCTCGCGGGTCAGTGCCGCGAACGCCGCCGCGGGATCGGAAGAATCGGTTAGTTCGTGCCGTGTGTCCGCGTGAATCATGTCGCCCATATCCATTTCTCCTTGTTACATGCCGATCCCGATGCCGCGGCCTCTTCCGATCCCGATGCTCTGCGCGAGATCGCGGCCCAGACTGGCCTCCGGCATCGAGAGTCCACCGCCCTTGAGCCCGAGATCGACGCGGCGATTGCGCAGCAACGATTCCACCTGCGGATCGCGGTGCAGCCCGTCGGCCATCGCACCCATCGACTTGCCGATCCGCTCGTGCGCGGCGTGATCGCCGCGCCGGTGCGCCTCGTGCCGCTGGCGGCCAAGCCCCTGCCAGCGCTCGACGAACCGGTCGGCACGCAGCGTCGGATTGGTGCGGATCTCAGCTTCGAGCCGTATCGCACGGATCGCGCCCTCGGTGCGGCCGCTCGCGGCTTCAGCGACGAGCGCGGGGTTGTGACGGCACGCTGCTTCCCAGTCGCGGCGACGATGCTCGCCCGCCGCTTCGAGGGCCGTGAGTGCCTTGTCGAGCGCGACACGCTGGTGGGGGAGCACCGGCAGGCCCTTGTCCTCCATCTTCCAGATCGCATCGACCGCACGCGCATGGCGTTCGATCGCCGGGACGAGGGCAGTCCGATGCGCGGGCGTGTTTTCTGGAGCATTCGCCGGCTGTGGGGCGGACATCGAAAATCTTAGCCCGTCGAACATTCCGCGCACCTTCTCAGGCACGACCCTCTTCGCGATTTCCGCAATGCGCTCGCGGAACGATATGCCGCGCCGCTCGGCGAAGTCGCGCGCCGGATCGGCGCGCGCATAATCCTGCGCCATGTCCTTCGGCCGATCGCGCGACAGGGTGCGGACGAGCCTAGCCTGATCCCTGAAGTCGTCGCGGCCATAGTGAAGCGCCAAGCCGTCACGGTGACGCGACAGACCGACATAAGCGCTGTGCCTATCCATGCCGGGAGTCGCGAGCACATGCGCGCGGTCAATGGTCATGCCTTGCGCCTTGTGGATCGTCGCCGCATAGCCATGATCGACATCGCGATAGTCCTTCACATCGAACGCTACCGAATGTCCGTCGTCGGTGCGTACCGCCATGCTCTGCTCGCTGACGCGCTCGATCGTTCCCAAGGTGCCGTTCTTCACCTCTAGGCTGCGCTCATTGCGCAAGAACATGATGCGATCACCAGATGCGAACGTTCGATCGCCACGCCCGGTTTTGATGCGCACATCGCCGCCTATGTCCTCGCTTGCGCGCATTGCGCCGCGCGCCGCGTCATTGAGCTGGCGTACCTCGGCATTGGTGTGGGTGAGGATGATGCGGCTGGCTTCGGGGCCTGCCTGCCGGTCGCGATCCCAGCGCTCGATCAGCTCGGCACGCGCGAGAT
>Ga0247823_10002585_pt1 | contig 14871 bp, 20 predicted proteins | sample 13C_PalmiticAcid_2_FD_192426 | JGI IMG/M metagenome (GOLD analysis project Ga0247823, IMG submission 192426) | Soil microbial communities from agricultural site in Penn Yan, New York, United States - 13C_PalmiticAcid_Day30 | ecosystem: Environmental > Terrestrial > Soil > Agricultural land...
CTCCAGGACGGCGGCCAGCGAGTCGCGGGAGGCGGGTGCCTTTTGGGGCGTGAAGGCGGAGAAGGATGCGAGGCGGCTGGAGATGTTGGGGCCGAAGGGGCCGAAGGAGTGCAGGATCGGGTCGTTCGCTCCGATGGGGTCGTTTTCGTCGTCTGACTGCGGGTCGCTCAGATCGCTGGAGAAGCTCTCGGCCACGTGGGTCATAAAGCTGGCTTCGGCGTTGCGGGACGTGGACTTCCGGGGCGACTTTTCGTCCGCACTCGCGTCCTCATAAATCTCCACCGGGGCGTCATCCTCTTCGGCGTGACGCGGGAGCAGGCTGTCAAAGCTTGCGTTCGAGCTCGAGTTGTTGGCAGGTGTCGGCGACTCCGGGCTGGCGAGACGCGTCGTTCGCCTCAGAGGACTGCCGTGCAACTCGGAGCCGCCTCTTGGAACCCTCGGGCGGGGAGACTCGTCCCACGTCGAGTCGCTCAGATGGCCCAACGCGTCTTGGTCCTTATCCCGACGCGGCCACCGGACGAACACCCTCGCATCCTGGACGTTGATCATGATCTCGGCACCCTCCGTCTCCGACGTGAACGAGTCGCCCTTGGCGAGCTCCCACGTCTGCCCCTGGCAGACAAGCTTCAGCCCGTTCCAGCCGTTGCAGAGAATCTCAATCTTGTTGGGCTCCAGCGAGCTGGCCGCCGCGATATACCGCGCCTTGACGTGCACCCGGCTGATCAAGCGGTTCGCCGAGAGCTGGTAGTGCGACGAGCTGCTGGACCGGCCCATCAGCACCGTCTCGCCATTTTCGTTGAGCTCCACCGACGGGACACTGGAAAGAGGAGCGCGGTCGGAGATTGTCGACAGCGTCCGTTGGGGAACGGGCCGGGGGCCGAGTCCGAGACGCGGGGGGCTTGACGAGAGGATGCCCGTGCTCGAGGTTGGGACCGGCGTGGGGTACTTCAGGAAGGCGTTGGCGCTCGCGTGCCGCTTTGAGGGTCGTGGCAGGCCCGGTGAGGAAGAGAGTGGTTCGAACGCGGGGAGAAGAGAAGGAGCAGGGCGCTTCACGCCGGCCGCGGTGGGCAGCGTGGGCTCCAGGGCCCTGCTGTTGGTTGACGGTGACGAGTCCATATCTGAGCAATGTCACGCCGTGATCATGACAATTCCCGTGGATGGGAAGCTCCAGCAAGGCCGGGCACACTTTCCAAAAGTGTGGGCCGGAAGTCGGAGGGTGGTGGTCACGTCAAAACGCGTCAAGTGCGTCCCTTTTTCCCCCCTGCCGAGCTCCAGTCGACCAGTACCGCGTTTTGCGTGTAAGTCGGGCCAGTGCGGATTAGAACGAGAGATTAGCCAGGCCGGTAGACAAACACGACTTGAGAGCGAAAACAGTAACAAAAAGTCGGTCTACTGGGCGGGTTGGATCTGGCAGAGGTGGCCGGGTTGGAGGAGGCCCAGGTGTGGTGGGGATTTTGGTATTTAAGAGATGCAGGGCGTGGCCGTGTCTGCGGGACCGTGCCGTGGTCTCACCTGTTGCAGGACGCGATTTCGTTAAGAGAACCCTGTGCTGGGCGCGTTTAGCGTGTCCAGGTCCACCCAACGGCGCGTCGAACTGCGCGTGGTTTGACCCCAACCCTGAAATACTTGCAGTACATGCATGGGACGGTAACGTTCGGGTCCGTTATTCATTACCAAAGGTACCGAATCCAAACAGGCAGCGCATCACCAGCTGCACCGGGCTTGTCAAGGACACCTCTTTGCGTCCCAGTGTCTCTGACGACACAACGAACGTTTTCAACTTTGGACTGCCGCCTTCTCGCTCCACGCATCCCAAGTTTGGGCGCGCCGTTGCAAAGAGCGGAGCTGGCCTCATTGTGCTTGACCAGCAAATGCATGAAGTTGGAGCTCCAGGGCGGGATCCAAAGCGTGTGTGCGCTCTGCAGCCCAGTATGCGTGGCAGCTTCAATGCGCAACTGCGCAATCAGCCTCACAGCAAAGTCATTGCTCAACCGTCGTTAGATAAATAATGTAGGAAGATTCATCTCATTTGCCTTCTTGCTCAAGTTTTTTTTTTGTAGCTCATTCCACTGGACATCCTCACCATCGTCTTTTGCTCGTCCCTTGATTTAGAGCACGGAGGCGGCTTGAGCCCCTCAACACCTGCTCCGTCCAACCGAAAGCTCCAGGTTACTGTTACCACCATATCTGCCTCGAAGAGAAATGGGCACGTTGAGCCCTTCTCCTCTGAGAATGCCACAGACAGCACGTCAAAACAGCAGCAAAGTGGTGGACCGAAATCTCCTGACATGAATTCTGAGGCCGATACCCCCAATCTCCATGGTACGCCCTGGTTACTAGGCCCGAGCTCTGCTAATGCCACAGGCATGAAATCGTCTCGTCGACGATAGGGTACCCGTCAAGGTATGCGCGACCCCTTTTCTTTCTTTCTCTGTGTCATATCGGGCGCGTCTATTGCGTCTCCAGTTCTCATGACTGCGCGTTCAAAATGCTTGATTCACATAAGTTTCAACTTTCATATACCATGGGCGTGGTGGAATCCGGCCTTTGCCTTCTAATAGTTCTTAGAAATAGCCTCGAGTCTTCCGGACAGTGGTTACTCGTCTATTTCGGATCTCCGCACCTTCGAGTCCATCACGATTGGAAGGATCCGTTACTCACAGGCAACAGTTGATCTACGAGGAAACCGGAAATCAATCAGATGGCGGCCGCCGTCAAGATAAGACGCCCAACATGTTACTTTTGGTAGCCGGCAAAGAAGGGGGATTCAAGGACGACGATGGTAGTCACGTCGATGAATATGAATCACAGGCCATGTCCGAGTCGAAGATTCCGAGTCGCCCTTACTCCGAAGCGACCTCCAACAGCAGGCCGTGCTCGCCGGCAAATTCTAGCTCTTCCTTCGTTTTCACGGTTCTCGATGCCCACCAACGCCAAACCGTGGATATCTTGATGGCCGAGTTGAGTAACCTACTCAACCAGAATAGGTCATTTCGCCACCTTGTGACAGCTGAGATGTTCACGTCTTCAACCTGCTTCGCTCCCAATGACATGGCAGTGCTGGGAGGCGGCAGTAAGGGGCAGGGCCAGAGTGATGGCTCGATCAGAAATTACGGGACACGCGGAGAAGGCAACGCACCAGCAAATGCCGCGGTAGCTGTGTCGCCAGACTCGAAGCCAGACCTCAAGTTGGGCTGCCCATTCTTCAAACGCGATCCTCGGAGGCACACCAAGCATCGATCCTGCGCAGGGCCAAGGTGGACAGCAGTCCACAGCTCTCTCGAGAACAAAAAAGCACTATACCAAATCGATAAACGCAATCTTGACAAATCCATTTCTTACCCAATATAAACCCAAAGACTTGATAAAACAAAGCGAGGTGTATCTCTACATTTTCCTCCTTGTCCTTTTCTTCCTTCTCTTCTTTCTTCTCCTCTTCCTTCTCCATTTCCTTCTTTTTCATGTCAAAGGGGATTGAATGCGTCCCAGAATGAATGCGTCCCAATCCATGGTTTGGATGGACAGTTTTTTTTTTAGCCAGAGGGAGTTTAGGTACTTATTGATCATTACTTCCTCAATCCGGACCTTTTTTGCTCATCAAGTCTCCAGTTGTGTTGCCGGCCAGAAAGGTGGTATCTGACGGAATGGGAATTACAAGAAACGTCTGATACCATCCATGTCTGGGGTAACATACAAGATTTACCATGTATCGAACTTACCATACGCAATACAAATCCGTACAAGGATTGAGATCCTCGAGCTCGCCTGTGCGATTCCGCCTTAAACCGAAACACACCCAACTTCCCTTCTCCTGCAACTGCAACTGCAACTGTTCCTTCCCCTTCTGTCAATACTTAACAAGGCTCGACTCGCTCTCCTTCGTAAAAGTCAGCATTACATGCAGCAGCCTGCAGATTCCATTTATTACCACCAGAGATCCTCTTCTTGCTCCATCCCCAGCCTCCTCAAACAAGCACCCACTCCGCTCGCTGCATCCAGGGCGCGTTTTTTCGTTCCTCTCCCGTTGATCGCCCGCGAATCGGCACCCCACAATCTCCGCGGGGGACGCGACGGCCAGGTCGCAACATTCCCTCATTCTCGAAGGCAATTGAATTGGGGGGAGTGAAGGGAGGGGATAACTGAGGCAGTGGCAAGGTGTCGCTCTTCCAGCCATCGAGTTCACAGTTTGCACTGGAGTGTGTGTAAGTCGTATTGTGGTAACAATCGCAGATGGGAAACTTGCAAACCTGCAACCCTATGCTCCCACGGGAACAAGTGACGCGCATGTCGCAACAGACCATCTTGTGCTTCCAAAGAGAAAGAAGACGAAAATCAGATTCATTTCCCGCTGCCTGGTGTATTATACCCTGTCCAACAACGCCCTGATGCCATTCCAGTCCCAAATCACCCTTCGCCCATGCATGCTGAGTCGCGCAACCAACAAACCCTCCAGCCTGACAGATGCCTCCGAAATCCTGTGCTGCTTGCTTTCCAGCTGCAATACCTTTCAGACCGTACCCAGAACCCCTTGTCCAGTATCAACAGAAAACTGCGGCCGACGGAAAAAAGCAGAGGGTCCTGTCCACCCCTCATCAATGTACAATCCCCCCTTCAGAGATCACCCCCACGCCCGCTCCCCGGCCGCGGCTCGGACCTCCCGCGGTGGAGGTTCAGCGGGCCGTAAAAGTCGCCAAAGGCCTCCTTGAGCAGCTCGTCGGACAGCTGCATGTGGTCGCCGGGCGCGGTGCGGAACTTGAGGCCGCCCTTGCGGTCGAGCGCGCGCAGGCCGAGCCAGTCCTCCGAGTACAGGCGGCGGGCGCGCAGCGGCGTGCTCTCGGTGCCGTTGACGTCCTCAAACCAGGCCGTCTCCTTGGGGATGACGGTGGTGTCGTCCTCGAACATGTACATGACAAAGTTTTGGAGGCGGATGATGTTTTGCTTGTACTGCTCGTTCTTGGCCGCGCGCTCGTTGTTGATGTCGGCGAGGAAGTTGGAGTACTCGAGGTACTGCTCGAACTCGGCCGGGTTGCGATAGTATTGGGCGGGGACGAGCTTGCTCTGAACGGTGCCGCTCCAGGCGTCGGTCTTGAGGATGGCCATGGCGACCCGGCAGACCCAGTCGGTCGGCGAGCAGTCGCGGAAGGCGCTGATGCCGTTGTGCTGCGAGCCAAAGGTGATGAGGCTGCGCACGGGAGGGTTGTTGCAGCGCTCGACGTAGGCGCGCAGGAACTGGCCGCCTTGGGAGAAGCCGAGGGCGTCGATCGCCGGAGCGGTCGAGAGGATCGGGTGTGCGGCGATGTCGGCGCAGGCCTTTGCGACTTGCTCGGTCAGGTTACCGACGAATGAGGCGTACCGATCGCGGGAGGCGTTATCGTCCATGCGGATCGAGTAGACGAGCGTTCCGGGGTTGACTTCGTCGGCGAGCTCCGCGATGCGTTGCATGCCATCGGCTTGGTAAGTGTCGCCCAGACCTGACGAGCGCACGATTAGCAACTGTTCAATTTTGACGCGAGCAAAATGGGGCGAGCTTACCATGCCAGATCACCAGCGGAAGCGGGGTGTCGTCGTCGTCACCGTCCTCGAATCGCCGCTCAACGGGCTTTGCGATCGACGTCGCAATCAGCGACCCAAGGGCGAGCAGCCTCAGCGAGGTAAGAATCGCCATTCTCAAAAATCTCAACGGCAAATACAGGGAGATATGCGCAGCTCAATGGTTGAGCACCAGAAGTGAGGCCAACAGGTCAAAACATGCGGTTGCGATGTCTGGAGATGGGTGGTTGTGAGAGCCAGAGACGTGCCTGGTGGTGGCGCTGATCAATGCGCCGCAGCCGGCCTTATCGGCGACCCACGCAATCCAGACCCCCGCTCTGTCGAGCTCCATGATTGGTCGGAGCTTCCAGCATGTCAACAACAGCAGTGTCCGCTCGCTCTGCTGCTTCTTCCCTCTTCCATCTTCCAAAAGTGCATCATCAGGACTCGACATTGCAAAGAGGAGCCCTCCATCCATCCGGTATGTTACCTGGTAACACGTTTACGTCTTTTTAGAACCATAAGAGCGCCATGATGATATTAGGTTTCTCAAGCATGTTTCAAGACGGGGCTGAGATTCATTCTGTGATTAAAACACCACCTGCTGAAGCTCAAGACTGCTCCCCTTTTCGCTGGACCAGGCATTGCTGAGCTGAGCAGAGCAACTGACTTGTTCTAGAACTGTCCTTGCGTTCCTCCTGGGACCGGGCGCGAACAATGCCAAGTACACCTCCCGGACGTTCGTGAAGCTCGCAGCATCCAGCCCTCATGAACCCCTTTGACCCTCGGATCAGAAAGCCCAGACGCAGCAATACGTCTCCGCCAACAACCTCGTGCAGTCCGATCCGGCCTGCGGGTTCCACGCCAGGAGCTGATCTGTTCCGATGCGGAACTGTGATGCAATTTGGTTGCAGCTGTCTCCCCACCGCACAAAGTAGAAGCCCTTGCAGTTGCCCACCATTCCTGGCTGAGCCGGCTGTGGTGTTGGGCCACCTGCGACTGTGACGGCCGAGACGACTGTCGTCCGAACCGTGCTTGTGGCAGTGGTGGTGACTCGGACCGTCAGAGGAACTGTCACAGGAGTCGTCACCGAGACTGTCGTGGGGACCGTCACCCGGACTGTTGTGGGGACCGTCACTGATACCGTTGTCGCGGTCGTCGCCGAAACTGTCACAGGGACAGTTACTCGCCCCCAGGTAGTGACTGTGGTGGACACAAGAAGCGTGGCAGGAACAGTGACGGAGACAGTCGTTGGGACCGCGACGGTGTTTGGGACAGTGACTGTAGTTGGAACAGTGACCGTAGTTGGGACAGTGACGGAAACGGTCGTCGTGGGAGCGGGAGTAGGGCTTTGGGTTCCAGCCGGAGAACTGCGCCATCCTTCATTGGTGGCAAGGCAGAAGGATTGGTTAACTGCAAGATTGCTGCAAGGCGTAGTGACAGACGGGTTCTGCAAACGCTTAGTCTTGCCAGCTTCATTGTTTGGGACGAGGCGGCTCACCCATCGCAGGAAGTCCACCAGAGACACCCCAAAGATGTCCTCGACTCCCTGGCAAGTCCACGACCCTTGCTCCTCGTTGTCGAGCCACCATGCGCAAGAAGCGGGAGTGTTTGGATCGAAGGGAAACTTGGGGATCGCATTCCTCTTGACATTGCCTGCTGCGGTGCTCTGAAAGAAGAAGCACAGCCAGAGGATGGACGCAAAGATTGACATTCTGGCACAGCACATATCGAATCCGTTTCGGTAGAGACAGTAAGCAACACAGGTGGCCAACGAGACGAGGAAAACTGCCCGGATCACGGCTTACCTCGCAGGCCCAGTCGACTGCCCTCTTAAATACCCGTTGACCGCCTCAACCAACAGCCCTACATCGTCACCAGTATCACCAACGAAATGGCACACGGCCCGCGTGTTAGGACCCCTAGATTGCAGTTGATGAAAAGCACAAGGCAGTCCTCTCTCAGCGCACGCTCAAATTGCTATCATGCTCCTCCCGGGTTCGTCAGCCCAATAAGGCAAATCGATGACTTGGCATGCAATATCGCTAGGGTTCTATGACTTCTAGCCGCGACCCAACGGTCAGTCAGGCCTGCATCACGTCAGATTCTGCCGGACGACCTGCATACATATCCGGCAATCATCAAAAGTTTGACCGCGGCCCGTCGTCAACTTTCGTCCCGGTCAGCGTTCCAAACAGCAAATTGCTTGAGTGTAATTGCTTGAGTGTCAGGACCTCTTACAAACCATCTGAGCATCAGCCTCAGTCACGACATACCTCCAACACACAATACATGGAAGCAGGGTGAGCAGACCCATACAATCGCCGAGTGGCGGTCACTGTTTGACAAACGGATGTCCCTGCGTGTATTCCGGGGGGGTTCCCCAATCGGCGCAACTACCGCGGAAAAGTCAAAATGAGAACAAATTTGTCGTCACAGCTCTCTCCAAACCACTCCTTGCAACCTTACCTTAGTTGACCGATGACACGCTCAACGTGGTTGTCAACATGTCGTCGACTCAGATACCCCTCCCACGGGCTGTTCCTGGCTCATCTCATTGACGTGCTGTTGGGCATCCTGATTTTCGGTTTCTTTGTATAAAGCTGAGATGCTTCCCTGGTGATTCTCTAGATCGAGCTTATAGACGTTCAGTACAACAAGAGAACACAAGAATTTCGGGTTCAGTTGTACCATGACATGCCGATGGGCGTCAACAATGCCCAGCAGAGGTTTCCGAGAATGAGTGGAGCTGGGGTTGAGACAATCGAGTTGAACAATATTATGTCCAGAAGTGTGTCAAGAGCTTGGAAGAAGACAGTGTTGGAAGACGATAACATTGCGGTGTTAGCCCCTGCCTGAATCGTGTCAAATGGCGCCGTTCGCCATGTTGTGTGTTTTGAGGACTGTGTTGATATCGTCTAGTTAGGTGTTCTTTCATCCCATGCCGCGTCAACACCAAACACGAACGGGAAGCGCGTCTGTCCACACAGCCCTCGACCGCCCAACGGCCAGCAGTGCCCTCAATCCTGTTTAGATCTGCTTTCTTCCTGCCATCTCCTGGCATCTTTCATTTTCCCAGTTCCTCATCCCACCATCATCCCCACCATTTCCTCATCTCACTAGGTACCCTCGTCCCCACTTTCTGATCCCACTACCAGGTACTTTTACTCTCTTTCCCATCTGACGACCTTCATCCGGTAAACTCTGGAACATCTCCCGGCGACGACGGACAGCGCGGAGCATTGGCTTTTGGCTTCTCGCTCTTGGTTTTTCGGTGATCATTCAGTAATCCAGAGCTTCTTCCTCGAGCATTTGAAGTCGTTGTCAGCCACCATACTCGCTGCGTCATTCTTTTGCAGTTTATGAAGGTGAGCTGCAATCCCAAGCCTTCTGGTTCTCCTCTTGGCCTCGATCTCGCCTTTTTTGTTTGATCTTCCAGAAGATAACTGACAATCGAACCAAAGTAAACCCTCGACATTTCCTGTCAAAGTTTATTTTCGAGCAGAAGACGAAGTTTCTTGCCCGCGATTTGCGTTCGTTTCCTTCGCCATCTTCCATCGTAAGTGCTATTTATCGTCGGACTCGTCAGTTTCTCAGTTGCTCACTCGGCTGCTGCAGATTTTCCATTCAAGTTCCAGTCCAACCATGGCCGCCAACGTTGCCAAACTCCTCGCCACGAAGGGCGACGGGGGCAGCCTGACCAAAACCCCGTCGCTGCAACGGCCTGAGGAGAACCAATGTACGACATGTCGCGCACAACATCAACCCCACAAGCCACTGCTGCTTTGTGGGCAATGCCGCGGGGCACTCTATTGCTCGGAGCAGTGTGCGCAAGACAATGCCGCTCGTCATCGAAAGCTCTGTTACAAGTACAAAGTGGCCAAACATCCCGAGGGCGAGCAGAAGGTCCGGGCCGTTTACTTCCCAGTTGGAAAGCCCAAACCAGAGATCGCATTCGTCGACTCGAACAACTGGGAAATTGACGCAGAGGCGCTGGTGTGCCCTGCCACCGAGCCAGCCGATTCGCCAGTGATAATCATCACCGTGACCTCCGACCCTCTCACCAGCCAGCGTTTGCCTTTCGACATGAAGATCATCTTCACCGCATCAACTGCGCCGCTCAATACTGCGCTCCTCTTTTGTTTCAGCGACAACTGGGAACTCCCCGCCCCCCGCTTTCCCTGGGCCGGCGCCATCTGCGTGATGCGGGTTGCGAAGCATACCAATGTTCCCGAGGACATAACCATGGCCGACTTCAAGGCTGTTCTCGACTTCTTCGCCTGGTACGCCTGCCAGTTCACCCCAGAGATGATGGGGTATATCCACAACTACGACATGGCTGCGGCTGCGACCACGATTCGCGGCGCTCTGATCCGCTGCGAGGCGACCGAGACCCTCAACCCCGGTGAGGGTGCTATTGTTCCTCTCGAGGTCGATCACCTGCACCCGATCCGGGGTCTTTACACCGCCAACAACCACAAAGTCGGAGATTTGAGTTTCATTTCCACACAGCTCGGCATTCCGCTGCGGGTGTACGGCCTTCCCAATCCGCCACTTGAGACCGACAAGGGCCGCTGGGAGTTTCTTCCCGGAAATACAACCAACATCTGGGCGGCACGGCTGATGGCTCACTTGGAGCACGGTTCTCACCCGTTCTCGTCCGGCCATTCTCAGTTTACTCTCCCCGAATGTATTGGAGATGTCATTGTAGTGCGGGAGGACGGTAATGACCTCACTGTCGACGAAGTGGTGGCGGTCTGCCTTGAGGCTCGTGGCAGGGTCGGAAAGAACCAGACCCCCAACAACCTTTTCGCCTCGAGCAGCTACAAGCAGACCCTGGAGAAGCAACAAGCTCGTCCAGTGCAACTGAGCAACCTCAACCCCGACAGCGCGGTGGCAATCAATTCTAACTGGCACCAAACAACCCGTTCCGCTCCTGCGGACATCCCGATCGATCCCATCCTTCTCGCCACAGTCGAGGATCTCGTTGCGTTTGACTTGGCCGCGCAACAAGTCACCGTCCCCATCGTTCACGGCCCCATTGACGCCTACACCATTCCCTCGTTGTGGTGCAAAGTCAAGACTCGCCAAGGCTGTGACAACCTGACGGGAACAACCATTTTTGAGGGGTACTCGTTTCAGAAGGCCGGCCGACACGATCCGCTCCCAACCACTGGTAACCAGTCCGACGGCAAAGGCAGTCCCGATGCCAAGGATGGCCAGAAAGAGGGTTTAAACGAGGAGCTGGCCAGAACCTACCCGTCTCCGCCTCCCTGGCGGTATAACTACTCCGCGGACGTGATTTCTAAGGAGGAGCATCCCATCTGGGAATCGTAGGAGTGACGTCTGGTTGATCTTATAGCTCGAGTGTCGGAAACCTCCTTGTTGATACTTCATATTGTAGTATATTTGTATGGCCTTCACAGAGCGTTATATTGTCACAACCTACTACTAAGACTCAGCCTATGGTAGCCTCTTCAACCCGCCGTTGACCCAATCTTACTTGCAACCATGCCAGAGCTAGACACGCCAAGCCATATGGCACAGGCTCTCATTCCCACGATGGTCCCCGGTGTCGAAAACTCCGTGGACAATCAGACGTTGCGTTTCATGTGGGTCCGAGTCAAGAGCTGAGGAGGATGAAATCTCAACAAAGGTGTGAAGTTCGAAGGGTACGCATTTCTGGGATCCGTTCCTGCCGATCTTGAGACTCCATCAGAGAAAAATGTCACATGGGAGCAAGGAGACCTCAATGATAACCAGGAGTTGAGTTCCTATCCGTCTCCGCCTCCCTGGCGGCACAATTCCTCAGTGAAGATAGTTGGTGAGGACGAGCACCCCATGTGGAAGCCGGTGGAGGAGGAATTGGTTTAGAGCCAGGGATGGAGTCAGGGTTTGCAGTGTCGGGGAGACTGTCGGTCTTTATGTTGTATTATTTTATGGTGTTAGTTTTATGATGTTTTATCGGTTAGTTGAGAAATAACTTCACACTTAGAGTATAGTTTTATCCTCTTGTAAAATACTTGCTCGATCTTGATGAAGTTTCATTTTGTCAGAGGTATCACCCCGATGCAGATGTAGATGTCCAGCTGCAGGGCCTAGCCGTCTGCTCCAACGCCGGCATTCCACAGTTCCACCCATTTCTTCCCAGCCACGCCGTTCCAGAAGGCAGCCCCGAATGTAACCCGGCCCTCCTATGCAATAGAGAGGTAGGCGAAGAGACTTTCAGAAACCTGTGGGGTCCAAAATCAGTCAGGCGCGGTGAGGGGAGGCGCGCACCAAGGCTAGCGGCTAAGAAGTTGAACAGAGATTGAGAAACTCACAGGAACGAACCGCTACTCGGCCTCCCCTGCCACGGTAGTGACATATAGCACGACATCAACACGGCACTCATTGGTGACCACGAACGGCCGCCCGGGCGGAATTGTAAAGGGCGAGTGGACGCTTACATCGGACCCCCGTCCGTCTCCATCGATGTCCACGAGGAGTCTCTCACGGGATATTCTGCAAATGCGGGTCCGAGTTGAGTCGGCGCGGAGCTGAGGGCTGTGCCGGAGGCGATGGTGAGTGCCTGGAAGGTGACGGTGGCGGAGATTTGGAAGGGCTGGTCGGCGGTGAGGGAGGTGGAGGACGCTTCTGGTACTGCGTTCACGTTAGCAGGGCGAAAGTGGTTCTTTTGTACATACATCGGGAGGGGTTCTCCTCCTAACACTTACCCGCTGCCCAGTGACCAGGCACGCCAACGTCCTCGGCAAGATACTCCTCTATCTCGCTGACATATATTATGCTCTCGTCATACAGCCCCCTATCGCCCGCCCACTCCCACTCCGCCTCGGCCGCCGTCGCCAGCCCCTCCACCCCATCACGCCCGCGCCTTGCTACCCAATCAACCCACCTGCGAGTGGCCTCCACGAGCAACACATCGTCACAATAGCTCTCCCACCTCTCCAGGTCAAATGGTCCCACGCCAGGACACCGCTCCTCCCTCAAGCAGTGCAGGTCCCTCAGGAAGCGCAGATCCGGAGCCGCTTCCGCCTCAACAAAGAGCTCGCGCGAGGGCACAAACCCCTCAAGCTCCCCGAGCAGCGTCGCCCAGGCCTCGTAATAACCACACACAACCATTGCGCGCGCCGCCCCGTAGACGACATACCAGCGGTCGGGCACGCACCAGAACCGGCGCGCGACAGCGAGGTAGGTGGCGGCCGAGGCCTGGGCGGGGTACCATATCTGATAGGGCATGTTAGCGGCCTCGCCGTCCGGGCCGACGACGATGCGCGAGATGTCGTCGTCGGCCACGACGAGGCGGGCACGACAGGCGCTGTGGAAGCGGGCCAGTGCCTTGTGGTCAAAGCCCGGGTCGCAGGGCGGGAGCGTTTCCACTTCCTATGGGGGCAGTGCAGATGATGACGAGGGAAGCGGTTTCTGGAACCACCATCGGGCAAAAGGGGTGGAGTGGTAGATGCCGCGGACGACGCTAAGCTCTTCGGCGAAGGAGCAGGGGTGGGGGCGCCGGAGGCGGGCGTATCGGTCAGTGTCGCCGTGATATGCCGCGAAGAGGATGAGGACGTCTTTGTTGCCGGCGGGAAGGTCATGCGGGAGGGGCTGCCAAAGGAGGGAGAGCATTTCGGCGTTGGGGCGGAGAGGTTCGGATGTAAACTCGTCGATGTTCCAGTCCTCGGTGATGTTGAAGTATAGGGGTGGATCCTTGGACGACCTAAGCTTCTATCTTTGATCCTCGCGTTCGCGAAACTGTGAGCGATGGCCTGGCTCGATGAACTTGTGTTTTCGATCCAACGACGAGCGGACAGCTGTATCTCCATTGAGGTCAAATTAAGCTGGAGGAGGTAGGGGTTCTTCGAGTGCGATCGTCCGTGTATAATCGTCCATGATACGCCACCTTGTCGGTTGGGCGACGATTTGGTCAAAGATGGCCTGGCTTCCGGGTTGGTGAGCATTGTCCCGCGCTTCTTCCGCAATGGATAGGTCTGGGCGGCATGCGTGTGCCTCTCAGGGCGCCGACGAAGTCATCTTCGTTGTATTTTGCTCGCTCGCTCGCACTGGTAGCCCACAAGTCTGAGGCATAATAGTCATATGGCTCGTCGGTGGTCGCCCAATCATCCTTGTTCCACCCCCGGGGTCGGTCGGGGTGAGGTGAGCTTGTGGGGTAGGCGGACGGGCCGTGGGTGGAGGCTTATGGTGGTGTGTGGTGAGGGTTAGGGGATGAGAACACGGGAGCATCCAAGGCAAAAGCGAAAAGTGTAAGAGATATTGCTATATCGGTAAGGTACATGAGGACAGGTACTTGAGATCAGACAGAATCGGTTTACAAATACCCGCCAATCCACCCGTGCGTGGATCCAAGAACTAGGTACGCACTAACAACACGCCATCGGTTGAGGGCCCTAAGGCCAAGGTGCCATGATCAGTCCACACCGCTCTAGATCCTGCCCTGGCATTCCCAGAAAGTCCGCTGAGGCAGTGGATCCCACAGCAAATCGCTCTGTTGGCACTGCTTGTGGCTGACTCTCAAGCTGCGCACGCCTTTTGTCACAGCGACATGCCTCTCGTCGACCGCCGATTTTTCCATGACTTTGCGTTGTCCAAAATGCCGGGCAATGAGAGCGTCATGGTCTGCGTTGAATTCTGCGATCCAGCCGCGGATGAGTGCTCTCACCACTGCATTGGATCCTAAGTTAGACGCGGATTCTCATTTGTTCTCTAGCTACCGTACTTTACTTCTCAAAGAATGTCAGCATCACGGTATTGCCGGTATTGCCAGAGCAGTACCTAATGTTCAGCGTGTTGGAAATCACACTCCCCTTCGACACTGCCGTAGTCACCATCACGACATGGTTTGCCAATGTTAAAAAAAATTTGCAATCAGATGACACCTGCTCAAGCATACCTGTGTGCTGATCGCTGACCGAACACGAACCGTGGAGCTGCGTGGCCAGTGGTTGCGCAGAAAGGCGTTGAACTTGGTTCAACGGCGGAGAAAAAATGAAGAAAAAATTAAGGAAGGAAAAAACACAAAAAGCTCACTGGCTAGGTGTCCTTCCGCGTCCGGAGGATCTAGCCAGCTACGAAAACCCCGAAGGATTTTGCTCCCGCCCGGATCGAACCCACCCCCCGCCGGGGGTGAGGACCTCTGCCAACAGGTGCCCCCGCTAGCAGAGGGCTCCCATCAATACCACTCGGCCACTGGCGGACTGGGAGATGGGAGGGGCGGTGATTGTAGGAATGCGGGAACTTCTATATCTACTGCCGTCCCCTGGCCTCTTCCCCGGTCCCAATCATAGCAGGAGCAAAAATCCGCACCTTCCACCCCCCAACCTCCTGTCC
>Ga0247823_10002586_pt1 | contig 14871 bp, 11 predicted proteins | sample 13C_PalmiticAcid_2_FD_192426 | JGI IMG/M metagenome (GOLD analysis project Ga0247823, IMG submission 192426) | Soil microbial communities from agricultural site in Penn Yan, New York, United States - 13C_PalmiticAcid_Day30 | ecosystem: Environmental > Terrestrial > Soil > Agricultural land...
ACCACCGTCGCGGCCTGGACGACCTCGGCGGGCGATGCCTGTCGATCCTTGCCGCCGACACGCAGGCGCTCGTCGAGCGCGCGCAGCATCAGCGCCAGGTCACCGCCGCCGGCCGAACCCGGTGGCGCGACCGCCTTGCGCTGGATCGCCGCGTGCTGGCCGCCGCGGCCGGGGAGCTGGTCGAGCAGCGGCTCGGCCGAACGCCCCTGCACCACGAGATCCGCGACCGCGTCCGCATGCTGCTCGTACGCATCGCCGGCTCGATCGACGGTGCTGTGGAGAGCGATGCCAGCCCGCTGTTGCACGACGTGCGCGGCCTCGTGAGCGGCCAGCGCCAGGCTCGGGTTGGACGCGAACGCGACGTCGTTGCCGAGGGCGTATGCGTCGGCCCCGAGTGCCGCAGCGGCCTCGCTCGCGGCACCGCCGACGTGGGCGCGCACGCCGCGGACCTCGTGCCGGCCGAACGATGCCTGGATCGCGTCCAGATGGGGTAACGGCTGCCCCGCGCTGCCGACGCCGCGCTCGGCCGTGCCGATGAGATGGACGGCGAACGGATCCTCGGCGGGCGCCGCCGAGCGCGGAGCCTCCTGCGCGATCGCTGTCGACAGGTCATCTCGCGGGCGCGTGGACGCCGCGTGCCGCTGGATCTTCGCCGTGAGCGTGCTGACGCCCGGCGTGCCCGTTCCGCGCCGACGGCCCGTCGCTGCATCCCCCCAGTCGGCGACTCCCCCGGTACGATCCTCCTTGTACCTCATTGAACGTCCCTCTCGTCGACGGTGATCCGGCGGACGGGCATCGGCGTGCCGCCCGCCTTGTTGACGTCCATCTCCACCCTTGCCGAGCAGTAGTAGCTGGCGCCGAGCACAACCCGCAGGTTGACCTCGAGGTCCGGGGTCACCGTGAACAGCAACCATTCGCCGCCCATCCCCGCATGCTGTCGCATGGCCGTGGCCAGGCGCCGAGTGGTGGCGTCGTCGAGGTGCGCCGCCTCCTTCACGTACGCCACGCTGTCGTCGACCAGGCGGTCGCAGTCCGGAGGCCGCGGGCCGCTCCACGCGTAGCCCATGCTGAGCTGCCGGATCTCCGGATCGGACTCCCTGCCCTCGGCGGTGATGATGCTCACAGTCTTGGACAGATCTTTGGTCTTCGGATCCGCCGCCTTCCAGTTGATCGTGCACGCGATCTCTGTCCAGTGATCCTGACGACCACGACGCGTTGAGAGGTCGTACGCCGGCAGCGACGGCGGGCAGTCCCGATCGAACCGCTCGCGCACGTCCTCGACAAGTCCCAGCGTCTTCCGCTTCGGCGGCGGCGCGTCGATGGCCGGCGCGTCGATCGGCACGCTGGCGTCCTGCGCACGCGGCTCCGAGCGCGAGCGGCTCGAGCATGCCGCGGCAGCGACTACGACCAACACGAGCCCGGGCCACGCGAGCGCCGTGGCCAACCGCCGCGCCAAGTGGGTGCCCGTGCCATCCATGCAGCCTGCTCCTCTCGACGTCATCTCACGTCTCCTCAAACAGACGCCGAAGATACCGATCCAGCGCTTGCCGCGAAACCGGCGGTTCGAGCGAAGCCGCCGCTGCGCCGAGATGTGGATGGGTGAACATGGCTCCGATGCGCGCCGCCGCCTCGCGGAGCTGAGCAAGGTTCTGCGGCCACGACCTCTCTAGGAGTCGCTCGGCCCGCGTGTGTCCGAGGTCCGCGACGCGCTGGCGAACGCCCGTCGCCGCGAGAAGGTGATCGATCAGCCGGGGCACGTCTTGCCGCCGCTCGTCGAGTGGCGGCAATCGGATTGCGCTGGCGCGCGCGAGCTGACCCAGCACGGCATGGCAGTGCTCGAGATCGGGCGACGCGATGACCGGCCGTAGGAACAACGCGGCGCCGAACAGCTTCCGGGCAAAGCCCGCCGTCACCTTGCGCACGTCGTGCAGGTCGACGAACACCGTCCCCCATCGCGCTTCGTCGAGCCGAGGCTCGGCGTCCTTCCCCAGGCGCCCCGAGAGGGACAGGTACGGGTAGATGCGACGGCCCGACGAGTCGTGGATGGCGCGGGCGAGCCGCTCCTGGTCGCAGCCTGGCGGGCCGATCAAGAGCACGGGCTGGTCGTCAACGACACGGGCGAGCGCGTCATCGATCCCGGCGTGATCGTCGAGACCGATGCTCCACGCCAGGTGTATCCGCAGCGTCGCGAGCAGCTCGTCGAGCGCGATCAGCGTCGGCTCGGCCAGCCGGAACCGCATCCCGCGCGTGACCACGAACTGTGTCTCGCGTTCGCTGCGGACGTAGGTGCCGTTCTTCGACGAATCGGAGTACCAGAGTCGCTCGCCCCGTCGCTCCAGCTCGCCATGGATGAGCGACACAAGCGGATGGTCGATCTGGAGGTCGGCCCGCCCCGACTCTCCGGGGCCGGGGCGCCGCCCGATCGTCGCGCGCGCCGGCAACCCGCGCAGGTCGAACTCGATCGCGCGGCCGACCACGCGAAGCCGGGTGACAGGTCCCGTCGGCTCGCTGGTGAAGACCGAGCCACGCGGCTGGGTGCTGGTGCGCATCGTCGCCCAAGGTTACGGGGCCGGTCCAACCAGACTTCCCAAGTGCAACTCGCTACCCGTCGAACCAGCTTCGAGGTTGCACTTCGGTCCGGCCAATCCGCGATGGCAGGTGCAGAAGTGCAACCCGCTACCCGTCCACGCGACAACGAGGTTGCACTTTGTGCCTCGCATTACGGGTCTGCCACCGGCGGACGCGGATCTCGACAATTCACGTCTTGATTGTCGCCCTTGCGAGCGCGTAGGCTGCCGGCTGATGTTCGGTGTCGGAAGGACTCGTAGGGCTGCGGGCGCAGCCGGCATTATGATGGGGCTGCTGGCGTGCGGCGGAGGCGGCGACGACAAGACCGGCGAACGCTCTGCACACATGTCGGTTCAGGTTGTCGTGTCTGCACCGCTGAGAGGAGCCGTGGTCTCGGTCGACCAGCTTCTGCTTGGTTCGCCGGGCGAGGTCCGCACGCACGTCTTCGACGGTATCACGGATGAAGATGGTCGTGTCGAGGTCGATGGCTTCGGCATCATCAACGGTCTCATCCGGGTCACGGCCGGCGGGGCTGGCGCGTCGTACGACGACCCGGTGACCGGAACCACGATCGTCCTCGACCCGGGTGACGAGATTCGGTCGCTGTTCTGGCTCGATCTCTACGAGGATCGCGGCGCCGTGGTCACGCCCGTCGGGGACCTGATCGAGACCCTGACCCGAAGTCGGGTCCGGGCGGGCCTCGAGCCGGAGATCGGCGCCGCGTTCGATGCCGCCGCGGCTCATGTCGAGGCCCATTTCGGGCAGGTGGGGTGGCGCGAGCTCGAGGCGCTGGCCCAGCTCGACCAACCCGCGCCCGCGCCCACACCCGAGGCGAAGGCGGCCTTGATGATCGGCGCTTGGTCGACGCTCGCCGACGACATCCGGGTCGCGGCGGGGGCGCCGCCCGAGGAGGTGCATCCCCTCGCGCTGCTCCGTGGCCTCCGCGAAGACCTCTCTGCACCACCCTTCGATGGAAACGACGGCGACGTGCGCGGCACAGGTGTCCAGGTTGGCGTGTGCCCGCCGGTCGATTCAGGGTGCGTCATCCCGCCTGAATCGCCGACGGCCTGCCCGACCGGCGCGTGCCGCGCCCTCTGCGACCTGCACTCCGGGACCCTGCGAGCCAACTACTCGGGCGCGCTGCTCAAGTTCGTTCGCTCGCCGCTCAACCAGACTGGCATCACCGACGCCGTGATTCTCCCGACGGCCAGAATCCTGGCGGAGAACCGGGATCCCGTTCTGTTCGGGTCCTACTGCTCGGATGACGTCGATCGCACGGCGCCGACGATCCTCTTCGAGGAACCGCCCACACCCGATGATGACGAGTGGGTCCGACAGATCATCGAGGTCCAGGTCCGCGCGATCGACGATCTCGACCCGATGCCCACGATCGCCTTCCTCGACGGCCTAGTCGACGCCGACGGCGACGTGACCAACGCAGTCGCGCGCGTCACGCTCGACACAACGGCCGTGGCGGACGGGCCGGTGACCGTTCGAGCGGAGGCGCGCGACGCCGCCCGCAACACCGCGGTGGCGATGCGCAGCTACCGCGTCGATAACACGCCGCCGGTCGTCACCGTCGATCCCACGGGCTACTACGTGGCCGGCAGCGATTGGTGGACCGCCAACCCGACCCCGAGCCTCGCCGGCACGGTCGACGAGCTGAACCTCGCCCGGGTCGAGGTCTTGGTTGGAGGCCAGGTCGTGGCCACCGACGCGTCCGGGGGCACGATGTGGAGCGTGATGCTGCCGGCCGGCGCCGTCCCGGGCGTCGCCCCGGTCGCCGTGACCGTGCATGCCATCGACCGCGCCGGCAACACGGCCGAGATCACGCGCACCCTGCGGTATGACGGGACCCCGCCCGTGGTGGCCGCGGTGCCGACGACGATGTGGGACGAGTCCTTGGACACCGTGACATTCGATCGGACGGTGGACCCACTCTATGGCTTCGAGAGGCACAACCCCACGCACGTCCGCGGCGGCGGACTGATCACGCTCGGGACCTCGACGGCGTGCGATGCATCGACGCCGGTGATCAAGAAGTACGTCCATCTTCTCGACGAGGGCACGCCGGCCTACGTGACGGAGGCGGTCCAGCCCAGCGGAGACGGGAAGAACCCGATTCGCTGGTCGTTCTCGCTGTCCGACGACGGCGTCGGCATCGATCCCGCCCAGTCCTTCTATCGGGTTCGCCACGTCGACACCAACATCTACTCGCTCGACTGGCAGCCGGTGAACGGGAACGGCACTTACACGATCCCTCTCTACCGGCGGGCGTCAAACTGGCCGTCGATTGCCGACCTCGGCACGAAGCAAGGGCGGTTCGAGATCCAGTTTCGGGGTCGCGATCGGCTCGGCCGCGAGGTCTCCCTCGCGCGCTGCTGGCAGCATACGCTGTTGACGCCACCGGTCGATCTCGGCTCCGCCGGGGCAGCGTCCAATGGCCCGAGCGGGTCGGGCAAGTACGCGCTCGCCTCCTTGCGCCTCGACGACACCACGTCACCGTACGATCCGATCGCAGAGCAGGTTCTGGCCAGCGGGGCCCGCGGCGTCGGACTCATGCAGTTCACGGTGTGGAACCCGACGACCGAGCCGGTAGTCCTCTCGGTCGACCTGATCAACCCATCGGGCGCGACCTACAGCAAGAGCTTCGTCGCGAACCGCTGGAGCGTCACGCAGTCCAGCGCCAATTACCCGTGCGGCCGGGTATGGATCGATGATCCCAAGGGCGGCGCCTGGGAGCCCGACGAGAGCATCCCCGGGTGTGCCGCCGTGGGCTATCCCCCGCCTCCGTACGCTGGCACCGCGGGATCGGGCATGGGCGCCGCGGCGGTGACGTACGGCGTCCGGATCTTCGAGGAGGTTGGCGGGACGTACACCGAGCTGACCGCCTGCGCTGGCTGCAGCGCGACTCCCGAGCCCGGCACGAGCCAGCGCCTAACGGTCGCGCTGCCCGCGCGCAACCCGCCGAGCCTTGGCGGCACGCCCGCGCCGCCGCGTAAGTTCTGGATCACGCCGGTGGTCAAGGGCATCCCCGACCTTCGGCCCGAAGGCGGCCCCTTCTACGGCGAGCACAACGTCGGGAGCGTCGTGATCACCGGCAACTTGGACCAGGAGTACTCGGGCTGCTTCTCCTTCGAGTACCGATCACTGCAGTACTACTGCACCTCGTCGAGGACGTACCGCCGGTACCGCGCGCTCACGCAGGCGACCTTTGCGCTCAACACCAACGTCCAGGCCCGGATCATGACCTCGCGCGACGGGATGGCACCCGCGCGCCCGGCAGACCACGGCACAGACGATGAGCGGCGGAAGCTGCGCTACAACTTCAGTTCTTGGACTACCAACGAGGTATCGCTACCCGCGACGCCCTGAGCCAGGAGCCCTTCCTTTGCGAACGTCTCGAACCCTTCTCACCCTCCTCGCCGGCGCTGGCTTCGCCACCGCCACCATCCTCGCGTGCAGCGATGACTCGCCGTCCGATGCCGACGCCGCGACCTGCGACTGTCCCGATGCCGAACCGCCGCTCAGCGGGCGCATCATAACGCGTACCGTTCAGGAAGAGATCGCCCCTGATGGATCCGCCGGCCCCGCCGCCAACTGTCCGACGGGAGCCGTCCTCCTCGGCGGTGGGTGTCGGTTGTCCACTCCCAACGGCTCGATCCCGTTGATCGAAGCTGGGCCGACGACGAACGGCATCGCTTACCAGTGCGTCTGGGAATCGTCCTCGCCGATGGCCAACACCGGCACCGCCCACGCGATCTGCCTCATGCCAGCGAATTGACGCCCGCTTCGACGGTCGCCGAGTTAGCGCGATGACGCAGCCCACGCCCGACGCCCGCTCGATCGATCGCGCGGGCAAGCTCCTGATCGGTCCACTCCTCGGCGTGGGCGGCATGGCCGAGGTCTATCGCGGGTGGCTCGTCGGTGATCAGGGCTTCCACCGTGATGTGGCGGTGAAGCGGGTGCTCGCCACATACTCGGAGAACGCCGACTTCTTGGCGATGTTCACCAACGAGGCGCGGCTCGCCTCGCTCTTGCACCACCCGAACATCGTCGCCGTGCTCGATCTCGACCGCGACGTCGAGGGCCGCATCTACCAGGTCCTCGAGTTCTTTGACGGATGCGACCTCGACAAGCTGGCCTCGGTGGGCACAGTCCCGCTCCCGATCGTCCTGTACGTGATGGAGAAGGTGCTGCGCGGCCTCGATTGCGCCCATACCGCGTCCAATCCGACGACCGGCCGCCCGCTCGGGATCGTCCACCGCGACTGCACGCCCTCGAACGTGCTGATCGATCGCAAGGGGCACGTGCGCGTCAGCGACTTCGGCGTCGCCAAGGCCGTGCTCGCCACCAACGCGACGCAATCCGGGACGGCAAAGGGAAAGCCGTCCTACATGAGTCCCGAGCAGCTCCATGGTGCCGCCGATCTGGACGCGAGAGCCGACCTCTTTGCCGTCGGCGCGATGATGTGGGAGCTGTTCGCCGGCTATCGGCCGTTCGTCGGGACGACCGTGCTGGAGGTCATGTCCAAGGTGATGGACTACGGGCGGGGCTTCTATCAGATCCCGCCGATCGGATCGGTCAACCCTGGCGTTCCGTACGAGGTGGCGCAGCTCGTCAGCGAGCTGCTTGCCGCGGACCGGAACCATCGCCCGGCGAGCGCCGCGCATGTGGTCGAGCGGCTGGTGCCCTGGGTGCCGCCGAACGGCCCGGACCTGCTCGCGAGGCTCATGGCGGAGCGCTTCCCGCCCGAGCCCGTCGGCCCGGACAAGCGGGCGACGGTGGTGGCTCGCCCGGCGCCACCGACGTCTGCGCCTCAACCGACGCCGAGCGGTCTCGGACAGATCGCGCAGGCCGCCACCGGCTTCCCGGTTGCCGTGCAGACCGCGCCGCGACCGCGACGGCGCTGGCCACTCGCCGCGCTTGGCGCGGGGCTTGTGGCCGCGGGAGTCGTGGCCGGTGTGATGCTCGTCGGCCGGGACGGTCAGGCGTCCAGCGCCGCGCCTGCTCCGCCCACTGTGAGCGCGGACGCGGCCCCGGCGATCGTCGTGCTGCCTGTCGATGCCGGTATGGAGCCGATGGCGGGTTCCGTCGATGCACCGCCCGACATGGACGCCGCCCAGCCCCTCGACGCGACGCCGCCGATGGACGCCGCGATCGAGAAGCGCCCGCGACCTCGGCCGCACAGCAGCGGCGGTACGAGCTCGGGCGGAGTCATCGAGGTCAACCTGGAAGGAAAGAGCCCGCAATGACCCGCAGGTTCCTGTCTGTGCTCGCGCTGGTGGTGGCGATCGGCCCGGCCGGCGCGCAACCTGTCAAGCCCGCCGGCACAGCCACCACGGAGACCGCGCGCGGCGAGGCCACCGTGCTGGTGCCACCACAGGGCGGCACCGCCGACGTGCCGGTCCACGCGACCGCCAACCTGTTGCTCACGTTCCCGACGCCGATCGCGCCGCGCCTCCTTACGTCGGGGCGCGACTGGGACATCAAGGAGTTCGTCGACGGCGTGGCCGTGCGCGCGTTGAGCGAGAAGGCCGCGCCGATGACGCTCGCGCTGGCGACGAAGGACGGGCAGATCAAGGTCAACATCACGCTGCGGGTAGTGCCGCCGAGCGCCGACGCCCTCACGCTGGTTCGCTTCCAAGCGGCCAGCGCCGAGGATGCCTTCAAGGCTGCCGTCGAGGCCGAGGTCGAGCAGCGAACCGCGCCGATGCGGGCCGAGCTGGCCCGGGCGAACCAGGCGCTCGACGCAAAGGTGCGCGAGCGGGCCGACGCGATGGTCGCGCGTCGCCTCCTCGAGCGACTGGAAGAGACCAGGCTCAAGGCCCACGAGCGCAACGACGACAACGTGATCGTCCACGTCACCCGCGCTGTCTTTCTTGGCCCCGATGCATACCTGTTCTTCGACATCGAGAACCGCTCGGGCTCGGCCTACCGGCTGGCCAAGGTGTCAGTGCTCGGTCCGCGCAAGAGCAACCACGCCGGACCGGCAAGCGTGCTGTCATCGGCCATCGACCAGCCCGAGGCCGGCGTGATCGGCGTCGTCGCCGCCGGAAGCACCGGCAAGGCGGTGGTCGTGCTGCGCCAGGTCGACGCCGTGCTCGGCGCGCCGTTGGCGCTCGTCATCGAGCAACCCGAGGGCCGCGGCAAGGTCGTGGTCGACCGCGGCATCACCCTGCGATGAAGCTCCACGTCCTCGCCGTCGTGGTCGCGCTCGGCAGCGCGGCCCGCCTCGCCCGTGCGGACCGCTACGAGGCGTCCATCCACGTCCAGCCGACCGGCGGTCTCGCCTGGGTCGGCGATCGCGGCGCGTCAGAGCCCGTCGCGGTGCCGTCGGCCGGCCTGTCGGTCCGTGCCACCTATGGGCTGCGCAACTGGCTGGCCATCGAGGCCGAGCTGGGCGGCGCCGCACTTGGCACCGCGGAGTTCACCGACGTTCCCGTCACCATCGGCGGTGGCCAGCCCGCCGTGGTGGATATCGAGCGCACGACCCGCACGGGGCACCTGACCGCGGCGGCGACACTGCGCCTAGGCGTCGCGTGGATCCCGACCGTGACCGTCGGGCTCGGCGGGCTGGCGCGCTGGCAAGGCGACGGGACCGTAGTGGGAGGAGGGATCCAGGTTGACGGACGCGAGGCCGGCCTGTCCGCCGACGGGATCGGGTTCGCCCGCGTCGGCCTCGACCATCGCATCAACCGTCGTCTGGTCGTCGGCGTCGGCGTAGGCGCGTCGCGCACTCTCCGCTCACCCGCGATCGCCAGCATCGAGGGGACGGTCGGCCTCGCCTACTACTGGTATCCCGGCTGGTGGTGACCAAGATTGATCCGGTGGTCTCGGCGGCCGAGGTGGCCATGCTCGGCCTCGATCCGCTGAACCTGCGATTCACCCGGCAGGGCACGCTTGACGCAATTGGTCGCCTCGTTGCCGGCGGCCACACCTTCTCATCGGAGACATTCCCGCGCCTGGCAAAGGCGGTCGAGCGGTACTTTGGCGGGTGGTCGATCGCGCTGGCGGAGAGTAAGGCCGGACCGTGGACCGGGCAGCGCGTGATCCTCGAGCTGCGCCGCCTCGCGGCCTCGGGCCAGACGGTCGGCGACGAGATCCCGCGGCCCCTCCGCTATGCGGCCTGGCGCTTCTTCGGCGGCGTACCCGCCGCGCGGGCAGCGGCCGGACTCGATCCATTCCCGGCGCACGTGCCGCCGCCCCACATCCGCAAGACGTGCCTCGCGGCGCTCGCGCGGCGCATGGCGAGCGGCGCCGCCATCACTGAACGCGCGCTCGCAGACGAGGATCCTGCGCTCATGACGTCCGTGCGCGCCCACTTCGACACGCTCGGCCGCGCGCTCGACGCGATGTGCCCGAACGAGGTCGCCCTGCTCGGCTTCCGCAACGGCCGGCCGATGACCCACTCGCAGATCGTTACCGTGGTCCGCCGCGCCGTTGCGGCCGGACACGTGCTCTCGGCGGCACGGTTCCCTCGTATCGCGCGCGAGGTCCATCACCAGTTTGGGAGCTGGCAGGCCGCGCTCCAGGAAGCCGGAGTCGCGTTCGATCGCCAACCGCGTCCGTTCCGCGGCCACGTCGGACCTCCCACCGACGCGAGACAGCGCGCGAAGGTGATGGCGGCGCTCCGGGCCCGCACCCAAGGCGGCGGCGATCTCCGCCAGCGCGCGCTCGCGACCGAAGCGCCCGAGCTGCTCGTCGCCGCGTGTCACGCCTTCGGTACCCTCGATGCCGCGCTGCGGGCGGCACGGATCCGGCGCGCACCGGACCGACGTCCGGTCAAGCGCGGGACGCGCATGAGCCGCGAGGACGTGCTCGCCGAGCTGCGCCGCCTGGCCAGCGAGGGCCGCGTGATCAGCAAGCAGATCCCGGCGGGCCTGCGCTACGCCGCGTGGTGCCACTTCGGCAGCCTGCCCGATGCGCGCGTTGCCGCAGGGCTCGCACGCACACCGGAGCAGTTGCTCAATGCCCGCAAGAACCGCCGGGAACGTCCGCCTGTCGATGGCACGGCCGTGGCGACCGGCTGAAGTGCGTGACCGATGAGCAGCCGCGGGGCACGGGCACCTCGGCGGAACGCCTCGGGCGTCGATCCTTCCGGCATGCGCGGCTGCCACACACGACACGGTGCAGGGCGGGCCAGCGCGCGTACCACCTTGAGCTGAACGCGCGACCGCGGCGACGTCGCGACGCTCGCGCAACTCAGCGCTAGTTGAACACGAGGGCGGCGTCCCTTCCGCTTGATCTGGATCTCGTCGCCGACGACGAGAGCTCTACCGTCCGCGCGATCGAGACCGCCGGCGCCACCTGCGGCTCACGGGGTTCGTCGGGTCGGCACGTTCGCCGTTCCCTTGTCTCCCTTGGGGCCTTGATCGCCCTTCGGTCCCTGATCGCCCTTCGGCCCCTGATCGCCCTTCGGCCCCTGATCGCCCTTCGGCCCCTGATCGCCCTTCGGCCCCTGATCGCCGGTTGCGCCTTTGGGCCCAGTCTCCCCCTTCGGACCCCGCAACAGATTGATTAGTCCAGGATCAGACCGGAGGCGCCTGACCAACTCCGCATATGTATCCTCCTTCGGCGCGATCGCATATCCCGCCATGACAGTGACAGCGGACAAGAGTGCCATCGCGACCGACCGTCGTGCTGCGGTGAGCACGAGGACAAGATAGTCTGTCTTTAGGTCTCCGAACCGAGCTGCTCGAACGTACTCCTCCGACAGCTTCGCCCGACGTCTCGTGTCGGTGGCGTCGACCAGCTCCTGATCCATCCTGGGCACGCCGGACCAGTTCAGCCGGAACATCTCTAGAAGCAGCCACACCGTTGCGAACGCAAACACTGTAGGGGCGAGCAGTACTACGCCGCGGTCAAAGAAGCTGGCGGAAAGGGCAATGAGGGACGCGACGAAGACCAAGAGAGTTTGGATCGTCTTACCCTTGTCCTTGATTGAGTCGTGACGCTTCTCCGCCGCTTCAAAGTATCGAATCGCCTGGTCGAGAAGCACTGTGCCGTCATCCTTCGCGTTCGAGAAATCGGGCAGCGGGGCAACGGTTGGATGTTCGGCGCATGTGCCCTCCTCAGAGGCCTTCCGGCCGATCGGCACCATCAAGAGCAGGCAGTACCACCTAAATAGCCTTCTCTCCGCCGCATTCACACTTGCCTTGAGTCTCATCAACAGTGTTTTGGGGGATTCCGGATCTGCACGACCGGCGTCCTCGATGTCACCCGGTTCACTTGTTGCCGCCTTGATAGCGAGCGGCGCTGGAGCGACCTGTTCGCTTTCACTGGCTCGCATCGCCTCGGAGTTGGCGATCTCCGGTGCATCCTCGCTCATCTATCAGCTCCGGAATGCGTCGACAAGCCAGCGAGCGATGTCGGAAGCGCCGACAAGATCAAGCCACGCCCATTGGCCATTTGGATTAACCTCAAGGAAGTACCACTCGTCGTCGCACGATCTAATGAAGTCGACCGCAGCAAACCTCAGCTCCAGGTGGTGACAGAGGTTCAGCAGGTTCGCGCAGACAGTCGCCGGAAGGGAAACAGGCTCATACACGAGGTCGGACATCCCGTCTTGTCGGATATCAACAGGCGTCTCTCTTCCAGGGGATGACACCGCGAGGGCGCAGACTTTTCGATCGACGACTGTCACGCGAACATCGACGCCTCTCTGCACGCGCTGTTGCAGGATCGTTGGGCACCTTGCAAGAATCTCCGGATCGCGAAGATGTTCTGCACGAACTTCCGATGTCAGGATCTGCGCTTCCATCACTCCGTCGAGGGTCTCGACATATCCAACGGACAACGGCTTTGTCACGATCTTTCCCTGATGGGAGCGCCAAAAGCGTTGTGCCTCCTCCAGTGATCTTGTAACGATCGTCTCTGGTACTCGCAGGCCGAATCGAGGTGCGAGTCTGAGCTGAAACAACTTGTTGTTCGCGCGTGCGTTGCAGGCAGGGTGATTCATCCACCGCAACTGTGGAATCTCGGCGAGAAATCCATCGAGCGACGTGGCCCACTCGCGAGCGGTGTGCAGGCGCTGTGCGTCTGTGCTACGCCCGCGGACCACGATGCCTCGAGGGCGTCGGTACCAGACATTGCGTATTGCTCTACCGTTCAGTCGCTCTTCACGGAAGGTCAGGGAGATTTCGTTGTCGATGTACTCGACGAAGCCACTGTCAGCGAAGTGATCCGTATCCAATCGAACAAACCGGACTCGTTCATCGTGCAACCGTCGGCACAGATAGTCAGCAGTTGCGTCATCGGCAGTGGTCAGAACCAGCAGCACGGCCGCCTCGCATTATTGGGGTTCGTGCTCCTGGCTACGTCAGACGCTTCGCCGACCAACAATGGGTGAGTAGCCTCCGACCTCGACATCTTGGTCGCGGGCCGTTGGATCCCCAATCTTCGTCTCTGTCCCCATGGCCATCGTGTCGGCATCGTTGTCGCGTGCTCCACCACCCCCCTTCTCGAAGGTCTCGGTCATTGTTGGGGCGTGGCTCGACGTCGAGGGCATCCTTGGCACGGGGTTGGCGAATTGAAGTATGAACGATGGGAGCTCGCCCCCGCTATCGGTCGCGGTCGGCCCTTGATACGCGACTGTCGTGCTCGCCAGGTGCACCATCGTCGAGTCGGCCCCCGTGTCGTTGTCCCGACCGTGTCCCTGCTCGTCCACGCGAGTTTCGGTGCCCAAGATGTTTCTGCCGGCGTGAGCGCCCTGACCTTGTGCAAGCTCTACGGACGTTGATCCTGATGATGACATGTTGCCTCAGGCCCATGCTACTCTAACGCGCACGCAGTGTGCAGTCGGTGTTTTGCGCTCCGGCTGCGCACAACAACGGGGGCGCGATCGAGGTGGCCGGCCACATCGGACGAATCGACCCATGAGGGTGACGAGCATGCGGTCGCGCAGATGCCGCCTACTATCTTGCGCCACCAAACCAAGATCGAGCCAGGCGAGGCGAAGGATGATGGACCCATGAGAACCGACGAGCATGCGGTTGCGCAGGTGCTCGCCTACCTTGCGCACCACCAATGCCCAAACCCACAGCGAGGCGAAGGATCGGCGCTGTTTCCGCCGAGCGACGGCCTGCTCACCCCCGATCTGGTCGCCGGTGACTTTCGTGGCCCCACTCACAGCGATACGTTTTTCATCGACGTGGTTGCGCCAAGCGGCGACTACATAGCGAAGCCGCTGGCGGGCGCCCCGAACTCGGCCGCATTCTTCCGTGACCAAATCGCGAAGCGCGGAACGTTCGGCATTGAAGACATGCCCGACGATCTCGGGAAGCCGCTCGTTGGAGCCATCCGAAAGAAGGCGACCAAGTACAGCCAGCGACGCGGCGGGAGCCCAGCCTTCGGCGTCGTCGCCTACTTCGACGAGCGCAGCAAGTTTGGCGGCCATGTCATCACGATGTTGGCGTACCTGAAGGTGCTCAACGATACGTTGGGTCCCGTCAACCAAGCCGCGTTCTTCGCGCTCCTCGAAGGAGCGGCTTCTATGGTGGTCTGTCCCGTGGCATGGGATGAACCGATAGCGTTCCTGCTCCAACTCGTCGATGGCGAGTCACCGCGCGGAGTCTTGCTTGTGAACACCCACGCCCGACTGGCGGCTCTGGGACAGCACGAGGTCATGGTATGGGCGAACGGACTTGGAACCTGAGCGCGCAGCGAGAGGGCGAGCATGGGGGCTGAACTGCTCAACCCGCGCCAGCCGAGCACCCGCCCTGCGAGCCCGGCCTCAACGTGACGTTCGCTCGACCGTGTGCGCGACCACGACTGGGGACGCGCGGGCGCGCCGGATGATGCCGGCCAATCTTGCCCCGCCCACGAACCAACGGGCGGTGGTGTGGGGCCTCGCCGGGCACCTCGATTCTTGCTGCCACGCCGCTGCCACACGAGACGGTACAGGACGGGTCTCCACGGTCCCCAGCGGGTGCTAACATCGCGGAACTTGTGCAAGGTCGCGATAGCAGAGTCGGTAGAGAGATTTGGGGACGTGATCGTCCCCCATCGGAGGACGCCGAAGGCGTCCGGAAGCGCGCGGACGCCGCGCCGCATCGCACCCGCGCGACGAGCACGGATCGCGGCGCGGATGCGCCGCGAGGAGGCGCGCTGAATCTCGACCCATGTGGCGCGGCGTCCGGGCTCACGCCGCGCGCCCGGGCGCGGTCAACTCGATCACGTCCATGATGCGCTCCATGACCTCGCCGAGCTGGTAATCCGACGGGGTGAACACGGCGCGCACGCCGAGGCCCTCGAGCGCGGCGACGTCGCTGCGGGGGATGATGCCGCCGACCACGACCGGGA
>Ga0247823_10002587_pt1 | contig 14871 bp, 9 predicted proteins | sample 13C_PalmiticAcid_2_FD_192426 | JGI IMG/M metagenome (GOLD analysis project Ga0247823, IMG submission 192426) | Soil microbial communities from agricultural site in Penn Yan, New York, United States - 13C_PalmiticAcid_Day30 | ecosystem: Environmental > Terrestrial > Soil > Agricultural land...
ATACATCGCACCATGGCGGCGACGCGCGCACGAACCAGCTCATCCGCAATCTCAAAAAGAAGCCGAGCCTCAAGGACAAGCCCGGCTATATCTACAAGGAGCGCGCGATCGAGCATTGGAGGGGTAGGGTTCAGGTGCTTGGGTCCGGTGGGGCAAACCAGCCTTGCGCGCAGGCCGAAGCGGCGGCGGCGAGCCCCTCTTCGCTTATCGACCACAATGCCCGTTTATAGTGCGAACGCCAGCAACGCTCTGCCGCATCCGGATCTGCTTCGACATCGAGGTTGAGGATTTCGCGCGCGGCGCTCCGCCAAGGCAGCCCCTTGCTCCTCGCGTCAAGGAGACGTGCATATGATAACTGATTTAGGGCGTCGTATTCTGTGTACTGCGCATTGACCGGCGCAAGCAGCATTCGCGATTCAAACAAATCTTCGGATGACATGGCTCGCTCCGCATCGCGCCTCGGGTATTATAATACGTAGCACTAAAATGCTCATTTGTCTTCTAAGTTTGCGATGGATATTCGCAAAATGGTCGGTCGAAATGTACGCCGGTACAGGCTCACCGCGGGGCTGAGCCAAGAGGAGGTGGCTGCACGTATGGGCGTCGACCGGGCGCACGTCGGCCTGATCGAGCGCGGCGAACAGAATGCCACACTATTGACGATTTGGAGCCTTTGCGAAGCACTCGATATCCGGCCGCAGCACCTGTTTGCCGAAGGCGAACCGAGCGAGAGATAGTTTGCATTTGTAGAGTATATTCCGTGGTTAAATACACTGCAAGCGCAACAAGTCTCGGGAATGACGATCCGCGAGATATTTGCCCGGAATGTGAAGCGCGCGCGACAGGTCGCGGGAATATCGCAGGAAGAGCTGGCGCATCGTGCGGGAATTGACCGGACTTATGTCAGTTCGCTCGAACGTTGCAAATTTGCCGCCACGATCGACGTCGTCGATCAGATCGCAAAGGCGTTAGCGACAACTGCCAGTGACCTTCTGAGGGAATAGAACCGTTGATCTAACCCAAAACCATTAGCTTACGAAACAACTGCAGTCATCTCAAGTGCGCGGAAAATTCAGATCTGCGCGACGCCGATAATTCGGGATCGTGCGAAGCTGGCGGCGCCATAGGCCACCGGCTGTAAACGTGACTGTCACTTGTCCGTCTCCTTACTCCTCACGTCGCGAGCACGACCGCTTCCCCTCCAGAGTAGGATAAGACCCCTTTCGGGACTTTTGCCTTCGCGCCACAACTGCGCGTGCAGCCACGCGGATATGCGTGGTCAGCCTCGCTCCCAAAGGTTGGAACGAGAAGCGCTTCCGACGCCGGCCATCGGCGGAAGCGCCTCCGAACGGGGAATTATCGCGTAATGTATGCCTCGAACCTCATGTCGGAACTTTCGCGAGAAGACTGATGCACTTCGACCGCGAAAATATTTCGCTCCTTCAGCAGCGCCTTCGGAACGATGAATTCATTGATTTCGCCGGCCATCGGGTTCTCGGCGGAATAGGGCTTGAGAGGCCCGTCTTCGAGACGGGCGCGCCCGATCTCGGTTCCGTTGACGAAGGCAATGCAGCCATCGTCGCAGCGCAGCGTCATCTTGAAATCCTTGTCCCGCTGGGCCTTCGAGAGCTGGACGGTCTTCCGGAAATAAGCGACCGGATAGAGCATGCTCGCCTCTTTCTCCCCGGAAAACACCGTTCCGAGCCCCGGGTCGCCATAGCCGATCGGCGTCGTGCCGCTCTTCCAGCCGGCGGCATCTTCGCCGGTCGTCCATTTCCCCTGCGGTGTACCCTGTGACGCATAATAGGACCATGCTTCGCCATTTGCGACCAGCGGCTTCGCGTCTTCGGCGACAGCCGCTGTACATAGACCAAGCAGTATGGGCACGGCGGTATAAATCAATTTCATCCTGAATCTCCGGTTATGGTTTTTCGTCATGCCCCGACATGCGCGCGGCATCGCTCCATGAACGTTCCTGTAGGTCAAACACCGCAACGCCGTTCATGACTTTCCAGACGGAATGATCGTCCCCGACAGCCTATGCGCCTCGCCCCGATGACATATGCACGAATAGCCCAAGTCCGGATTGCAGCCTGCGTAGCCAGGATATGATGGTCGGCTTCTTACGGGCGATAATCCTGACGGACTCGCCTGTTGAAATCGCGCTCGTCGCGGTCCTTGTTGCATTGAAGCGAAAGAGCCTGCACCCCACTTTCGGTCACCCCGAACTTCGCCCAATAGGAGCGGGCGTCCGCAAGGGCTTCGGGGGATAGACCCTCGGTAACGAATTTTCGGCTGCTTTCCATCACCTCCGCCTCATCGGCATTCCCGATGTAGGAGTTTCTGACCCCGATCAGTGCAAGGCTCACGCCGAAGAGCATCCGGTCCTTGTCGGTTGGGAAGACTGAAGGCATCGCCTCGGCAGCCCAACCGAATGCATTGGCAGCGGGCATCCACTCGCACCGCCGCATATCCAGCAAGGCGATGCTACCCATGACGAGATGCGTGGCCCCGCGCCTTGGAGAAGGCCTTGCTGCATGCCTCGCTCGCAGTTTCGAGTTCGGTATTGGCGACTGCGCGGACCCAGCATCGCTGTTGCTGGATCTGGTAGGCATCGGGAAGATAGATCGCTGCGATGTCGGCGGATTTGATCGCATCCGCGAACTGGTCGCTTCGCCTGTAGATGATCGACTTGTGCAGATTCAGCGAAGCCAGAAACCAGATCCTCTCCTCCTGCTTGTTCGGCAAATTCTCGACCTCCCGATCGACCAGCTTCAGCGCCGCATCGCAGGCTGCGATCTGGCGGAGCGCGTAGCTGTCCTTGGTGCAACTCCGGTAGGTTTTGGCAAAGTCGGACACTTTGCCGCTTGCATCGGGCCACATCATCATAGGCGGAGGAACGGCATCCTGGCCCGAGGCCATCGCCGGAGCGCCAAGTAGCGCGAAAAAAAGTATCAGTGATTTTCCATGCATATGTTGTCTCCAGATGCGGGGAGCCGGAGAACCCGATACTCCAGGTCCTGGACCTTCCGATGCTCGCCATGTCCGGGAAAGAATGACGTTCGGGATCGCCGGTTCTGAACCGCGCCGACGAGGTGAGTAGCCAGCACCCATCGCTCCACTTCGTTTTGACGGCAATCGGGAGAGCGCAAAAGACAGTACCGCTCTCGTCATCTGCTGCCAGCCTCGCTATTCTCCAAACTCTTGGAAAGCTCGTACAATATGCGGTCGAGATGGCTCCGGGTTGTCGGATCGGCTGCCCCGGCGCGCGCCGTCGAGACGTCCTTCTGAAGCTGGATCAGCTCGCTTCTCACAATAGCCTGGTCATAGGCGTCGAGGCTGCCCGCTCGGCCGGCCAGTGCATCAAGATAAGCTTTCTGAAGGTTGGCCCGGTCCCTCGCGATCACCACCGGCTTCTCTTCCAGCTCGGACCAGAGAGAATGGCGAAGGTCACCAAGGAATTCGTGGAGGTCGTACGCATTCCTTCCCGACGGTCGAACATTTTGCAGAAGCGCGATACGATATAGGAGCGTAGCCAGCAGCTGTTGCTGCGCCAAAGCAACGACCGAACCCTCGTCGGTCCGGTCGAAGCGGCGCGCGGTCTCGGTCGAAACTATCCATTGCTGGGTCTGCCATGCATTTTTCGATAGATAAGCCATAGCGGCCCGCTGTATGTCGGCGTCAATCGGCTTCGAATTTTCAAGCGGTATTGCGCCCTCGACTTCCCATGTCGAAATTCGCCCCCCGATCAATGTCGCGACGTGCTCCATCTCGCGTCGCCATTGGAGGAGCAACTGCTCGTAAACGTGGCGGAGCAGTCCTTCCTCATAACGCCGCGCCTGCAGTTCCTTGTCGAGGATGCGGGCCGTGAGGGCGAGATTCTTGAGACCATATCGGGTCGCCGCGATCGGATCCGTCGTCTCGACCGCCTCGTTATAGCCGTCAGGCTGCGGTGTCATCCCGCCCTTATCGACAAATTTGAGCCACGGCTTTGCCGCTTGCTCCGAGGTGACGGAGCGGAGAAAGGCATCGCGATCCGCGCGAGAGGATAGGCCAAAGGAGCCATATCCCCATTTTATATGCAGCAGATCGGCGGGACCGATCCGCTGGCGGAGGCCTGCCGGCGGGATGTCGTCTTGAGGCTGTGCGACATAATTTGCGCGGGAGTAATTCATGACACTAGGGGAGAATCCCATTTTGTCCAGCCAGGCGGGGTCGCGGAGACTCTCCGTTTCATATGCGAACTCGCCATAGTTTCCGTCGCGCAGGCCCAGCGCATGGCCGGTTTCATGCGACACAAGACGCATGATCAACTCGCCCATTAGATCGTCGGGGAAGACGAGTGACGCCGCCCTCGCATCCAGCGGCGCCGCACGAACGAAATATTCGTCCCGAAGCAGCTCATAGGGCGCGCCGATCATGATGTCGGCCTTCAATATTTCTCCGGTTCGCCGGTCGATGAGGTGGCCGACGGATCCGCTTCCTTTTCCCCAAGCAATGGGTTCTTCCCTGAATTTCGAAACATCTTCCCATAGTATCGTCGAATGGGAGGCGCTGAAGGTCGGCCAATGCACACCCGCGGGCGGGTCCGCAGCGACCATGACAGCACCGAGTCCAGCTGCCTGAAATGCCGTGTTCCACGACTCCACGCCGCGCTTCACCGATGGGCGCCACTTCTCCGGGATCGCGGGGTCGAGATAGAAAATCAGCTTGGTCGGCGAACTGGCGGAATTGGCCAAGCGCCACCGGAGAATATTGCCGCGGCCAAAAGCCTGGTTGTCGCCCAAAAGCAGGGTTTCACGGAAAAAGCCGAACCGCGGATCGAAGGATTGCGCATCCATCAGGGTGGACGGCAGCTTGACGAACGCCGAGCGCATTTCCGCCGTCGTCGTTACCGAGGATCTTCCGGACCGCTCATAAGTCAGCCGCGCCCGAAAAATCGAAGTGTTGCCGGAGTCGCTCGCAGCGATAATATGGGATCGAGAGGGGTCGATCCTTGCATCGGAACCAATCGAACCCTGAAATTGGGTGATCAGGAAGTCGGATAAATCGATTCCTATTGTCCCGCCGGGGCCCTCGGCAGCGATCTTGAACTCGGCGATGACGGTGAGCTTTTGCTCGCGCATGCCATATATTGGCGGCTCCGCGCCGAAGCGTCCGCCTTTGGTGCGGAGGATGTCTCCGGTTGCCGAGGCGACATCGACCGACAGAAGCTGCAGCTTGTCGCCCGCGCGATGCCATTGGACATCGATGGCAGGCGTGAGGCCAACGGGGTAGCCGGTAAAGATCATCGGCTGATCCAGCACTGCCGGGGGCACCCATAGATCGACCCGCCCGTCGCGCATGGACGAACATAGAAAGGGGCCTTTGCACGCTGGAGCGAGCGCGTCCTGTCGCGCAGCCTGCGCCTGGACTGCCTGCGGTGAAAGCAGGAATGCGGCCAGCATGCATGAAAACATCGATGCCCGAAGCAGGGCAGTCTGCCCATGACCCCGCTGGTCCTGCGGAGCATGCCGTCCAGGAGCCGCTGCCCGCATGAACCAGCGCAACTCGCTCAAAGAATTGCCGCGCATATTCCCAACCTTTCTGACCAATCCCGTGCACGAGGGCACGCGAGAAGATGTCCGAAAAACCGGCCCGCTAAAGCCACCAAGACCTCAGTTGCCTGTTCCTCACACCCAAAGCCGCCGACGGAGGACGAATGAAGGCGAGTATCCTGAACTCGGGCGCCCAAGAATCTCACTGATCAATAGAAGCGCGGTCTCGACCCCACCCCGCGAAGACGCATCGACGAGCGCCGGTTGCGGTAAATCGCAAGAATCCAAGGTGCAGGGAAACCACCAAGCCAGTGAAATTCTGGCAGGGCAGGCCTGGACAGCTTCAGAGCGAGCAGGCCCGATCAGCGCACGCCGTCCAGCGAAAAGAGAAACGCATCGCCCGCAGCGAGAAGCCGGAGCGCTGCCGCGACCTCAGTCTTGCTGGGCGGTTGGTGAACCAACACGCCGGGTCCGCCACGGCCGGAAGACGCAATATAGTCGGCCCATTGGCCCTGAAGCTTGCCATATTCCGCGTCAGTCAAGCCTGTTCGCAGCGCCTGCATGAGTTCTTCGCGATGCGCGGCCTCAATGCGGTCCACGCTCCCTTCGATCGCGCCAAGCCTACTATACATCGCCAAGCGACCATTTCCGGAATAGAAGCTGATCATCACGTGTCTTACCGTCATCTCTTTAACCCTGAGGCGGTTGTCTATGCGAGCTTGGAGGACCTCTTGCGTGACAAGGGCGAGAATAGCCTCATCGCGAGGAGATATCCTTTTGTCGACAACGAGGCCGACGCAGACTTCAGAATAATAGCCCGGACCAACCCTGAAACGAGCTTTGATCGACGGCGGCTGCGGCGCTGTGGCGGCGGGCTGATCCGCCGGTTCTCCGCGATGCTCCAACACAGGCAAGAGCCGGGCACGCACGACATTGAGAGCCTCGTCGCCGCTGGCACTACTGTGAATCGTCAGATCGAGGTTCTGCGGTCCGCCGAGTATTCGAGGCCAGATTTTGCCAAGTTCCGCCGGAGTCAGAATCCGGCGCTCGATCGATGCCCGATCCGGCAAAGTCCCCGAACGAACGAACATCCGTATTGCCGACGAAAAATTCGTTAGCGGTTCATGGCGCGACGCGAACTTCTCCTCATATTCCTTCCACAAAGCCGGCGGAGGCGAGGGAACGGCCATCAGCCGGCCGAGCGCAGCCGCCATCTCGGAAGCGCTCGCCGACTTGCTGGAGACGGCGAACATGGTCTCATCGCCGGAGAGCCGTATCGATGCCGAGACAGGGGAATTCGCCTCGTCGTTGCCGAGCTGGAAGCTCTTCACAGCAAGAAACTCCAGATCTTCGGCAAAATTTTCAGCGCTGATAGAGGCTTCGTCCAGCCCCTGCCGACTGGCAAGCGAAATGAACCCGCCCTCCATGCCCGCGTCCCGCGCCACGAAAATCCGAAGATTTGCGGAACGAATCGCGGATTCGAGATCAGCCGGATAATAGGCTGCAAAGCTGATCCCATTGTCGGCAGCCGGCGGGACCTCTCCGGGCCGCGTCGCTGCCGCTCGCTCTATCGATTTGCCGAGGACTCGTCCCGACAGTCCTTCGCGCAACCAGGCCTCCATCTCTCCGGGCTTTTTCGTCGAGATTGTGGAATTGCGGGCCATAAGCATGAAGCGAGGCCGGGCCGCCTGGCTCCACGTCCGGAACCTTCGCGCGGCCTCAGCTTCATCGAATTTATCCAGCAAGGCGTCGAGATTAGAAAGGCTTTCCAGCGGGCGCCCGAGATCGCCGATCCGGGCGCCAGCGCGGTAACGATAGCTTAGAGCATCGAGACCCTCCTGCGCCGGGACGGTGAATGCACGTCGAACATCCTCCTTCGCCGCGGACAGCATCGCGGGGGGCACCGAATTGCCGAGCGAATGAATGGTCTGGCCAAATTCCTGCAAGCTGGCCGGAATTCCTTCTTCAGATGTGGAGAAATCCATCCAGAGAGTGCCGGGGCTCGTATACCAACGCTCAAATTCAGGATCATTTGCCCGATAGTGGAAGCTGCTGTCGTAATTGACGGTGCCCTTACGCAAACTTGTCCTCTCGCCGCGCACGAGATTATTAATCGCCGCATTCAGCAGCGACGCTGCGACCAGATTCTCGATATCGTCCTTCGGTTTGCCTGCGTCCGAATCCCCCAGATCAAGGATGACATTGCCAACGATGCCCTTTGCACCCTCGTCCGCCACCGCCAGCAAGCGGGATTGGGGGCGCCGCGGCGCCGCGATGCCGACCCGAGCGGGCATTGCCGGGATCGACGCGAAGCGCCGCGCAATTTCGCATTCGACCTGGTCGGGGTTCACGTCGCCGACGATGAACAGGGTTTCGCGATCCGGCCGATACCAGTCCCGATAATAGCGGAGGACATCAGGCAATTTGACCTGCTGCACGGCACCCGCGCGTCGCTGCACTTGACGGGTATCTCCCACGGCAGCGCCAGCCTCAGTCGCCCATAGCTGCCCGGGGCCGTCAGGAGATCCCAGAGCTTCGAGCATGACGGTCGCCCGTACGCTATCAAGCTCGGTGCGGCTGATGCGGGCGCCATGGGCGATCTCCCGATAGCGGTTGAGTTGAAACGCCAGCTGCGAGACCGGAAACTTGAAATGATATTCCGTGTAGTCGTCGTCGGTGTGCGCACCGATGCTATTGGAATCGGTCTGCTTGATCCGCATTCCCCTTCCATCCGTATAACTACTCGCAAGAAGATGCTCAAGAAGATGCGCGACCTCGATCTGGTCCTTGTCTTCAGCGGCGAAACCCGCGGACACCTCCAGGCTGGAAGAGATTCTGCCCGGCTCGAGCGCAGACCGGACGATCAGGTAACGAAAGCCATTCGGCAATTTGCCAACGATCTTGTCGCGCGCCGCTGCATTCGTGCGAGCCACGTCGCATTGGGCGGCCGGATTTCTTACGGCCTCTTTGCTTCTGGCAGCCGGGAACGCAGAATGGCTCGCCAGTATGGCGAGTGCCAGAGCACAGATGTTCGTTTTGATGCCCGACTTCGCGACAGCAATCGCGCCCATTAGTGAATCTCTGTCGGCGCCGCATCGGCAACGGGGTCCAGAGACAGGGCAGAATAGCCTGCGTTTTGCGCATCCATGAGCGCCTTCTGCCATTGGGCAACGGTCATCGACGGCGATTCACCGAAAGCGCGAAGAGGGGCCACATATTTACCCTTGAGATAGAAAACGGAGTAGCGCTCGGGATCAGCTACGCTTTCCGACTTTGCGCCATCAAGGGCGGCGGGATTTCGGGAGAGCTCTTCGATCCAGCTAGAAAGAGCCTGATTCACATATGCAATGCCGTTCTCGACGTCGGCTTCCTTGCAGTTGAAGCTGGCGTCCACCGTCCACTTACCCCCAGCCGTGGACAGGCTTCCTGTCGGACCATAGGAAATTCCGGTTTCCCGCAGGAAATGTACGATTTTCGCAGACCATTGTTTGGTAAGCTCATCCCATTGCCCCGACGTCATCGCGTTGGCCGCAAGTCCGGTATCGAAAGAGACGGTCACTCTGGAGAGTGTCGAAACATCTTCCGGCACGATCTTGAACCGTGTCAGTCCGGCGATGGCGCGCACTCGATCGCTTCCGGGTTTCGGAAATGGCTGCTTGAATTCGACAGATCCCAGAAAGCGTTCCGCAGATCGTTTGATCGTCTCGACGTCGCTAGGGGAGCGGACAAGGATAACGAACCGGTCCGGCCGGCCGAACTGGATTTGCCAGATCGATCGCGCTTGGGCTGCAGTCGTCGGCTGCGCCTTCACCATAGCCGACAGAAATCCTTCTTTGTCTTTCACCAGTTGTGCGCCCAGGATCCAAGATGCGACTCCTTCCCGGCCACGCCCGGCAAATATCCTGTCATCGTCTACTTCCGAGACCGCACCCGGCAACACGCGGAACTGCGACAACTGGCGCGCAGCAGCCTCGAATAGCTTATCGGGTGTCGCCGTCGCCGACCGAAAGGTAATCCCGGAACCGTCGGTGAAGGACCGAGTCCACTCGCGTCGAATGCCTTCGCGGTGAAGCGCATCTCCAACTTGATAGCCATCGGCGCCTGCATAACCGCTGAGCTCGATGATACGCGAGGCCGCCGAATATCGAGCCGCACTGTTTCCGTCGAGCGCGCCGATCCTGGAAGGGGCATAGATTTCGAGCTCATTCTGCCCCGCAATGCCGGGCGCAACGATCAGTTCAATCCCGTTGGCAAGCCGCAGTTGCGACACCTTCGCATCCAGCGGCTTGACAATCGTCTGGCCGGCTTCACCTCGCGAAGCCGAAAGTTTCGGCCACGTCCGGGGTCCGGCAGTTGTGCGCGCAGTGCTTGTCATCCCGTTAGCGAAGGTCTCGCGCAGTCTCTGTGACGTGCCGACCTGGGCGGCAGAACTGGCACCGAGATATTCCTTCGAACCCAGAAGCGCGAGTTTGACATTTTCCGGTTGAAGTGTCGGAAGGATCAGGCCCACATCGTCGAGCGAAATTTCGGCGAGTTCGGCTCTTGTCGCCAGCGCGCTACGGCGCTCGCCGAAAGCGCCCTTCGCTTCACCACCTACGAGCTCGTTCAAGACGCGTTCTGCGGCGCGGTAGGGACGCCGGATGCGCGAGAGATCCTCTTCCTTTTCGATCCGCCGCAAATAATCTTTCTTCGCCGCCGCCAATTCTTCCGGCGAGACCTGCCTGCGAACAAGGGACGAGATGTCCCCCATGGCCTTGTCCATGTTTCCAGGCAAAGCTTCGAATGTCACGCTGATCGTGTCCGGACCGAGATCGAACGGCTTTGGTCGAAGGAGTAGCTGGCGGTAAGGCACGGCCAGCCGGCGCCGATCCTGCTCGAACCGCTCGAGCAATATTCTACCGAAAAGAACTCGTCCAAGCTCGCTATGGATTCCCGCGTTGTCGCGGCGCGCAAGATCTATCGTCACGCCAGCTTCGACGGTGCGCCGGCCACCACGGATCAGAGCCAAATCGGCCGGCAAAGCGAAATCGTCGGGCCGGGCACCGACCGGTCGCATATCCTTCGGTCCCGCCGGGATGTCGGAAAAGAGAGATTTGACCAGCTGCTCGGCCTCGACCTCATCGATATCACCGAGAACATAGAGTGTTTGATTCCCCGGAGTATACCAGCGGCGATAATAGGCCTCTAGACTGTCAAGACTTTCACGGCGGATCGACGCAAATATCTCCTCCTGGGTTTTGCCGCGATGACTTAGCGAACCACGGCGATTGCCAATTATGGATACAAGATCTTCCGAATCCGAATTACCGAGTTCTTCGATGACCAGCGACTTTTCCATCTGCAACTCGGAGTCAAGAAGCACCGTACCGCTTGCGGTCCCCCGCAGGAACCGCAGGTAGGGCTTCCACAGCGTCGCCGGAACCTGATAGTGATAGTTCGTCTGATCGGCATGACCATCTGCCGCCGCCGCGTCCCCCCAGACCAGTCCCTCTTCACGCAGTTTTTCCACTATCGGAAAGCGCTGCCCGCCGGGTCCGGTATAGTAGCCGAACAACATGTGCTCCAGAAGATGATATACTTGGGGATGATCCTTCTCTTCATCATTCTCACCCGCCTTGACGATAAGCCGCATGTAGACCTCACCCTTGCTCGCCTCGACCCTGCCCACCGCATATCGGAGCCCATTCGGCAGGGTGCCCGATCGAATGTGCGCCGGCAAAGAAATCGCCGTCTGAGCATCAGCGGCTTGAGCGGAGACCAGCGTCGAGTTGACGAAGAGCGTCGGGGCAAGGAAAAGGACGGCGAGATTGCGAAGCATAAAATAATAACTCCGGAAGACGTAAGACACCCTACGCGAGATCTTGAGACCCAGGCTGGCTCCTCGCATCACGAAATAGACGGTGTGGAAGCAGCGCGCGGCGCATCGCTGAAGAGGTTCATGATGTTCGGCATTCATCGGGGACTTTAGCGGTTGCCCGGAACGATCGATCTCCAGCCCCGGAGTGCCGCTCGGCACTCCGGGTATTGAGCGGTCACAAGTTTTAGCGCCCTTGAGGTTCGACTATTTCGGCGCGCCGAAGGCCCAGCGCAGGCCGGCCGTGATCGCGTGGGTCTTGTAGCCGGAGCTGAAATCACCCAACCGCTCGATCTCGGCCGTCGGGAAATTGTAGCTACTCCATTTGCCCTTCTCGACGTTGATGTAACGATAGGTGGCGTCGAAGCGGAGCCGGTCGCCGAGCTTGAACGATGCGCCCGCCGTCAACTGCCAGGTGAGCGACGTTACGCTGTCAGTGGCCACGAAGCGCTCGCCGAGGGCTCGCTGCGTATCCTCGAAGCAGCCGAAATCATCGAAACATACCACCCAAGGGTCGTTCGAGCCGATTCCGTCGAGCTTGCCGTTCAAAGCGATTGCGGAACGCGTCAGACCAATGCCAGCTCCCACGAACGGCCGGAACGCCGCATCTTTGTTGCCGAAGTCGTACAGACCGTTCAGCATGAGAGACCACTGGTTTGATTTGCCGTCGATCGTACTACAATCGAAAGGCTCGCCGTAAATGGCCCCGTCAAGATTGCCGCAGAGGCCGAACGGAGCAGTGGCGGAACCGCCGACCTTGCCGATCGACAGCGGCCGGAATTGCCCCTCGACCTCTACGCGCACATTGTCAGTCAGATAATGGCCGATGCGCACGTCATAGATTGCCTTGCCTTCCGTCTGCATCGACCATCTGACCGGATTTCCGTCGGGACCATTGTCGGTCGAGGTGGCCTTGATCGCCTTGTCGAAATGGGTGCCGACGTCGAACGCCGCATACCAGTTGGCCGGCACGCCAAAGGGCGTCCGGTCGACAATGGAGTCGTTCGATCCAAAGGCCGGCTCTCCCTGGCGGCGCCAGAGCAGCGTCGCGAGGAAGGTACGGGGCTTGCCATAGAAGTTGCCGCCGGACTGGCTGATGGCGATCGTCGACAGATATTGCCGGTCGGTCACATTCTCGACAAAGAGCCTGACGCCGAGTTCCTTGGAGAAGAAATATTCGGCACCGAGATCGAACACGGCAAAGGCCTTCTGTTCGGCCTCGAACGGCCGCCCTTCCACGGTACCGGTGTTATAATATTTGCCCTTGTACCGAACCGCGGCATTGAGCCGCAGACCGTCGACCGACGGGACCTGCCAGTCCAGAAGCAATTGCGCGGAGAGCTGGGGCGCGAGAGCTTCGCTCTGAAGCGGCAGTTCTCCATCGACATCGGGGTCAACGGTTCGACTGACCAGCTTGCCATAGTTGGCGCTCGCAACCAGATTCAGTCCGGGCAGGACTTCGCCGGAGATCTCGGCATCGATGCCCCGGCTCCGCATCCCCTGACCGCCTGCTGCGTAACACTGATTGAAGCCGCTCGGCGGGCAGATGTATAAGTCCTGAAGCGGATAGGGGACATTCCGCAGCTGGAGATCATAAGCCGAAACCGACGCGATCCATTTTGCGGTCGCATATTTGATCCCGATTTCCTTGTTCTCGAAGCTCGAAGGGCCGGCCTCCACAAAGGTGAAATTCGGAGCCTCGCCGACGGCATAGAATAGATCAAGGACGCGGGAGAACCCGTTAGCATAGCTCCCGTAGATACTCATGCCCTTCACCGGCTTGACGGTAAGCGAGAAGGTCGGGTCCGTGAGAGTCCAGTCGTCGATATCGCTCGCCGTAAAATCGTACGGAATGCCCTCGAACGTCGGAGCCTGGGTCAACGAAGAGGTGTAGTGATCGAGGCGAACACCGGTGGTGAAGAGAATGGTATCGCGCCAGGAAATGGTGTCGGTCAGCGTCAGACCGGTAGTCGATCTGAAATCGCCTTTATAAGCGTAACCTTGGGGCTGCGGCTGAGCGGGCGGCGCAAAGACCGGATTCAGGAGACCATCGAGCGTCGTGCTCGGCCCCGACACGGCGATCGCAATTCCAAAATCCGTGGCCCCTCGATCGTAGAAGCCATGGTCCATTCCGATGACGATATTATGCTCGAGGCCGAAGGTATCGAAACGACCGGTCAGTCGGGCAGTCAGGTCTAGGTTGGAGGGGTTAGCGACGCCAAAATCGGTCACAGTGAACCCGAATGGTCGGGTAGAGGTTCCGGTCGCCTCGCGAAGCAGGGCGGAGAAGCGCGACCGCACGTCCCTGCGCTCCGAGGTGCGGTAGCTCGCGTCGAACTGGAAATCCCAGTTGTCGGCTACGTCGATATATAATTTGGCGAAGAGCTCGGTTCGCTTGACGTCCGTGAAAGCGCCCGGATAGGCGAAGGAGGTCTGGCGCGGCACCGGCAGCAGCGAGCCTTCGACGAAGCGGGGGATCCCACGATACTCGCCGTCGGTATTCTCGGTGCCATAATCCAGACCGAGCTCCAGCCGCGCCCCTTCGCCGAGCGGTGCGTCGGCGATCACATAGAGATTCTTCGTGTTTTTCGAATAGCCGTCGATTTCGCTTCCATCCTGACGCCAGCTGGCGATCGCCCGTAGAGCGATCGGCGAACCGAAGAGGGTCGGGGTAGAGATATCGGCAACGACGCCGTAGCGGCCACGGCTGCCGGCTTCGAGCTGAAGCGACTGCGAGTCCATCGGCCCCGGGCGCTTGCGCACCAGATTGATCGAACCGCCCGCTCCCCGATATCCGGCGGATTCGCCAGCGTACAGCGGGTTGGGGCCGCGAACGAGTTCGACGCGCTCATAGGCGTCGAGGTTGAGCGTCCCGGCAAAATCGAGAGACCGGGGAGCTCCGCCGTCGACCTGATAAGCCCCCACCAAGAAGCCGCGGCTGCGGACATTGTAACCGCTCGTCTCCTGCGAACCGGTTTCCTCGATGGTGACCCCGGGCATCCGCGCCAGGGCACCCTGGAGCGAAACGATATCCTGCGTCTGCAGCTGGTCCTGCGTCTGCACGCTGATCGATCGCGGAATATCCTCGAGCGCCACCGGCGCACCACCCGAAATGGTGGCGACATTCGCCTTGTAGCCGGTCGCCTCCTGATCCTGTCCGCCGCGGATACCGCCGACCTGCGCGATGCCGTCACCGCGGACGGGCGCCTGGTAGCTGCCGCCCTGCGAGCCCTCGACCCGGACCGGTCCCAGCAGTCGCTCACCCTCGGACGCCGCCACGTCGCCGCCAGCACCAGCGTGCACCAATGTAGCCGTATTCCCTGACACTCGCGCCGACAGCCCGCTGCCCGAAAGCAGTTGCCCCAGCGCCTGCTGCGGCGACATCTGCCCCGACACGCCCGGCGACCGCTTGCCCGACACGAGGTCGCTCGAATAAACGAGCTGCACGTCGGTGGCGGCCGAATAGCGCTGCAGCGCCGT
>Ga0247823_10002588_pt1 | contig 14862 bp, 16 predicted proteins | sample 13C_PalmiticAcid_2_FD_192426 | JGI IMG/M metagenome (GOLD analysis project Ga0247823, IMG submission 192426) | Soil microbial communities from agricultural site in Penn Yan, New York, United States - 13C_PalmiticAcid_Day30 | ecosystem: Environmental > Terrestrial > Soil > Agricultural land...
CACCGCATGGACCCCCGCGCTTTCGAGGCGGCCGCGCAGCAATTCGGCCTCGGCGCCGTTGGGCAGGCGTACTAGCTCGACGAGCGGCATCAGGCGTCGCCCGCGATGAAACGATCGGTCGGGCGCGTCGGCAGGCCGTCGATGCTGCGGTCGCGTTCCTTGAACTTTTCGACCCACAGGGCGCGGTCGGCCTGGCGGTGATATTTCTGCAGCGTGTCGCGCTCGTGCTGCAACTCCATCATCGGCACGCCCCAGCCGCAGCTAGTTTGCACGCTTTCGACGTCGATGACGAAAATCTGGCGTGTGCCAGGAAGTAGGGTGAAGTGTGCGGCGAGCGCGTCCCACTCGGCATCTTGCGGCAGCACGGGGCGGCCGCGGCCATAGATGCGCAGGATCAGCGCGCTGCGGTCGAAGGCGCAGAACATGATCGTGATGCGCCCGTCGGCGGCGAGGTGCGCGTGTGTCTCATTGCCCGAACCGCCGAGGTCGAGATAGGCGACCTGTCGGTCCGACAGAATCTTGAAGCTGTCGGCATAGCCCTTGGGCGACAGGTTGATGCGCGCGCCCTCGGCCGCCGTCGCGGTGAAAAAGACCGGCTGCTTTTCGATGAAGGCGATATGCTTGTCGGTCAGCGTATCGGTGAATTCCATGGCTGTTCTCCGTATCGGTGCAGGCCTATCACCAATTCTTACCCTCTTCTATCGCGGCTTCCTCGTCGGCGCGGGTCGCGCGGCCGAGAGCCGCGTTGCGGTGCGGGAAGCGGCCGAAGCGGTCGACGACGTCGAAATGCTTTTGGGCATAGTCCTGGAACATCGGATCGTCGAACTGCGCGAACAGGCGCAGCGATTCGCGCTGGTCGCCCATATTTTCGCTGTGCTGGAAGGGCAGGCAGGCGAACTGACGCCGCTCGTCGGGCCAGTTTTCGTGCCAGCCGCGCGCGACGATACCGTGCGCGATCGCGCGGGCGAGGTCGTCGGTTGCGAAGGCGTCGGCGTGGCCGCGATAGATGTTGCGCGGGACCTGATCGAACAGGATCGTCGCGGCGAGCGCCGTGTCGGGATCGGTCAGGAAGGCTTCGGCGGGCTGCGAGCGCAACGCTTCGTGCCAGCCCTCCGCCAGATCGCGGACGGCGTCGTCGAATTCGGCGCCGCCGCCGTACCAATCGTCCATACCATGGTTATCAAACCAGAAGGCGAGGAGTTGCCGGGCCCAGTCGGTGGGCGGCGGGGCGTTTTCGTTTTCGGTCAAGATCGTCGGTTCCCTGAAAGAGTCATCCCGGCTTTTGCCGGGATGACGACTTTAATATGGAACCAGGGGCGCGCAACCGCGCCCGGGCTCATTCGCCCTTGGCGCGGCGATAGGGGACGAATTCGCCGAGCGACACAAAGCCGCTGTACATATGGCTCGTGCGGTCATGCAGTTCGAGGGTGTCGATGCTGCACAGCTGGCTCCCCGACGTCTTGAGGACGAGAATATCGTCGTCGTCGAGCGATTCGGCGCCGCCCCTGGGACGGTTGACCCAAAGGGTGCTACCGACCCGGTAGACGATCGCCGTCTTGTCGATGATCTGCGAGCTGCGCGTCGTCGAAAGCGGGATGCAATTCTGCGGTTCGCCCGCGACGCGGCCTTCGAGCAGCTTGGCGAGTTGGTCCTCGGGAGCAAGCTTTTCGCGCGCGGTGGCGGCGGGGGCGACCACGATGGCTGCGGCGGCAAGAAGCGCCGGGATGAGGTGACGCATGGGTTCGACTCCTGTCTTCATCATACCCTACCCGGTGCTTCCTTTAGGCCACCCGGCGTGAACAGGGCCTGACTCGTCGCCGTTTCAGCACGCGCCGTCGGGCAGCGGGATGCCCAGCGGACCTTTGCATTTCTTCTTCTTCGCGGGCTCGACCGGCGTACTGCCACCCGTGCTTGCCCCACCCATGCCGCCGAAGTCGGCGCCGATCATCAGCATCGTGTGCGAGCGGAAGCGGACTTTCGCGGTCCAGTCGATATTCCACACGGCGTTGCCCGCGGGCTTCGGCGGATAGGAGAAATTGGCTTCGGGCCCGAAAGCGTTCAAATTGCCGATCATCATTTCGCCCGAGGCTTTCTTGACCTCGGCGGGGATCTGGCAGCTCGTCTGGCTGGGCGGCATCACGATCTTCTTGGTGACAAGGTTCGCGACGACCGAGGGCGGCAGCCAGTCCCAGAGACCGCCGCCGAATTCCTTCGATGCGCTGCTCGTCCACCAGACGATATCGCCGAGATCATTCTTGCCGCCGCCATTGCCCATGCCGCCGATCGTCCACGCGACATAGCCGGTCGCGCTCGGCACCGAATTCCAGCGGACCATCACCGACTGGTCGCCCTGGATCGCGGTCGAGGCCGAAAGCCCCTGCATATAATCCTGCGCCAGCGTGAAATTGATGTCGGGGCCGATATTGCTCGCGACGCGGTGCGCGCCGAGCAGCGACGAGCCCGATCCGGGTTGCTTGCCGCCCTTGTTGTTCGGCCAGTCGACATAGGAACGGCTGTTCGCCTTGCTCACTTCGCGGATCACCGGGACCGCGCTCGAGAAGAGATTGGGCGGCATCTGGCCCGCGGCGACCTTGGCGAAATCGATCACCACCGGCTGGCCGGGCCCCGCCTTCGCGCCGCAGCCCCAATAGAGGAGCAGGCGGCCTTTCGGGCGTTCGAACGGGGTGGTGCCGGGCTCGTCCTTGCCCTCGATCGTCGTCAGCGGGACCGATTTGCCCATCTTCGCCTGCGGCAGGAAGAAATGGTCGCCCTTCGGCGGCGGCGCACTGGCGGCGTCGTTCGATCCGAGGCGGAGGAGGAGCTGGTGTGCGACCTTGCTCGACGGATCGCCACCGAACATCATCCCCATCGCGCCGCCGAGGCCGCCCCTGCCGCCGCCCGCCATCGCGGCGAAGCCCGACATCGTCGCGACGTCCATCTCGTAACGCTCTTTGGGGCCGGTGGTTTTTTGCGCCGAGCCGGGAACGGCGGCGAGGATCGCGGCGACGGCGGCCACGGAAACGAAACGCAGATTCGAACGCATATTACCCTCCCTGTTGCAGGGAGTGCCCCCGCGGGTGATGCGACCCGATTCTTCTTTTGTTGGGGAGAGCTATATGCGCGGGAGGGGCGAACGCCAAGTGAGGGTGATCACAGGGCGTTCGCCTTGCAGTTCGGCGACCTCACCCATCGATCCACGTCTGATGCCCTTGCGCACATATTCCGCGCAATCGGGATTGGTGTCGATCGCGGTTTGGGCGAGCCGCAGGAAACCGGCGTGCGACAGGATCAGGCGATGCGCCTCGTCGATCGGGATGCCGAAAACATGGCGGACGATCTTCATCAACTCGGGCCAGTTGTTTGGCCGGTCAGTCATCCGGTTCCACGCGCTGCGGTTCGCGAACATATCGCCGAGAACGTCGAAGGCAGGGTCGACGGCGACGCGCTCCCGGTAGAAAGTCGCCGCCGTATACCAGTCGCTCATCGGGTCAGGCCGTGCCGCCCACGGTCAGCCCGCTGACCAGCAAGGTCGGCTGGCCGACGCCGGCGGGGACGCTCTGGCCGCCCTTGCCGCAGATGCCGATGCCTTCGTCGATCGCCATGTCGTTGCCGATGCCCGTGACCTTGGTGAGCACGCTCGGCCCGTCGCCGATCAAGGTCGCGCCCTTGATCGAATCGCCAAGCTTGCCGTTCTCGATCTTGTACGCCTCGGTGCAGCTGAAGACGAACTTGCCTGACACGATGTCGACCTGTCCGCCGCCGAAGCTCTTGGCAAAAATGCCGTTCTTGACGCGGCTGAGCAGCTCGGCGGGATCGTCGTTGCCCCCGCGCATGAAGGTGTTGGTCATCCGCGGCATCGGCGCGTGCGCGAAGCTTTCGCGGCGGCCGTTGCCGGTGGGTTCGACCCCCATCAGGCGCGCATTGAGACGGTCCTGCATATAGCCTTTGAGGATGCCGTCCTCGATCAGCACGGTCTCGCCGGTCGGCGTGCCTTCGTCGTCGATGCTGAGCGAGCCGCGGCGACCGCCGCCGACCGGGCTGTCCATCGCGCCGTCGTCGACGACGGTGACGCCGGGCGCGGCGACGCGTTCGCCGATGCGGCCCGAGAAAGCGCTCGTGCCCTTGCGGTTGAAATCGCCTTCGAGCCCGTGGCCGACGGCTTCATGCAGTAGCACGCCGGGCCAGCCGGGGCCGAGCAATACGGTGAACTCGCCCGCCGGGGCATCGACCGCGCGCAGGTTGACAAGCGCCTGCGCCAGCGCCTCGTCGATCGCGCGGTTCCACTGTGCGGGTTCGAACAGATGGTCGTACATGTAACGCCCGCCGAGGCCGAAATAGCCGGTTTCGCGGCGGCCATTCTCTTCGACGACGATCGAGACGTTGAGGCGGACGAGCGGGCGGATGTCGGTCGCGAGGAAGCCGTCGGCGCGGACGATCTCGACCACCGACCAGCTGCCCGCGAGCGCGACCGACACCTGCACGATGCGCGGATCGCGCGCGCGCGCCGCGGCATCGATTTCCTGGCAGAGCGCGACCTTCTTTGCGAAGGGGATCAGGTCGAGCGGGTTCGCTTCGTCATAGAGGTGGCGGTTGGTGCGCGGCGGCGGCGCAGCGTGTGCCTGATTCGACGGATCGAGCAAGGCGAGCGTCTCGGCGGCGCGGCGGATCGCGCCGGCGCTGATGTCGCTGGCGTGCGCAAAGCCCGTCATCTCGCCCGACACGGCGCGGAGGCCGAAGCCGGCGTCGGTCGAATAATCGGCGGTCTTGAGGCGCCCGTCGTCGAAGCCGAAGCTCTCGGTCGCGCGATATTGCAGGTAGAGCTCGCCGTCGTCGGCCTTGGCGAGCGCTTCGCGCGCGAGCGCCTGCGCCAGATCGGGGTCGAGCGCATCGGCGCGATAGAGGAAGCGGCGGGGGTCGAGACTGGTCATGGAGCCGATATAGGCACGCGCGTCCCCCGACGCCAGCGGTCAGAGATAATTGACGGTGAGCGTGAAGGTGCCGCTGTAATCGCCCGCGGGCTGGTTCGCGGGGACGGTCAGCGTGCCGCCGATATAATAGGTCTGGACGCCGCTGGGCAGCAAGGTTCCGCCGAGCAGCGCGATGCCGCCGCCGCTGGTGCTCGCGGCGCGGACAAGGCTCGCGGTCATCGGCGCCGCGCCGCCGCCGACGCGCGCGAGCGTGACCGAGGAGCTGCCCGATACGGTGATCAGCAGGATGCCGCCGGTGCCCTGGAATATCGCGCGCTGGGTGCCGGCCCCCACGGGCGTTACGCCGCCGTTGGTCGTGCGTGCGCCCGTCACCGCGTCGATCGACACCGTGCCGCCGGTCGGCCCGCTGATCATGGTCCCGAAATCGAGATCGTCGGTCTTGATGAGCGTGTTCGGGCGAACGACGGCCGCATTGGCGGTGCCGCCCATGTCGGCGGCATAGGCTGGTCCGCCCAGCGCCGCGCTCGCCGATGCCACGGCGATGGTCAGGGTGCGAGCAGCTCCCCGACAGTTTCTGGTCCCTTGAATCCCCACAGATTCTGCTCCTGTCTGGCACATCTTATGCCAGCGGGACCTTCATCAATCATGCATGGGGTTGGTAAAGCGGCCGTTTACTTCCGGCCGCCGGCTTACGCGTGATCGGCGACGCCGCCGACCAGAATGAAGCGCCGGTCGCAATAGCCGCAGTCGGCAAAGCCTTCGTCGGTGTCGATTTCGAGCCACACGCGCGGGTGGCCGAGCGCCGCATCGGCGAGGCCGTCGCCGGTGCCGTCGCAGGCGATGCGGGTCTTGGGCGTGCGGATGGTTTCGGGTGCGGGCTGGGTCATCGATCGCGCCCATAGCAAGCGAGCGAAGGCTCGGCAATCGGGTCTGCGTCGCGATGGTGGGGCTTTGACGGCACCGGTGCAGGCACCCTTTCGGGCGCAAGTGGTCCCCCGGTGCCGTCCTTCCCCCACAGAAGGTCAGAATATCGTTGGCTAAAGATAATTGAGCGTGATCGTGAACGTGCCGCTGTAGTCGCCCGGCGTCTGGTTGGCGCCGACCTCGAGCGTCCCGCCAACGGGAAAATTGTAATTACCGAGTGCGCTGGCGATGCTGAAGCGCGTCGGCGTCGTCGTCAGGATCGCGGTCGGCGTGCTGCCGATCTCGAAATCGCGCACGCGCATCCGCACCCCCGGCCCGGTAATCCAGATCGTGTTCGATCCGAGCGAGATGTTGACCTGGCGATTCGGCGTGCCGAGCCCCGCGAAGCGCGCGGGCTCGCCGCCATTGCCGGCAAGCGTCACCCCGCCGGTGCGCGTTCGCGTGCCGTCGGGGGCGAGGCGCACCGTGCCCGCGGTTCCCGAGGCGATGATGCTGCCGAAATCGAGGTCGTTGACCTTGAAGAAGGAAAGCGGGCGAAGCACGATGGCTTCGGCCTCGCTCTGCGCGCTATTCTGCGCCAGCGTCGGCGATGCGACGGTGGCGCCGAGAAAAAGCGCAAAGATGGCTAGGCCGCACTGCTTGCGCAGCGGGCAAATGATGTGGCTGGTCCTCACATCTGCCGTCCTAGCGGCGAGTTTCCAATTTAGCGTTAACGCCGCGCTGACAGAAAATTAGCGGGCTTTCGCATGGCAAGGCGCGCGGCTATGGAGGCGGCCATGAGTGAAGCCGCTATCCGCATCGACGCCGTCTCCAAACTCTATGCCGGCGGCAAGCAGGCGCTCGACAATGTCAGTTTCGACGTGCCGCGCGGCCAGATCTTCGGGCTGCTCGGGCCGAACGGCGCGGGCAAGTCGACGTTGATCAATATCCTTGCGGGGCTGGTCAACAAGACGAGCGGACATGCGAGCATCTGGGGCTTCGACATCGACGCCGATCCGCGCAACGCCAAATATTCGATCGGCATCGTGCCGCAGGAAATCGTCTTCGATCCCTTTTTCACGCCGTATGAGACGCTGGAGAATCAGGCGGGGCTTTATGGGGTGCCGAAGGCCCGGCGCATTTCGGATGAGCTGCTTGCCGCGGTGCATCTGTCGGACAAGCGCGACGCCTATGCGCGGACATTGTCGGGAGGCATGAAGCGCCGCCTGCTCGTGGCGAAGGCGATGGTGCATTCGCCGCCGATCATCGTGCTCGACGAGCCGACCGCGGGGGTCGACATCGAACTGCGCCAGCAGCTGTGGGATTATGTCCAGCGGCTCAACGATCGCGGCGTTACCGTAGTGCTGACGACGCATTATCTGGAGGAAGCCGAGGAGCTTTGCGACCGGATCGCGATCATCAACCATGGCAAGCTGATCGCGAACAAGCCGACGCGCGAACTGGTCGACATGGCGCGCGAGAAGATCGTCGTCGTGACGCTCGACGCCGATGTGACGACGCTGCCGACCCACCCGGCGTTCGAAAAGATCGAGCGCGAAGGCGAGCGCGGGCTCGCGATCAGTTACAACAAGGACCGGATGAACGCGGGCGAGGTGCTCGCCGCGGTCAACGCGATGGGGCATGGCATCGTCGACGTGTCGACGCGCGAGGCCGATCTGGAAGATGTCTTCCTCAACCTGACGCGCGCCGCGAATGGCTGAGCCGCTCGCCCACGACGTCATCATCGTCGGCTCGGGCGCTGCCGGGCTGACCGCCGCGATCGCGCTCGCCGATCATTGCCGTGTGCTCGTGCTCGCGAAGGGCGAACTCACCGGCGGGTCGACCGCATGGGCGCAGGGCGGGATCGCCGCGGTGCTCGACGCGGGCGACACGTTCGAAAATCATATCGAGGACACGATGGTCGCGGGCGCGGGGCTCAACCGGCGCGAGACGGTCGAGTTCGTCGTCGAAAACGCGCCGCACGCGATCGAACGGCTCGTCGAGATGGGGGTGCCGTTCAACAAGGATGCCGAGGCGCTGCACCTGACGCGCGAGGGCGGGCATTCGCACCGGCGAATCGTCCATGTCGACGACGCGACCGGCTGGGCGGTGCAGGCGGCGCTATTGAAGACCGCCGAGGCGCATCCGAACATCACTTTGCTGCCCGGACAGGCGTGCATCGACCTGATCACCGGCCGGCACGAGGAACGCTATTCGGGCTCGGGCCGCGTCTGGGGCGTCTATGCGCTCGATGAAAAGAGCGGCAAGGTCCACGCGCATGTCGGCCGCGCGACGATCCTGGCGAGCGGCGGCGCGGGGCGCGTCTATCAATTCTCCACGGCTCCAAGGGGCGCGACGGGCGACGGCATCGCGATGGCGTGGCGCGCGGGTTGCCGTGTTTCGAACATGGAGATGATGCAGTTCCACCCGACCTGCCTCTATAATCTCGACGTCAAGAATTTCCTGATTACCGAGGCGGTGCGCGGCGAAGGCGGCATATTGAAGCACCCGGTGACCGGTCATCGTTACATGCCCGACTATGACGCGCGCGCCGAACTCGCGCCGCGCGATGTCGTCGCGCGCGCGAACGACGACCAGATCAAGCGCTCGGGGCTCGACTATGTCCACCTCGACATCAGCCATCTGGACCCCGATTTCGTCGCGGGGCATTTTCCGAACATCTATGAAAAGCTGCTGACGCTCGGCATCGACATGACCAAGCAGCCGATCCCGGTGGTGCCCGCGCAGCATTATACGTGCGGCGGGGTGTTGATCGACCTCGACGGGCGCACCGACCTGCCGGGGCTTTATGCCGCGGGCGAATGCACCGAGAGCGGGCTCCACGGCGCCAATCGTCTGGCGTCGAACTCGCTGCTCGAATGTTTCGTGTTCGGCGAGGCGGCGGCGAAGCATATCATCCATTGCTGGGACACGCTCGACACCCCGCCCGCGATCCGGCCGTGGGATGCGAGCCGCGTCACCGATTCGGACGAAGAGGTCGTGATCAAGCAGAACTGGACCGAGATCCGCCGCTTCATGTGGAATTATGTCGGCATCGTGCGGACGACGAAGCGGCTCGAGCGCGCCCGCCACCGGATCGACATGATGACGCACGAGGTCGAGGATTATTACGGCCATTTCCGCGTCACCACCGACCTCATCGAGCTGCGCAACCTGCTCCAGTGCGCCGGGCTGATCGTGCGCAGCGCGCTCCATCGCAAGGAAAGCCGCGGGCTGCACTATACGCTCGATTATCCGGATCTGCTGCCGCAGGCTGTGGATACGGTGCTGGTACCGTGATCGGTGGCTAAAGGGTCGCGGACGAAGCTTCCGCCGCCCTATCTGCGGCGCGTTTGGATGCGCGAACCCGCCCCGGACATGGACAAACCCGCGGCCGATCGAGACAAGTACCCATTCAACATCCCGCTGTTCGGCGACCCGGGGTTCGAAATCCGGTTCGAAAAACCCGCCACGATATTGGTCGGCGAAAACGGGTCGGGCAAATCGACTTTGCTCGAAGCGATCGCGGTACTGGCCGGTTTTAGCGAAAGCGGGGGCGGCTATGGCCATATGGCCGTCGAGCGGTCGGACATCTCGGGTACTGACGGCGGCATATTGGCCGATGCGCTGCGCGCGGCCTGGCTACCCAAGATTGGCAGAGGCTTCTTTTTCCGCGCCGAGACCTTCTTCTCGCTGGCGCGCTACATCGATCAGGCCGCCTACGATGTCGGGGCAGGACGGCCCGACTACCTATCCTGGTCGCACGGCGAAGGCTTTCTGGGGTTTTTCGAAGAGCGCGCCGACCAGCAGGGCATCTACATTTTCGACGAACCCGAATCGGCGCTCTCGCCGTCTCGGCAGTTCGAGTTCCTCAAACTGCTTCGCCGTATCCAGCGCGCGAACAACAGTCAGGTCATCATGGCGACGCATTCGCCGATCCTGATGGCGTTGCCCGATGCGGACCTGTGGCAGATCAGCCCTTTCGGCATCGAGCCGACGCGGCTCGAAGATACCGCGCACTACAAACTGTATCGCGAATTTCTCCTCTATCCGCACGAGACGGTCGAGGCGATGATCGAATAGCCGTCAGCCGCCGACGCCGAGCAAGCGCCCCACGAGGATCAGCACGATCGCCCCGATCACCGAGGCGAGGCACCCCGCGCGGTGGAAGTCGCCGCGCCCGCGCGATGTCGCGAGCCCTGCGAGCAGCGAGCCGCCGATCCCGAGCAGGATCGTCGCGATCCACCCCATCTCGACCGCGCCGGGGTAAAAGAAGCGCGCGAGCGCGCCGATGATCAGGCCCGAGATGATCGCGCCGATGATGTTGATCATGCGTTGAATCCTTCGTTCAGAAAGCGCTCGGCGAGTGCCGCGTGCAGCGCCGCGCCGCGCGCCATCACTTTTTCATCGAGCACCATATGGTTCGAATGGAGGCCGCAGCAGGCGCGCCAGTCGCTGCCTTCGGCGCTCGCGCCGAGCCAGAACATCGCGCCGGGGACTTTTTCGAGGACGTAGGAGAAATCCTCGGCGCCCATCACGGGGTTGTCCATCGTCAGCCAGGCTTGCTCGCCGAAGGTCTCCTCGACGACCGACTGGCCGAAGGTCACCGCGCGGCTGTCGCAGATGGTGACGGGAAAGCCCTCCTCGATTGTCACCTCGGCGGTGCAGCCGTGCGCCTCGGCGATCGCGGGGGCGAGGCGCTTCAGTTCGCGCGCAACCATCGTGCGGCGTTCGGGCGACAGGGTGCGGATCGTGCCGAGCATCTCGGCGGTTTCGGGAATGATGTTGTTCGTCGTGCCCGCTGCGATTTTTGCGATGGTGACGACGGCGGGGTCGAAGACCGAGATGCGCCGCGTGACCATCGTCTGGATCGCGGTGACGATCGAACAGGCGACCGGGATCGGGTCGATCGCGTCCTGCGGCATGGACGCGTGTCCTCCGGCGCCCTTGACCGTGATCGAGAGCACGTCGGACGAGGCGAGCAGCGGTCCCGCGCGGCCTGCAAAAATGCCGTGCGGCGCATTGGGCATGATGTGGAGCGCGAAGGCCGCATCGGGCAGCGGGTCGATGATGCCGTCATCGAGCATGAAGCGCGCGCCATGATGACCCTCCTCGCCCGGCTGGAACATGAACATCACCGTGCCGGGCAGCCGGTCGCGCGCCGCGCACAGCAGCTTCGCCGCGCCGACGAGCATCGCGACATGCGTGTCGTGCCCGCACGCATGCATCGCGCCGCTGATCTCGGAGGTGAAGTCGAGCCCGGTGTCCTCGACAAGCGGCAGCGCGTCCATGTCGCCGCGGAGCAGCACCGTGCGTCCGTTCGCGGGCCCGCGCAGGATCGCGATCAGGCCCGTGGTTGACGGCCCCTCGCGAAATTCGAGCGGCAGCCCGGCGAGCGCGTCCTTGATCTTTGCGAGCGTCTTCGGGTTTTGCAAACCCAGCTCGGGCTCGCGGTGGATAGCGCGGCGGAGGTCGACGAGATCGTCGAGGAGGGTTTCGGCCTCTGCAGGCCAAGCTTTGGTCGTCATTCAGCGCCCCCTTTCTTTTCAGCCACATTGCAACCGACGTCGATCAGGGCCTGTTTAAATACGACGCTACCTCGGACGCGGTCAAAATCCCGATCAGCCAGAATCTGGCTGCATTCCGGCCAACCGATATCCTTGTCCTTCGCATCTCGCAGCCTTTTTGCTGCCGTTTCTGCATCGCCGCGCACACCAGCAATGCAAGCAAGATTGTAGCTTGCAGAACCTGGGCGCAAGCGATTGGCTTTGCTCAACACCTCTTCTGCTCTCGCAAATAGCCGCTCCCTTTCTTCCTCCGTTTTCTGATTTCCCCATGCGATCAAGCAGCATCCTAAATTATTGTATGCTTCATACATGTCGGCATCATAAGCGATCGCTTCCCCGTATTTTTCTGTCGCGCTCGCCCAGATTCTATCGGCTTCCTCATGGTCATTGATGGCGGCCTTGGCGATAGCCTGCTCGTGTAACAGATTGCCCCAATTGCTGTACGCGACATGCGATTTGGGATTAATAGCGAGCGCAGCAGAATACTTTTCTATTGCGAGATTCCAAAAAACATCGGCATGGACCTGATCTTCGGCAGCCAAACTATCCTTAGCCATTTCACTGTAAACAATCCCCCAATTGCTGAACGCGGCGTCCATATAGGGAGCGAGCGCTGTGGCTTCGGCATGCTTCTCGGTCGCAAGCGCCCATAGACGCCTTGCACCTTCTCTGTCACCGGCAGATGCCTTTAGCTTAGCTTGTTCATCAAGCCCATTGCCCCAGTTTGTCAGCGCTTTGGCGTGATCTGCTGGTTTATCTTCGGGGCAGTTTTTGAAGTAGTCGGCGTAGGCACTTGACGCTAGCTCAAATTTTTTCAATTTCGAAAGGCCATAGGCTATAGCAAAAAGTGCATACGCTCTATCTTCCGAATTTTTTGAGTAAGATTCTGCCATTTTTTGAGAAAGCTCTACGTATTTTTCCCAGTTTCTTTCTGATTCCGCACGTAGAATCATTAATCTGTATTCTAATGGCGACCATTCGTTTTTTGGGTGTGCTTCTATATCATTGGTGGCTCGTCTCAGCTCGTCATCGACGGTAGCCGAGGACAGCGTTTCCCCTTGGCCTGGTAGTGCGTTGGCACGGGTCGCCAGAGCATCTGATATGTCAACTATGCCCTTATGCCTGTTGCTGGCATCAAGGGCCAACTGATCGATTTTTTCTTTCGCTTCCCGCGCTTGCTTTTCAATCTTAGCGAGCTCATCTCGCATGTCTTGGACTTCAGATCGGGCTGCGTTAGCAGCACTTCGCCAAGTGAAAAATCCTGCGATTGCAAAGATTATCGTAATTAGAATTCCATAAAAGGCGATCCAATTTTCTAGTCGGCTATTGGCGGCAGAAGTAAGCTCAGCTTTGGCTTCTGCTATACTTGCATTGTGTTGAGCTTCCTGACGAGCCTCTGTTTCTGCTGCGAGCAAGTTTTTCAAGGCTGCTGTGTCGACCAGAATCTGATCTGCCGTAGCTCCTTCGGCTTTGGGCGGTGCGGCGTTTGCGTGAGTGATGCTGAGAGCAAGAGCTAATAGGAGGATTCTGATACCCAGCGTCACTTCTTTCCTCCAAATAACTGCCGCCCCGCGAGGTCGAGCATGATTTCCTCGCTGCCGCCGCCGATCGCGTTGACGCGGACCTCGCGGTAGATGCGTTCGACCTTGCTGCCGGTGATATAGCTTGCGCCGCCGAGCACCTGCGCCGCCTCGCGCGCGACGGCCTCGAGCATCCGCGTCGCCTGCACCTTCAGCATCGCGAAGTCGGCGGGGCGGTCCTTGCCGTTTTTGACCTGCCAGGCACAGAGGTCGACCCACGCCTGCGTCGCCTCGATCTGGCGCGCCATATCGGCGAGCTTGATGCGGATCGACTGGTGGCCGACGAGCGGCTTGCCGAAGGTTTCGCGGTTCTGCGCCCATTCGGCGGCTTCGGCCATCGCGACGCGGGCATAGGCGCAGCAACCCATCGCCATACCGAGCCGCTCCGAATTGAAATTGCGCATGATGCCGATGAAGCCGCCATTCTCGGGGCCGATGAGATTTTCGGCGGGGACGCGGACGTCGCTGAAGTGGATCGCGGCGGTGTCGCTGCAGCGCCAGCCCATCTTGTCGAGCCGCGTACGCTCGACGCCGGGGCTGTCCATATCGATCAGCAGCAGCGAAATGCCCGCAGCGCCCGGGCCGCCGGTGCGGACCGCGCAGGTCAGCCAGTCGGCGCGCATGCCGCTGGTGATGAACATCTTGCCGCCGTTGACGATATAGTGGTCGCCGTCCCTGACCGCGGTGGTCTTGAGGTTCGCGACGTCGCTGCCGCCGCCGGCTTCGGTGATGCCGAGCGCGATGATCTTCTCGCCCGCGAGCACGGGCGGCGCGATGCGCTGTTTCAATTCGTCGGAGCCCAAGGCGAGGATCGGGGGCAGGCCGATGCCGTGCGTCATCAGCGATGCGCCGAGCCCGCCCGCGCCGACTGCGGCGAGCTCCTCGGTCAGCACGAGGCCGTGGAAATTGTCGAAGCCTTTGCTGTGCCCGCCATATTGTTCGGGATAGCGCAGGCCAAGGATGCCCGCCTCGGCAGCTTTCCTGTGGAGTTCGCGCGGCAGCTCGCCCTCGGCCTCCCATTGATCGATGTAAGGCGCGACCTCGCGCTCGACGAAACGGCGGACGCTTTGCGCCAGCGCTTCGTGGGTATCGTCATAATAGGGCGATCGGGCGCGCCAGTCGTCGAAGGCTGTCATGGCGCGATGCTGCGCGGCGTTGACGGGAACGTCAAGTGAGGCTTGCGCTGCGGCAACAAGCACTTAAGGTCGCGCGCCATGAACAAGCCCACCCTGCTCGCCGGCCTCGCCGCTTTCGCCCTGATCTCCACTCCAGCCATCGCGCAAAAGTCGCCCGAAGCCGTGGCCGAAGCCGCGCTCAAGAAGGCGCCGGTGTTCGACGGACATAACGACGTGCCGTGGGAGCTGCGGGGCAGCGTCGGCAATGTGATCAACGATTTCGATTTTCGCGACACGACCAAGCCCAAGCCCGACGGAACGGTGATGCACACCGACATCCAGCGGCTGCGCAAGGGCCATGTCGGCGCGCAATTCTGGTCGGTCTATGTGCCGTCGAACACGAACGAGCAGGAGGCGGTGCAGCAGACGATCGAGCAGATCGACGTCGCGAAGCGGCTGATCGCCCGCTATCCAAACGACCTTGGCTTCGCGTCGACCTCGACCGAACTCGAACAGCAGATGAAAGCGGGCAAGGTCGCCGGCATGCTGGGGATGGAGGGCGGCCAGTCGATCGGATCGTCGCTTGCCGTGCTGCGCCAGCTCTATGGCATGGGTGCGCGCTACATGACGCTGACGCATGGCAAGACCACGCCGTGGGCCGACAGCGCGACCGACGCGCCGCAGCATGACGGGCTCACCGATTTCGGCAAACAGGTCGTTCGCGAGATGAACCGCATCGGCATGATCGTCGACCTCAGCCACGTGAGCG
>Ga0247823_10002591_pt1 | contig 14851 bp, 14 predicted proteins | sample 13C_PalmiticAcid_2_FD_192426 | JGI IMG/M metagenome (GOLD analysis project Ga0247823, IMG submission 192426) | Soil microbial communities from agricultural site in Penn Yan, New York, United States - 13C_PalmiticAcid_Day30 | ecosystem: Environmental > Terrestrial > Soil > Agricultural land...
TCCACATGCGCCTGCGCCTGCAGCGCCGCCACGGCGCGGCTGAGCAGGCTGGCGGCGCTGTCATCCTGCTCGTCCAGGGCCTGCACGGCGGCCTCGGTGGCGTCGATCAGCGCCTGGGCGTTGGCCAGGCGGCCATGCCGGGTGTTTAGCTCGTCCCATTCGCCGGCTTGCGGGCTGAGCTTGTCGACCTCGGCAATCTGCCAGGCGAGGCGTTCACCGTCCTGGCGCGCGGCGTCCTGCCTTTCGCGCGCCTCGCGAAGGGCAGCGGCCGCCTGGCGCCAGGCGGACCACACGGTAGTCAAGGCCGTGGCGTCCACGCCCGCGTAAGCGTCCAGCAGCTCGCGAACCGCCTCCGGTCGCGTGAGGCTTTGCCAGGCATGCTGGCCATGGATGTCGACCAGCGCGTCGGCCGCGACGCGCAGCTGCGTGAGCGTGGCGGCACTGCCGTTGATCCAGGCGCGGCTGCGGCCATCGGCGTCGATCGTGCGGCGCAGCAGCAGCGCCTCGTCATCGGCGAAGCCTTGCTCGTCGAGCCACGGGCGCAGCACCGTGGGCCGGTCGAACTCGGCCGCGATCTCGCAGCGCGGCGCGCCCTCGCGCACCACGCCCGCGTCGCCACGTGCGCCCAATGCCAATTGCAGTGCGTCGATGAGGATGGACTTGCCGGCGCCGGTTTCGCCCGTGAGCACGCCGAAGCCGCTGGCCAGTTCGAGATCCAGCGAAGTGACGATGACGAAGTCGCGCAAGACGATGCGTCGAAGGCTCATGGCAGGGTGTAGACGTGTGGGGTGTCGCCGGGCTCAGGCGCCTTCGTTCCAGTGCAGCTTGCGGCGCAGTGTGTCGAAGTAGTTCCAGCCGACCGGGTGCAGCAGCCGCAGCGCGTGTTCCGAGCGCTTCACCACGATACGGTCGCCATGCAACAGGCTCGTGAAGGTCTGCATGTCGAAGTTCGCACTGGCGTCGCGGCCGTTGACCAGCTCCAGTGCAATCTCGCAATGCGCGGGCAGCACCACCGGGCGATTGGACAGCGTGTGTGGCGCGATCGGTACCATCACCCAGCCGCCGATGCTGGGGTGCAGCAGCGGCCCCCCGGCCGACAGCGCGTAGGCCGTGGACCCGGTGGGGGACGCGATGATCAGGCCGTCGGCGCGCTGGTTGGCCACAAAGCGGCCGTCCACCTCCACGCGCAGTTCGATCATGCTGGCCACCGCGCCGCGGTTCACCACCACGTCGTTGAGCGCCGTCGCCTCATACACGCAATGTCCATCGCGCCAGACGCTCGCGGCCATCAGCGCGCGGGCTTCTTCCTGGTATTCGCCGCGCAGGATGGGGCACAGGGCCTCGCGATAGTCGTCGAAGGCGATGTCGGTGATGAAACCCAGCCGCCCCTGATTGATGCCCACCAGTGGCACGCCCTGGCGCGCCATCTGGCGGCCGATGCCCAGCAGCGTGCCATCACCGCCGATGACCAGCGCCAGTTGCGCGTGGCGGCCGATGCCGGGAATGTCGAGCGAGGGGTAGTCCGTCAGGCCGGTGTTCTGCGCGGTCTGCTCTTCCAGCGACACCTCGCAGCCCTGCGCGTGCAGGAACTGGGCGATCTCGTCGACCACGTGCCGCGCGCCCGGTGCCTGGTATTTGCCCACGATGGCCACGTGGGCGAAGCGCAGCGGGCGTTTCGCGGCAGGCGTCGTGGCACGGGGATCCAGCGGGGCATTCATGCGCAAATTACATCACACGGTGTTGCGGTCCACGCGGGCTCCGCCCTGGGTGCAGACGGCTTGCCGGGGCTTTCCTTAGAATGACCCTGATGATGGACGATCGCGCGAAGTTGCTGCTCAAGGCGCTGGTGGAGCGCTACATCGCCGACGGGCAGCCGGTGGGCTCGCGCACGCTGGCTCGGGCCGCCGGCCTGGACCTGTCGCCCGCGACCATCCGCAACGTCATGAGCGACCTGGAGGAGTTGGGCCTTATCGCCAGCCCGCACACCTCCGCCGGGCGCATTCCCACCGCGCGAGGCTACCGCCTCTTCGTCGACACCATGCTCACCGTGCGCCGCGAAGAGATGCCCCGCGTAGCCGAGTTCGGCGTGCCGGGCGTGGAATCGCCGCAGCGCGTCATCAGCCAGGCCGCGCACCTGCTCTCCAGCCTGTCGCAGTTCGTGGGTGTGGTCATGGCGCCCCGCCGCACGTCCGTGTTCCGGCACATCGAATTCCTGAGCCTGTCCGAGCGCCGCGTGCTGGTGATCATCGTCTCGCCCGATGGCGAGGTGCAGAACCGCATCGTCCAGACCCAGGCCAACTTCACGCAGTCGCAGCTCGTGGAGGCCGCCAACTTCCTCAACATGCACTACGCGGGCCTCACCATCGAAGCCGTGCGCGAGCGCCTCACCCACGAACTGGACGCGCTGCGTGGCGAGATCGCCGACCTGATGAAGCAGGCCGTGGACATCGGCGCGCAACCGGCGGCGCAGGACGAGGTAGTGGTGTCGGGCGAGCGCAACCTGTTGTCCGTGAGCGAATTCAGCAGCGACCTCGGCAACCTGCGCCGCCTGTTCGACCTGTTCGAGCAGAAGACCCAGCTCATGCGCCTGCTCGACGTGTCGAACCAGGCCGATGGCGTGCGCATCTACATCGGCGGCGAAAGCCAGGTCGTGCCGTTCGAGGACCTGTCGGTGGTGACGGCGCCCTATGAGGTGGATGGGCAGGTTGTCGGCACCCTCGGCGTGATCGGTCCGCAGCGCATGCCCTATGACCGCATGATCCAGATCGTGGACGTGACGGCCAAGCTGGTGAGCAACGCTCTCAGCCACACGAAGTAGATACCCGCGGACGGTGCCCACCTACAATCGTGCGCTCGGGCCGTTAGCTCAGTTGGTCAGAGCAGAGGACTCATAATCCTTTGGTCGTTGGTTCAAGCCCAACACGGCCTACCAAAAAAGCCTGCTATACTGCGAGGCTTCGCGGCTGTAGCTCAGTTGGATAGAGTACTTGGCTACGAACCAAGGGGTCGTGGGTTCGAATCCTGCCAGCCGCACCAAACTGAAAGCCCGCAGCCACAAGCTGCGGGCTTTTTCTTTTGGTGTTCCTTCCTCGCGCACCTCGTCACCATGAGCAAGGCATTCACCCGCGAATCCGATCAAGACGACGACGATGACGTTGGCATCCCGGCCACGCCGGGCGGCAAGAACTATGTCACGCGCGCGGGCTACGAGCGCCTGCGCCACGAACTCCTGAGCCTGATGGACGAGGAGCGGCCGAAGGTGGTCGAGGCCGTGCACTGGGCCGCCAAGAACGGTGACCGATCGGAAAACGGCGACTACCTTTACGGCAAGAAGCGCCTGCGCGAGATCGACCGGCGCATCCGTTTCCTCACCAAACGCCTGGAAATCGCCGAGGTGGTCGATCCGTCCGCGCACCACGGCAGCGACCAAGTGTTCTTCGGCGCCACCGTCACCTACGCCGACGAGTCGGGGCGCGAGACCACCATCACCATCATGGGCACCGACGAGGCCGACAGCGCCCAGGGGCAGGTGAGTTGGGTCGCCCCCGTGGCGCGGGCCTTGCTCAAGGCGCGCGTGGGCGACGTGGTGAAGCTCGCAGTGCCGGGCGGCGCGCAGGAACTGGAAGTGCTCGAGGTGAGCTACCCGGCGCCCGGCGACTGATCAGGCCTTGGCGGCGGCCTTGTAGCGCTGCGCCTTGATGACCGAAGGCGTGCGCTTGAGGCTGCGCAGCACGTCCGCCAGGTGCTGGCGGTCGCGCACCGATACCGAGAAGTGGATGTCCGTGGCGGTCTGCGCGGGCTCGTCGCCCATGTCCACGTGGGTGATGTCGGCCTCGGCCGCCGCAATGCTGGAGGCCACGCGCGCCAGCACACCCTTGCCATTGGCCACCGTGACGATGACCGTGGTGTCGAAGGAGCGCACCGGCTCGTCGGCCCATTCGACTTCGAGGAAGCGCTCGGCGTCGCGGTCACGCAGGCGGCGCGCGGTGGGGCAATCCTCGGCGTGCACCACCAGGCCTTCGCCGCGGCCCAGGTAGCCCACGATGCGGTCGCCCGGAATGGGCTTGCAACAGGGGGCGTACTGCACCGACAGGCCTTCGCTGCCGTCGAGCGTGACCACGCCCTGCAGCGTGCCGTCGTCCTGGCCGGCGGCGTAGCGCTCGGTGCTGATCAGCACCGCGTCGGGCTTGAGCCCGGTTTCCGCCAGCAGCACGGCCAGCTTCTTGCCCACCATGCTGGCGATGCGCCGGCCCATGCCGATGTCGGACAGCAGCTCGCCGCGGCTCTTGTTGCCGGTGAAGCGCAACAGCTTGTCCCACACGGTGCCATGGTCGGCGTCTTCTCCCGGCAGTTGCGCGATGCCCTCGGAGCGCAAGGCCTGGCTGAGCATGCGCTCGCCCAGTTCAAGGGATTTCTCCTGCGCCACGGTCTTGAGGTGGTGGCGGATCTTGGAGCGTGCGCGGCCCGTCTTGACGAAGGACAGCCAGGTCGGGTTGGGTTCGGCTTTCTCGTCGGTGATCACCTCGACCACGTCGCCATTGGCGAGTTCGGAGCGCAGGGGACGTTGTTCGCCGTTGATGCGCGCGGCCACCGTGCGCTGGCCGATGTCGCTGTGGATCGCGTACGCGAAGTCGACCACCGTGGCGCCGCGTGGCAGCGCGAGGATCTTGCTCTTGGGAGTGAAGACGTAGACCGCGTCGGGGAAGAGGTCGATCTTGATGTGGTCCCAGAACTCGCTGGCGTCGTGCGTTTCCTGCTGGATGTCCAGCAAGGATTGCAGCCACTGTGTGCCCAGGCGTTGCGACATGTCGCTGCCGGGCTCGTTGGCTTTGTAAAGCCAGTGGGCGGCCACGCCCGACTCGGCCACCACGTCCATGGCGTGCGTGCGCACCTGGAACTCGATGTTGGTGCCGAAGGGGCCGACCAGCGTGGTGTGCAGCGACTGGTAGCCGTTGACCTTGGGAATGGCGACGTAGTCGCGGAACTTGCCCGGCAGGGGCTTGTAGAGCTGGTGCAGCACGCCCAGCGCGGTGTAGCAGTCGGTCAGGTCCGGCACCACGAGCCGAAAGCCGTAGATGTCGGTGACCTGGGCGAACGACAGGTGCTTGCTGTCCATCTTGCGGTAGATGGAGTACAGCGTCTTCTCGCGCCCCATCATGCGCACCCCGAGCTTGTGCCGGCCGAACGCGGCCTCGACCTCCTGCTGCACGCGCGCGATGAGGTCGCGCCGTCGGTTGCGAGCCTTGTTCAGCGCCTTGGACAGCACCTCGTAGCGCCAGGGGTGCAGGAAGCGGAAGGCCAGGTCCTGCAGCTCGCGGTAGGTGAAGTTCAGACCCAGGCGGTGGGCGATCGGGGCGTAGATCTCCAGCGTTTCGGAGCTGATGCGCTGCCACTTGTTGCGTGGCATGTCGGCCATGGTCCGCATGTTGTGCGTGCGGTCGGCCAGCTTGATCAGGATGACCCGCACGTCCTTGGCCATGGCCAGCAGCATCTTGCGGAAGGACTCGGCCTGGTTCTGCTCGCGGGAGGTGAACTCCAGCCGTTCGAGCTTGGTCAGCCCGTCGACCAATTCGGCCACCGGCGCGCCGAAGCGCTCCACCAACTCCTGCTTGGTCACGCCGCAATCTTCGATGGCGTCGTGCATCAGCGCCGCCATCAGGGCCTGGGCGTCGAGCTTCCATTCCGCGCACTGCGCGGCCACGGCGATGGGGTGGGTGATGTACGGGTCGCCGTTCTTGCGCAACTGGCCCAGGTGGGCCTCATCGGCGAACCGATAGGCTTGGCGGATGTGCTCGATGTCCGTCGGGCCGAGGTAGTCGAGCTTGCCCAGCAGCGCGGCAAAGCTGGCCGCGGCTGCGCTTGCGGCCGCAGTGGCCGCGTCGGGCGGGCTGGTCGCCAGGGTGCCATCGACGGTGGGCGTCATCCTTCAACTGTAGCGCCTGACGGCATGCACCGCTTTGGGTCACGGGCCTAGGCCCTGGTCTTGGGGCGGAATCGGGCCCACAGAAACAAAAAGACACCGTCAAGCGGTGTCTTTTGTGGGGAGGGTGCGACGGACCGGCTCAGGTCGGCACTTTCTTGAGCATCTCGAGGCCGACCTTGCCTTCGGCGATTTCTCGCAGCGCGGTCACGCCCGGCTTGTTCTTGCTCTCGATCTTGGGGGCATGGCCCTGGCTGAGCATGCGGGCACGGTAGGTCGCGGCCAGCACGAGCTGGAAACGGTTGGGGATCTGTTCCAGGCAGTCTTCAACGGTGATGCGTGCCATGAGGGCTCCGGGCTATGTCAGGGGATGTTGAGCGCTTCGAATGTGTCGCTGCGGGCGCTGCGCTGCGCCGCGTACTTCAGGCGCTGGGCATGAACGATGGCCTTGAGGTCAAACAGGGCCCGTTCGAATAACTCGTTGATTATAACGAAGTCGAATTCCCTGGCGTAGGCCATTTCGGTGGCGGCATTGCGCAGGCGCAGGTCGATCACGTCGGCGGTGTCTTCGGCTCGGCGCTCGAGGCGGGAGCGCAACTCTTCCCAGCTGGGCGGCAGGATGAAGATCAGCACCGCGTTGGGGAAGATGCGCTTGACCTGGATCGCGCCCTGGTAATCGATCTCCAGCACCACGTCGGCGCCTTGTTTCATGCGCTGCTCGATCGCCGTCTTCGAGGTGCCATAGCGGTTGCCATGCACCTGGGCCCATTCCAGGAAGGCGTCCTGGGTGATCATCTGGTCGAAGGTTTCCTGGCTCACGAAGTAGTACTCGCGGCCGTGGACTTCCTGCCCGCGCGGTGGGCGGGTGGTGTGCGACACCGAGGGCTGCACGCGGGCGTCGAGCTCCATCAGCGCCTTCACCAGGCTGGATTTGCCGGCCCCACTGGGCGCGGCCACGACGAACAGGTTGCCGGGGTACTGCATCAGGGTCTCATTCCAGGTTCTGCACCTGTTCGCGCATCTGCTCGATGAGCACTTTCATGTCCACCGACACGCGGGTCAGTTCCAGGCTCGACGACTTCGAGCCCAGGGTGTTGGCTTCGCGGTGCAGCTCCTGGATCAGGAAGTCCAGGCGCTTGCCCACTTCGCCGCCGCGCTGCAGCAGGCGCTCGATCTCGTCGAGGTGGGAGCGCAGCCGCGTGAGCTCTTCCGCCACGTCGATGCGGATGGCGAAGGCCGTGGCTTCGGCCAAGGCGCGATCGCGTGCGGCCTCGCTGCCGGCCACGGTGCCAGAGGCATCGGCGCCCAGCGCTTCCTGCCAGCGGTCAAGGAAACGCTGACGCTGCTGCGCCACGAGTTCAGGGATGAGGGGCTGCGCCGTGTCGGTCAGGGTGCGCAACTGGCCCACGCGATCGAGCAGCATGCTGGCCAGCCGAGCGCCTTCCCGCGCGCGCGCTTCCAGCAGTTGCTCCAGCGCGGTGTCCAGCAGATCCGTGATGCGTTCGTGCAGGTCGGCTGGCGGGGCGCTGCGGCGATCGACCAGGCCCAGCACCTCGGCCACCGACAGCGGCTGGGCCTGGGGCAGCCAGGTGCGGACGGCATCTTGTGCGGCCAGCAGGCGTTGCAGTTCGGCGCTGCCCGGGGCGCGCGGCACCTGATCGGACGAGGCGTCGATCCAGCCGCGCAGCTCGACCTTGCCGCGCTTGAGCTTCTGCGTGAAGCGCTCGCGCAGGGCCGGTTCGCTCGCGCGCAGGTCGTCGGGCAGCTTGAAGCTGAGGTCGAGGAAGCGGCTGTTGACCGAGCGGATTTCGACACCGACGGACGGGCCGGAATCCCCTGCGGCCGGCTCCGCGCCAGCGTTTCGCTGGGCCGAGGCGTAGCCGGTCATGCTGTAAACTGCCATCGCTCTGGGCCGGTGGTATTGGAGGTCCAAAACGGGGCGTTTCGGAAACCGGTCGAATTATGTCAAAGGTCAAACCCGCTCCTCTGCCACCCGACACGGTGATCGGTGGCTACCGCATCGTTCGAAAGCTGGCCGCCGGCGGGTTTGGTGTCGTGTACCTCGCCGTCGACACCGAAGGCCAGCAGGTCGCCGTCAAGGAATACCTGCCTTCATCGCTGGCCACGCGCGGCCCCGGTGAACTGCTGCCGCAGGTGCAGCCCGAAAAACTTTCGCTCTACCGCCTGGGCCTCAAGAGCTTCTTCGAGGAAGGCCGTGCGCTCGCCCAGATCTCCCATCAGTCGGTGGTGAGCGTGCTCAACTTCTTCCGCGAGAACGAAACCGTCTACATGGTCATGAACTACCTCGAGGGCTCGTCCCTGCAGGAGTTCATCATCACCGCGCGCGAACTGAAAAAGCAGAAGGTCTTTCGCGAGTCCACCATCCGCTCGCTGTACGACGAGGTACTGCGAGGCCTGCGCATCGTTCACCAGCACAAGATGCTGCACCTGGACATCAAGCCCGCGAACATCTTCGTCACCGACGACAACCGCGCCGTGCTGATCGACTTTGGCGCCGCGCGCGAGGTGCTGAGCAAAGAGGGCAACTTCATCCGCCCCATGTACACCCCCGGTTTCGCCGCGCCAGAGATGTACCGCCGCGATTCGTCCATGGGCCCCTGGACGGACATCTACGCCATCGGCGCATGCATCTACGCCAGCATGCAAGGCTACCCGCCCAACGACGCGCCCCAGCGCCTCGAGAAAGACCGCCTCTCCTTGGCCCTGTCGCGCCTGCGGGGGGTGTACTCCGACAACCTCATCGAGGTCGTCGAGTGGTGCATGTCGCTCGACCCGCTCTCGCGCCCGCAATCGGTCTTCGCGCTGCAGAAGGAACTCAGCCGCGAAACCGAGCGCAGCTACACCAAGCTCACCGTGGCCGAGAAGATGCGCCTGCAGTTCGACAACATCGTCTCCGACAAACAGAAATCGCTGCTGCGCAAGTCCACCGACGTGGGCACCAAATTCCGATGAAATTTTCGGTCTACCAGATCAGCCGGCAGGGCGGTCGCGAGCGCAACGAAGACCGCATGGGCTACGCCTACACGCGCGAGTCCGGCCTGTTCGTGTTGGCCGACGGCATGGGTGGCCACCCCGAAGGCGCCATGGCCGCGCAGCTTGCGCTGCAGACGCTGTCGGCCTACTTCCAGAAGGCGGCCAACCCCACGGTGCGCGAGGTGCCCGAGTTCCTCTCCAGCGCGCTGATGGCCGCGCACCACCAGATCATCCGCTACGCCGCCGAAAAGGGCATGCTCGACACGCCGCGCACCACGCTGGTGGCGGCCGTCATGGAGCGCGGCCACATCCACTGGGTGCACTGCGGCGATTCGCGCCTGTACGTGGTGCGCGACAACGAGTTGCTCACCCGCACGCGCGACCACTCCTACATGGAGCAGCAGGCGCACCTGGGTCGCAACACCGAACACATCAATCGCAACATCCTCTTCACCTGCCTGGGCTCGCCGGCCAAGCCGGTGTATGACCTGTCCGGCCCGGTGCAGCTCATGCAGGGCGATCGAGTGCTGCTGTGCTCCGATGGCCTGTGGGGCACGGTCGAGGACGACGAGATCGTCAACGAGCTGTCCACGCGCCCGCTGGAGCAGGCTGTGCCCGATCTCGTGGAAACTGCGCTGCGCCGCGGCGGCCAGCGCTGCGACAACGTCACCGTGCTCGCCATGGAGTGGGAAACCGCCGACGAGTACCAGACCACGCGCGTTTCCACCGAAGACATCGAGGACGGCGTGTTCGCCTCCACCATCCAGTCGGGCGTGCCCGACCCCACCATCGAAGACCTGGACGACGCGGCCATCGAAAAATCGATCGCCGAGATCAACGCGGCGATCGCCCGCACGGCGGCCGCGCGCAACGCCTGAGCTTCGTTTCCCCTTTTTTTTGAGGTTTTCCCATGACGGCTGTCCAACGTCCGGGCCAGCGGGCCGCCAACGCCCTGCGCCCGGTGCGCATCACCCGTGGCTACACCATGCACGCCGAAGGCTCGGTGCTCATCGAGTTCGGCAACACCAAGGTGCTGTGCACCGCGTCGGTGGAAGAGAAGGTGCCACCGCACAAGCGCGGCAGCGGCGAAGGCTGGGTGACGGCCGAGTACGGCATGCTGCCGCGCGCCACCCACACCCGCAGCGACCGCGAGGCCGCCAAGGGCAAGCAGAGCGGGCGCACGCAGGAGATCCAGCGCCTCATCGGCCGCTCGTTGCGCGCGGTGTTCGACCTGAAGGCACTCGGCGAACGCTCCATCTCGCTCGACTGCGACGTGCTGCAGGCCGACGGCGGTACGCGCACGGCAGCCATCACCGGCGCCTTCGTGGCCGCGCAGGACGCGGTGAACCGCCTGATGGCCGCGGGCAAGCTCACGGCCTCGCCGATCAAGGACCACGTGGCTGCGATCTCCGTGGGCATTCTCGACGGCACGCCGTTGCTCGACCTGGAGTACGTGGAAGACTCCACCTGCGACACCGACATGAACGTGGTGATGACCGGCGCCGGGCACTACGTGGAGGTGCAGGGCACGGCCGAAGGCGTGGCCTTCACGCGCGCCGAGATGGACCAGTTGCTGGTGCTGGCCGAGAAGGGCATCGCCGAACTCGTGGCCTTGCAGAAGGCCGCGCTCAGCGCATGAAGCTGGTTCTCGCGTCGAACAACGCGGGCAAGCTGGCCGAGTTGCAGGCGCTGTTCGCGCCGCTGGGCGTGCAGCTCGTGCGCCAGGCCGACCTGGGCATTCCCGAGGCGCCTGAGCCGCACCGCACCTTCATCGAGAACGCGTTGGCCAAGGCCCGCCACGCCGCGCGCGAGAGCGGTCTGCCGGCCGTGGCCGACGACGCCGGCCTGTGCGTGGAGGCCTTCGGTGGCCTGCCCGGCGTGGACACCGCCTACTACGCGACGCAGCACGGCTACCCCAAGGGCGACGACCACAACGTCACCGCGCTGCTCGAACAGATGCGCGACGTGGGTGACCGCCGCGCCGCGCTGGTCAGCACCCTGGTCGCGCTGCGCCACGCCGACGACCCCGAGCCACTTGTGGCCACGGGTCGCGCGCCCGGCCTCATCACGCGCGAGCGCGTGGGTGATCAGGGTTTCGGCTTCGACCCCGTGATGTTCATTCCCGCACTGGACAAGACCTTTGCCCAGCTCGACCCCGAGGTGAAGAACCGGCACAGCCACCGCGGCCAGGCCGCGCGCGCCATGCTCGAACTCATGCGCGAGCGCTGGTTCTCGCCCGCGGCATGAGCGAATCGCCGATCAGCCGCGACCCGCGCCACTGGATGCGCCCTGGCACGCTGCAGCTCACCGCGCTGCCGCCGCTGTCGCTCTACATCCACCTGCCGTGGTGCCTGAAGAAGTGCCCCTATTGCGACTTCAATTCGCACGAGTGGAGCGCCACGGCCGCGCCGGGTGAGGACATGCCCGAGGCGCGCTACCTCGACGCCCTGCGCGCCGATCTCGAAGCCTCGCTGCCCCTGGTGTGGGGGCGGCCGGTGCACAGCGTGTTCATCGGCGGCGGCACGCCCAGCCTGTTCTCGCCCGAGGCCATCGACCGCCTGCTCGCCGACGTGCGCGCACGCCTGCCGCTGGAGGCCGACGCCGAGATCACGCTGGAGGCCAACCCCGGCACCTTCGAGAAAGACCGCTTCCGCGCCTTTCGCCAGGCCGGCGTCACGCGCCTGTCGATCGGCGTACAAAGCTTCGACGACGCGCAACTCAAGGCCCTGGGCCGCGTGCACAACGGTGCGCAGGCGCGCGCTGCGCTGGAAGAAGCCGCCCAGGTGTTCGACACCTTCAACCTCGACCTGATGTACGCCCTGCCGGGCCAGACGCTCGCGCAGTGCGAGGCCGACCTGCGCACCGCCTTGTCCTTCGCGCCGCCGCACCTGTCGGTCTACCACCTCACGCTGGAACCCAACACCTACTTCGCCAAGTTTCCGCCCCGCTTGCCCAGCGACGACGAGGCCTACGAGATGCTGGATCGCATCACCGCGATCACTGGCGAATCGGGCCTGCAGCGCTACGAGGTGTCGGCCTACGCGCGGCCAGGCCACGCCTGCCGGCACAACCTCAACTACTGGCGTTTTGGCGACTACCTCGGCATCGGCGCGGGCGCCCACGGCAAGCTCAGTTTTGCGCACCGCATCGCGCGCCCGGTGCGTGTGCGCGAACCGCGCCTGTACATGGAACGTGCGCTGGCCGGCGACGCCGTGGCCAGCATGGACGAGGTGCCGCGCGCGCAACTGCCCTTCGAGTTCATGCTCAACGCGCTGCGCCTGCGCGAAGGCTTTGCCCTGGCCGACTTCATGGCCGGCACCGGCCTGCCGCTGTCCAGCATCGACACGGCCTTGCGCGAGGCCGAGGCCAAAGGCCTGATCGAGCGCGACGGTGGCCAGGTGCGCCCGACCGAGCGCGGCTTCGACTTCCTGAGCGACCTGCAGTCGCTGTTCTTGCCTGGGTGACACACGCCCGCGCGGCGGGCGTGTGTCAGACCATGCTGAAGCCCACGCGCGTGCGCCCCGCGTCCGACTCGGCGGCTGCGAAGCCGTCGTGCATGCGCGCGATGGCCGCCACGATGGACAGGCCCAAGCCGTGGTGCGGCTTCTCCAGTTCGCAGCGCGAGGCGTCGGCGCGGAAGAAGCGGTCGAACAGGCGCGGCAGGTGCTCGGGCTCGATCGCCGGGCCGGTGTTTTCCACCCACAGCCGCACGCCGTTGTCGCCCTCGCGCAGGATGCGCACGCACAGGCGCGAGTCCTTGTCGGCGTAGCGGATGGCGTTGCCCAGCAGGTTGGACAGCGCGCGCTTGAACAGCGGCTCATCCACGGCGAGCTGCACGTCGCCCTCGATGTCGATCGCCAGGCCGGCTTCCTCCATCGGTGCTTCGTGGAACTCCACCACCTGGTTCACCAGTTCGGCCAGGCTCACGGCCGCGCCGCGGCGGGCCTTCACGCCGCGGTCGGCTTGCGCCAGGAAGAGCATGTCGTTGACGATGCCGGCCAGGCGCTGGAGCTCTTCCAGATTGGACAGCAGCACCTCCTCGAGTTCGGGTGCGCTGCGCTCGCGGCTCAGCGCCACCTCGGTGTGGCCGATCAGGTTGGCCAGCGGCGTGCGCAGCTCGTGCGCCACGTCGGCGTTGAAGCCCTCGAGCTGCACGTAGGTGCGCTCCACGCGGTGCATCAGGCCGTTGAACTGTTCGATCAGTGGCTGCAGTTCCTCGATGGGCTCGGGCATGGCCAGGCGCTGGTCGAGCCGGCGCACATCGATGGCGCGCGTCTGCGCCGCCAGGTCCGCCAGCGGGCGCAAGCTGCAGCGCACGCGCCAGAACGTGGCCCAGGCCACGAAAGCGCCACCCGCCAGCGTGGCCGCCACCAGCAGCAGGGCCATGCGCTGGCCATACTGCGCGTCGCGCGAGCAGTCGATCAGCAACCGGCCTTGCAGGGGTGCGCTTCCGTCGGCGCGCGGAATGTCGAACCGCAACTCGCTCGACGGCGCCGTATACGGGTCGAAGGTGGGCAGGGGGTCGCGGTAGAACGTGCTGCCATCGGCGCGGTTGATCTGCACGAAATTGCCCGGCCGGCGCTCGCTCAGCCACAGCAGCTTCTGCGTCATCTCGGCCTCGCCGCCGTGCGCGTCGGACTCTTTCAGCACCTCGATGAGCACGTTGGAGTACCCGCGCAATTCCTCCTGCTGCCGCGATTCGAACAGCATCCACGTGGCGGCATAGATCACGGCGAGCAGAACGCCCAGGCCAATGATGGTCTGCACCGCCAGCAGCAGCGACAGGCGCTTGCCGATGGAGTAGGTGCAGGGTGTGGGTTCGGCGTGCAGCTCGGCGGTGGCCGAACTGGTGGGCGGGGCCATGGTGGTTGTGTTCACGTGCGCTCCTCCAGCACATAACCCATGCCACGCACGTTGTGCAGCAGCTTGGGCCGGAAGGGATCGTCCATCTTGGCGCGCAACCGGCGGATGGCCACCTCCACCACGTTCGTGTCCGAGTCGAAGTTCATGTCCCACACCTGCTCGGCCAATGTGGTGCGCGACAGGATCTGCCCTTTGCGGCGCGCCAGCAGGGCCAGCAGCGCGAACTCCTTGGCCGTCAGCTCCAGCCGCTGGCCCGCGCGAGAGGCCTTGCGGCTGAGCAGGTCCATCTCCAGGTCGCTGATGGTGAGCTTGCTGTTGGTGGATTCCGCATTGGCCGCCGGGCCCCGGCGCAACAAGGCGCCGACGCGTGCGAGCAGCTCGGAGAAGGCGAAGGGTTTGACGAGGTAGTCGTCGGCGCCCGATTGCAGGCCACGCACGCGGTCCTCCACCAGGTCGCGCGCCGTGAGCATGAGCACGGGGGTGTTGCGCTTCTCGCGCAGGGCGGACAAAACGCCGAAGCCATCCACGCCCGGCAACATGATGTCGAGCACCACGAGCTGGTAGTCGCCCTCGAGGGCGAGGTAGCGACCTTCGATGCCGTCGCGGGCGACGTCGACCGTGTAGCCGGCTTCGCTCAGACCGCGTCTGACGTAGTCGGCTTGCTTGGCTTCGTCTTCGATGACCAGGATGCGCATGGCGTGGGGTAGGGATGGTGGCGCGCCATTTCATTGCGCGCTATGAAATTGTCACGGAAAGTGCCTGGCCCATGGGTTACGAATACGTAATTCGGGCGTTCGGAAAACGACAGACCCGGTTTCTACAGTTCCTCCCATGCCGACGCAGACCGGCATTCCAAGTGCCTCCTCTCTCCACCGTCTTCAACCTGTCGTCTCCAAAGGAACCATCATGAAAACCTCGCAACTCGTCCTCCTGCCCATCGCCTTCGCCCTGACCGCCGGTGCCGCCTTCGCCGAAGGCCCCATCGAAGGCAACGAAGTCTTCAACTTCCAGTCCACCCTGAGCCGCGCCGAAGTGCAAGCCCAGGTCGGCCCGGTAGGCCGGCGCGACCTGGGC